>Ga0137403_10008832_pt1 | contig 11257 bp, 14 predicted proteins | sample CZOMad2_1_16fung_FD_122057 | JGI IMG/M metagenome (GOLD analysis project Ga0137403, IMG submission 122057) | Vadose zone soil fungal communities from Angelo Coast Range Reserve, California, USA - CZOMad2_1_16fungal (Hybrid Assembly) | ecosystem: Environmental > Terrestrial > Soil > Vadose zone...
TTGCGCAGGTCGGCGTCGCCGCGATTCGACGCATAACGCAACAGGTGGGCTCCTTTTTTCGCGAGAACCTGTGTTCTAAGCCGTTCCCACACTCCTATCGGAAATTCATCGACTGCCGGAATACTCGGGACAAGCGAGATGCCCGCGCCAGCACCTGTTGCTCCAAGATCAAACTGCTGTCCTACCCGGTGGTCCGGAAGTGCTCTGACTCGATTGGAAATGCGAAAGGAAGACTCTGTGGCCGGACGACTTTCCGTTCGGCCACCGCGGATTCGTCCGGCAGCGAACTTGTCCGCGCTCAGAAAGCTCTCAGGAACAGGGTATGCTACAAACGTCCCTGATTTCGCCTTTGAACGAAGATAGCCTTCAGCGTGAAGTTTCGAGAACGCAAGGTTGACCGTCAGCCTGGAGATACCCAAATCGGCAGCGAGCGCGCGGGAGGATGGAAGCCGGGAAGCGCCATCAATAAAGCTGCCCGATCTGAGCTCATCACGAATCTGACGATAAAGCTGCTGGTGAAGCGGTTCGGCGGATGCGCGATCAAGTCGAATCATCTCGAATGCGATGATCGAACGCCGCCGTCTTTTCTCTGGAAGCGATTTCTTGTTGGACATGCGGCTTATTTGTAGTGCCTAAGAAATCCCCGCCTTTTGGAGTGACGACGCGAGTTTCATCAGACTTTCTCGAATCTGTGCCGGAGTCCAACCGGCGAAACCGAAGACGAACGCCGGCTTCGGCGTGGCTCGAATGCAGTAAAATGACAGCGGCGAAGGCTTGACTCCAATCTGGAGAGTCACGCGGTTAATCATTGTGAAGTCTTCCTCGCGTTTCAGCCACGCAACCATGTTCAATCCGCCCTCCGGAACCTGCAAAGTGAAACGATCACCAAGCAACTCATTGAATTGTTTGATAAAGACCCTTCTCCGCTCAGCGTAGATTTTTCGCATTCGTTTGATGTGACTGAGGAAAAATCCTTCGGTGATAAAACGCGCCAGGGTCGCCTGATCAATTGCGGAGGAGTGTTGGTCCATTGTGCTCCGGATTTTCACCAACACATCGATCAACGCCTCTGGCGCAACGACGTAGCCCAGTCGCAAGGAAGGATAGAGAATTTTACTCATAGTCCCGGCGTAAATGACGCGTCCGAAATCGTCGATTCCCTGCAGGCAAGGGAGCGGCGGTCCGGTAAACCGGAACTCCGCGTAAAAGTCGTCTTCAAAAACAAATGCATCGTGAGCGCGCGCGAAATCGAGCAGGGATGTTCTGCGCTCGAAACTCATTGTCACGCCCAGCGGATATTGATGCGAAGGCGTTACGTGGATAATTTTTGGCTGCTTTTCCTTTGGCGCTCGCGCGATCACAATTCCTTCGTGGTCCAACCGCTTCGGAACCACTTTGGCGCCTGCCAAAATAAAGACTCTGCGCGCCTGATGAAAACCGGGGTCTTCAATCCACACAGGTTCGCCCGGATCCAGCAGGGCCATGGCGCTGATTAGCATCGCCTGCTGCATGCCTCCGACGACCAGGATTTGGTCCGGATGACAGCGCGCACCTCTAAAATCACACAGGTACGTGGCAATGGCTTTTCGCAGGTCCGCGTCGCCACGACTCGATGCATGCCGCAGCAGATGAGTCCCCTTTTGTGCAAGTACCCGGGATCGGAGCCGTTCCCAAATATCGATTGGGAATTCATCGACTGCCGGGAGTCCGGGAACCAGGGAAATGCCCGCCCCGGCGCCCAGCGCGCCGAGATCAAACTGCGTCCCCGCCCGTTGATCTGGAATCGCTCTTGCCCGGCTGGAGGTGCGAGCTCCACGCTCGACAAGCCGATATGTTTTTAGTCCGCCACGGCGGATTCCTCCCGCGGTACGTCGGGCAAATTTGTCAGCAGTCAGGAAACTTTCCGGAAGCGGATTCGCCACAAACGTTCCGGACCCGGCCTTCGAGCAGAGATAGCCTTCTGCATGAAGCTTTGAGAACGCGAGATTAACCGTCAATCTTGAGACTCCAAGGTCAGTAGCCAAAGCTCGAGAGGAGGGAAGCCGGTCCGCGGCATCGGCAAAGCTGCCCGATTTCAATTCATCGCGAATTTGGCGATAGAGTTGCTCGTGCAATGGTTCGGCTGCGCTCCGGTCCAGCCGAATCATTTCGAACGCGATGACTGAACGTCGTCGCCGTTTCTTTAGAAGCGATTGGCCCCTGGACATGCCGATTTGCCGCCGGTTCTGCGATTCCCTTCAATTTGCATGCGTATTCCAAAGCGCAACTGGCATTATCGTCTTCTCTCAAGTGGCCATTGCTACGTCAGGCGGTACCGAAAGGTTGATGTACTATGTGGAATGTTCGCGGTTCGTCATTGGCCAACTGTAAACCCAGGTCGCTCTTTCTACTTTCGTCGCTGATCCTCGGCATGGCATTTTCTCCCCGGGCGCACAGCGGTCAGGCAAACGTGGCCTATTTCGCAGGCGGTTGCTTTTGGTGCACCGAGGCAATCTTCGAAGAAGCGCCCGGCGTAACGTCGGTCACCTCGGGCTACATGCAGGGCGCCGAGACTATTCAGGTCACGTTCGATCCCGCGAAAATCAGCTATGACAAACTGCTCATTCTATTCTGGGAGGCTCATGATCCGACCCAGATCGATCGCCAGGGCCCCGACGTAGGAAAGAAGTACCGGTCTGCAATCTTTTACGTGAATGATCACCAGCGCGACGCCGCGCAAAGATTAAAGCCGCAGGTGCAAAAGTTTTACTCGAAACCGATCGCAACCGAAATCACTCAGGCGGGATCGTTTCGGGCTGCGCCTGAAAATCATCAAAACTTTTGCAGGAAAAACCCGAACAATCCGTACGTCCAACAAATCATAGAGCCGAAGCTCAAGAAACTCGGTCTAAAGAAACCTTAAGCGCAAGCACTGCCAAAGAATGAAATCTTTTCCCTTGTTTCTGCTCTTTATTTTGCCCGTCAACCTCGGTCTGGCGGAAGATGCACAGGTCGCTCGAATCCGGCGGCAGATCGAGTCCACTCCGATGACGCAAAAGGTGACATTGAGTGATGACCAATGGCGAAAGATTCTGACTCCGGGCCAATTTCAGGTCCTGCGTGAAGCCAAAACAGAGGCGCCATATAAAAACGCGTATTGGAACAACCACGAAAAGGGAATTTATCTGTGTGCCGCGTGCGGAAGTAAGTTGTTCAGTTCCGATACGAAGTTTGAATCGCGAACCGGGTGGCCGAGTTTTTATGCGCCACTGGCCACCGACAAAGTAACGGAAGCTACCGATACCAGTCATGGCATGACACGTGATGAGGTAAAGTGCGCGCGTTGCGGATCGCATCTCGGGCACGTTTTCAACGATGGTCCCTCTCCAACCCGTCTTCGTTACTGTCTGAATTCAGTCGCGCTAAAATTTGTAAGGTAATTAAGGACCGTTAGGAGCTTGTCGTCACTGCAATGAAAATACGCTCGAACCTTTGTCAGGACCGAGGATCAGAGTTCGGAAACTCTCGGCCAGGGTGCAAACAGCGATGACTAATGGCAACTCGCATGGTTGCTTCAGAAATGACGCCGTCCCCACCTTCAGCGTTGCAGATAGATCGCCGCGAATTCATGCGCCTTGCTACAACTTTCGCAGCGGCACTGACGATGGGCTGTGACGTTGTATGGGCGAAATCTATATCTATGAAAACTGCAATAAAAATTACCTGCTTTATCCGATACGAAATCGATCCGTACCAGCGGGAAGCTTTCAAAGAGTACGCAGAAAACTGGGGGCCCATCATCCCCCGGTGTGGCGGGCATCTCGTGGGCTACTTCCTGCCTTACGAGGGCACAAACAATGTGGCGTGGGGCCTGATTGGTTTCGATAGCCTTGCATCGTACGAATCTTACCGACAGAAACTGAAGATCGATCCTGAGGCGCGCAAAAACATCGAGACAGCGGTAGCCAAACGCATCATCCTGCGCGAAGAGCGCACCTTCCTGGAAGTAGTTGACGGCACGTTCAATGTGGCCGCTGCACCCGGAGAAGCCAAGTGACACGCACACTGATTCTTCCGGGACTTCATGACTCCGATGCCGGGCATTGGCAAAGTCAATGGGAAGCCCGAGACGAGACGCTGCTTCGCGTAATTCAAGACAATTGGGAAACGCCGCACTGCGCCGATTGGGTCGCGAAGCTCGATCAAGCGGTCGCGCTCGCGGGGCCGGATACGGTGCTTGTGGCGCACAGCGCGGGGTGCGCGCTGGTTGCGCATTGGGCTGTAGGCGACTTCTCAATTCCCATTCGAGGAGCGCTCCTCGTTGCACCCAGCGATCCCGACGCCCCGAGTTTTCCATCCGGGCCGAGAGGCTTTAGGCCGATTCCGCTGCTTCGGCTCCGATTTCAAAGTATTGTGGTTGCCAGTTCGAACGATCCGTACGTCACGCTCTCTCGTGCGGAAACATTCGCGAAGAGATGGGGCAGCGAGTTCGTGATGATCGGTGAAGCAGGACACATCAATAGTGGCAGCGGCCTCGGTAACTGGCCTGAAGGTCTCGCACTCCTAAATACTCTTCGCAAAACTCCGAATAAAAGTGAGCCACTCCGAGCCACTGTTTTGAGATAAGAGCCGTATGAAAACCGATTCCATGGCCCCACGTGCCGAAACCTACGAAAAACGGATCGTAGGATCCTTTAATGAACCCGCCTAAATATCATCTCTTAATGTGGATCCTGGTCGCCGCCTTGCTTCCCCTTGAGGGAATCGGTCAACAGAGCTCGAACACAGCGAAAACAAACTCTCAACAACTTCCCACGCAACATGATGGGCAACATGATTTTGATTTCGAGATAGGCACTTGGAAAACTCACCCGTGGCGCCTCGTAGATCCCTTAACCGGCTCCACGAAGTGGGTCCAATACGAAGGCACTAGCGTCATCCGAAAAATTTGGAATGGACGCGCAAACCTAGTTGAGCTTGAGGTCGACGGGCCAACCGGTCCTATCGAGGGTTTGAACCTGCGTCTTTACAATCCCCAATCCCGCCAGTGGAGTCTGAATTTCGCCAACATCAGAGGCGGCACGCTGAGTCCATCCACGATCGGCGAGTTCAAGAATGGCCGCGGCGAGTTTTTCTCACAGGAAACTCTGAACGAGCGGGCCATCCTTGTTCGATTTGTCATATCGGACATCACTCCGGATTCGTGCCGTTTTGAACAGACATTCTCGGCCGATGGGGGCAAGACTTGGGAAGTGAATTGGATCGCGATAGACACGCGCGTGGAAGATGGAACGGACAAAGCGCACTGAATTTCGTCGCTTGCCGCGCAGAGGCTCGCACGACGCGGACACGATTAACGCAATTTTGGATGCGGGATTTCTCGCTCACGTCGGATTCTGTGTCGATGGTCAGCCGTATGTTATTCCGACCTTGTATGGCAGAGATGGAGAAAAACTTTACCTGCATGGCTCGGCCGCGAGTCGCATGCTCGGGAAACTCGAAACCGGTATCCTCGGCTGCATAACCGTGACTCTTGTGGATGGCCTGGTTCTGGCGCGGTCGGCCTTTCATCATTCCATGAACTACCGGTCGGTTGTAGCGTTCGGCACTGCGCATGAAATCCATGACCCGGCTCAAAAAACGCGCGCTTTGCGCGTAATTTCTGAACATTTAATCGCGGGCCGTTGGGATGACGTGCGCAGCCCGACCCCAAAGGAGTTGAAGGCAACCTCGGTGCTGGAGTTCTCCATTGAGGAAGCATCTGCAAAGATTCGGACCGGCCCGCCTCTCGACGATGAAGAGGACTATAGTCTGTCAGTTTGGGCCGGTATCGTGCCTTTGAGTCTGGAGGCGAAATCGCCTATACGCGATTCTCGACTTACAGATGGTATCAAAGTGCCACAGTACGTTTCGCGATCGCGGCATCACGAGTCCGAATCAACACCACTGGCATGAAAAAATTCTGCGTCTCGTTCAGTGCCACGACATTGGTCCTAACGTATTCAGCGAACTGGATCATGGAATTTCAACGCGCCTTGTAAGCACAGACCTCCGGGCCCAGAAGCGCGTTTTCACTCGTTCGAAGCATCAACGAAAGCAATCAGCAGAAAAAAGACGAACCAAATCAACAACTGAAAGAACAACAATAATGACCACCGCCACGAACACGATCCAGCTTCACCGCGTGCTCCGCGCCACGCCTGAGAAAATTTATCGAGCGTTTCTCGACGCAGATGCAATGGTCAAATGGCTTCCGCCGAATGGATTCACCGGAAAGGTTCACCAAATGGACGCGAAAGTCGGCGGCTCCTACAAGATGTCGTTCACTAATTTCACTACCGGCAAGAGCCACTCGTTCGGCGGGACCTATGTCGAGCTGAAGCCACATGAGCGCATTCGCTACACAGACAAATTCGATGACCCGAACCTGCCCGGAGAAATGCAGACGACCATAACCCTTAAGCCGGTGTTCTGCGGAACGGAGTTGAACGTTGTGCAAGAAGGTGTGCCTGGAGCTATTCCCGCCGAGGCTTGCTACCTTGGCTGGCAAGAATCGCTCACACTTCTATCGAAACTCGTTGAAGCCGATATTCCCGATTGAACGAGGCCCGAACAAGTCGACTGAACCCGGCGTTAGTCTGATTGAAGCACTGAACACGGAGCGCGACTGCATCTTAATTTCCCATGTCCTTCCAAGCATATCTCGACAATATCCAGGCCAAGACCGGCAAGTCGGCGGACGACTTCAAGCAGCTCGCCGAGAGAAAAGGCTTCATGGAACGCGGCAAGCTCAAACCCACGGTCAAAGCCGGCCAGGTCGTCGCGTGGCTGAAAGACGAGTTTGCCCTCGGCCACGGTCACGCGATGGCCATCTACGCCGCTTTCAAGGGTAAGAAAAAATGGGTCTGAGCGTATACCGGCAGATTAGTTTTTTGTGACCAAACAGGATCGAAAACGGTTCACGCCATTAAAGCGATCGTCACAGCCGTAAAGTCATTCCTGGAAGATCAGGTCAGGGCACCGAGAAAGAATCATATGCACACAGTAAAATGGAATTTTGTGCGCGCCTACGCAACAATGATGACGACGATCGCAAGCGCGTCGCTGGCTGCGCAGCCGGCACCCTACGATTCGGCGAAAGTGCTGCCGAAGGCGACGTTGTTTGCGCCCGGCATCATCTCCACCGGCGACTATGAATCGCATGCGACTCTCACGCCCGACGGCCGCGAGATATACTTCCTCAAGATGGCGCCCAATTTCTCGCGGTGGACCATCTTCGTTTCGCGGTACAAGGACGGCCGCTGGTCACAACCGGAAGTCGCGCCGTTCTCTGGCCAATTTCAGGACGCCGATCCCTACATTACCGTTGATGGAAAACACTTCTACTTCATCTCTGATCGCCCCGTGGAGACTGGCGGCGAACGTCAGTCGCATCACGACATCTGGGTCATGGAAAAGACGGAGTCCGGCTGGAGCGCGCCGCGCCATCTCCCAGTGCCGGTCAACAGCGATACGGATAATTTTTATCCGATCGCCTTAAAGAACGGGACTCTATACTTCGGCTCCCAACGCAAGGATTCCAACGGCCTTGGCGACATCTATCGCGCTGCGCCACAGAAGGACGGCCGCTATACAGTCGAGAATCTCGGAACCCCTCTTAATACTGGAGCGGGCGAGTACGAAGCTTTCGTTACGGAAGATGAGCGGATGCTGCTGCTCGCAGCCACAAGGCGACCCGACTCTCTCGGTGGTTACGATCTTTACGTCTCGCACAAGCAAGCCGACGGCAAATGGAGCGAGCCGGTGAATCTGGGGCCGGAAATCAACTCGCCGGAACGCGAGCTATCGCCCAAACTGACGCCAGATGGCAAATATCTGATCTGGACAAGTTGCCGTTTGCCAGCGCTCCCTGCCAAACCACCCAAACGCACGACTGATCAAGTCTTGCAGGAGTTGCGCGCACCTGGCAACGGAGTCGGTGACATTTACCTGATCGATGTCTCAGCCGTGCCGGCTTTAAAACCACCCAAGTGAATCACGCGTCAACTTGCATGACCACAAAGAAGCACGGGAATAGCAAAATCGTCTACAAGTTCGACGTCGTACCGACCACACAACAAGTTATTGAGCTCTACAACGCTGCAGATCTTCCAAGGCCTACGCACGATTCTCAAAGAATAAGAGCAATGTTCGAAAATTCGAATCTGATTGTAACCGCCTGGGATGGGGACAAGCTGGTAGGTGTTTCTCGTACAATTACAGATTGCGTCTGGTCTAGTTATCTTGCCGATCTAGCCGTAAGTCCTGATTACAAGAAATCTGGAATTGGCAAGAAACTTATCGACCTTACGAGGGAAAGAATTGGGGATCAATCGATGCTCTTATTACTTTCAGTCCCTACGGCCATGGATTACTACCCAAAGGTAGGGTTTGTAAGAGAGAATAGGGCTTTCATCATGCATAGAACGAAATAGCAAAAGTGCCACCGGCTCGTTGGAATGGGTCGCGTGACATCGCTGCAAAGTGGCCTATTTGCACTTTGCTAACTGGATCTTGTGATCCAAGTCATCACTGCCACTTCTAAGCGTGGAAGGGTATTAGTAAGAGCAAGAATACGAGCAGGAATTAAGAAAGGGACCTTAACGCGATGAGACACCTCAAACCGATTCTATCCTTAGTCCATGCGGCTGCTATGATCCTAGGGATTGCCGCGCTGATCCTCAGCGTTGGATTGCTTCGCGCGGGTAATCCGGTAGAGATTCACGCTGACGGCGGTCGGCCAAACACGACCCCTGTCAGTTCGACGCAGCCGGGTGACTCCGTCGCCGCCGCTGCTCGCCACGAGTCGACCGCGCAAGGCTCCGGGCCGACCGAGGAAATACGCAAAGAGCTGCTGGAGGCGAGGTCAACTGCGTGGCGCGCCTTCTTTCAGAAGGATCTGACCGTGCTCGAGCAGATCCTGTCACCGGAGCTCATCGCGATCCAGGAACAGGTGGAGCGCTGGGATAACCGTGCCAGCCTCCTCAAGATGGCGCAATCAATGAAGGAGCGCGGCGTGCAGCTCACGCGTCTGGAATTCCCTCGCACTGAGATTCAGTTGTTCGGCAACACGGCCATTCTTTACTACACCTATGTGATGGAACAGAGGCTCGGCGACCAGGCGGCAGTCGACACGGGACGCGGCACGGAGATCTTCGTACGCCGCGACGGCAAATGGGTCGACGTCGGCTGGCATCTCGACCAGGGCGCGTTTCAGCGCAAGAACGGAGCATGGGTCAGGCTCGGCCAGCCGGTTCCCGAGCCCGGTGCAGCGTCTTCCCGACCGCCGCAGTGATCGCCCGGCCCAAATTGGCCGGAATCACCGATCTGAACTACAACACTTCAGACAAAGTGGCCTTACGGAGGTTCACTAACTGGATCTTGTGACCCAATTAATCACTGCCACTTCTAAGCGAGCAAGAGTGCGAGTAAGAATAAGAATACGAGCAGAAATTTAAAAAGGGACCGTAGCGTGATGAAAAATCTTAAACCTATCCTATACGCGGGCGCGCTTGTTGGCGTGCTCGATATCACGGCGGCCTTCATCCAGGTATACATTGGGTACGGCTATGCACCGGCGCGGTTGCTGAAAGGCATCGCTGCCGGGTTGCTGGGCCGGAGTGCGGTCGAAGGCGGATTTTCAACCGCAGCGCTCGGCTTGTTGATGCATTTTACGATGGCTCTGACTTTGGCAGCGATTTTCTACGCGCTAAGCCGTCGGCTTCCGTTACCCCAAAAGCTTTTGGGAGTCGTGGCCGTGGGACTGCTTTATGGAGCGGCGGTTTTTGCAGCCAATAATTTCGTGACATCACCATTCCTATCGTGGGTTCGCAGCCTCTATCTGTATACGCCGATCTCATTCAAAGCCCCAATGGGCTGGTCGCAATTAGTCATTCACCTGTTCTGCGTAGGCCTGCCCATTGCGCTGGTGATGCATAGATATGCGCCTGCGGCGGTGCCTCGCGATCGCCGAAGAGTGAGCAAGGTTACCGCAATGGTCGGCTGACCGTCGTGGTCACCAAAGTGGCCTTATCAAAACGCGCCGAGTGGATATTGTAAGAGAATCCGCGATCGAGAACTTGGCTGAAGCGTTCACTGCAGCCATGAATCCAAAGACCGTTGGTTTGATTGTAACCGAAGAGATGGCCGCGGCCGATTTAATGGGTCCCGCCGAAGTCCTTTCGCGGGCAACAATTGGAAAGAGTGACCAGCCGGAAGGGCGCGAATCCCGTTGTTACCGGGTGATGACGATTGGTATCAGGGCAGAACCATGCGTCACAGAATGCGGTATTATCGTCAGACCAGACATTGATCTCGAAGAGGCACCGCCGCTTGATACTGTTTTTATTTGCGGCAGCAGCGGACTTCACGGCGAAAAGCTCAACAGGAAGCTCCTGAAATGGCTAAAGCAGCGGGCACCGAATACGCGACGTATCGCAGCGCTTGGGAGAGGTATCTACGCGCTCGCAGCAACCGGGCTTTTGGATGAACGCCAGGGGGCGATCCATTGGCGGTTTGCGAAAGATGTCGCTTCGCGATTTCCCAAACTCCGCGTTAATCCCAACAATCTCTTTATCAAAGACGGCCCTTTCTACACTTGTGCAGGTGGGGCCTCAGCCGTCGATTTCGCGCTTGCTTTAGTTGAGGAAGATTACGGTCGTCATGTCGCGCTGGCCCTGGCACGCGAATTGGTTGTTCACGTCAAGAGATCAGGTGAACACGAACAGTACTCTGAAGCTCTGAAGTTTCAGATCCAATCGTCTGATCGTTTTGCTGATCTTCCCGCGTGGATCCTCTCGCATCTTGGCGACGATCTTTCCATAGACGTTCTCGCCCAAAGAGCGGCCATGTCCCGCCGTAACTTCACTCGTTTATTCCATGAAGCCTTTGGTAAAACCCCTGCTCAATTCGTCGCGGCCGCGCGTATCGCCGAAGCGCAGCAACGATTGTTACTTCCTCGCAATAGCATTGAGAGAATTGCTTCCTCTCTGGGATTCCGAAGCGCGGACGTTTTTAGTGTGGCTTTCGAACGGTGCACGGGTATTCGACCGCGCACTTACCGTGCCCTCAGGCGAGCTCCCAAAAACGATAAGAGTTCGGCGAGCGTGGCTCCTCAGAAATCTGCTGCGCGCACAAAATCGACTGTATTGCGCGCGGCATAAAGACCTATCATCAATTCGCGGCCCGGCTGTAACCAGGTAAAGTCTGCTCGCCGTGGTGGGCGTCGCCTAGTGCCCGA
>Ga0137403_10001191_pt2 | contig 11253 bp, 9 predicted proteins | sample CZOMad2_1_16fung_FD_122057 | JGI IMG/M metagenome (GOLD analysis project Ga0137403, IMG submission 122057) | Vadose zone soil fungal communities from Angelo Coast Range Reserve, California, USA - CZOMad2_1_16fungal (Hybrid Assembly) | ecosystem: Environmental > Terrestrial > Soil > Vadose zone...
TCTGCACTTTTGATCTCGCGCTGGTGCTGATGCAGCAGCGCCAAGGTGTCGATCAGCGTGAGATACTTCTCGTGATCACGCCGCAGTCGCGTGCGCTCATCCGGGAAGGTCAGAGCATCGGCATAGGGGTTGCGGACCGCGATGGCACGCAGCAGTCGCTGCGCATTTTGATGGATTTTGAGCAGCCGTTCCTTTTGACGTCGGGCGAACAGGCCATCGAGGGTGCGCTTCTGGCGCTGCAAGGAGAGGATCGCGCGCGTCTGTTCGCGAGATTCGTCGACCCCGAGGGTGAGGCAACGATTCAGCAACTCCTCGTCGTGATCGATCGCGGTGCTCGTCGAGAAGATCATCACCGGGCCTTCGACCCGGTATTCTTGCGTGACGAGCTTTCCTGTTTCGGGGTCCTTGCCGGTCGAGGCGATCGACAGCACTCCCTCGCTTTGCAGCAGTTTTAACGCATAACTCGCACGCGCGGCGCCGGCTTCCTCGGCGAGCGCCAGGATTTTGTGCTTCAAGTCCATTGCGCCCATGTAAAACAGGCTCTGTCCCGTCATCGCCGAGTACTGCACCTTGTCCTCCGCCGGCATGAACGCGAGCACTGCCTCCATCAGTGAGGATTTGCCAGCCGCCGAGCTCGACTGCACCATCACCGCGAGCGGCGCATCGAGTTTTCTGGACGTCGCGGCTAAATAGCCGATGAGTTTGTTGATCTCCTCACCCACCACGCCGCAGCGGGTAAAATCGGCGAGCAGCCGATCGAGGAGATGCGGGTCTTTCAGCAGCGCTAACGCTTCCTGCTGCTCATCGGCTGGCATGGTGGGTTTCTCAGCCTGCAGCGTCTTGGCGATCGTGCGCTCCTGGTGTTCTTCCAGTTTGCGCAGCACTTTTCCCAAGTCGTGACGGATCACGTCGTCTTTCACCTGTATTTCGCTGGCCGCCTGCGCGATAAAGGTATTGCGAGCCCGCACGCTGTAGAGGTCCAGCGTATCGACGTGGAAGGCCTCGCCGCGATCGATCAGCACATTGACCTTCAGCAGCACATCGAAGGCGAGATTCTTGGCGAGGCCCCGGATGCGATAGCGCCGATCGCCCAAGGTCATGACGATTTCTTCCTCGCGCACCTGCGCCTCGATGGCGGCGGCGGCCGGCGCCGGCAGGGGCGAGGCCGGCAATACGAGGATCGACGCGGTGACGGTGGCCGCAGCCTCGGCATCCGTGACCGACGCCGCCGCGGCCGATTCGGCCACCTCCGGTGTCGCAACGACTTCTTTAGCCGCCTCTTCGGTCACGGCCGGGGTCGGCATCACCACGGTCGGTGATGGCCTCGCCGTCGGCGCGTCTCCGTTGCCCAACCACTGCGCCTTGCGGATCACGAGACCCAATGATTTCGAGGCCGGCGTGACTTTCAGCGCGTACTCGTTCGCGTCCATACCCTTCGGGAACTGGATTCGGTATGCATCGAGGCCTGCGGTAGTGAGATCCTTTGCCAGCTTCTCGGCCGCGCGATCACCAGCCTCATCGCGGTCATAGGCGATCAGCACGCGCTGCGTGCCGTGCATCTTGAACGCGGCTAAGTGATCGGCGGTAAACCCTTCGATGCCGTAGCTCGTCGTGACGTTGCGAAAGCCTGCGCACCAGAAGGTCAGCGCATCGATCAGCGCCTCGCAGAGGATGGTTTCGGTATGCTCAGCGAGCGCTGATTCGTTCCACACGCCCCGATGCGGCCCCGGCAGGTACAGGTGATTCGGCGTGCCAGGCCGCAACCCCTCGGTAATCTTGCGACCGTAGACCTCCGTGATTTCCCCTGAGAGCGCGATGATCGGGATGACCACCGAGCCGTTAAAATGCTCGTGCCCGGATTCCCGCAAGACACCCAACCGCTGCAACTGGCCGCGGATCGCCGCGCCCTCGACTCGGTTCTTCTCGGGCAGCCGATACCCCAACGTGCGATTGGCAAAGCCCAGTTTGAACGCTTTTATTGCTTCCTCGGAGCCGATCCCGCGGCGCTTCAAGTACTCGATCGCCTCGGGACTCCCGAGCAGCGTCTCGTGGTAGTACTCGATCACCTGGGTCAACAGCTTGGTATCTTTGGCGTCCGACTCGATCGGCATCGGCAGCTTTTTGACTGTTGAGTGCTTGGCGGGTGCCGCCCCAGCAACAGAAGCGGCTAAAGGCAGATAGTCGTTTTGCAGCAGCTCCACCGCGTGCCGGAAGCTCACCCCCTCGGATTTCATCACCCAGTCGATCACCGTGCCGCCAACCTGGCAGGCGCCTAAGCAGTGCCACAGGTTTTTGGCCGGCGTCACCACCAACGACGGCGTCTTGTCATCATGGAACGGGCAGCGGCCAATGAGATCATTCCCGTGCGTCTTGAAGGCGACACCGCGCGCCTCGGCCAGGCGCTGCACGGAGACTTCAGTCTTCAGCCGCTCCACCACCTCAACCGGGATGCGCGCCATCGATTCTCCTAAAACCTGTCAAGACCCTAAAGGCAAAAATAACTGGTTGGCACAGTACTACCCTGGGTGGTATTGTCAACTGCGATTTGCACAACGAGGGTTATCGTATGGCTCAGTTCCTGCTTCACGAGAACGACACGGTGGCCATCAGCAAAGACGAACGAGCCTTTTTCGAGCGCCTCGGCACACGTATTGCCGAACTCAGAAAGACTCAAGGGATCACCCAAGTACAGTTCGCTGAGTCCTTGAACGTCTCCCAGCAAACCGTCAATGCGTATGAGGTCGGGCGGCGGCGCATGCCGGTCTCCGCGCTCCCAGTCATCGCAAAATTATTGGGCGTCTCTCTCGAAGAACTCGTCGGCGAGGAGCCCAGGGCCGCGAAGCGGGGACCATCACCGAAGCTGCAACAGCAGATCGAGCGCATCCAGCAACTGCCTAAAACTCAGCAGCGCTTCGTCATGCAAATGCTCGAAGGCGTCCTCAGTCAGGCGGGCCGCTGACACCACCGTGGCAAGTGTTAAAGCTCCAGTCCCGACCGAGGACATCACCCGCGCTATCCTCGTCCTGCGCGGCCATCGCGTGCTGCTCGATACCGAGCTTGCTGCCCTCTACGGGGTCACCACCAAGCGCTTCAACGAACAGGTTCGCCGCAACGCCAAGCGTTTTCCAGCTGATTTTATGTTCCAGCTCACCGCCGAGGAGATCAGTTCTTTAAGGTCGCAATTTGCGACCTTAAAGCTCGGCCGCGGCCAGCATCGCAAGTACCTGCCGTACGTCTTCACCGAGCATGGCGCGATTATGGCCGCCACCATTCTGAACAGCTCAAGGGCCGTTGAGATGAGCGTTTATGTCGTGCGCGCCTTCGTGCACCTGCGCGAACTGCTCGCCTCGAACAGGGAGATGGCCCGACGGTTCGCACAACTTGAGACCCGGCTCGATAAAAAGCTCACCACCCACGATGAAGCCATCGCTGCCATTCTCTCCGCCATTCGCCAGCTCATGCACCCGCCGGTGCCGAAGCGCAGGCCCATCGGCTTCACCGCCAACATCGATGAGAAGTCGTGACCGACTGCGTGGCTGCCACGTCAGACACCGACTTTTCCTGGATAGTCACGCACTTAAAGATTCCGCGGCAGCGCTTGGCTGCCAGTGGCTGCCAACGTGTCTGCCACCCCAAGTGATGGATTCAAAAAGGGAAACAGCCAAAATCCGAGGTTCTTGTCAGCCATCGCGTGATGCGTCGGGTGTGCCACTCCCACGCCGCCCTCAGAACCCAGACAGTCGCTAAAGCGGGGGGATGAGCCATCCAAGCGGCCGTTGCTCAACCGGACCAAGAACGCCGGCCGCCGCCGCCGTGACCGACCTCGCTATCCCAGCTGACCGTCACGGCGCCGCTGCACGACCCCGCCGCGCGCCGATTCCACGTCAGACCGGGACGGCTGGTGCGGCAGCTGCGAGCATTACAAACAACGGCTGATTGCCTGCCGCCACCAAAAACGCCCCTATCGTATTCAGTCTGCGCCTCACTACGCACGCGGGGCGGCTGATGGCCCATCGGAAGGCGGTTTACGGTCCGCGTCATTGCGGCCACTCTTTCGGATGCTTTCCAGCTCGATGACAACACCTAAGAAAAAACACATCGGGTAAAGGAAAGGAGCGTAGAGCGCAACCCTTCCCGAGTACAGAGAAAGAAATGCGTCATAAGCCAACGGGAGAATGCACGCTTTGATTCCGGTCCACACAATGGCACGACTTCCAGCCAAATATTTATTCATCGTCAGACTCCGGCTAACAAGCGTTACCGTTGTTCTTCACCGTGCACTGTGTTTCCTTCTTGACTTCTCCCGTCGCAATCTTTGCAGCAGCACTCACCGCGGTTTTCGCGTTCGCGCCAAGCGAACCTCCTAGGCCAGCGGCAGCGCCCGCAAGCTTATCTCCTGCGATCTTGCCAGCTGTGCCAATCGTTGCGCCTACACCAGCAGCAGCTCCTACGCCGTCTCCGAGCTCCTTTCCTTCAACTTCGTTAGTAGCGGCTTTTGTAGCAGCCGAAGTCCCGGACTGAGTCGCAGCAACAGCCGCAACCTTGGCCGCCGCCGTCGCGACCTTGCCAGCATTGACTGCTTCTGCCACCTTGACGGCAGCTCCCACAGCTCTCGCGCCTACAACGGTGCTCACTCCTCCCGATGCCGCCGCGATGCCTATCTTGGCTCCACTCACCGCGAGCGCGCCGAAGTTACCGTCAAACGCCTGAGAGAACGCATTGTTCAGTTCGCCGGTGTAAGCCTCAAACCCAACTTCAACCAGGGCACCAATCAAACATGAGGGACAATTTCCGCTCGGATCGCTCCTATCCAGTGGATCATTGCCAACGTATGCATAAACTCCTCGCCCCGACACGACTTCGTCGTAAGGGAAGCTATTTTTCCGAGGCGATTCAGCGGCTAAAGAGCGAAGGGCGAAGACACATCTCCCTGTGTAAATCGGTTTTGGCCTAGACGCGAGTTTCGGCTTAACTGAGGGGCGCGGTCAAGGTGATGTTGTTGCCAACTGAGTGCGACTAAAAGGAAGGCCGACGTGAACCGGGCCTTTTAGGGTCGACGGCGGATGCTACCGAGGGGCGTAGCCTTGTTCGGCGAGCGCGCGGCGGATGTGCTCGCCGGCATCCCGCATGTGATACGCCTCGGTGTCGCTGGTGGCGCAGCCTCGGTAGTCACTGAAGCAGACGCGTTTGAGGAACTGCGCATATTCCCAGGCTTCGGTTTCGGTCAGAACGACAGTGATCTCGATGTTGTGCGGTTGATTCATGATGCGCACGTCCCCGAGTCAACCTCGATATTGCGGCGACAGGCATCGACCTGAGTTTCGATGCGCCGGACGAGGCGGCCGTACTCGAGGAGGCGAGCCAGCTCCAGGGCACCGTAAAGCTGATGTAAGCGTCGAGTGAGAAGCTGATGGCGTTCTGCACCGTGTGCGGTATCAAAGACGCGCTGGGTTCTCGCCGCGAGTGATTCAAGGATGTGATCGAAGTTCTGCATGGGGTTTTCTCCTGGTCTGCGTCAGCTCTCACTGCGAGAGCTGTTGGCCAGGTCCTCCCTGCATCGAGCGCAGCCGTGTCAAGGTCTGCCCTTGACACGGCGAGCACGGTGCTACCCTAAAAGGCCAACAGCGAACGACTTCTGTTGGTTGGAACACCGAGAGCGTGTGGACGCGAGCGCGGCTTGTAGGGCTGCTGCTGTTCTTATCGGTGATCGCGATCAAACAACCCGCGCAGCGACCAGCGCGCAAGGCTCCTGCCTTGCGCGGCGGGCATTTCAACATAGTGCAGATTATGCGGCCGCGACAGCGGCGAACAGTCGCGCCGCCGGCGCCCGACGGATCGAGCCTCGATGAGCGGTGCCGATGCCGGCGGTGCGACTGCGCATAAACTCTCAGCATTATGTTGAGATGCCCGCTCCGGCGCTCTCGTCACTCTCGGCCTCGAGCGCGGCGAGTATCGATTCAGTGGAGGACGATTCTCGGCGCGGCTCTTTTGTTGTTCGATGCAGTTTCGCCGGATGGGTCGCATCGTGGATCTCGCGCAGCTTGTCGATCGAGACGTGCGTGTAGATCTGCGTGGTGGCCAGATTCTCATGACCCAGGAGCGCCTGGATAAAACGCGTATCGGCGCCGTTCTCCAGCATGTGCGTTGCGCAGGCGTGACGCAGCAGATGACAGGCACCCGGTTTGTGGATGCCGGCGAAGTGCATGTACCGACGCACGCGCTCAGCCACGTATTCAGGGGTCACCGGCTCGCCGTAATCGGAGAGGAACAGGGCCTCGGTGTCGCCGACCAGTAACTGCGGCCTGGATTCTTGCAGATACTTCTCGACCCAGACCGCGGCGCGTGCACCGATCGGGATCACTCGATCACGGCGTCCCTTTCCCTCGCGCACCATGACGAGCCGGCGCGTGGTATCCACGTCATACAGCGCCAACCCCGGCAGCTCCATGCGCCGCAAGCCCGTCGAGTACAAGGTTTCGAGCATCGCCCGATCTCGCAGACCCGGCGCCGTGGTCGGCTCCGCCTCGCGCAAGATCGCCTCGACCTCTTGCACCGATAAAATCACCCGTGGCAGATGCTTCGGTAGTTTGGGCAGCGTCAGTTCCGAGGCCGGGTTGTAGAGGATGTGATTTTCGCGTGTCAACCACTTGAAGAAGGTCTTCAAGGGCGCGAGACACCCGAACTGGCTGCCCATCGTCATCGGCTTGCCGTCCGCTTTGCGGTAGTAAAATAAATGCCGCTGATAACGCTCCAGGATCGGTTTGGTGATGTCTTTGGGTTCCCGCAAGGCTCGCTCCTCGCACCACGCGATGAACCGGCGCAGCGCGATCCGGCGGCCCCGGGCGGTGTCCTGCGAGTATCCCGACACCTGCATCCATTCCAGATGGGCATTGAGGTATGCGGTGAGCGGCAGATGCGCCAAGGGATCGGGAGCATCGCCCTTGCGCCCGCCGCGTGGCTTCGGCCACGCGGTCTTGTGATGTTTGATTCGCTGACCCTTGCGAGGCATGCGTTAAGACACCGCGGCAGCGGCTAAAGGGGTCGAGTACGATTGTGTTGAACCGCTCTCGTCCCAGGATGCGGTTTTACCGTTCTTTTTTGGCAGATCGCGCGAAGTAGCTTTACTTATAGGGTTTGACGAGATTTTCGGCTCGCTACTCCCATGCTCTATCCGCGCTCTTTGGGGGCTACTTGGATGCTCCAAGTTCGACTTTCGATGCTCCTTCTTTTCATCGTAGTGATGTTTCAACGTCTGCACATCGACCAGGCCCATCAGGAACGGCTCGCCGTCGCGACCCGCACCGTCATAGAGCAGCTCATACACGAAGCTCTGGCCGCGACCGCCACGATGCACGAGCACGTATTCCAGCTCCTCGAGCTTGTGCATGTGCATCTTCACCTGGAAGTCCGACCAGTTCGTGGATTCGCGGACCTCACGGCGGCTAAAACGGTAATCGGCGCGCGTGATGGCTTGCGCCGTGCACTGCTTCTCCACCATGCTCGACACCAGATCCAAGAGCCGCCGCGTTTGCGGTGAGAGTTCATCGAGCGAGCGCCCCAAGGCCTCGTGCGCAAGCCGGTTCGCGATCTCGATATCCTGAAGCGTCACCTCGACGTACTCGATCCGCTCGCCGTCGTGTTCGGCGTTCTTGATCTCGCGCTGGTGCTGATGCAACAACGCCAGAGTGTCGATCAGCGTGAGATATTTTTCGTGATCGCGCCGCAGTCGTGTGCGCTCATCCGGGAAGGTCAGTGCATTGGCGTAGTGGTTCCGTACCGCGAGGGTGCGCAGCAGTCGCTGCGCGTTTTGGTGAACTTTCAGCAGCCGTTCTTTTTGACGTCTGGCGAAGAGGCCGTCGAGGGTCCGCTTCTGACGCTGTAGGCTCAGGATTGCGCGCGTCTGTTCGCGCGATTCGTCGACCCCGAGCGTGAGACAGCGATTGAGCAGTTCTTCGTCGTGATCGATCGCGGTGCTGGTTGAGAAGATCATCACCGGGCCTTCGACCCGGTATTCTTGGGTGATGAGTTTTCCGGTCTCGGGGTCTTTGCCAGTCGAGGCGATACTGAGCACGCCTTCGCTCTGCAAGAGCTTCAACGCATAGCTCGCGCGCGCAGCGCCGGCTTCCTCGGCAAGCGCGAGGATCTTGTGCTTCAAGTCCACCGCGCCCATGTAAAACAGGCTCTGCCCGGTCATCGCCGAGTACTGCACCTTATCCTCGGCCGGCATAAAGCTAAGCACCGCTTCCATCAAGCTTGATTTTCCGGCCGCCGAACTCGACTGCACCATCACCGCCAGCGGCGCGTCGAGCTTGCGAGAAGTCGCGGCTAAATAGCCGATGAGTTTGTTGGTTTCCTCACCGACCACGCCGCAGCGGGTAAAATCGGCGAGCAGCCGATTGAGGAGATGCGGGTCTTTGAGCAGCGCCAAGGCCTCTTGTTGCTCCTCGGCCGGCATCGCGGGTTTCATCGCCGGTTGCAGTGTCTTCGCGATCTGTCGCTCTTGCAGCTCTTCGAGCTTGCGCAGCACTTGGCCTAAGTCATGGCGGATCACGTCGTCTTTGACCTGTATTTCGCTGGCCGCCTGCGCAATAAAAGTATTGCGCGCGCGCACGCTGTAGAGGTCCAGCGTATCAACGTGGAAGGCTTCCCCTCGGCCCACCAGCACGTTGACCTTCAGTAGCACATCGAAGGCAAGATTCTTGGCAAGCCCCCGGATCCGATAGCGCCGATCACCCAAGGTCATCACGATCTCCTCGTCGCGCACCTGCGCTTCGACCTCCGCGGCGGCCGGCGCCGGCAGCGGGGAGGCCGGCAAGGCCGGGATCGGCGCGGGGACGGTGTCCACCACTTCGGGCTTCGTGACCGACGCCGCGACGATGACCGGCGCGATCTCGGCCGGTGCAGGGATTTCCTCTTTAGTCGCCTCTTCGCCAACGGCCGTTGCCGTCGGCACTGCGGCGGGTGGTAGCACCCTCGTCGTCGGCGCTTCTCCCTTGCCGAGCCACTGTGCTTTTCGGATCACGAGGCCTAAAGATTTCGCCGCCGGCGTCACCTTCAGCGCGTATTCGTTCGCGTCCATGCCCTTAGGGAACTGGACGCGATACGCATCGAGGCCGGCAGCGGTGAGCTGCTGACCTAGTTTCTCGGCCGCGCGATCGCCGGCCTCGTCGCGGTCATACGCGATCAACACGCGTTGGGTGCCGTGCGCCTTGAACGCGGTCAGATGATCGGCGGTAAATCCCTCGATGCCATAGCTCGCCGTGACGTTGCGGAAGCCGGCGCCCCAGAAGCTCAGCGCATCGATCAACGCCTCGCAGAGGATGATTTCCTTGGATTCAACGAGCGCCACCTCGTTCCACACACCCCGGTGCGGACCCGGCAGGTAGAGGTGGTTTGGGGTACCCGGCCGCAGCCCCTCCGTGATCTTGCGCCCGTAGACCTCGGTGATTTCCCCCGAGGGGGCGATGACCGGGATCACCACCGAGCCGTTAAAATGCTCGTGCCCGGATTCGCGCAACACACCCAACCGCTGCAACTGGCCGCGGATCGCCGCACCCTCGATGCGATTCTTCTCCGGCAGCCGATACCCGAGCGTGCGATTGGCAAAGCCGAGCTTAAACGTCTTGATGGCATCGTCCGAGCCGATGCCCCGGCGCTTCAAGTACTCGATCGCCTCCGGACTCGCGAGCAGCGTCTCGTGGTAATACTCGATCACTTGGGAAAGCAGCTTCGCGTCCTCGGCATCCGCCGCGATCGGCATCGCCAGCTTCTTCACCGTCGAGTGCTTGGCGGGTGCCGCCCCAGCAACAGAAGCAACTAAAGGCTGATAATCATTCTGCAAGAGCTCCACCGCATGCCGGAAGCTCACCCCCTCAGCCCTCATCACCCAGTCGATCACCGTGCCGCCGGCCTGGCAGGCGCCCAGGCAATGCCACAGGTTCTTGGCCGGCGTCACCACCAACGACGGCGTCTTGTCATCGTGGAACGGGCAGCGGCCGATGAGATCGCTCCCGTGCGGCTTGAAGGCAACACCGCACGCTTCGGCCAGGCGCTGCACCGAGATCTCGGTCTTTAGCCGCTCAACCACCTGCTCCGGGATGCGTGCCATGCGCGACCTCCAAAAAAACGGGGTGTTCCTAAAAACCTGTCAAGTACCTTGGCAACAAAATAACTCCGTTGCAGTGTACTTCGTTTCGGAGTACTGTCAACTTCGTTACGAAAGGAGACCCTAGCCTATGAGCCTCAGCACTAACCTAGAGCGCTACCACATGGCGATCTCCGCAAACGAACGCGCCTTCTTCGAGCGCCTCGGTACCCGCGTGGCGGAGCTGCGCCGCACGCAGAACATCACTCAGGTTGAGATGGCCGCTACCCTCGGCGTTTCGCAGCAAACCATTAATTCCTACGAGGTCGGACGTCGCAGGATTCCAGTCTCGGCATTACCGACGCTCGCTCGTTCGCTCGCGGTGTCCTTGGAGGAGCTGTTCGGGGACGATGCCTCCGCCACCAAGAAGCGTGGCCCGGCACCGAAGCTGCAGCAGCAAATCGAGCGCATCCAACAGCTGCCTCGCACTCAGCAGCGCTTCGTCATGCAGATGCTCGATACTGTCATCGCCCAAGCCAGCCGCTAAAGGCGCGTATCCGTGGCACAGGCGAAGCGCACCCTTCCGCTACCCGCTGAGCAGATCGGTCGCTCGATTTTAATGCTGCGCGGCCAACGGGCCATTCTCGACGCCGAGCTTGCCGCTCTCTATGGCGTGGCCACCAAAGTGCTGAACCAAGCCGTCAAACGCAACGCCGAGCGCTTCCCCGAAGACTTCATGTTCCGGCTCACCCGGACCGAGACCGAGGCACTGAACCGGTCACAGTTTGTGACCGGTTCGCAAAAGCATCGCGATCCCAGATTTCCGCCGTTCGCCTTCACCGAACACGGCGCCATCATGGCCGCCACCGTCCTCAATAGCCCCCGCGCCGTAGAGATGAGTGTCTACGTCGTGCGCGCCTTCGTGCAGCTGCGCGAACTGCTCGCCTCGAACACCGCACTCGCCAGGAAGCTCAACGAGCTCGAGGGTAAGCTCAAGAACCACGACGAGGCGATTACCGCCATTCTCTCCGCGATCCGCGAGCTGATGAACCCGCCGCCGCCGAAGCGCCGACCCATCGGATTCACCGCTAATCTCGACGCGAAGTAGACCCGCTACGTTGGTTTGGCGGCACCACTTGTATCAGATTGCTGGCGCTAGCCTATCCTGC
>Ga0137403_10008834_pt1 | contig 11253 bp, 8 predicted proteins | sample CZOMad2_1_16fung_FD_122057 | JGI IMG/M metagenome (GOLD analysis project Ga0137403, IMG submission 122057) | Vadose zone soil fungal communities from Angelo Coast Range Reserve, California, USA - CZOMad2_1_16fungal (Hybrid Assembly) | ecosystem: Environmental > Terrestrial > Soil > Vadose zone...
AGGCCGATGGGAGCGAATGCTTAACGGTGAAACGGCTAATGTCAAAATGTGGGGAGCAATGGGTAACATTGCGAGCGCGGTAACCACACCTGCCAACGTTGCCGCTGCCAATGATGATACCGCGGCGATTCAAAATGCGTTGAACGCATGTCCGGGCGCGGGCGGCAACGGCGGATTTTGGGCAGCAGAACTGTTATTCCCCGCCGGCTTTTACAAAGTTACCAGTACGCTGGTGGCCCACGCAAACCTCTTGAAAATACGCGGAGAGAGTGCCCGCATGACATCTCTGGTAATGCCTCTAGGAATTCAAAAGGATATTTTTAGAACCACGGTTGCCAACCGGGCGATTGCTGTCGGTGATGGAAGCGCTGGATATGATGAGAACCTCCGAATCGAAGACATCAGCTTTTATTTTGCGACTGGTAGTGGGAGCTATTCAGCGCAAGCACCTCACAACCAGAGCAATTCGGGGCTTGTCATCTGCAATCCAGTGGAAGGAACTACCATACGGAATGTCGCTACCGCTGGCGGCGGCTATGGGATTCGCTGCTTTGGAGGAGGCTCAGGAGCGCCTGCTGCTTTCCGCGATGTCGTTTGCAGCGACGCTGCAATAGCAGGGCTTTGCATTGAGCCTGTTCCGGGGGCGGATCATGCAGCCGGGCACGTTTCAATTACAGGAATCACCGGTGATCAGCGTTTTGACGATTCCCTCACAAACGCCTGTCTTGTAAAGTTCATAAATTTCATCGGTGTGGCTTTGATCCAGGACTTGAACGCCGAAGCAGCCTATGGTGGCGGCGTCATCCAACACAAGTTTCCGGAGGTGTCGTCCGGATGGGGCGCCGGCGCGCCCATGGGCCAACTCACCATCCTGAATTGCAGTGTCAATCTGGGTGCCACTTTCAGCAGCTATGCCTCGGGATCAGACTTCCTGGTCCTCAAGGGGGGTGAACGAACCGCTTCCGCAACCATGGAAAATATTAATCTCTACGCCGGAAACCTGGTCCGAGACGAGCTTACCGGCCGAAATGTGCCTCCTCACGATGCCTACGCCGCAGGTCTCAGCCAGGGCTGCTGCCGCGTCCCTACGTCGTATGAGGCTCTGTCTAGCGGCGGATTCGTCCGATCCCGCCTCGTCGTGGGAGACAAGGCCATATATGCCTTCACTCCGCCCCAACCGGGCTGGTACCGTGTCATGGAAGGCTTCGCAATCCATGGCCAATGGAGACTCGGCGGCAAGCTCGAGGTTACGAGTTCTTACGACTCCTCGGAGTTTGGTGTTGATGTCCTGACAACGGGCGGCAGCGATGCAGCGGCAATAGACGTGATCCGGACTGTTAAAGATGGCCCATTTCCACCCTCTGTAACTAAAGCAAGGGCCGGCGTTTATGCTGACGCTCAGTCAAATCCTTACGGGTTTGTTGACATCTTTGTAGAACGGTTGCCGTCGGACAGCAACATGCAGCGAATAACACTCGCCTATTCAATCTTTGACGCACACAACCTAATCGCCAGCGCGGGATCCACTCCTTTGCTCGCCCCGACAACTCCGTTGGTAAACGGCAATCCCGCTCCGTCTGGTTACTCGTTAACTCAATGTGTGACCAATAGCTTGATCCGAGCGACGACCAATAGCCTGACCCGCATTGACTCGATACTCCCTTCCAAGGCGCCGACGGCATCACATTAACCAGACTTTTCTGATATTCGTGCGGGGTGGCCGTCCGCCCATTCGGAATGAGGACGCAGGCCGAGTGGCAAGGCGATCGCATCAAAAGCGATTCCCCTGGGTTGGCGTTGGAATTAGGTGCGGGCAAATTGCCACGATTTTTGGAATGGGACAAAAAGGGGATATCCCAGCTTCCCCGGGTTACTGGAATACCCTTAGTAGAGATTACACTACGCTCATGAGTTCCCAACCCTTGCGATATTCGCGAGTGAGATATCTGTTCGCTTCCGCCACATTGGTAATTTTCGCCGTCGTGGAATCGAAGAGCAGCCTTTTGCCGCCCATTCGGAGCGAGACGGCGCCCAGGTTGAAGGCATCCGAGATCGGCCCGCCGAGCGTGAAATCGCCATAAGTTGGCTTGCCTCCTTTGCAAGCCTGCACCCATAATTTCAGCGCTTCGCTTCGGTCACGGCCGCGCTCACGTGAGGCTGCTGGGGAACCCTCCCTTATCTTCGCATCTCCGAGAATCCGGGCCTCTTCGCCACGGAATCCGGCAATGATCCGGGCCTTGTCTCCCACGAACATCATCCCTTCCGGTTGCATTTCCTCGTCGTGCAATGCCTCAGGAGTCGGTGGTTTCATCGACCCGTCATACCAGAAAATATCGACCGGTGGCCGGTTGCCTTTCGCGGCAAATCGGAAACGTATCGTGCAAGCGGCGGAGAACGAATAGTCGTTTTTGATCCGGACAGCCACCTGGCCATCAAGACCGCAGAGATGGCTGGATCGCGATTCCACTGCCAGGGGCGCATCCAACTCGAAAAGTTGAAAGACCGGCCAGAGACTGTAGTGGCCCATATCCGCCAGCGCCCCTCCCCCAAATTCATACCAGCCACGAAAAACCGCGTGAGTGTAGTTCGGATGATAAGGCCGATCGAGCGACGGGCCGAGCCAAAGCTGCCAATCAAAACCCGCCGGCACGGGAGGCGCCTCGGTGGGAACGGTGGGGTACTGCGGCCACATGGGGCGGTTGGACCAGTTGTGAATCTCTCGCAGAGTCCCAATCAGCCCTTCATCGATCCAACTCTTGATCTTCCGCACGTTGGCGCCATCGCTGGCCGGAAGAAAATGCGTTGCCACTTTGCTTTTGCGCGCTGTGTCGATGACCAACCTGGCTTCGTGAACCCGATTAGCCAGCGGTTTATGTACCAACACGTGCTTTCCCTTCTTCATCGCCGCTATGGCCACAGTCGCGTGCAGATGATCCGGCGTCATGATTTTGACGGCGTTCACATCTTTTTCCTTTTCGAGGAGCTCGCGAAAATCGTTGTAAGCAGCACAACCGTTGAATTTTTCCGGACGTCTCTGGTTCGCATAAAAGATTTCGACGACCTCCTTCGCAACGTCGCGTCCGCCAGGAATATCGGCAACTCCGCGCCGCCAATCCGCTTTTTCAAGAGCGCGCGCCAGTTCGGCGCGCAGCCCATCCCTGGACCAGTCCACATAACCGCGGCTTTCCTTCGACGGATCGCACACGGCGACTACCTGAACTTCAGGAATACTCAAAAGCGCCGGCATCTCTCTCAGTCCCTGCGTGCCGCAACCGATCTGCGCGACCGTAATCTTTTCGCTCGGCGCGACAAATCCCGCTCCTCCCAGGACATGCCGGGGCACGATGCTAAAGACTGCCGCAGCCGCGCCGCCACTGAGCATGAACTTGCGCCTGGATAGTCCTGCCTGATCGGCGGTCTGGATTGTTTTCATAGCTCACTTGCCGAGCCCGTGCAGCTTCGCCAATGCTTCCTTCGGCACCTCAAAACCATTTCCCAGCATGCCTCCCATTTCGACGATGTACCATTTTGTGCCGGAGCTGGTCTCGCACAGCCGGAAAACCTCTTTGTAGAAATCGCTGTCGAACGTTTTCTCCTTATGTTCCTTAATATGAATTGTCCGCGTGCGGCTTGGGAATTCTTTGAGCATGGCGATAGGATCGCCATCGCCGGCGAGGCAGTTGCCTACGTCCATCTGCATGTTTACCTCGGGTTGGGTTTTGCTAAAGAGGATCTCCCAGGCAAATCGTCCCTTTATCTTTTTAAAATCGAATGGATGGGCGTGATAGCCAATGAGCATTCCGTGTTTCTTGCAATCGACAGACCTTTCATTCAGCAAATTGGCCAGTTCGGCAATGCCCTCTTCTGTTCCCATCTTTTCTTTTGCAGCCGCAACGTTGAGATATTCACTGCCGAGCGCCTGGTTGTTTTCGATCGTGCGTTGCAGGTTTTCCTTATCGAGCGCTTTAAGGTCCATGTGCATACCGCAGCACTTAAGACCATTTTGATCGAGCAACTTGCGCAGCTCCGCTGCTGAGTATTTCTCGTAAACATTTGGCGTGCCAGCATAGCCCCAGAACTCAACGGCTTTATAGCCGATTTCAGCCAGCTTCTTTAACGTGCCCGGCACATCGCGCGCAAATTCGCCGCGAACCGTGTACAACTGAAACCCAATCGGAACGCGATCCGATTGCGAACCGGCTATCGAAAGCGTCTTGCTCATACTCATGGTAACAATCGAGCCGATCCCCAATTTAATGAAGTGGCGGCGTGCAGTGTGCATGCTTGATTAGTTCCTTCAACCGCCTTCAATATACAATGTAATTCTTTTGCATCTCCCTTTTTGTTGTTGTCTTTGGTCCTTCAGATTGCCCGCTTCGGGCAGGTTGCGTCCGCTTCAGGAATTTAATCAAATGCTTTTTCCAAATGAACGCCAGAGTGTGGGTTCCGTGGCCGCGGGTGCGAGGGCCGGCTGGCATCACAAGGGCGGTGCCCTGTCTTACACGTTTGATTTCGTGTTCGAGCACACTGAGCTCCGGAGGATTGATCAAATCGTCAGCAAAATTGATCGCCAATAACGGAGCGCGGATTTGTTCCAGAGCAGGCCCAGGATCGTAATCCGAAGAGGCTTCCAATGCATATAGAACATCATTGGCATCCAGAGTTTTGAGCGCATTTCTTAAGTAGGCGTCGAGCGCGTGGTCCGCGTCGGCCAGCGTGGGAGCTTCCTTTTGGCGCTGAAGAGGATTGCTGCTCATAAAGAAGAGCGTTTCCGCCGCCAGGCTCAACCCGTGAGGCTGAGTTATGTAATCGCCGTTCTGCCATTCCGGATCCGTCCGGATGGCATCGATGATCATGCGCCGCCAAACCCGGTTCCGGCCCGAGATTTGCGTCGGCAAACTCGCCAAAGGCATCAGCGCATCCATAAATTCTGCAAAGGTTTCGCCCCAAAGCCACGTCTGCATTCCTCCCATGGAAGTTCCGATGATGAGGCGCAAGTGATTCACCTTTAACCCTTCCATGAGCAATCGGTGTTGCGCTTCGATCATGTCGCGATAGCCGTACCGTGGGAATTTTGCGTGGAGTCCATCGCTCGGCTTGCTCGATTGTCCGTGGCCGAGGTTGTCCGGCAGAATGAGAAAGTAGCGAGAGGCATCCAACGGTTGGCCCTGGCCGAAAAGCTCGCCCGCGAACTCCGGCCGCAGGAAATTGCTGCCATTTCCGGTGGTTCCGTGAAGGATCAGCACCGCATTCTCAACCAGGCCGCTCTTACCAAACTGAGGTGCGCCGAGCGTGCGGTAATGCATGCGAAGCTCGGGCAAGACCTCCCCCGACCGAAAATGAAAATCATGAAGCACGAAATCCGCCGACTGGACTGGCGGAAAACCCGCCCCGAATAAGCGCCCTGTGAAAGGGATCAGGATGAGGAAGAACAGCCGTGGTTTCATGGAGCGATTCTTCTTACCACCAATAGCACTGTCAACACCTGCGATGAATGGCCCTGACTGTGAATCTATTCCACGAAGTCCTCCGGCAACGTCAGATTTTGGTAAGAATTCTGCTGTGACACAGGCCAAGAAGACATTGTGCTGCTCGGTTGCCAGGGATGGCGATGAGTTATTGATCGCTGTGCCAGAAAACAGGACAGTCGAATTCTACCAGTACCTTCGCGGCTTTGGCTATTGTTTCACCCTGCACTCTCGCGGGTTCTGCGAGGATAATGTCTTTTCATTTGACGAGAGCGAGAATACCGAAAGACTGCGGGCGATTGTCGCAGCATTCCCACTCTGAGCCGGACCCTTGTCAGGCAGCCTCCAACGGCGATTGGTGGGATGAACCCATTAGGTTGCCCCTGCCCTGTTATGAATCGCGCGAACCCGCTGAATCGCCTCCTTTTGTGTCCGCCTTGCCCAAACCAAACCGGAACAAGCCGTTGCCGAATTCTTGACGCTGAGCCAGCCTGTGATAATTGTACTTCGGTCATGTACTTTTGCATTTCATAACTTCTTCGCGAGTGGCCGCTGCTGGAAGCAGCAGGGCCGCTTTTCCTTCGTTTCTCCGCCGGAAATGATCTGACCAGCGCGGGTCCTGTTATCTCGCAATGGATGTCGCCTGTCGCCCTGCGTCAGCCTTTGACTGAAGCTGGCGGCTTCTGCGGAAACCAATCAACCGAAGACCTCTCAACGCGGGCTCAACCCGCTGGAGGATGCGATGAATTATGCTTTCATAGAGACAAATCAGCATTCAAGCAGAACCAAAAGACACGACAATGCCGCAGCCAGAGTGGACGCCGAGATCAAAAGGGTGCGTCGTCAACTTCACTTGCGGCGGGAACGGCTCGCGGCATTCGATTCTCTAGTTGCCATTGTGCGGTCGCGAACAGATCTGCTGCAACCGACCCCAGGCCAAGGCTCGGCAGCTTGTGTGGCGCCGGTCTTTCTCATCAGGCGACTGCGGAATTTGGCCGAGCGGCAGGGCCAATGGCTGCGCCGTTGTGAGGATTGGCAAGCCTCCGGCAAGAGTCTAAGACTTGAGTTTCGTTTTCTTGCGTCGTACCTGCTGGCGCTTTATCCGGTTCCCGGCTTCATGGATTCGGTTTGGGATTTGCCGCCGGGCCCGGAAGCGTTCAGGCAACAAGCTTGGTACATGCGCGCGGCGCGCGGCGCAAGCTTACGCACCCTCAATCTTCCTCTAACGATCACGAAGAGGATGGAGCATTACATCCGTCAGACGCCTGATCATTACACCGTGCCTCAGGCGCTGCGCTACGGAGAAACGCTCGGGCTCGGCGGCTGCGTCAAATTGGCTCTTGAGGTTGCCGCCAGCAAACTGGGGCAAAGCGTTGAGCACTTCGAGTTTTGGCGCACGGTGCTCCTCTTTTTTGTGAATCATCCGGAAATGGATCTAGTCCTGGTAAAACCGATTATTGATTTTGTTCAAGCCAACAAATTCGCGGGGGAAGAAATCGTAACGGCGCATGGGACTGGTCATCGCCAGGCGCCGTGGCCGGATTTTTCCATAAAAGGACGAACTGTGGCATCCATGTTGCGCCTGGTCCAGGAATGGAATGCGGATGTGACAGAGAGAAAACCCAACCACGGCTTTTCATGGCCACTCTCAAATGTTCAGGGATTCCGATTCGTGGAGAATGGCGATGCCCCTGAGAATCCAATGGAATGGACCATCCACGAACTGGTTAGCAGCGCGGAACTGTATTTGGAAGGACGCGCGCTGCGGCATTGCGTTTACACTTATGCGCCTAAATGCCGTAGAGGTGAAACCACTATATGGTCTTTGCGGCTTCGAGTCGGCGGGCAGGAGAAACGAATGGCGACAATTGAAGTAAACACGCGCAAAGGTGAGATCATCCAGACACGAGCCAAGGCGAATAGCCACGCTGGTCCGCGTTCACAGGAAATGATCCGGCAATGGGCTGCTGTGGCTGGTCTGCATGTGAACTCGCGTTCGTGGTGACTCTTTCCGGCTATAGATGCAACTGCTCTCTCATGGGTCTAGAAGTGATTCCCATAGGCGACCCAATCAAAGTCCACTGTAGTTGTGGCATCGAGCTGCCACGAGCCGCTCCCAAATTCGACGTATCCATTGAACTGATTGACCAGTGGTGCGGTGCCATCAAAAATCAAATTGTCATCCCACCATAACTTGACCCGGCCGTCTTTGTGCGCGTAGAGGTAAGCGGTGTGCCAGGCGTTGGTTAAGGCGGGGCCGATGTCCATCAGCTCGGTGTCCGAGTTGACATAATTCCAGAGTTTGTAACGGCCATTTACTAGAGTAATCGAGGGAGCCGGAGAAAACGACGTGGAATGTGTAGTCAAACACAAAAGATTCTCTTTGCCCGTTGGAGTGAAGGCCGCAAGACGAAATCGCGCGCCGACCGCCAATTCATCCAGGGCCAAGGGGCCCACATACCACTCGTTCGCATTTGCGCCCGAGCTGATGCGCAGGCATTGGTTTGTTGCCCCGAGGTCTGGATCGATGAAATCCACGATGGCCGTTGTTCCGCCAGAAGAAACCCACGGCGATGTCGGCAGGCTGGAACCGCCCAGGAATTGGATCGAGGGATCGCCGGCGCCCACGTCTAAAAAAGCACTATTCATGATGGAGTGACCGATCTGGATATAGCGCGCACGCAAGTTGGGCAGATCGCGGGCGCTCCGGTTGCCGATGACGCTGATCGAGTAATTCGTAACCGGAACCCCATTTCCGCAGAAGACGCCGGCGCTGGCACAATCATAGTTCTCGCTGTACCAGTCAAACGGGAACACGCCGATGACGAGGGAATCTGTTTGAGCATATGTGAAAATGTCGTTAGCTTTTCGGATAAGCTGAGTTTCCGTCCCGTACGATTCGGTGGCGCCCGGCATCAAAAAAATTCTTTGGGAGCTGTTCAGGTAAGGCTTCAAGAACGCCAGCTTGGAAATCCATTCCTTTCGAGTGGCGGCCGGATCACCTGAACTCCCATAACTTTCAATCGCGATGTAATCAATGCCTTGTGGAATCCGGAAATTGCTATAGCTCCAAAAGGCGCACCCGACTGTCATCATGGTTGCAACGTGTGGGAAGGATAACCTGAGTTGAATGATGTTAGACTCGATATTGGACAGTAGCTGCTCCAGTTTGTTTGTGTCGCCATTCGCAACGCAATCGGGTTCGTCCATCATGAAGAAGGCGAGCATATTCGCGGCGTACGGCTTCATCGCGTCGATCTGGCTCTGAACATTCGGATCGCTGAAGTCCGGCGCAAAAAACATCAGTTTCATTCCCAGGGCGATAGCCTGATCCCCAGAGGAGCCCGGGCCGGCGCCCATCGTGAAATTTACAGTGCCGCGCTGCTCGGTGATCGATGCATTCGCGGCTACGGACCCGGCCCAAAATCCGAAATATTGCAGATGATTCTTCAAACGAAAGAAGCCGCCCGGCTGGCTGACTGGCGCGGTGACCTCCCAGCGGCCGCTGTTGGAAACCGAAGTTCCGTCCGCGGGCTGCCAGTTCGTCATGGCAAGACTAGTCGCAGATTGGAGCTCGAATCCGCGTGATGGGTACGGCCAGGAAACACTTAAATAGGTATTCGTGAGTGCGATCGCGAGCGCAATGTCGCCACTCGCTTCGCCCTGACACCAGTGGCTCCAGAGAATGGGTGCGATCAGGAGCAGCGCTCTTAGGAAAGATGGTTTCACAGATTAGGTAGCGAGGCGGACTGCTTCTCCGCTGCGGCGATTTTGAATCTCGATCAGCTTTGGGACTGGATTGAACCTCTCAAGTTGACACGATCTTTGAAATGAGACAAGCGTTGCATGATTAGTTTTCGCTCGCCTGAATTTGGGTCGGGACGCACAATTAATGTATGAGGTGGTTTATTGGTATTGCTGTGCTCATCCTGGCGGTGATCGGAGTTGCAGCCATAAGCAGATCCGTATTCGAGCCAGCGTACAATGGCCGATCTCTCAGCCAATGGCTGATTGAGTTCGACAGCTCGAGCAGCGAAAAACGGGCGGAAGCAAATGAGGCCGTCAGACACATGGGGAAAAGAGCCGTGCCATTTCTGGCGGAGCGGCTTTTTCATAGAACTCCGTCGTGGAAAGTGAAACTGATGCTATGGCTCAACAGGCAGTCGATAATCCGTTTTCGGATACCGCGCTTGATAGACTCTGAAACTGAACGCGCCAGGATTTTTGCGGCTTGCGACGCGCTTGGACCGGCGGCCAACGGTGCGCTGCCTGCGCTTGAGCAGGCGCTTTACAAATTCAGAGACTTTGATGCCGCCTATGCCATGGCGCGCGTCGGCCAGAAAGCCGGTCCTGTGCTGATGAGGGCTTCCACGAGCAAGGATTATTTTGTGCGGATAAGTGCGCTCTATTTCTTACATGTAATGCGGGATAGCCCAGAGACGCTCTCTGTCGCCCAGCCAAACTCGGATTTCGCTCGACGATCACGCCTCCACGAAAAGACGATGCTTGCAATCTGGTTACCGAAAGCTGTCTCTCATCTCCCCGGTGTGAGTTCCAATGCTGTGCCGATTACCAATCGCGTGACAACGAACAAGTGAGGGCTCATGAAACTAAAGCTGCAACGCGCCGCCGTCCGATGAGCTTGGAAACAACAAACGCAACGGTGTAGATTGCTCCAAGCAACGCGACATCTGTCGCGCCCACCGGCATGTCCCATCGATAGGCAATACAAAATCCAATAAGCGCGCTCATCCCGCCAATCGCCGCCGCTGCCAGCGCAAACTGACGCATGTTCCGCGCGAAAAGGTGGGCCGTTAGCGGCGGGAGCAGAAGAAAGCCGAAGGTCACGAGAGGTCCAACACTCAGCACGGCAATCGAAATAGTCAGTCCGATCAGAAGAAATAGAAAAGCATCCCAGGTGAGCACGTTTTTCTTGAGCGTCACAGCCATGTCGCGATCAAATGAGATGAGCAGGAATTCTTTTTGGAAGAGGAATAACGCCGCAATTATCAGAGCGAATATCCCAGCGGTCACCCCCAGCTCGAAATCAGAGATGGCAATGATTTCGCCCTTGAGCAAATCAAGCAGGCCGTGTTCGCCGGCCGGATTTTTCACGAGCAGCAAGATGCTCCAGGCGCCGGCCAGCGCGTAGGCCGTGCCAACGCGCGCTTCCACTGAACCGTGTCCGCGCCGTGCCAGCAGCGACAACAGGAGAATTGCGGCAAGCGTGAAAGCCGTCGAGCCGACAAACGCGAGCGTTTGTTCCTGGGCGCTGTCGTGCATGTGCGGAAGCAGGCCCCAGCCCTGCAACGCAAACGCAAACGCAATGCCGCACGAGGAAATTTGCGGCAGCGCCACCCCCATGAAAACGAGCCGCCGCAAGACCAGATAAACCCCGACGAGCGGACAAGTCACTCCGAACGCCACGCTGATGTAAACCGAATTCCGCAGGATGAAGTGCGGGTCGAAAACTTCGCGCAATGTATCCATGTCAGTGCATCTCCAAATCGAGAATCGCTTCCATTTTTTCGCGCGATAACATTTCACTAACCGGCCCTTCCAGGACTTTCCCTTCATGAAGCCAGATGACGTGCTCGACATATTGCTTCACCACCGGCAGGTCGTGACTGGCCATCAGGATTGTTTGGCGCTGTTCTTCGTGAATGCGCTTGAGCAATTCCATGATGGATTGCTTGACCGCCACATCAATGCCCGAAGTCGGCTCGTCGAGCAGCAGAAAATCCGGTTTCGTCGCCAGTGCGCAAGCGATGAGCACCCGCTGCTT
>Ga0137403_10008835_pt1 | contig 11252 bp, 6 predicted proteins | sample CZOMad2_1_16fung_FD_122057 | JGI IMG/M metagenome (GOLD analysis project Ga0137403, IMG submission 122057) | Vadose zone soil fungal communities from Angelo Coast Range Reserve, California, USA - CZOMad2_1_16fungal (Hybrid Assembly) | ecosystem: Environmental > Terrestrial > Soil > Vadose zone...
GCGCTGCATCAATCAGACCCGCTGTTCAACGGCATTTGGTCGGCCGTTCAGACCGATGCCGAATTGCAGCGCATCGATCTTGCGGACACGCTGCAAAACGCCCGTCAATTGCATGCCATCAGCCGGCCCATGCTCCCCGCCGTCGATTCGGACGAACTAATGGCTACTTGCGCCTTGTTGATTCAGTTCGCACTGACCACGGGCCGTTTCGCGCTGGCAATGCCGGCGCCGCTGAAGCGCCAGATGCTGCCCATTTACAGAAGGATCATGCGCGGAGCGCTGGACGCGCTCTATGCTGAAAACGCGCACAGCCGGCCCGGCAAAAATACCCCGCGCCGCGGTCGCGGGGAGCCCAGCCCGGCGGGATAGGGTCATCGCGTCCATGGCCGGCTTTCTTGAGGATTCCCGCCGCAGCCATAGCCACACGTGGGCGCCGCATCAAACCGGCAGATCGAAGTGCCCAACTCTGCCGAAGAGCTCAAACTCCTCGTCGGTTCCCAAGTGCCGGATGAATGGATATTCGGCCGAGGCTTCATGAGGCGTGATATCGCACAGCGTTCCATCTTCGGTTTCCACGGCGCTGTGCGCCATCAACCGGATGTATTGCGCGTTGGGCCTCAAGTCCATGTAGATGAACCCGTACACGTGCTTGTGCTGCGGCTTTTTGGCCACCCAAATTGCCACGTTATCGTGGCAGCGATTCACGGTCGGCGCCCACTCTCCAATGCGAGCAACTATGCGGTGCAGAATGACCGACTGATCCAGTCGTTTAACTACTGATTTCGCGAGGCGCGCGATGGCATCCATTTCCGCTTGCGTGTTCTTAGCGGCGCTGATCGGGCACGACTCCCGCCTGCGCATCCACACAAGCGCGTCGATTAAATCGTCAGTGCGTTGGCGCTTCTTTGCCATGACGATAGAACTGCAAGTACGGACTTGGCGATGCAACGCGTATTTCTGCCGCCATTTGCGATATGTGCCGCCGCCACCCTGTGCTGGGCTGTGATTGAAAGTGAACAGACCCAATGCCCTGCCAAGATCCGTCCGATGCGCCGCTACGCTGCATTTGAGGCACCCCGCCCACTAACGAATGACTGCATGAACAGATGTTCGTGCTCTCGCCTATTCGTAGCAATGCTGGACGTGTAAAAACACATGGTCCATCGCAGGCAGCAATACGCTATGTCAAATGCAGAACTATTGTTTGTCTGCTCAAGAGAATTTCTGCCATCGCGGCAAGATCGATTTCCTTTGGAGAATGGGAGAGAGACAGAGAGGGACCTACGGAGTGTAGAGAGGATCAGGACAGTGCGTACCAGGTTCCACGTCCCGCACCATGACGCACGAGATGAGCTTTGTCTACAAGCGCCGTTACGTGATCTTTTATGGTGTTTCGGCTTGCGTCGGTTGCTTTGACGATGTCGCTGATCGTGACATGACCGCGTTCGCGGCAGAGTTCAAGAATCTGAACTGATAGCTCTGGCAGATCGCCAAGCAAAATTCGCTCGCGTGCGATCTTTTTCTCGAGACGCAATTTTTGTTCGGTTAGCACTCCAAGAAAGTAGACCAGCCAGGGCTGCCAGTCGGGTTTAGCCGTTCTGATTGTGCCTTGCGTTTGCCGAAGCGCGATGTAGTAGCGCTCCTTGGTTTGCTCGACGACGCTCTCTAGCGAGCTATAGGGTACGTACGCATAGCCGCTGCGCAAAAGCAGCAGCGTCGTGAGAACTCGCGAGAGTCGTCCATTGCCATCCTGGAACGGATGGATCGCTAGAAACGACACGATGAAGACGGCGATGATAATCAACGGGTGCACGGCTTCGTCGCTGAGCGCTTTGGCGGTCCAGGCGATAAGGGCCGCCATCTCGCCGGGAGTGCTGAATGGCGTGGTGGTCGCAAACACGACGCCGAGGTTTTTACCGTCGGCGGCGAATGCGGCGACATCATTGGAAAGAGTTTTGTATTCGCCTCTGTGGCGCTCATCCTTGGTGGAGTATTTCAGAAGGTCGCGGTGCAGTTGCCAGACGTGATTTTCTGTTAGGTCGATCGCTTCCCAGGAAGTAAAGACCGTCTCCATGGCGTCGGCGTAGCCGGCGACTTCTTGCTCGTCTCGGCTGGTGAACAACTTGATGTCCAGATTAGAAAGGAGCAGTTCCACTTCCCTGTCGGTGAGCTTCGCACCCTCAATTCGGGTAGAAGATGCGGCGCTTTCGATGGTCGCTACGCGTCGCAGGGCAGAAAGCCGTTCCGGCGCGATACGTCCGATCGCGCGCCAGGCACCCTTGAATTCATCAATTCCACTGACGAATTTCAGCACCTCTGGGGTTATGGCTAGACCTGCGATATTGGGCGTACCATCCATTCTTACCTCCAATTCCATCCAATTCACTATCTCATGCACACCTCCAATTGTCCATCCAATTCCATCCAATTTTGCGTCACCCTGGCTCGGCGACTTACCGCCTGCCGCCGTTTAGGACCTGCGTTCAAAATGCCCATTTCAGGAGGCGGGATAGAAGTGGCGTTGCGCTAAGCGGCCACTCTCACTTTGGGACGGCCGCCGCGTTTACCGTTCTCGCGGGAGGCCTCCGCCTTGATCGAACTGCGGCTTGACCCCCCGAGTTTGCCAATCTGTTGCATCCACCGACGTGAACCGAAGGCGCCTTCGATGAGGCCCGGTACATAGAGATCGGCATCCAGCAGCGGCCAATGCAGGCCGAGCCCGTTCGGGCTGATCTTGATTTTCCTCAACTTTGATCGGGGCGCATCTGCCAGCCCTTCGGCCAAAGCCACCGGAAAGGCAAATTCGCAGCCGCCCTCGAGCGTAATCACGATCAGCCCACGTCGCGAATCATAGCGAGCGGCTTGCGCGATCGGTCCACGCGCCACCGCCGCCGCACCGCGCGCGTTTGCTGCTTTAAATTGATCTTTAGTAATTGCCATGAATCGCCCTCCAGGCCAAACACAACGGTTGCACATGGGTACGCAGTAATCTGGCCAAGCGGTTCACTTCCGGCCAAGAAAACCCAAAGTTCTCACGCAATTCGATCGGTCCGCTTGGGCAGTTCAAATTGAACACCGCCTGCCGTGGGCCCTCCCAAACGTGTACATGAGCGGGACGATGATCGTTCGTATAGATCATGACCCGAACGCGGCCAAAGCGGAGAACCGTAGGCACAACGAATTATAACCCAAGCGTGGTTGGGTTTAAAGCCATATTACTCGACGATCAAGGTATTCTTGGCAACGCTTTCACAGTCTACGGGGCACAATCCCCACATAGACATTGGTCGTTAAGAACCTGCTCAGGATATTTCGCGGCGCTTTGGCGCCATCCGTAATCGCCGTGGTGGGTCTCCAATATGCCTGGCCGTAGGCCGAATATATGGCAGCCGGCGCAGACATGCAGCAGGGGCTTGAGCCCTGGCGACTTCAGAACCAATTCGTCATATGCCGAGCGACGCACGTCAGCCCCGGTCATGACGTCGGACGATCTTGCGCGCGAACCACGCCGCAACCGCAAGGATAACGCCAATAACGAACACAGTAGCCCAGAAGGTATCGACCGGACCACTTGAATGCGCCCGGTTCGAGAAAGATATCGGTAGATCGATCTTTATGACCATAGACTTGAACGGAACAAACAAGACGCCGATTAGCGCTGCGGTAAATATTCCGAGCAAGCCAAGCTGGTACCACATCCTTGTCTTCTGCTTCATTTCACACTCTTTATAAGCATGTCCGTCAGTCCACCCTTCTAGACGACGTTGATAGCCCGGACTCTGTCATAGCAGGCCCCACATAGTATTTTTATATCCGCAAAGGCCTCCGAGCGCTCGTTCCAATCCCCGCTCGATCCCCCCTCTGCAATTCTTACCTTTTCGCAAGTGGCGCACCAAGCATCGCCGCGGGGCTTGGACGACCAATAGAACCCAATAACCTCATCTGTCCGTAACGACAAAACTAGGTGTTTGCAGACGTAGGTCTCTTCCTGAAGGCCGTGTTCTGAGCATTGAACCAGGTCAGTCACGGTGCCATGAATCCCATAGATGTCCTTTAGGGTGATCCTGTATCCCCTCAGAAAAACCCGCTGCAATCCGATCCAGTTCCGATGACGGCTGATCACTAATGGCAATCGGACCAAGCAAGGCAAATCCTCCGTTCGCCTTTGAAACAAACCGCTGTGTGAATACTGCGGGTTCTATCATTCCTCGAGTCCATGCCACGACGACTAAGGCGTCTTCTTTTCCGGCCGCCCCGCGTTGCAGCCCTTCTCGTGCGAGCGACCATATATCGACCTGATGTTTCAGTGCTGCAAAACTATCCCAGCCTTTCGACACGGCTTCATCTTGCGTCGTCGCTTCAAATTCGATGGACTGGCGTTTCTCGTCCTTCGTAATTACCGCAAAAGGACAGATCAGTTCCCCGACTTTAAGAGCCGAGGCTATCGATGCCGCCTGAGTCATGACAAGACCAGCATGACGGGCAACATTATCGGGAATCCGATTTTGAGACGTGGAAGTCGACGATTCTATTGACCGGTTCAATTGAAACGCCCGTTCGGATCCCACACTGCGTCTTGTGTGCCTCCACCGTGGTGCCTTACGACATCGCGCCCGGATTCCGTCGGCTGATTCGGAACGTGTCGTCAACCTGACCAATGCTTTCTGCCGACTAGTAATCGACGAATCTCACCGGCGAGCAGCACTCTGAAACTGGCAATCAAAATGGCAAGCGCATCTCTCTAGCATGCGGGGCTTGACCTTCAACATGTATTGAAGGTCTAAATTCCTGAGGATGCGACACTCAGTGAGATCGACCGCACACCATCCCGGTTTGTTGAAGCGGGGAAGCTCTTCTTAGGCGCGCCGCTCGGCGGCTCTGGAGTAAGGAGTTGGACGGAGCCGTCGGCGGTGGAGTGATCAGGTAAGCAGTGCACAGCTCACAGAAGGTGGCCGTAGCGACAGGTCTGAATTCCTTCCAATGGCCGACGAAACAAGCCACGGCCAAAATCGTAATACTGGGCTTATAACTCTGACGACCGCTAACACGTTAAAGAATAGGACAGACGACTACGAAAAACTTATCGCGTGCCGGCTTCGCGTTGGCGGGTTGCCGGTGCGCAACGCCACGGCCATGAGAGCATTTCTATCTTAAGAGGACTTCGGTAATGGGTCGTTCGGCGTTTAACGTCGCTATACTGGCAATCGCCATCTTGTTATTGGATGCGGGTCCCGTGTCGGCACGCGACGTGCGCATCGGCGTCCTGATCGATGGTCCAGCGGCGCGAGAAGGGGTCACTGCGGATGTGCTCGAACAAGCCGCCGCCGCAGTCTACGGAGATGGCCTCAGGCTGACTATCGCGCCGCAAAAACGGCTGAATGGCGATTGGAACGTGCCGGCACTCAATGCGGCACTCGATCGACTTGAAGCCGATCCGCAGATCGACATCGTCGTGACATTGGGATTCGCGGCAAGCCACTTGGTGGCGCACCGAACTCAGTTGCCCAAGCCCACCATTGCAGCCAACGTTGTGGACCCCTTGCTGCAGGCCTTCCCGATGAAAAGCGGCACAAGCGGCCGTCACAATTTCACTTACGTCAGTACCTTCAATAGAGTCGAGGGCCAAATCGGCGCGTTTCATCGCACAACCGGTTTTTCGCACTTGGTTGTGCTGGCGGACCCGATATCGCTTCAAGTCGTACGCGAACTTGAGGTCAAGGCGACACAGCTTCAGGCCAGCACCGGTGCCGGCATTGTGCTGCGCCCTGCCGCCAATCTCTCCGACGCCATCGCCAATCTGCCGCCCGGCACAGATGCGGTGTACCTCGCGCCCCTGATGCGCCTGTCAAGCGGTGATTTGCGCAGCCTCGCAGAACAACTTGCGCACCGGAAGCTGTCGAGCTTTTCGTATCTCGGTCGAACCGAGGTCGAACAAGGCATCCTGATGACGAACTCTTCCGACACGGAGCGAACCGAACGTCTGGCGCGCCGCATCGCGCTCGACATTCAACGAATTGTCGAGGGTGAAGATGCCGCGAACATCGAGGTGGCCATTCCAAGCGAAGAGCGCCTTGTCATCAATATGCACACGGCTCAGCAGATTGGCTTCTCGCCGCACTGGGATGATCTCACCGATGCTGACCAGCTGGACGCTGAGAATACGCCGGAGCAACATTCAATCAGCTTGCTGCAGGCGATGGACGCCGCGTTGCGCGGCAATCCCACGCTTCGCGCTTCCCTGCTTGCGGCGGATATCGCCGCGGACCAGACGCGAATCGCGCGCAGTCAATTGTTACCGAGCCTTGGCGCCAATGTGGCCCACACGCAGATCGATGCCAGTCACGCCAATCCGCTGCTGCTGGCTGAGCGCACCACCGAGGCCGGGGCTACGGCACAAGTGCCGATTTACAAGGACAGTGCCTGGGCCGGCTGGTCCGTGTCGCAGCACCTTGCGGTGGCGGCTACCGAGCAGGCACGTCAAGAACTGTTGGACACGCTTCAACAGACCGCCACGGCCTATTTCAGCGTGTTGCGCGCCAAGTCTGCGAGAAGCGTGCGCCGGCAAAATATGGAGAACACTCGTCAAAATCTCGAGACTGCGCGCGCGCGCGAGGCAGTCGGCCTGTCGACGCGCTCCGACTATCTGCGATGGGTGGCTCAAATGGCGAGCGCTCGCCAGGATCTGCTCGCCGCCGAGGCCAACGAGCGCCAGGCGACGGTAGAGCTGGGCAGACTCATCCATGACGACCCATCGCGGCCGCTTGTAATCGTCGAGGCAGGAATAGATGAACCTCTCAATTGGATCGCCAGCCCGCACACCCAGCGGTATCTCGATACGCCGGCGAAGTGGACGGTTTTCCGGGAATTCATTATTGCCCAAGCGCGCGAACACTCACCGGAGATCAAGCGTGTTGACGAACTCCTCGCGGGTCAGCAGCGCGAGGTAACCTCAGCGCGCCGCGCTTTCTTCGTTCCAGATCTGGCCGCCATCGGCATCGCGGGCGATCAATTCAGTCGCGGTGGCGTCGGCTCAGAACGCTCGGCATTGACGCCGAATAACAGCTCGTGGTTCGTGGGCATCCAAGCGACTCTTCCCATCTTCTCAGGCGGCGCGCTCAAAGCAAGGTTGTCGGAGAATCGACATCAGTTGAAGCAGCTCGACGCCCAGCGGGACGCCACCATGGATGCGATCGATGCGCGGGCGCGCTCAGTCCTGGCGCGCATTCCTTCATCATATCCGGCGATTGCCCTATCAGGCGAGGCGGCCGCAGCTGCGCACGAGAACTATACCAAGGTCGCCGATGCGTACGCGCGTGGAGTGGTATCGATTACAGACCTGATCAGCGCGCAGGATGCCTCTCTCAATGCGGAGCTATCGCGAGCGCAGGCGACCTTCACTTTTCTGATCGATTTTTCCGACACGCTACGCGTGTCGAACAGCTTCGACGTACTTCTCGATCCTGGGACGCGAGCACCGTGGTACGACGCCGTCGATACCTGGTTCGACGCCCACGGTTTGCCGATTGCGACGCACTGAAGGTTCGGGAGCAAGGACTAATATGAATAGCCTACGCATTGTATTTAGAAGCTGCTGCCTCGCATCGGCTTTCATAGCGATCGGAGCGTGTCACGGCAAGCACGAGACGAACGATGACATTCGCCCCGTGAGAACCGAAGTCGTGGGCACGGGGCAGTATGGCGACAATCTCACCTATACGGGCGAAATTCGCGCGCGCCACGAGTCTGATCTCGGCTTCCAAGTTGCCGGCAAGGTGATTGCGCGCCCGGTAGACGTGGGTGCGGCGGTGAAAGTGGGCACGGTTCTGGCGCAGCTGGACCCCACCGATGAGAAGGTCGCGCTCGATTCGGCGCAGAGCACCGTGAACGCGGCACGGGCCGAATTGGCCCGTGCCACGAGCGAAGAGGACAGTTATCGCCACCTTCTCGAGCGCGGCCTCACCACGCGCACGACGTATGTTGCGCAGCAGACCGCCACCAAGACGGCGCAGTCCCGATTGCAGGAGGCTTCGGCAGACCTCAACCTGCGGCGTCGGCAGCTTGGCTACACGACCCTGCGCGCCGATCGCGACGGAGTGATTACGCGCGTCTCGGCTGACGTAGGCGCAGTACTCGCCCAAGGGCAGGCGGTCGCCACGCTGGCTCAGCCATCCGAGCTTGACGTGGTGTTTGATGTCGCCGACAGCCAAGTCGACGCGGTCCGCAATGCCAAGACTGTGGCCGCGGCTCTATTGTCAGCCCGTGACAAGTCATTGACAGCAGTCGTGCGCGAAATAGCTCCCAGCGCCGACCCCGTCACGCGTACTTACCGGGTGAGGTGCACCCTGCCCGCTCAGCCGCCCGGTTGGCGTTTAGGACTGAACGCCATCGTGACCCTCGCATCTGGGCAGGCAACGCTGGGCATCCGCATTCCGTCCACCGCCCTGTACGAAAAGGAACGTAAAAGCGCGGTCTGGATCGTCAAGGGTGATCAAACCGTCGAGTTGCGCCCCATCGTCGTGGCCCGCTACGACACGGACAGCGTCGAGGTATCGAGCGGCCTCAAAAGCGGCGAACGCATCGTCACCGCCGGCGTGCACAAGCTGCTCGCAGGACAGAAGGTAAGTCTGCTGTCGGAACCTGGAAAATGAAGCCGTTCAACGCCTCTGCCTGGGCGCTTGAACACAAATCCTTTGTTGGATTCCTGATGGTATTGCTGTCGGCGGCCGGGCTGCTCTCTTACGACCACCTCGGCCGTGACGAGGACCCGCCATTTACCATCAAAGTGATGGTGGTGCGCGCCGTCTGGCCCGGCGCCACCGCGGAAGACACGGCGCGAGACGTCACGGATCGCCTGGAAAAAGCCTTACAATCGTTGCAGTGGATCGACTACATCTCGAGCTACACCAAGCCCGGCGAAGCCACGTTGATGGTGAACCTGAAGGATCAGACTCCCCCGTCGGCGGTACCCGATCAGTGGTACCAGGTGCGCAAGAAGATTGCGGACATGCGGCAGACTCTGCCGCAGGGTACTCAAGGTCCGTTCTTCAATGATGAATTTGGCGATGTCTACGCGGTCATCTACGCTTTCACCACCGATGGCTTCACTTACCGGGAACTGCGCGATAGCGTGGAATCGGTCCGCTCGGAGCTTCTGCGGGTTCCACATGTCGGCAAGGTAGATCTGATCGGCGTGCAAAACGAAGTCGTCTATGTCGACTTTTCGACGCGCGAGCTGGCCGGGCGCGGCATCAACACCGATCAGTTGGCGGAGTCGCTGCGCGCGCAGAACGCCGTCAGTGCTTCCGGCGTTGTCGAAACGTCCCGGGATCGGGTGGCCGTGCGCGTGAGCGGCCAGCTCAAAACGATCGCGAATATCGAGCAGTTGAGCATCAATGTGAATGGTCGGCTGGTGCCGCTGCGCGATCTTGCGACGGTGACCCGTAGCTACGAAGACCCGCCCACCTCGCTGTTCCGCTACAACGGCGAGCCCGCCATCGGTCTCGCCGTCGGAATGGTCAAGGGCGGAAACATTCTGGAAGTCGGTAAAGACATCGCGGCCGCCATGCATCGGGTCGGAAAAGATTTGCCCTTGGGGATAGATCCGCATCTGGTCGCCAACCAGCCGGTTGTGGTGCAGGAGTCGGTGGGTCACTTCACCCGCGCGCTCACCGAGGCCGTTGTCATTGTGTTGCTCGTCAGCTTCGCGAGCCTCGGCCTTCGCGCCGGTGTAGTAGTCGCGGTGTGCATCCCGTTGGTGCTTGCGATCACATTTATTGCCATGAGCATAGAGGGCATCAGCCTGCAACGCATTTCGCTCGGTGCGCTGGTCATCGCCCTCGGTCTTCTCGTGGACGATGCGATGATCGCGGTAGAAATGATGATTCGAAAACTCGAGGAAGGCTTCGATCGCTTCAAGGCAGCCACCTTTGCCTACACGTCCACCGCGTTTCCCATGCTGACCGGCACACTGGTGACCGTCACCGGATTTCTCCCGGTCGGCTTTGCCAAAAGTGGTGCGGGAGAATATTGTTTCACCCTCTTCGCGGTGGTTGCAATAGCGCTGCTGGTGTCGTGGCTTGTCGCGATTATCTTCATACCCTACCTCGGCGATCTGCTCCTCAAAGAACGACCGGCACAGGGGGCCCCTCATCTAGAGAGCCGAATGACAGCCCTGTTTCGCAAGCTACTGGTCTGGGCGCTTCGGCGGCGTCGATGGGTGGTCGCCGGAACGGCGGCACTGTTCTTCCTCTCGCTTGCCGCCTTCACATTGGTGGAGCAGCAGTTTTTTCCGGCCGCCGACCGAGCGGAGCTACTCGTGAGTCTCACACTGCCGCACGATGGATCGATCGCCGGCACTCAAAGCGAGGTTGCGCGCCTGGAGAAGATCCTACTCGACGACCCGGGTATCGTCTCTCATAGTTTCTACGTCGGAGCCGGCGCCATACGATTCTATTTGCCACTGGATGTGCAACTCGAGAACGCCAATTTTTCCCAGGCGGTGGTGGTCGCCAAAAGCTACGAGGTGCGCGACAGCGTGCGCGACCGGCTCCAGAAAGTGCTCGATGAGCAGTTTCCGGCCGTGCTGTCGCGAGTGGAGCCGCTCCAGCTTGGGCCGCCCGTGGACTGGCCCATTCAGTACCGGGTTGGCGGCTCGGACATCGGCGTAGTCCGGGCGCTCGCAGACCAGGTCTCTATTTCGCTGCGGTCGAATCCGAATACTCGCACCATCAACTTCAACTGGTACGACATGGGTCGCTCGGTGCTCGTCACGGTTGACCAAGAGAAAGCGCGCCTGGTCGGAATGACCTCGGAGCAAGTGGCGAAATCATTGAATGACGTCCTATCCGGGCGGACGGTCACGCAATTGAGAGATGATATCTACTTGGTCGACGTGCGTGGCCGGGCAGTGGATCTGGATCGCAAGGACCTCGGGGCGCTTCGCGATCTGCAGATCCGTCTGCCCAACGGCAACTCCGTACCGCTCGCGCAGATCGCCAGCTTTTCCTATGGGCTCGAGGAACCCGTGGTCTGGCGCCGGGATCGCCTGCCGACTATTACCGTACAGGCAGATATCGTTCCGGGGATTCAAGCGGCGACCGTCAATCAGCAACTAGCCGATGCAATGGACAAGATCCGCGCATCAATGCCGCCTGGCTACCGGCTGGAAGATGGCGGCGCCGTTGAGCAAAGCGCTAAGGGCCAACGGTCGGTGCTTGCGGTGATTCCGGTGATGTTCATTCTCATGCTGCTCA
>Ga0137403_10008836_pt1 | contig 11251 bp, 9 predicted proteins | sample CZOMad2_1_16fung_FD_122057 | JGI IMG/M metagenome (GOLD analysis project Ga0137403, IMG submission 122057) | Vadose zone soil fungal communities from Angelo Coast Range Reserve, California, USA - CZOMad2_1_16fungal (Hybrid Assembly) | ecosystem: Environmental > Terrestrial > Soil > Vadose zone...
CACTCTCACGGCACAGGAGTACGTCTACACGCAACCGCCACCAGGCCAATTCAATGGAACCTTTCCCGCGGCGCCCGGGACCCGGACCATTAACATTGTGCTGAGCAACGCTGTGGGCCCGCCCGGCTATTCGAGCGTTTACTTTGAGGGAAAGGTGTTTCAAGGAGGCGTCGAAAAGGGCACCTTTAAGATGGGATGGGTTTCGTCCTTCTTTCGCAAAGCGACCGTCGAAATCGACACACTCAAGGGAGCGGTCGCGCCACAAGCTGTTCCGCCAATTTCCGGGCCTGGCACTGAGGACTTCAGGAGTGTATTCAAGACCGCGGGCTGGGACCTGAAGGTGGTTTACGATCAGAAGGACATACCCGTGCCGGCGGGTGTTGTCGCAACCAATTGCTGGTCGTCTCCGGACCTGCACGCGTTGATGCTGAGCGTTCGCAACCCGACCACCAACCTCGACAAGGAGTGGCATTTTCACCTGATCGTCGTGCCGGCCAAGATGGGATGTTCCAGAGGGATCATGTACGACCAGATCGGCGTCCCGCGCGAAGGGTCCGCCAGCTTCAGCGACGATGGGTACCCATCGTCTGACTCGTCCTTCTTCGGAACAGCGCAAAACAAGAAGCAGCGCGACACGCCTCGAGCGTTCCTGCGAAGCGCCAGTCATGAGCTTGGACACGGCTTTAACCAGATTCACCAGGAGCAGGAGGGCGGCGCGGACAACTCCATCATGACCACGACGCCGAGTGTGGCCGATGTTCTCGGCACGGCGACTACGGGCGATCCAGGCGTGTTCCCGACCAATATACATCTGGGATTCAACGAGCACGTGCGGCATCACCTGATCCACTTCCCCGACCCCACAGTGAGGCCCGGTGGAATGACCTTCGGCTCAGGTCATAGCTCGACGGTCCCGTCGGCGGACAAGGACCGTCACTACTTCGAATCGGACGAGATGGAACTCACGGTTACGCCCGATCACGACCATATTCATCTCGGCGAGCCGCTGATGCTCACGTGGACCCTCACGAATAACTCGAACGCTCCGATACCGGCGCCAAACGACATCCGAATCGAAGCGCTGTACAGCTATATCACGGTCACCAACCCGAACGGAGACGTTCGGCCGATGCCGACATTCACGATCGAGTGCGAGAGCTCGAAGGTTGCAAACCTGGGCCCGGGGAGGAGTCTGACCGCGCAGACGCGAGTCTTCTGGAGTTCTCGCGGCTTTGCTTTTGAGCGGTCAGGCAGACACGTCATCGAGGTCCACGTTATGTGGGCAATCACCGGAGTGCCGTTCGGCGTCAAGGGACGAACCGACGTGTGGGTTAACTACCCTCAGTCGGACGCGGACAACACCACGGCCGCGACGCTGCTTCACCCGGAAGTCGGCGTCTATGTCGCGCTCGGCGGAGGCGAACATTTGACGGAGGCGGTTTCGCGCCTCAATCAAGTCTCTTCCGGCTTGGCAACCGGAGATGCACGTGGCAAGGGTCCCGCGCCAGCCGCTCTTAGGGGGTTTGCAGGCATTCTGCCGACGAAGGGACGCGCCGGTTCGAAGGCGAAAGGGCGAAGCAAGGCCCGGAAGCCGAGCAAGAAGACTCGCTAGAGCCGCTGGTTGATGACCTTGAATAACCTTCAGGGCGGAATAGTTCTGCGGCAGCTTGCGCGGAATTATTTCGCCCGCCTTGCAGAAGCTCGTAGTCCGGCCTTTGGGAGGTAGCATAGACTTTAGTCTGTGTCTGTTAGAAGCAATCTCTATCCGACACAGACTAAAAGTCTATGCTACCTTCGGCGAAAGACCGGACTACGAACTTCCGCTGAACGCGGTACACGGAACCAGCGTTCCAGAACCCGGGGAGACTTGACCATGCCTGGCACGAACTTCGACCTGGCGCCGCCGGTCAAGACGGTGGACGGACTAAAGGCCGTTCCGATTGACATCCAGAAGATCACCGCCAGTCTTACCTTCAACGGCGCGACATCATCCGGCGCCGGGGATGCCACGCTCGAGTTCATCACCGGCCCTGAAGCCGGCAATCCAATTTTTGATCTGCGACAAACGATCACGGAAGCGTGGTTGGACGGCGTCCCGCTGGCCGTTGCCAAAGTCGCCCACCACGATTTCGGAGGAGGCGCGGACGCGGAGCTTCGCGTAGCGGAGTTGGTGCTCGCGCCTGGGACTGCCCACACCCTGCGCGTGAAATATACTTTGGGCCTGCCGCAGGCTTCGCATGCCGGCTCGTACCAGCCAGGCCTGTCCTGGAGCGCCGGACCCAGGTTGGCTTTTAATTTTGGCTTCACAGATCTTGGGGCCGGGCGTTACCTGGAAGCTTGGATTCCGGCCAACCTTATCTTCGATCAGTTTGAACTCCTGTTGACCTTGCAGATCCTCAGTACTCCGATCGCTCACACCCTCATTACAAATGGCACGGTCAGCCCGCTCGGAACGAATCACTGGTCGGTCGCGTTTCCTTCGCGCTTCACCGCTCTCTCAACGCTGCTCGAGTTGCGGGCCACCGATACGCTCGCCGGCATGACCGGCACTACGGTTCTCCCAGTCTCCGGGAAAACGGTGACCATCGAAGCGTGGAAGCTAACATCCAGTTCGGTGGACCTGCTTGCTCAGATCAACAATCTGAAAACCTTTCTCACCAACAATGAGAACGCCGTTGGTCCCTACATTCACGGCAACCGTTTCGTTGCATTCCTCAACATTGGCGGAATGGAGTACGAGGGAGGCACGACGGCCGGGACAGGCTCGCTGCGCCACGAGACCTTTCACAGTTGGTGGGCGAGAGGTTTGAAACCCGCAACTCAGGACGATGGATGGTGGGACGAAGCGTGGACCGTTTATAACGATAACGGCGCGGCGGGTTCATTGGCGTTCGACTTCACAGATCCTCCAGTCACGCTTTGTCCTCGCAACCCGTGGACGCGGATCACTGCCGGCGAGGCGTATACGGCTGGCGAGCGTTTTTTCAGGGGCGTGGCGTCGCTGCTCGGAGTTGCGAATCTCAACTCGCTGATGAGCGACTTCTACAAACAACGCAAGGCCCGTCCGGCTAAAACCACAGACATCGAAGAGTTTCTCGTCTGCCGCACGGGAAACCCGCAGTTGATCAACGCATTTCATCGGTTCGTGTATGGCTTTGGCAATCCCTCGCCCGCGCCTGACCTCTGGTTGCGCGATGCGCCTGCCCACGGAGGCACCGACCTCTGGGCGGGGGAGTTTTGGAACTCTCCCGATCTGTGGGTGCGAAATTCGGATGACGGCGGCGCGTCGCACCAGAACCCGGAAAGCGGTCAAGATAACTGGTTCTACGCTCGCGTGAGGAACCGGAGCGCAACCGCCACCGCGCGCCACTTCCTTGTTAGTTTCAACGTCAAGCCGTACGCGGGGACGGAGTTTCAGTATCCGACTGACTTCCTGCCGTGCGTGGCCGCCGCTTCCGGTTTCGATCTGGGTCCGGGTGCGTCTACGATTGTCAAAGCCCGCTGGCCGGCCGCGTTTGTTCCGCCGGCAGGCACTCACGCGTGCTGGCTAGCCGCCGCCTTCACTCAGTTTGACTTCCCAACGGTTGGAAAACACGTGTGGGAGCATAACAACCTGGCGCAGAAGAACCTCACCATTGTTGATCTCAAGCCGAACCAGTGGATCGTGCTCCCTTTTGTCCTAAAGAACCTGAAGCCGCTTGTCAGCAGTCGAGTGCTGGTTGAGCTCGTCAGGCCGGCTGATCGTCAGCAGATGCAAGCGAGCCTTATTCATAGATCGGGCGCAGCGTTCAATCGGCGGTCGGGCTTGAAGGTCGAGCCATTCTCAATCCCGTTGCATTCATCACCGGCGAATCACGGGGAGGCGCTAGATTGCGCTGGTCGCGCGGGAGCGCGCGATGAGAATAACTACGGGCCGTTGACGTCGGATGCGCCTCAGGCGCTCGCCGCCGGCCAGTTCGCAAAGGCTTTCGAAGTCCCCTTCGCTCCCGGCCCCACGGCGCAGATTCCGATTTCACTGCGCGCCGGTCAGCAGCTCGCGCTCGGCCTTCGCTTCACCGTTCCCCAGACGGCCACGCCCGGAGAAGTAATAAAGTTGAATATTGTTCAGCGCGACTTTGCCAGCAAGCGCATCGTGGGGGGACTCGGAGTCGAAGTCCGGGTTCGATGACGCGCGAAGAAAGCATGAGCGATCGCGAGCGTAGTTAAAATCTCACAATCGCCTTGTTTAGACACGAATGGTAATTTAAGCCGGTAAGGGGCTTTTCCGGGGCGGACTCGCCTTACCACACAACGGGCCGCCGGTTAAGACTAAGCTAAAGGAGACTACAGATGCCTATAAAAATCACAATCGACATATTCAGCGGTATACCGAATCCGGTTGTCGAGATAGCGGGCAAAGCGGCTCAGGATTTGCTCGAACGTTTGAAACCCGCCGAGCGCCTCGTCGCTGACGAAGCGGAGAAGGCAGTGACGCCGATCCTGGGCTATCGCGGGTTGATCGTCGAGCAAACCGGGACAACGCCAAGCGACAAAGATATGCCGACTCGCTTCCGCGTATCGTCCGGCGCAGTGGTCGGCGGCGGACTGGCTCACCGGGCAGCGGACGCTGACTTCGAGAGTTTCTTCTTCAGCAGCAAGGGGCCCTTCAAGAAAGTGAAGGGCGCCGCGAAACTCCGATCCATCATACAGCAGGAGGTGGAACGGTCAGTCGAGATCCGAGATCAGATTGTGCTCCCCACTTTCCCGTTCCCAATCCCATTGGTATGCCCGTGCGCGCCACTCTACGAACCGGGATGGTGGAATGACGGTGGCCAGAAGCAACACAATAACAATTGCTACAACTACGCGACGAACTATCGGACCGATACTTTCGCTCAGCCGGGAAGGGCCGCAGGTGCGATGTACAGTGCGCTCACCTGTGCGTCGGTCCGGCCCGCGGCCATCAAAGACTCTCTCGATGACGCTCCGGGCGCGAATAACAAGTGCCCGCAGGAGGGACATCTGGTAGCATTGGTCATAGCGCCGAACGTTGATTTCCACTGGTTTCGAAAGGGCCGAAACGGGTACTGGTCACATAAGCCCGGCGGAACGGCGGTCACGAATGTGGATAACAGCGGGCATTTCATCTCAGACCCGCGCACGGCGAACAGAGGCATCTACACGGCGTTCTGCACCTTCATGGTCGTCAAACATGGGCACATCAAGATCAACTGACCGTGCAGCTAAGTACATCGGCGGCGCCTCGATTTTTTCGGGGCGCCCCGATCCAACCTGGGCGATCAGCGTGGACGATGCGGAGAGGCTGACGTCTGTTTGGGACTCGATGGAGCCGTACGGCGGAGCGCTCCCGCCGGCCCCCGTGCTCGGTTACCGGGGTTGTTTCTTGAGAGATTCGTCCGAGCGCGAGTGGTTCGCGTACGGCGGAGTTGTCACGCTGAAGACCGCTACTGGTTCAACATCACGTAAAGATAACAACAGGAAGTTTGAAGCGCTGCTGCTGTCGTCAGCCCCTGAAGGAGCGGTCCCCCGGCAGATCGTTGACCCAAAAAACTTGTCCTGATGAAGATGGCGGATCCGCGCAAATCCGTCCGGTCAGTGTCCTGGGTGGTCTAAGCGGCACTAGCAATTTAATCTATTTACCTGGTGCGACCTCGCGAACGTGCTGCGCGAAGTACCAGTGATGCCCTTCCGGATCCGCGGCGCCGTAGCGGCGGTCGCCGTAGAACATATCCTCGGGTTCTTGAAGGATCGTAGCGCCCGCCTTCCTGGCCTGTTCAAAATGCTTGTCCACATCGTTCACGCTGACGTAAAGGCTCTGCGTCACACCGCCGAGCCGCTTCGGATTCTTATAATCCGGGCCGGGGCATCCCATCATGATGATGCTATCGTCCAGTTCCATCGCCGCGTGATTGACCTTGCCGTCAGGACCCGACATTTTTGTGCCGCTCTCCCGGAAGCCAAACGCCCTGGCAAGCCAGTCCAGTGCGCCGGCAACGTCCTCGTACAAAAGGTATGGCGTGATTCGTTGCATATGTTTTCCTCCTGTTTTGTTGCTGCGGAATGAGATTAATGGAAGATCAGTCCTGCGTATTGTAAAAAACTGACCTTACGCGCGAACGAGGACATGACGAAGATGCGCCGTGCGCAATCCAAGGTACTCGCGAGGGGTCAGACCGCTGAACTCCTGGAAATCGTGAATGAAATGGGCCTGATCAAAGTAACCGCACGGAAGAGCGATATCGAGCCAATCCACCGTGTCACGGCTACCAATCGTTTTGATGACCTCCTGAAACCGCTGCACCCGGCAAAAGAGTTTTGGCGTTAGCCCAACCTCGTCCCGAAAAATCTGAATGAATCGACGCTGGCTGATCCCGACTCTTTCTGCCATCTCGGCGCTTTTGAGCGAGCCCGGATCTCGCTGAAACTCCTGTAAGGCAAAAGACACCGCGGGATGATGTTTCAGCGGCCGGGTCGCGACCAGCACGAGCCATTCTTCAAGAACCTGAAACTTCATTTCCGCAGTTGCCGAATCGTGAAGGAGAGTGAGCAACTTACACGCTCTTCTTTCTCCCCACAGATCAGCCAGGGTTATGTTGTGATTGTGCAGCTCCCCACAGGGAAATCCGAGAAACGGGAACCCGCCTCCCAGATTGAAATGAACGCCGAGAAACTCATCCTGAGCAGGTCTTTCGATGATCAAGGACCGGGATTGGGGACCAGAAATGCCAGCTTCAGATGTCCGGCCGCCTCCAAGCTTGATAACGAGCTCTACCGTCCCCATGGGCAGGATCCGCTCCTTCGAGTAAGGTACAACGCGGCCCCGCCAATACCAGAAGAATCTGACGAATTCGGAAAGAGGTTTTTTCGGGATGTAGTGTTGAAAGAAAACGGGAGGCGACGTCTCGTTGGTATCTCGATCAAGAATGTCTGTGACTGCCGCTCCCATATCGCTTGAATAACACGATGGGTTAGCAGAAAACAAGCGGGCGGCATAAAGAATAAGTCAGAGGGAATAGGGTGGTCAGGCTGAGTTTCTTGAGATTCGCTGAGGCTGAGACGCGGGTTCGAGATGTCAACAAACTCAAGTCTGAACCCTCCAACGGGTTGGATCAATCGCTTTCAAAAGGGGTTTGCACGAGCGAAAAAGCGAAACCAAAAGCGATTCAGTTTCTCAACATTCTTTGAAGCACACGCAAGTGGCAAACTCGGCGCGCATTCTGTCAACGGTCGGATCTTCCTGCCCGCCTGGTGAATCCCCGCGCTTCCAACCAGTAATAGAATGCATCGATCCAGTGGTCGCTGCTGGCGCCCTGTTTTCGCATGCCGAAGCCATGGCCGCCGGCGCTAAGAATGTGTACCTCAGGTTTGTGGCCCGCTGATGTTAGCGCGTCATAAAACTTGACTACCGGCCCGAGCGCCAGTGTGTCGTCCTGCGCCCACGCTAGAAACATGGGTGGAAGTTTTTCCGGAATGGCTGGGATGAGGCCGAACGGACCACCATAGATCATTGCAGCGAAGTTCGGACGCGCCGCGGCGTCCTTCTGAAGCAGGGCTCCGCTTGTGACCATGGCCCCCGCGGAGAATCCCATGAGGCCGACCCTGTCGGGAGAGAGGCCCCACTCCGCTGCATGTTGGCGAACCACTTTGAGGGCCTGAATTCCGTCGGCAATGCCATACTTACCAGCCTCGTCCATGTTCATCCCCGCCGGAATGCCTTCCTGAAGCTTTTCCGTGATCCGATACTTGAGCACGAACGCGGCGATGCCTTTTTCCTGAAGCCAGCGCGCGACGTTGTTACCTTCCAAATCGATGGCCAGCGCAACGAAAGCCCCGCCGGGGGCGATGATGACGCCGGTTCCCGTCGCTTTGGTCCGCTCCGGAAGGTAAGCCGTCAACGTCGGAGTTACCACGTTGAAGACCACGGTTCCAATAGGGGTGTTATCCGCAGTTCTTTCCTTGTAGGACCACTTCTCGGAACCCGGAGCGGTACCTGGCCAAATATTCACGACCTGCGAGTCGGCGGAGCAAGCCATCAGAAATGTAAAGGCGATTGCGCCTGCGGCGCACACCGCTTTTCGCATCATGTTCCCTCCTGATCCCCTTTCATGAGCTCGAAGATGACCGTGCTGGTCACGCCGGTCTAGGATCGCGCCTGTTCTGTATCGCCTCCACGAGAAAGCGTAAACGGTCATGTTGGTTGTCATGGTTTTTGCCACCTACGGAAATTATAGTTATGTCTTGTGACGGCATCCACTCAGAGAGGGGCATTACAGCCTTTTCAATCGTTACTATGGTAGGAGCCTGTAACTTCATAGTCCAGGGAACGTCCCACCAGGCGGCCTCTCTGTCTCGCAGGAAATGCGGAGACCACGCTCCACCCAGAATTAACCCTCGGCGACTGGATACAGTCGTCTCAAAACCATCTGCTGTAGTGCACCAGATCAGCCGGCTGTCGGCGACATTTCGGCTCACCTCAGCAAGGACATCTCGTAGATCACTGTACTCTGCAGACATAAGCAGTGGTGTAACCCGTCTTCCAGGAAAGCGTGGCGCCTAGAACCCTGCCGGCCTTTCCCCCGCGACGCCGAGCTCCCGTTCGAGCGCCACTCCTACCCGCCCAACTAATCCGTCGTCGAACAGGCGGCCGAGGATTGTGATCCCGTGCGGCACGCGACGGGGCGGATTGAACTTTGGCAGCGGATTTGCCGGATCCGGGGCCCAGTCACTTCGCGCTTCGGAGACCTCGACGAACCCGGCGCGCAGCGTGAGCGACGGATGACCGGTGAAGTTCGTTATCGTGAGCTGCTCGTCGCGCAGCGAGGGCACGATCAGCAGGTCCACCTCTCTGAAGATGCGTGCCATTTCCAACGCCACCTTGCGCCGGAACCGATCGGCCTGCACGAAATCGACCGCGGAAAGAAATCGCGTCTCGCGAAACAGGTTGGGCCACGCGTCCTTGACCTGTACCTTGAGTGATACGAGTTCATTATTGAGCGCCAGCTCCTCGAACGACGCTGCGCCCTCGGCGAATAGAATCGGCATAAGTGAGCTGTAAGGCCAATCGGGAAGCGTCACTTCTTTCAGTTCCATCTTCAGTTTCCTCATCGTCTCCATCGCCGCCCGATCGACGTCTGTTGCGGGGTTCTCTTTCATCCACTGGGCGATGTAGCCTAGTTTCAATCCGGCAACGGGCGCCGTGGCGTCGAAGTTGAGCCGGCTCGGGACGCTCGACGCATCGCCCGCGTCCGGTCCGCTGATAGCCTGAAGCACCAGCATCGCGTCTTCGACCGTCCGGGTCATGGGACCGAGCTTGTCAAGAGACCAGCAAAGCGTCATCGCGCCCGTGCGAGGCACCCGGCCGAACGTCGGGCGCAGGCCAGTCACGCCACAACGCATCGCGGGGCTGACAATGCTCCCGCCGGTCTCGCTGCCGATGGAGAATGCCACCAGCGCCGCGGCCGTCGCCGCTCCGGGCCCCGCGCTCGATCCTGACGCGCCCTCTTCCAAAAGCCATGGGTTCATCGTCTGCCCGCCGAACCAGATGTCGTTGAGTGCGAGCGCGCCGAGCGAGAGTTTCGCCAGCAGCACCGCGCCGGCGTCGTTCAGCCTGCGCACGACCGCGGAGTCAGCCGACGGAACACGGCTGCGGAATGGTTCAGCGCCGTACGTGGTTGGAATGTCTTTTGTATCGAGCAGATCTTTCACGCCGTAGGGGATGCCGTGCAGCGGGCCGCGGTATTTGCCGGCGGCGATCTCGGCATCCGCCGCTTTTGCGCGCGCAAGCGCGTGATCTCTGGTCAGCGTGATGATCGATCGGATCTTTGGATCCAACCGTTCGATGCGACTGAGATAAATATTCGCAAGCCGCTCGGAGGTGAGATGCCGCGACTCGATCCATCTCGACAGTTGCGTCACGGGTGCGAACGCGATGGCGTCGTCCGATGACGGCAGTGGCGTAGGGTCGGCCTTCGTCCGGACGAACTTATCCGCCGACGACGGGAACACGAGTCCCGGAAGCATGGGATTCCAGAGTGTGGCCGGCGCGTCAGTGTCTGCGATTGCAACCTTTCGTGGTCCGGTGCGACGCTCGAAGTACGGCGCCAGCGACTCGCGCCATGAGTCGGCGGCCTGCTGGCGTTCTGCGGGCGACATCGTGACTTGCATCAGCTTCTCCGCCTCAGCGAAAGTCGCCGGTGTCACGACGGGGCCCGAGCCTGGCCCCGTGCCAAACGTGGGCGGAGCGCCGGCCGTCGATGGCGTCGATTGCGAGTTGGTTGACGGCGTCTCGTTGCGACAAGCGGTGGCCGCGACGAGCACGCCGAGGGGCGCGCGTAGCAGGAACTGTCGTCGAGTGTTCATAAGATCAGGAAGCCTACTCTCGCGTGCTTAGTGGAGCAAGCGGGGATGCTCAGAACTCATCGTAGGCCGCCCGTGTTCTCTTCGAGTGTGCGACCGGACAAATCTACTGCGCTCACGCACCCGGTGTCGAATCCAGCGGTGTCGTGCGCCCCGAGCGATCATGAAGCCCCTGGCGGAACCTCTCCCGTTCCTCGTCAGTCATCCGCTCCCACCGGGCGCGCATTCGCCTCCGAGAATTGGAGCGAGCCCCGCCGCCACTAAGACCAAAGCCTCCGAACAGAATCCGGCAGAGAGCCAGCAGTCCGAGAGCCTGCCAGAAGGTAATTTGCCGCAATCCGAACAACTCCGGCGCCAGCCAGTTCCACAGATGCATCACCACCTCGCCGCCGATCCAGGCGAAGACTGCCATCCCCACGATCGCCGCCGGCGCTATCCAAATCAGTTTTTTTCGTCTCTTGTTCATGTTGTGTTCCTCACTTGTTCGTAAACTCGTCGTAAATGCTCTGCAATCGTTCGCGCAGATGAAGCACGGCGTAGCGCTTGCGCGAGAGCAGGGTGTTGACCTTTACGCCGCTTTCGGCCGACAAGTCTTTGAAGCTGCGCCCCTCCAGTTCGTGAGCGACGAATACCTCACGCTGCTCGTCGGGCAACTCGTCGAGCGCAAGTTCCAGCTCATCGAGAAGCACGTTGCGGACGTAGAGCGCTTCCGGCCCGGCATCGGGCGATGGCAACAGATCTTCGATCGGAAGCAGCTCTCCATCTTCATCCTCGAAGGCTGCGTCGCTGAAGCTCTCCGGCTTCTTCTTGCGGAAAAGATCCGTGATGCGATTGCGCGCGACGCGAAAAAGCCAGCCGGTCACGTGATCAATCGGCATCAGCAGGCGATTGGCTT
>Ga0137403_10008838_pt1 | contig 11251 bp, 9 predicted proteins | sample CZOMad2_1_16fung_FD_122057 | JGI IMG/M metagenome (GOLD analysis project Ga0137403, IMG submission 122057) | Vadose zone soil fungal communities from Angelo Coast Range Reserve, California, USA - CZOMad2_1_16fungal (Hybrid Assembly) | ecosystem: Environmental > Terrestrial > Soil > Vadose zone...
ACTCATTTTTACCTGGCCACGGCGTATCGTCGCACCGGACGCATCGAGGAAGCCAACCGCGAATTTGCGATCCATCAGCAGACTTCAGAAAAAGCCCGCCAGTTGAAGGACCAGATCCAGGCGGGCATTGCCGGATCTCAGCCAGTGCTCCAGCCGCAGAAAGCGGAGCCGTAGGAGCCGGACATCCTCGTGAAACGGGTGATTACGGTGTTCGGCCTAGCGGTATGCGCCTCGGCGCCAGCCGCGCCTCCGGAACAACCCGCCGCGTCCGTGCAGTTCACCAACGTCACCAAAGCCGCAGGCATCAGCTTCGTGCACTTCAAAGGCGCCAAGGGGACCTCGACCATTCTCGAGGAGGCCGGCCCTGGCTTATGCGTGGCGGATTTCGATGGTGATGGATACCAGGACATCTACTTCGTCAACGGCCGCGACCGTTACAAGCGCGGCATCGCCGCCCGCAATGCGCTTTACCGCAACAATGGCAACGGCACGTTCACCGATGTGACGGAAAGAGCCGGCGTGACCGGCAACGCATACGGCCTGGGCTGCGTGTGGGGCGACTACGATAACGACGGCTTCCCCGATCTTTACGTGACCCAATACGGCAAGAACATCCTCTATCACAACAATGGCAACGGCACGTTCACCGATGTTACCGGCAAAGCGGGCGTGGGCGCGATGGAGTTCGGCTCCGTGTTCCACACCGGCGCGACGTTCTTCGACTATGATCGCGACGGCAAGCTCGATCTCTATGCCGGCGGCTATGCCAGCTTCACCGACACCAGCCAGCGCACCTGTACCATCGGATACGGCGTGCCCACCAGTTGCCGCCCCACCGTTTACGGTGGCACTCCGGCGGTGCTCTATCACAATAACGGCGACGGCACTTTTACCAATGTCACCAAGGCCGCCAGGATCTTCCAGCCGAAGGGACTCAATCTGTCCGTGGGCGCGGCAGACTACGACAATGACGGGTGGCCGGATTTGTTCGTGGCCAACGACGGCATCGAAGCTTATCTCTATCACAACAATCACAACGGGACATTCACCGAGGTGGCGGTCACCAGCGGCATGGCGCTAACAGCCGATGGCGCGGCCATGGCGGCGATGTGCATCTCGCTGGGCGATTACGATAACGACGGATACCTCGATCTGTATATTTCTGACTTCCAGTTGTCTTCGGACCACGTGTGGCACAACGACGGCAAGGGTTTCTTCGATGAGGTCAGCCCGGTTGCGGGCATCACCGTGCCGACGCGCAATGTGCTGAGCTTCGGCGGCGGCTTTTTCGATTATGACAACGACGGCTGGCTGGACATCTTCATCGCCAATGGTCATGTGTATGAGGAAGTGGAGCGCGTCAGCCCCGAGATGCGCTACAAACAGATCAACTCGCTTTTCCACAATGAGGCCAACGGCAAATTCACCGAAGTGAGCAAGATTTCTGGCGATGGATTCTCCACGCCCTATGCCGCGAGAGGCGCGGCCTTTGCGGACTTCGACAATGATGGAAACATCGACGTCGTGGTCGCTAACGCCGGCGACCCGCCGCTCCTGCTGCGGAACACTGGCGGCACTGGTAATCACTTTGTCAATTTCAAGCTGGTGGGTGTCAAGAGTAACCGTGACGCCATGGGCGCGCGCATCAAGTTGACCGCGGGTGGGATCTCGCAAATTCGCGAAATCGCAGGCGGCGGCAGTTACCTGTCACAGAGCGACCTGCGGGCGAATTTCGGGCTGGGACGAGGCACGCGGGCGGATACCGTCGAAGTCACTTGGCCGAGCGGGCTCCGCCAGGCTTTTCGCGATGTCGAGGCGGACCGTTTCTACATGATTGAGGAAGGCAAAGACCGGCTGGCCCCGCAGAAGTTCGGCCAGACCCCGGCGGCCAAGTGAAGCGCGCCGGCTTGAGCGCTTCCGCCGAAACGCGCAAATCTGTTCGCTCCACCGTTTCAAGAAGCGGTTCCCTCATGTTTTGTTTTGCCCTGAGTTCGTGAGCAGACCTGAAACAATCTAGCCGCCAAGCAGCGCGGCAGAAGCTTTCCTTTGCCGTTGGGTTGTCCAGAGTCTGCTGTCACTGGCCTTGGTCTCGGCCCGTTGGATGACTCGTAGTGACACATCTGGATGCCAGCCGTTCGGCAAGTGCCCGTATGTCGGTAGCGGGCCAGGCAGGCTGCCGCGCTGCCGTGGAAGTAGGCCGATACATTTCAATCAGTTCCCTGGATTCTTGGGTTGGGGCGGGACCTGCTCTTTCATGTCCAGCCATGAAGAAGCTTGTTTCGAGGCGGCGCCGTCCAGGGAACTCGAACGGCGTCCGTAAAGCGATGATCAAGATCCAAATGAAACAACTCGACGACCAGTTGACGCTACAGGTTGAAGGGCGATTGGCCGGGGCCTTTGTTCCGGAGCTCGAAAACTGCTGGCGGGATGCTCGTGCGAACCGGCCCGACGGGAAGATCTCGGTTGACCTCAAAAGCGTCACCTGCATCGACCGGGACGGCCGGTCCCTGCTGCAGTTGATGCACAGAAATGGCGTAGGTTTTCTTCGTGCCGGTTTAGCCATTCAGGACATTCTCGAACAGGTTATGGAGCCGCCGGAATGCAAACATTAGAACAGGCGAACAAGCGCGCGGCGGATCTTTACTGGCTCGCCTTCCTCCTTACGGGTCATCGCGGGCTAAGCGTTGATATGACGCTCGAGGCAGTAGCTTTCCCGGACGATGCGAACCCGTTTTTCTCAGCTTGGATGCTCGCTTGGTCGCGACGAGTGTTTATCGCGAAAACGCTGGCCGGGATTCGCGACGAACTCGCTTCGTCCGCGCGCCGAACGGCATCTAAGCGCGTGGCACGGACCGCGCTTCCGCCCCGGAATTGGACCGTCGATCGGGACACGACGAAGGCTCAGCTCGAGAGCGCGCTCCTTGCCATCGATGTGTTTCCTAGATGCGCTCTTCTGTTGTCGATCTTCGAAGGGATGTCGCTGGAGGATGTGGCGACTCTGCTGAATGGCGAGCGGGACTTGGTCCGGAAGGCCCAATTGATCGGTTTGCGAGAGCTGACCCGCAACCTCGCCCGGAAACGGGGTTGGACATCCACCGCTCCCAAGTCCTACGTAGTCACGAGTGAGATGCAGCATGCCTGAAATGTCGAGCCAGAATACCTATCAAGCTTCCGCTGCCGGCCAGACGGCAACCTGGGAATTCGGCGCGTTGTGGTGCGACTTTATGCACGACGCGCCCATGTGGCCGATTCACGGCGAATACGAATGCCGCATCTGTGGCCGGCGCTACTCCGTGCCATGGGCCGGAGACAGGCTGCCAGCGCCGGCCAAGTTGATTGCCGCAGCGCCGGCGCGAATTCACCGAGCAGGCGTTCCATCCTTCCGATCCGCCTCATTGCTGCTAATCCTCACGCTGGCATTGCTGCTGGCTTCACCCGTTCAGGCCGCGAACGAACCCGGAGTGGACTCCACTGGCCGGGCCGCAATGGCTTTTGCGCGTTACATCGTCGGGCTGGAGCAGGAGAGGCCCTGGAGTCTGGAAACGGTCGAGATCGATGCCTCGCTGCCGAAGCTTTCAAAGGAGGGGCGGCTGCGCGCCATTCGTCGCCTGTTGCCGCTTGGCAGGCCGGAATATCAGGTGCTCGAAATCGCAGGAGACCAGACCGTCAAGCAGCAGGTGATCGTTCGTTACCTTTCCGCGGAGGTGCAGGCCGCGGCGATTCCCGCCTCTTCGGTTGCGATTACTCTTGCGAATTATAGGTTCCACTACAAGGGCGCCGTGAACACTGGTGGGACCATAGCCTATGCCTTTCTCATCACGCCGCGCAAGAAACGGGAGGGACTCATCAAAGGCGTATTGTGGCTTGACGGGGAAACTGGTGCTGTCGTGCGCCAATCCGGATACTTAGTCAAGAAGCCTTCGATATTCGTGAAGCGCGTCAATGTTACTCGGGAAACCGCCTTTCACGATGGAATTGCGGAGATGCGCGTGACACATTTGTCGGTGGACACGCGGTTGGTTGGACGTGCCCAACTGATCATCCACGAACGCCCCTGCGCAACTCCGGACAGCGGTCCTGCGCTGAGCATTGCGGAGCGGTAAACGCGGATTTGGCTTCGCAGACGCCGTGTCGCGCTGATGCTGCCAGGCTCTTCAGGCGGCCTTCTTCTTTACTCCCCGAACTATGGCTGACTTCTGTGAGGCTTTCCTAGCTTAGGTCCAACTGGAAACCATCGTCGAACCAGGTGCGTGTGCCCGGCTCACTGCCATACAGCTGTCGGGATTCCGGCATTTGCCAGCGTTCCGTCAGCAACTCCGCGCCGTCGAGTTGCTTCCCAGCTCGTAAGTGGTTATTTCTCTGCGAGCATTTAGTCCATTCGATTTGGCCAGTCCTTTGCCTTACACATACCGGGTTGCCGAGCAGTCTACGGGCTTGGCGGCGACCCACTTCAAAGAATAGGGGTCTCAATGTTCAGAGCATATAGTCTCGCAGTGATTCTATTGGGAGGTGTACTGGCAGCGCTGCCGGCGTTTTCGCAGGAAGCTAGCCGCTCCGATGCTACCGTTCAGGCGTTCGGAAGCTTCGTGAAGTCTACGACCGACAAGGGCATACAGCAGGGGGCAACGAATAGCGGTGGGGTGCTGGCTAGCTATCGTTTCTTTTTCTCGGAAAACCACGGCGTGGAAGTCAACTACGGTTATTCGCGCAACACGCAAACCTATGGATTGGCGACCGGCCCGCTGGGGGTTAAGTCGAACCAGAATGAGGTGAGCGCAGCCTATGTTTACCGCCATGCCGTGCGACATTTCACCCCGTTTGTTGAGGCTGGCGTCGGTGGTCTGGTGTTCGCTCCCACGGATGCGCCCGGGGCTTCGACACAGACTCGCGCTGCATTCGTGTACGGCGGGGGCGCCGACTTCAACGTCACCAAGCGAGTCTTCGTTCGCGCCGAGTATCGGGGACTGGTTTACAACAGTCCGACCTTCGACTTGACCCGAGCGTTGGGAACCGACCGCCTAACCCACCGTGCCGAGCCTTCCATCGGGTTTGGCTACAGGTTCTGACTGTGAATCGATTGTGGAGGCCGAGCGATTGCTCGCCAAAGAAGGCTGGCGATGGCTCGGTACTCCACGACGACTGACTGATGAAATCCATGAAATTCTATTTTTTCCTCCTAATATTTCTCGCGGCACTCAGCTGCGAAGCCGCCAGCCAGGCGTCCGAATTCGCAACCGGCCGGGCGTACTATACGGAAGGCGAATTTAAAAAAGCGGCGGCGCATTTTCAACTGGCCCTCAACGTGAACCCTAATGATGCCGAGTCCTACTACTGGATGGGCAGGTCGTATCAAGTGCTGGCGGACATCGCGTCGCCGTTCGACTACAAGTACAAGTCAAAGGCGCGCATCAACCTGACGAAGGCGATGGAACTCGCGCCTGGGCGGTCTGACTACCGCAGGGAGCTATTCGACTTTCTTGTCGATTCCGGCGGCGCCTCGCGGGGCGCAATGCGGCAGGCTGCGGACCTCATGCGGACGGTTCCGAAACCCGATCCCGACTACAACTACATGCACCGGCGGTTCGATCTCGAGAGAAGGGTAAACGCCTCGGCAGACACTCGACTTGGCAGACTGTTCCTCGCCATCCCGCGAGCGACCTACCGCCTCGCGGAACTGCCCGCATCCGCGTTATCGAGCGGGAGCGCCGGAAGTTCTCGAACACCTACGCTGCGGTGACGGGCATGCCGGCAGGCGCCGGATACTGGTTACGTTCCGCCCATTGTGGCGCTTCAAATCAGTAGGATAGAACATTGAGGCGGCTGGCTCCCGGAGCGCTACCTGGAAAAAGATGTCCGGTTTTTGCATCGCCGCAAGATAGTGGGACATCAAGAGGGAGAGGGGGATAATCGTAGCAGCTCCGAGCATCCGCATGACTTCACTTTCCGAGGCGCCATCAGAGCACCTGCTGTCCGAACGATATGAAGCGTTGATTCGGGTATCGCAAGCCATCGGTGCGCACCGCGATCTTAAAGACCTCTTCAGCGCTATGGCGACCGAATTGCACCGGGTCGTGCAGTTTGACGGTATCGTGGTCGCCCAATACGGTGAAGCGTCCAACGAGATCCTGTGGACCGCCTGTGAAGTCTGCAGCCAGCAAGGCCCTGTTTCGCCGCCCGACATTCCCGCCGACGAAACCATCACCAAGTGGGTATATCAACGCCAGGAGCCGCTGGTGATTCCTTCGCTTGATCGGGAAAAGCGCTTCCCCCGCACGATTGCCTTTCTCAAGGAGAAAGGGTTTCAATCGGTATGCGCTCTTCCCCTGACCACTGTCCACCGCCGCATTGGCAGTATCGCCATCGCCAGCAAGCATGCCGACGCCTACTGCGAGGAAGAGGTTCGTTTTCTCTCGCTGGTTGCCGACCAGGCGGCCCTGGCCATAGACGACGCGCTGAATTTCGAGGCATCCCAGATCGCACAGACAGCGTTGCAGCGCAAGAACGATCGCCTCAAGCTGCTTCTCGAGGTGAACAACACCATCGTTTCGAATCTGGAACTGCGCGATCTTCTGAGGGCCATCTCGGCAAGCATTCGTTCCGTCATGCAGTGCGATGGAGTGGGCGTCGCTCTGCCCGATCTCGAAAGCAAGAACCTGCAGGTTTACGCGCTCGATTTCCCGAACAGTAAAGGGCTGGTTCGGGAGAAAATTGTAATTCCTACCGATGAAGATTCGCCCGGCGTCCGCGCATTCCGAACAGGGCAGCCGGTAAGTGTCCTCTGCTGCGAGTCGGATCGCGTCGATCCGTTGGCGGAAGCGGAAGGCGTGCAGTCGCTTTGTCACATCCCGCTGATCAGCCGGAACCGCACCCTCGGGCTGTTGAGCCTCGCCCGATTAGATCCAATTCCTTTTTCGCCGCGGGATCTGGAGTTTCTGACCCTGGTTGCCAACCAGGTGGCGATCGCCGTAGAGAACGCGCTTGCCTATCACGAGATCGCCGAGTTGAAAGACAGGCTGGCGCAGGAAAAAGTCTACCTGGAGGATGAAATCCGCAGCGAGTTGAACTTCGAGGAGATCGTCGGCCGAAGCTCCACTCTGCGGAGTCTGCTGCAGGAGATCGAGACTGTGGCGCCGACCGATTCTACTGTGCTGATCTATGGCGAGACCGGAACCGGGAAGGAACTGATCGCGCGCGCCATCCACAATCTGAGCGCTCGCGGCAAGAGCTCGTTCGTCAAGCTCAACTGCGCCGCGATCCCCACCGGCCTGCTCGAAAGCGAGATGTTCGGGCATGAAAAGGGCGCCTTCACGGGCGCCGTCGCGCAGCGCATCGGACGCTTCGAGCTGGCCAATCGCGGGACGGTGTTTCTGGACGAAATCGGGGAGATCCCGCTAGAGCTTCAACCCAAGCTGCTTAGAGTCTTGCAGGAACGGGAATTTGAACGGTTAGGAAGCTCCCGCACGCTCCGCACCGACGCGCGCCTGATCGCGGCGACGAATCGCGATCTGGGCGCCATGGTCGAGGAACACAAGTTTCGTGCCGATCTCTTCTACCGGCTGAATGTTTTTCCGGTGCATGTTCCTCCGCTGCGGGAGCGCCAGGACGATATCCCGCTTCTGGTCCGCCATTTTGTTCAGCAGTTCGGGCGTCGCATGGGCAAGACGGTGGATACCATTCCTACCGAGACTATGAACGCCCTCATCCGGTACCATTGGCCTGGAAACATCCGCGAACTTCAAAACCTGGTGGAGCGCGCCGTGATCCTGTCGACCGGCCCGATTTTGAAGGTGCCTCTTAATGACTTGCAGGCTCTGCCCGCGCCACCCGCCGCCAGGAGAATTGAGACGATGGAAGAGGCAGAGCGCAGGCACATCCTGGATGCGCTCGATGCTTCGGACTGGGTGATCAGCGGGCCGAAGGGGGCCGCCATATCGCTGGGGTTGAAGCGGAGTACGCTGCAGGCTCGCATGGAAAAGCTGGGGATTCGCCGGGCTCGTGCGGCGGCGCCGTCCCCACGATGAAACGCGAGGCGTACGCCGCTGCACGAACCGTCTCCCCGATGCTGCACGCGTACTTTGCTCGCCATCGGGAAGAGGCGATCCGCCGGGGTCAGAAAAACCTGGCGCCTCTGCCTGAGGCCGAGACAATCGAAGCCGTTATTGACGCCGCATTCTGGGCAAGCCTTAGGCGGGAAGAAGGCTATGCGCCGAGAGTCTCGCTAGCGTTCCTCTCGCCCGAAGAGGCCGTGCATCCGCTCATATTCGAGCGGCCTCTTCCACTTGATCCGGGCGCCCTCACGCGGGTAGCGCTGGCAGTCGAGCGTCCAGGGATACATCTGGGTGTGTGGCGCGACCGAAACGAGCTAAGCGTGTGGGGGACCACCCGCGCAATCCCGGCGCTGTCCTTCGTGCTCGAAGTAGCGGAGCCTGGACTTCTCGTTATCAAACATCACAGTGACGATGAAGCGGGCAAGTTCGTCAATGTAGCAGTGCTCGAAGGCGACCAGATCAAATTAGTGGACCAGCATGCGTCAACCCTACCCAACTACCCGGCGGTCCTCAGTTCGCTGCTCGGGTACGACTCGCCAACTTCTTGGGTCGACTCAGTCAACGTGCTGGTGCAACTCGCGGTCTCCATGCGCGCACATGGGCGCGGTGGATCGCTGCTTTTGGTTCCGGCGGGCTCGGAGTCTTGGCGAGAATCGATCGTTTGGCCTATGCCGTACGCCGTGTCACCACCGTTTTCCCATCTCGCGACCCTGATCCGGGAGACGCCCGATCAAACGCGCAGGCGATTGTGGCAGGAGGCACTGGGCCGGACAGTGGACGCGATCGCCGGCCTGACCGCAGTCGATGGCGCCGTGGTGCTCACCGATCAACATCAGCTGCTCGGTTTTGGCGCTAAGATCGCTCGCCGCAAGGGCTGGCCACAGGTCGAGCAAGTCACGGTGACGGAGCCGATCAAAGGCGCGACACCCACGCTCGTCCATCCGGATCAACTTGGCGGCACTCGGCACCTCTCGGCGGCGCAGTTCGTTCAGGATCAGCGTGAAGCCGTGGCATTCGTGGCATCGCAGGATGGGCGGTTCACGATCTTTGAATGGTCCGAAAGCGAGGCGACGGTGCACGCGCATCGCGTAGACGCCCTGTTGCTATGAGTGTCGCCCGCGGTTCACGCAGAATAGTCGGAGTGTAACTGGCGATCTCGGAAGGCGCTCCAGCTCCGGCCGCCCAGGATGCCGACGCGCTTGGGATCGACGCTACCCTTCTCCACTAGGTTCGTCACGCTTCAGGTGATGTCGTCCTGCATCCTATCGTCCCACTGCTTGGTGCCCGTGTCGAGGAAATCCTTGCCATAACCAGTGGAGGCGCGGAAATTGGGCTGCAGGACGGCGTAGCCCCGGTTTGCGAATCCCCTACGACGATCACCCTCTCGAACGGCAAAATAAACCAGAACGTCGATCCCCGCCCTGGCGAGCTGTCCACGCGGAGTTCGCCGCCCATCCGTGAAATCAGTTCCGTGGAGATGGACAATCCCAGGCCCGTACCACCGTATTTGCGTGTAACTGAGCCATCGGCTTGCACAAACGACTCAAAGATGCGCTGTTGCGCTTCCTTCGAAATGCCGATTCCTGTGTCCTTCACGGCGAAGCAGATTCTGATGATCTGATCGGATTCGGAATCAACCGCCGCCTCTAAATCTATGCGGCCCATCTCTGTAAATTTGATCGCGTTGCCAACCAGGTTGACTAGAGCCTGCCTCAAGCGCGCAGGGTCGCCCCAAACCTGAAAGGACAATCGTGCCGCCGTCTGGTCTGTCAAGGTTAGTCCCTTTGTTCTGGCTCCCTCCGTAAATAAACCACAGACTTCACGAATCACATCTGCCGGATCAAACTTCACGTGCTCGAAGGTTAGTTGTCCGGCTTCGATTTTGGAGAAGTCCAGGATGTCATTCAACAAAGCGAGCAGTGATTCTCCCGCGCGCATCACATCGTTCAAGTACTCCGCTTGCTCTTCGCGATCGGCTGTATCCGTTGCTAACGCCGTCATACCGAGAATCGCATTCATGGGTGTGCGGATCTCGTGGCTCATGTTTGCGAGAAACTGGTTTTTCAGCGCTGTGGCTTCCCTGGCGCTGGCGAGAGCCCGCCGGATTCGCCAAGCCTGCCACAATGTGCACAGGAGGAGAAGGCCCACACCAGAAATTCCGACGACCAGCCAGCCCTCTCTGGTTTTGGCGCGAGCAAGCTCATTGGCGATTGCTAGATTCCGCGTGAACAAAGAACTCCAGCGCGACGCGATTCTGTCCACAGTGCCGTCCATGGCCATGCTTCCGATTTCAGCCCTGATCGCATCGGCGGCGGGCCTGGCCTCGAACGTCGCACCGACCCCCAATAGACCACTCAGCTCCGGAGCTTGGATAATCCGAAGCCCCTGTTGTCCACAGGAGGCGCCACTCAGAAGAGTTGTGATGGCCGTGTATTCGTCGAAGTAGGCGGCCTCCACACGCTGCTGACAGACGGCCTGCACCCTTTCCTTGGGAGACTCGATCACGAAGAGTTTCGCGTTCGGAACATGCGGATGAAGTAGCCTGACGTTGAGCGGCTCACCATCAAATGCGATCCGGGCATCCCCGAGGTCTTGCAAGTGAGTGAACGCGCTTGTACTGCGCACAAGAAGGCAGATCGTATCTTCGCGGTAAGGATCTGTAATGTAGACGACCGCCTTCCGCTCGGGCCGTATCGTCATGATGGGCCACAAGTCAACCTTGTTCATTTTGAGAGCCGCTTCCGAGCTTTCCGGTTCCATCGACCACTGGAGACGGATACCGCGGCGTCTGGCCGCTTCGTTGATCAATTCGACTACTAGTCCTGTGGGTTTTCCGTCTTTGCCAGGAAAATGTTGGGGCGGCTGGTTACTGAAGCCAATGCGATAGATTCGCTGAATCGCATTCAAGTGCCGCATCTCCCACCTGACTAAAGGGGTGGCGAGGATTAGGCCACAGGTTAGTGCGAGAATCCACTTCACCTTACTGCTGAGGCGAGCGAACTTCATTCAAAGGTCCGATCTCTTCCGCACTGAAACCGGCTCGTGGGCCGTTACCGAGGCTGACCGGGCCGCTGGCGATCTGGAGCAGCAATCCAGTCGATGTCCTGCTCGCGGCGAAATGGCAGGAGAAGGGTCTGCAACCATCACCTGACGCGGATCGCCGCACTTTGCTCCGACGAGTTTATATGGATGTAACGGGGCTG
>Ga0137403_10008839_pt1 | contig 11250 bp, 11 predicted proteins | sample CZOMad2_1_16fung_FD_122057 | JGI IMG/M metagenome (GOLD analysis project Ga0137403, IMG submission 122057) | Vadose zone soil fungal communities from Angelo Coast Range Reserve, California, USA - CZOMad2_1_16fungal (Hybrid Assembly) | ecosystem: Environmental > Terrestrial > Soil > Vadose zone...
GTTTCGGCTTAAGAACCCCGATGATCTGTCTGATCTCGTAACCGCTTTCGATGGCGATAACCGCTTGCAGTATTTCGTGCCCAAAAGAGAGAAGAAGTTTTTTGAAGAGCAGTCCGAGATGATGGCTAAATTTATTCGGATTCTGGGTCTCTTTATTACGATCATCTTCAGCACCGGGGCGACCATTGGCGCGATGATCACCATGTATGGAGCCGTTGCTAATCGCACGGTTGAGATCGGCACCCTCCGAGCGCTCGGCTTTTACCGGCGGAGCATTCTGATAGCATTTTTGGGCGAATCGTTTGTTTTGTCTTTATCCGGAGGACTACTTGGGTTGGCGCTCGCCTCGGTGCTCCAGTTCTTTACGATTTCGACATTGAACTTCGGCTCTTTCTCCGAGTTGGCCTTTTCCTTCGCTCTTTCCCCGTCTATCATCGCAACGTCACTCGGATTTTCCTTGCTCATGGGACTCATCGGCGGTTTTTTGCCGGCGGTCCGAGCTGCGCGCTTGGACATCATTCAGGCGTTGAGAACGGTGTAGATGTACGTACTGACATGCCAAAGTAAGGTGCAACGTTTTGCTCTGCCGATACTGATCGGGCTTGCCGCTGTTGGAGCCTTACCGCTTTTCATTGTGCCGCCGATCGCTCAACCACGGCGGTACCATGATTTTGCCGACCAGCGTTTGCTCTTGGGTATCCCCAATTTTGGAACGTCATCTGCAATCTGCCTTTTCTCATCGTCGACGGGTGGGGAGTTTCTATGTCATGGCGGTTAGATCCAGATAACGCGGAACAAACTGTCACGATCACGCGACCGGTTTCCAGAATTTAAGAATTTAGCTATGTATCCACGTAAAGATAAAAGTGCTAGACGTCGCTGCCCATGGGTTGATCTGACCAAGTTGGATTATGTTGATTACCACGATAAGGAGTGGGGTGTCCCGGTCCATGACGATCGGACTATGTTCGAATTTCTAACACTGGAGGGAGCTCAGGCGGGGCTGAGCTGGTACACCGTTTTGCGCAAGCGGGAAGCCTATCAAAAGGCCTTTGACAAGTTTGACCCGGAGAGAGTAGCCCGATACGGCAAGAGGGAACTGGCGTCCTTGCTCAATAATTCCGGCATCATCCGCAATCAGCAAAAAATCGTCGCCGCTATCAACAACGCCCGACGCTTCTTGGAAGTTCAGGCAGAGTTTGGGACCTTCGACGCATACATCTGGCGCTTCGTCAGCGGAAAGCCAATCGTGCATAAATTAAGACGACTGAAAGATTACCGGGCGACCAGCACCGAGTCCGATGCGCTAAGTAAAGACCTGAAGCAGCGCGGCTTCAAATTTGTCGGCTCGACGATTTGCTATGCACACATGCAAGCCACCGGGATGGTCAACGATCATGTTGTGCATTGTTTTCGAAGACGAGAAATTATTAAAGGCGTTGCCCAGTAAAGTTCCAGCCTTTTCTCTAGCCGACACTGAAGCTCGAGGCCCCAGTGGGCATTCACGGCTCGACTTGCTAACGAAGAGCCTTTCTGATTCGAGCAACGATATCGAGGATCTTGATCGGTTTTTGAAAGAAATCGTTGCATCCGCCTCGTAGAGCCCTATCTTTCATATGCGGAAAAACACTCATCGCAAGGACAGGGATAAGACAGTTGTTGGAATCATTTCGAATAAACGAAACAACTTCCAGAGCATCTATATCGGACAGGCTAACTTCGAGCAGGACTAGGTCGGGCGGGTGTTCCTCAATTTTGTTAATCGCGCCCGTCCCCGTATGGGCAACTTGTGTCTTAAAACCTGCGAATTCAAGTTGCTTGCGCAAGGCAGCCGTCTCTCTCTGCTGGTTGTCAACTATGAGAATGGTCTTTTCAGTATCTGTGCTCACACACGAAAACCGTCCTAGTTAATTATAGAAAATCGGCAACAAGCGGATATTCTAAGTTAGTTTAAGCGCGCTTTTCGCGGCGGAGCCGATACGCACCGTGGTGATTGCACACTAACAAAGAACAAAGACAATTTCCACGAAAATGACCCACAAGCCTTGTCCGATTAAGAACGACTCGTCAAGGTGCTGCCAGTTTCTTTCCTGTCGCACTTCATTTGTTAGCTGCAAAAAACCTAGTTATCGGGGTAATAAGCGGCCATTTTTGTTCGTTCCTCTTAGTCATTGTAGACGAAAATGGACGCTGCAACGACAACCATATCAATCTTAAAGGTGGTTTTGTCATCTCATTGCCGCTATTGCGGCCCGCTGCTCGGTCGATTGCTCAGTCCTTAAGCTGTTGAAATAGGTTAGCTTTCCAGGTTCTTCCAGGCCGGGAACTGGCAAGAATTTTGCTCATGATCCGGGCCGTAATATAGTCAGCCAGCGAACAGTAAAGGCATCAAAAAACACTTCCTTGGAGTTCGATAGATGTCATTAGATTTATGCTCCCCGCGTCGTAGTCGAAATGCTTTAGCCATTTGGACTCGTTCCTCAGGCCAGGCTGTTGTCGAATTCACGCTAGTGTTCTTGCTTTTTGTGATCATCGCCTGGATACCAGCCGATTTTGGTCTCGCATTCTACACGGGTCAGTTGGCTCAGAACGCGTCGCGTGAAGGGGCTAGAATCGCGGCAGCCGATCCAAAGCTCGGAAGTGGAACGCTTCCCGGAGTGACCTGGACGACCACCTGTACCATGCCTTCTTGCTCAGGAAATATTCTTAGCGAAACCGCGGCAAGGGTTTCGTCCGCTCTTCTTCCAGGCGCCACAATCACCGCAACGTTAGATCCTGATTCCGTTCCGCCGGTTACTCCAAAATGCGACCGGAATGTGACCGTTACAGTTTCGGGGACGTATAACTACTTTTTCTACCAACTCTTAAGGGCCATGGGTAACACAATACCAGACACCTTAAATATCGTAAGATCAACGAGTATGAGATGGGAGCACCAATTTGGTTGTTAGCCAGAGATTAAACGCTTCAGTCACCAAACAGGGGTGTGGAAAATGACTTCAATTATGACAAAACGGGCGGACCAAAGGGGCCAAAGTATCATAGAGATTTCGCTGATTACTCCCCTTCTGTTGATTGCTCTGTATATACCCGCCGATTTTGGTATCGCCTTCTACACGGGGAACCTCACTCAGAATGCGGCTCGGGAAGGAGCTCGAATCGGGAGCGGGCTCCAAAAGAGCGGTTCGCCTCCAAATTTAACCTTCAGTTCTCCTCAGGCGAATACCGTCAAAACGGCAGTATTTAACCGACTGCCGGGCTATCTAACAAACAAGAGCGTCACGGTGAAGTTTTATGACGGAACGTCATGTATGGAATTCATCGAAGTGACGGCGCAGGGCAATTACAATTTCTTCCTGTATCAGCTAATGAGGTTGTTTGGCAGTACTATTCCAAACTCCGTTACGATTTCTCGCACGACGCAGATACGTCACAATTATCAGCAATATACGAATACCGCCTACTGCACGACTCCGAACACTTACGCATATTCCAGTTAGGTCGATGGAGGTTTATATGCGGTCTGTTAAAAATGAACGAGGCTCCGTCCTCATCTTTGCGACTTTAATAATTGTTTTGCTCTTGATCATGGTGGGCATGGGGTTAGACACCGGACATCTCGCATACGTCCGATCCCAGGGGCAGCCGGCCGTGGATGCGGCGGCTTTGGCTGCCGCTGCCGCAATTCCAAGTAACGACCCGACGAAGGTTACGGACCAGGCGACGAAGTTTAATCCCGGCGGTACCAATCCCGGTCCTGGAAACAATTATGTGAGCAGTCCGACCAACAAGATTACCGACAAGAGCGTGACACTCGTGAAGTACGACCCTACAACTGGCACGGTTACCACGTCCGGAATCACGATGGCCAATGCCAACGGAGTTCGAGTGGCCCTAGAAAACAACAATCCCTACGGCGGGACTGCTGAGGCATCGATGAAATCTCCGCTGTTTTTGACGCCCCTGTTCAATTTGTTTGGGCAAACCACGAACACCACCGCGGATGTGAGCGTAAGCGCCGTTGGCGTGATCCGCGCGCTTCCCGGACTGCCGATCGCAATCTCGCAGAATCTCTGCGGCACCACAGCAACACTCGACTTCCAGAGCGGAGGCAGAAGCACCGCCGGTTGGGAAACTTACTACATAACAAACGCAAGCACATCAGAGGTCCGCGCTCTCTGGGAAGCGCTGCCGTTCTGTTCGGGCCAGCCTATAGTCGATGTTGGCTATTGTGGAAATATTGCAAACGGTGTGAACGCAACCATATTCAATCAGATACTTCAACCTATGTTCCAAGCCAACCCTAATGACTGCTATCTAATTCCGGTGATACAAAATGCCGGCAACTTCAACGCGTGCCAGACGATCATAGACTGGGCCCAATTTTGCCCCGCTCCCGGTGCGGCCGCATTCCCAGGCCAGGGTAAGCTTTATGGAAACGTCACTTGTGGCCAGAGTACTTGGACTTCGAGGGACACTAAATGTTATGTTCCGTCTCTGGTTCGGGACACAAAATCTGGGATGTAGTGAACCCATTATGCAGAGAGGACGTGGTGGCTGCCCGCAGTTTATAATCGCTTCCTCGAAACAATTGCAATTCCGACAAAGCCTCTGATACAGCGCAAGTCCTGAAATAGGCTCCTTGCGAGCTGAAGGGCTTTCCCGAATTCTTGATTTTCAAAACAGACATGGCCGGATTACTACCCGTTTCGCTCCTACTAGCGGCAATTTTGGTTTCCGCTTGCCAGAAGGTGGACGGCGTCAAAATTGCTGAGGTGGATGATCGGGCTATCTTGGCCTCCGATCTGCAAAAATATGCAGGCAGGGAGCTTTCTGTACAGCGGGAAAATCTCCACAAGCTCGAGAAACAAAAGCTCGAGGAGTATATCAGCGCCTTCCTGCTGACGCAGGAGGCAAAAAAACGTGGTGTCTCGGTCGAGGCTGTTTTAGACCAAGAAGTAAACTCAAAAATCTTGCCGGTCGGCGACGATGAAATCGACGTGTTTTACAAATCAAATAAGGCACGGATTGCTGTGGATCTTGATAAGGCCCGGGAACAAATCCGCGGCTATCTGCACAATCAGAAGATCGAAGCGCAGAAAGCATTATTCTTCAAGTCCCTCCGCTCAAAGGCCAAAGTCGTCACCTACTTGAAACCGCCTCCGGTTTTTCGCGCAGAGCTCTCCGTAGCTGGCGAACCGTTCAGGGGTTCGGAGAAGGCGCCGGTTACGATTGTGAAGTTCGAGGATTTTCAGTGTCCGTTTTGCAAGCAAGTTCAGCCGACATTTGATGAGCTTCTATCGCGGTATAACGGTAAAGTTAGGCTGGTTCATAAGGATCTTCCTCTAGAGAGCCTTCACCCTCAAGCACGTCAGGCGGCCGAAGCAGCGCGCTGTGCTTATGAACAAGGAAAATTCTGGGAGTATCACGATAAGCTGTACGCCAATTCACCTAAGGCCAGCGCCGACGATCTGAAGAGCTACGCCAAAGAGGTCGGTCTCAACGTCGACTCGTTTGATCGTTGCTTTGCGAGCGGGAAATATAAGGCTGTTGTGCAACAGGATTTGAATGAGGGTGCCCAGCTTGGCCTCACTGGCACTCCGACCTTTTTTATCAATGGCCGGGAAATCTCGGGTAACCAGCCTTTGGAAGCTTTTGAAGCGATCATAGACGAGGAGCTTGCAAGACCGAAATGACTTCAACGTAGAAAGCGTCAAGAAAAATCTTTTTCAAAAACCTCATGCTATAGGGACTATCCGCTTTCAATCTCCTGTTTTCATTCTACCGCCGAGTTTTTTGCCCACTTCACCGCTCATGTAGCCTTTCGATTGGATGTTGCTTGATGATCTGCTAAGTTCCTGTCAAACTTTTCAAAACAATCGGGCTTGGGCTAGATTCCGCTTTCGCGGGAATTACGCTCGGGGTGCGCGACTTTCTTAGGAATCTCTGTACCAGAACGCACCCGTTCTATAGCAATCGTGATGTCTTCCTACGTTCCGCTTTGGTGCAAGAGTAATTTTTCCTTCCTAGAAGGCGCGAGTCATCCTGACGAGTTGATCGAGGAGGCTCAGCGCCTCGGTTTGTCTGCTCTGGCGCTAACTGACAGTGACGGAGTCTATGGTATCGCTCGCGCTCATGTGAAGGCGCGAGAGTTGGGACTAAGGCTGATCGTTGGGTCTCAGGTAGCGGTGGAAGATGAATCGACAATCGTTCTTTTAGCCCAAGATCGTAGTGGCTATGCGAATCTGTGCCGGCTTTTGACAGCCGGACGGCTGCGCTCACAAAAAGGCGAGAGCGCCGTCACCTGGCACGAAATTTATCATCATGCGGAGGGGCTCATTGCGCTTTGGGGTGGCGACCGCAGTTTGATCGTAGGTGAAGTAGAGCCCAACGAAGTTGCAGGTAATCTCCGTGATGCCTTCGGCGACAGACTTTATGGAATGATTACTCGGCATCGGCGCGAAGACGAAGTCGTGCAGGAGTCGCGACTGCGCGAGAGAGCGAAACTCTATGGATTGCCGCTTGTGGCGGCGAACGAAGTTCTCTACCACACGCCGGCCCGACGGCAGCTGCAGGATGTCTTGACCGCCATTCGCTATGGCACTCCCGTGGCTTCTTGCGGCAATAGACTCAAGGCCAACGCAGAGCATGCTCTCCACTCGCCCTATATTTTTGCTCGACTATTTGCCGACGATCCGGCAACCATCGTTCGCACGCAGGAGATTGCCGACCGCTGCAGTTTTTCTTTGGCTGAAATCCGTTATCGCTATCCTTCTGAGCATCTGCCCGACGGAACGACATCCGCGGATTGGCTGCGCCAGCTCACTTTCAAGGGCGCCCATGAGCGCTATGACAGCGGGGTACCGGCGGACGTCGCGAACCAAGTGGAAAAGGAGCTTAAGGTCATCGAGGCGCTCGATTACCCAGGCTACTTTCTGACCATGCGCGAGATCGTCGAATTTTGCCGTAAGCAGGGGATTCTCTGTCAAGGACGCGGCTCCGCGGCCAATTCAGCCGTTTGTTACTGTCTTGGCGTTACGGCGGTTGACCCCGTACGAATGGGTCTCCTGTTCGAACGCTTCATCTCCAAAGAGAGGGCGGAGCCGCCGGACATAGACCTCGATATCCAACATGATCGACGCGAAGAAGTCATCCAGCACGTTTATGAGAAATACGGCCGCGACCACGCGGCAATGGTCGCTAATGTTATTCGCTATCGTTCCCGTTCCGCGTTGCGGGACGTGGGCAAGGCTTTAGGACTTTCGGAAACTGCCCTGGATCGCGCGGCGAAGTTTCTTTCTTCCTACGACGGCGTCGATCCTAAGTCGCTTCGACAAATGGGTTTTGACTTGTCGAAGGGTCCACACAAGCAACTCGTGGAGCTTACCAATGAGATTCTCGATTTTCCCCGCCACCTGTCGATCCACCCTGGTGGATTCTTGTTAGGCCATGAGCCTGTGCACGACATCGTTCCCATTGAGAATGGAGCTATGCCGGACCGTACGGTCATTCAATGGGATAAAAATGACTTGGAAGATTTGGGACTCTTTAAAGTAGATCTCTTGGGTCTCGGTGGCCTCACGCAGCTTGATCTCTGCTTCAAACTGTTGAAGCAGCACCGCAGTCTAGATCTTTCCATGGCGACGATTCCGGCGGAGGATAATGCGGTATTCGATATGATCTGTAAGAGCGACACGGTGGGGGTGTTTCAAATCGAGAGCCGGGCGCAAATGGCCATGCTGCCGAGACTCAAGCCGAAGAATTTTTATGATCTGGTTATCGAAATCAGCATCGTAAGACCAGGACCCATTACCGGTGGAATGGTCCATCCCTATTTACGACGTCGCAGTCGTAAGGAACCAATAGAATATCCCCATCCGAGTTTGGCGCCGGTGCTGGAAAAAACACTGGGTGTCCCGCTCTTTCAGGAACAAGTCATGCGTCTGGCAGTGGTTGCTGCAGACTACACACCTGGTGAGGCGGACCAGCTTCGGCGCGACATGGCGGCATGGCATCGCACCGGAAGGATGGAGCGCCATCGCGAGCGGCTGCTCACACGCATGCGAGCGAAGGGAATCGAGCCGCAATTTGCCGAGCGCGTATTTGAGCAGATTCGTGGCTTCGGCGAGTACGGTTTTCCCGAAAGCCACGCGGCAAGTTTCGTCCTCATCGCTTATGCAACTGCTTGGTTCAAATGCCATTATCACGCAGAGTTTACTTGTGCGTTGCTTAACGCGCAGCCTATGGGCTTTTACGCGCCGGCAACGATAGTAGAGGATGCAAAGCGTCACAACGTAATAATTCGACCCATCGCCGTGCAGGCCAGTGAATGGGATTGCACTTTGGAACCCTGCGAAGGAAGCGCGGGTGGCTTCGCCGTGCGCATGGGACTGCGCTATGTGAAAGGATTAGCCGAAATAGATTGGGAGAGTATCGCCGGCTCGCGGCACGCTGCACCGTTCACCTCCGTCGATGATTTTGTTTCCCGCACCGCGTTGGATGAAGATGTTTTCGAGACGCTTGCCGAAGCAGGTGCATTCGATGCCTTCAACATTGATAGACGTACGGCGCTCTGGAACGTGCGGCGGCTCGCTCGTACAAAGGAAGAATCGCTTTCCTTTCCCGCTCGCGAAAGCAAACCCCTTTTCGAATCCTTGAGCTCCTTTGAAGAGGTAAAGTGGGATTATCGGACAACTTCGCACAGCCCGCGTCGCCACCCGCTTGAACCCATCCGGGCGAGCCTTACTCGGCAAGGGCTGCCGGATGCTCGTACAGTGGCTTCCATGAAAAACGGTGAAAATGTTCGATATGCGGGCTTGGTTATCTGTCGCCAGCGGCCGGGAACCGCCGGGGGTGTTGTCTTCATGACCTTGGAAGACGAAACCGGATTCGTGAACGTTGTCGCATGGGAAAGCGTCTTTCAGCGCTATTCTGTCTTGGCAAAAACACTGACCTTTCTGGGAATTACTGGCACTCTCCAGGTTGAAGATAATGTCGTTCACTTGGTTGCAGAAATATTTTGGGAACCGAAGGTTGAGCTCAAACCGACAGGCGCACCCAGTCGGGACTTCCATTAAAACGAAAAAGGTTTTTGGCGTCCCCGACGGGATTTGAACCCGTGTTGCCGGCGTGAAAGGCCGATGTCCTGGGCCAGGCTAGACGACGGGGACGCAAATGGTGAGCCGTGCTGGATTCGAACCAGCGACCCTCTGCTTAAAAGGCAGATGCTCTACCGCCTGAGCTAACGGCTCGCTCGCGGATGTAAACCCATTCTACATAACGGGAATACCTCGGTAAGTCAATAAAAGTAGAGTAAAGCAATTGCTCCCGTTTAGCGATTATCGCTTCTGACGAATCCGCGGGCTTCCAATTGCTTCGCGCACGTCTCCACCGCGTTGGAAAGCGCCGAAACATCCTTCGACGATGATTCTTTAGCGGAGCATGTGCGCTGAACGCCGGTTTTGGGATTGTAAAGGCTGATACTTAACGGAGGACCAGAGGCAATACAGCCTGAAATCAAAACAGCTGAAATCGTAGTGGCACAAAAGATTCGGCAGCGGGGAAAACTTTTAGAATGAATCATGCTGTGTGCTGATGGAGCTCAAGATTGACTGGTCTTTAGGAAAAGATGATAACAAAGAACTAACGAGTTTTGAAGGTAATAGTCGATAACGTGGCTCTTGTGCGCCCGTAGCTCAGTAGAATAGAGAACCAGGATTCCTAAGCGTGCTCACCCGTTAAACTGAGTTCCCGCCAGTTAGTATCAGCTAAGAAAATCAAGGTTCGATCTCGTGTTGATGCAGGTGAGTTTATCTGCCATTGGCACCCTGGATGCCCTGCTTGAGTACGCCAAGCACTACGAGGAATATCAGAAACACCAAGCGGAAGGATTCAAGAAAAGACCAAAGAACCGCCGAGAAAGCCGGAGGGTCCGCAGCCTGTTTTTATTTCACAGTGGAACCGTCGAATCCTTACGCGCTCCATCCCGAGAACCATCCACAAGTGGGTCACACTGGCCGGCATCAAGAAGCGAGTCAACCCGCATGCCTTCAGGCACAGCGCGGCAACCCACATGGAGAACGGCGCTGATATACGAGTGGTCCAGCGATTGCTCGGAGACGCGAGCATCAGCACAACGGAAATTCGGCACCCGTCGCTTAAAAACGGTCCACGCCAACACGCACCCGAGGGCGTAGGAAGCAGAGGTCGGGTTCACGCCCGACCTCTCTATGCGTGAAGGTTTCGTTTTGGACTTTAAAAAAGATCGACGATCACGCTCGGCCCCTTCCCATAATTAATCCAGCTCTATTCCGTGTTGCTCGGTTTCCCCGTATCGGACTCGTTGATGCACGGCCGTTTTTATGCCCCCTCGTTCAGGAACTTCCGACGGTCGCTGTATGCCCAATACCGACACATATTTTCATAAACGCCTTGATCACTGCACAACCAAGACATGGGTTCGTTCAAACTTACAATACTTCCGCTTGCGGAAAGGAACTGTTCGCCGAATCGCGATGGCATCGTCCTTGCTGCATTTTGTTGTATGGGATGGATCTGCCAACATTGCGGGGCGCCATTCGTCGATTCGGTCTATCGGGTCAACAGTGAAGATTCCGGGGTGGTCCTGCTTGACATCATCGTTTGCCAACATTGCTATGTGGAAGCGCGTGACCTCGGATTGCATACCGAGAAAATCGGTGTTCGGAATAGCTCTCGCTCCAGAAGCCACAGCAGCTCTAGAGAAAGGCCGGCTTTTGGGCGATGAGCAGAAAAGCGACTGGGATTATCGATCAATGGCTAACGCTCGGTGAGCTCGCTAAATTATTTGGCTTGAGCGAAGAATCGATCAAGCGGCTGGCCAAAACCAATGGTTTTCCTCTGCGACGCTTGACACCCTATGCGCCGGGAGTCATCGAATCCAAGTTCTTGCGCTGGTTGAAAGCTCAACCGCTTATGGGACGGGCGGCGCGTACCAAGCGAGTCACTCGGTGACGCAATGTCTCACTGGCGAACACCGCCGTTAAATCCGGCCCTCTCTCCGGCAACGGGGCGGCGGGCTTCCACCACTGCTAAGCCTGCTTATCAATCCATTCCTTGCATAGCTCTACTGCGTGTTGCTCGGAGTCGTTGATGCACGCCTGTTTTCATGCCTCCTCCTTAGGAATTTTCCTCCAGTCGCTGTATGTCCAATACCGACACCTTTTTCACAAACGCGCGTGATCACTGCATAGAGGAAATCCGGAGATATTG
>Ga0137403_10008841_pt1 | contig 11247 bp, 11 predicted proteins | sample CZOMad2_1_16fung_FD_122057 | JGI IMG/M metagenome (GOLD analysis project Ga0137403, IMG submission 122057) | Vadose zone soil fungal communities from Angelo Coast Range Reserve, California, USA - CZOMad2_1_16fungal (Hybrid Assembly) | ecosystem: Environmental > Terrestrial > Soil > Vadose zone...
ATTGTTTTGTAATTCGAGGGTGTTGCCGGGGCCGGGAACCAAACCAACCACAGAACCGCCAATGGTGAAGGCCGGCTGCGAGCACGTAATCTGAATGTTCGTGATGTTCCCGTTGAGGGTGCCAGTGCCGTTCGCGACGTTGCAGGTTTGCGTCGGAACGGAAGGTTGCGTCAGGATCGTGACGGCATAGGCGGCGCCAGAGCTTAACGGGGTCGCAAATGTAAAGGTGGAGTTTCCGATAGCGGAGACCTTGAAATTGTCCCCGCCATTGTCCTGCAGGACCATCCCCGATCCAATAACGCCGGCAATCGATCCGCCGACGTTGAAAACATTGCCGCAAACAATTTCGACGTTGGTCACATTGCCGGCGATAGTGCCGGCGTTGCGGATTTGCGGCGAAGCCGCTTCCCCCGCAGCCTCGGAGAGGATGAGTAGCTTTTCACGAATTCCAGGGTGCTCTTCGATATCCGCCAGCGTGGTCAACCCGCCGATACGAAAACCACCGCGTTCTTCCTTGATCGTGTTCAAACCGGGAATGGTCTTCAGATTGACGACATAGTCCGGCATGACCACATGGTCCTTCATCAACTGCAAAATCTCGCTGCCGCCGCCGACCACGATGGCGGTTTTCTTTTCCTGATGGAATTTTTGCAGCAGGGCGACCGCCTGATTTACGCTCTTGGCATCGATGTTTTCAAAACTTTTCATGACCTTCCTCCTCCATCAGACCTGGGGGGCCTGCAAGATTTTATCCGGTGTGATGGGTAGTTCTTTGATTCGTTTCCCAGTGGCGTTGAAGATCGCGTTGGCGATGGTTGCCACGGCGGCGGTGATTGGTGGTTCGCCGACGACTTTGCCGCCAAACGGGCCGTAGGGGTCGTAGTGTTCGATGAAGATCACTTCCACATTCGGCGCTTCGAGATGCGTCGGTACTTTGGCGTCGCGGTAGTTCGGATTGATCGGCGTCGCCGTGAGTTTATCGGTGATCAATTCTTCGGTAAACGCCATGCCGATGCCTTGCACAACGCCGCCCATGATCTGGCTCTCCGCCGGCATGCGGTTGAGAATGATCCCGCTGTCATGGGCCGCGACATAGCGCGTGATTTTCACGTGCCCCGTCCAACTATCGACTTCAACCTCGGCAAAATGGGCCGAAAAACTCTTACCCTCGACGTCTTTGAACGGGGGATTAGTCGTTGCGCGACCGATGAGCTCCCCCGCTCTCGCTACGGCTCGCGCGAGCGGGATCTTCTGTGACGGCTCGGACTTCACGAACACCTGGCCGTCGCGCAAATCCAGTTCTTCTGCTTTGACCTTTAGTTGTGGCGCCGCCACTGCGAAAATTTGTTTCCGTACATCTTCCGCGGCGGCGATCACGGCAGGTCCAGTAAAAGATGTCGTGCGACTTCCAGACTCGCCCACGGAATAAGGCGTAACATCTGTGTCGCCATTGGTGACTTGAATCTGGCTCAGCGGAATTCCCAATGCCTCTGCGGCGATGATCGCCATGGTGCTCTTGGCGCCGGTGCCGATGTCGGTAACGCCGACCAGGAGATGCGCCGTGCCGTCCGAGTTGACGCGAATAGCTGCCGCCCCCAGGCCCGGCCGGAATGGATAACCGCCCAGGGCCATGCCGATGCCATGCTTCCTGACGCCACCCATCACTCCAGGCTTATGCCATTTTTCGTTCCAGCCGATGCGCTTCGACCCCTCGATGATGCACTCCTCGAGGTAGTTCGATGTGAAAGGAGTCTTGCTTTTGTATTTTTGAATGCGGTTGCGCATGAACATATCGACCGGATTGACGCCAAGCTCATGCGCGATCTGGTCGAGGAACGAGGCGAAGCCGAACACGGACTGCGGATAGGCTGGCGCGCGATAGTTGGCTCCGACGACGGTGTTGGTGTGCACCGGCTTGATGACTTTTCTGAAATTCGGAATCTGGTAGAAGTCAGTGCCGCTCAAGTTACCGCTTTGCTTGCGGTAGGCCCCGATGTTGGTCACCGCGTCCAGTTGCACCGCCGTGATGGTGCCGTCCTTTTTCACCCCGATTTTGTATTTCTGCTCCGAGGCCCAGCGGCCATGCATGCCGATGTAATCGTCCTCCCGCGTGAACTCAAGCTTCACTGGCTGGCTAGTGATCTTGGCGAGCACGGCAGCCATATAGTCGTAGTCCTGCGCCTGGTTCTTGTTGCCGAAGCCGCCGCCCATGTATTTGCTGACCACGCGTACCTTACTAAGCGGCAGGCCAAAGTCTTGGGCGATGTCCGTGCGTGCGTTCGAGACGCCTTGCGTCGAGGCAAAAACCGTTAACTTGCCGGCGTCCCACTTGGCCACGCTTACGCGCCGCTCGAGCTGCGCGTTGTTCGTGTGCTTGGTGATGTAAGTATCTTCAAACACCCGGTCGGCTTCCTTGAAGCCTTGCTCCAGATCCCCCCACGACTCCTCGATGGGCGCGCTGAAGTTGCCCTTGCCGACGGAAAGATTGCCGTCGGTGGAAATTTTCGGCGCGTCCGGTTTGAGGGCCTCGTTGGGGTCCAGCACATGGGGGATTTTTTCGTACTTGACGTCGATGAGCCCAAGCGCCTCTTCGGCAATATGGCGATCCGTCGCCGCCACCGCCGCCACCGCGTCGCCGACAAAACGCACTGGGTTGTTGAAGATGAACCGCGGGTGCGTATGTCCGCCGCTAGACCAAGGTATTTTGGCGTTGCCATGATGAATCACCGCCTTGACCCCCGGCAATTTCTCGGCTTTCGAGGTATCAATGCCGACAATCTTCGCGTGAGGGTACGGGCTACGCAGCACGCGCGCATAAAGCATGCCGGGAAGCTGGATGTCGCCGGTATACTGCGCTTGCCCGGTTACCCGCTCATAGGCGTCGATACGCGGAATTCTTTTGCCGACAACAGAAAATTCTTTTTCCGATTGTGCCATGGCGACCTCCTTTAGCCCGCCTTGATGGCAGCGGCGAGAACCGCTGCAACCTCGCGGTTATAATTGCCGCACCGGCAGAGATTGCCGGACAACGCGCGGCGGGCCTGCGCCTCAGTAGGCGTGGAATTTTTCATGAGCAACGCCTTGCCCGACATGATCTGACCGGAGGTGCAGAAGCCGCACTGCGGCCCGTCATGCTCGATGAAGGCTTCTTGTAGCGGATCGAGTTTGTCGCCCTTGGTCAAGCCTTCGATGGTAAGAATCTCTTTGCCTTCCATCCAGACGGCCAGTTGGCTGCAGGAATACAGGTTACGACCGTTGATAATGACCGTGCAGGCCCCGCATTCGCCGCGGTCGCAGCCGATCTTGGTGCCGGTGAGACCCAACTGATCGCGCAACACCTCGGCCAAGGTGTGGCGGTGCTCCACCTCGACGCGGTAGCTCTTGCCGTTAACCTTGAGGGTGACCGCCGACTTGCCGGGCGCCCCTTTTACGGCTTCCGACGTATAGGCCTCCGCCGGATCGGATTTCACCAATCCCGTGGAGATCACTGCTGTGCCGATAGCGCCACCGCCGAGATTTTTCAGGAAAGAGCGCCGGGATAGCCCATTGCCTTTCTTTTCATCTTCCATGGTCGCTAACCTCCTGTTTCGAACCTGTTTCTAACGGTCAAGACGGCTAAGGGTTAATATGGAAGCCGTCCTCATGTCAATGAAAAAGTGCGGCTTGCTGGAAGCGTGTAAAATCGATAAGCTCGCGCAATTCCATGGCTGAAAAGATCCCATTTCAATCTGAAGGAGAACAACTGGAGTCGTTCCTTGACGAGCTTCAAAGGGAGCAACAAATCAAAGAGATTGCCGGCTGGGAAACGGGATTTTCCCATCTCAGCCGAGCCTTGGACGGCATCCTCCCCGGGCTTTACCTGCTCATCGGCCCGCCGGCGTGCGGCAAGACCTCATTCGCTATTCAGCTTCTGGATCAAGTGGCGAAGCACAACACTGTGCCAGGAGTTTTTTTCAGCTTCGCCGAGCGTAAGAAGGAACTCCGAATCAAGACACTGGCCCGTTTAAGTGGAATCGAGAACAAAGAGATCCGGCGGGGCAGCGCGTATCTGCTTCACTGGTACGGCGTGCCGAAAGCCCAACACACTGAGCTCGAACGTCTGCCGCCCAGTTGGGACAAGCTCAAGAAATCAGTGGAAGAAGCGAAGACCTGGTTGGACTTAATTTATCTCATTGAGTGTGGCCGAGACATTGATCTGAGACGGATCGAAGATCAGATTCGCGAGGTCGAAAGCATCAAAGGCACGGACCGTGTAATGGTTGTAATCGATGATTGCCAGCGCCTGGGAAACATTGAACAGAAGCTTACCGACCGCGTCGCGCCAGTCGTCGACGAGTTGCAAAGAGCCGCAATGACCTTGCGGATTCCCATCCTGGCTATTTGCCCCGATTTACGAGAGGATCGTATCACTTTGCCTCAGATGTGGAGCGACAGAGCGCCAAGCGCAGACGTCATTTTGGTCATGGAGATCGATTTGGAGCGGACCAAAAAACTCATTGAACCCAATCAAGCGCTCACCCTCCACATTATAAAGAACCGCGGCGGGGAAAAGGGCAAACTGGCTTTCGAGTTCGTTCCGGCTTTTTCAAAGTTTACCGAGGTCGCTCCGGCCTCAACCACTCACGTGTGACGATAGTCGAGTTATTTACTCCGCGATTCCCACGCATAGTATGCGAGCCGAGGTTTAACGCCGTCCACGACCAATGCCGCCACGTAGCCCCCATCGACAATAAGCTCGATGAGAGAAAAGTTTGGAATTGTTCCTTTGACGTGCACAACATGATCGGTAAGCACAATCTCGACTTCGTCTAATCGCCCTGAGAGACCTGTGCCTTTGGCTTTCAGGAAAGCTTCTTTGCTTGTCCAACACTTATAGAACGCCTCCCGTTGGAGATCGAGTGGAAGGGCATGGAGCGCTGCCAATTCTCTGGTGGTGAAGAACCGTTGGGCGACCTCGTCGAATGCAAAATCTTCTCTAACCCGCTCGACATCAACGCCGACTTCTCGACCTTGCGTTACGGCAATAAGCGCCACCTCGTGAGAGTGGGACAGATTAAACTCAATCTTCTTCTTGTCATGAATGGCTGCCAGTTTTGGCTTACCGTAAGGACCCGATATGAACTGCAACTCCCTAGCAGAACTGTTTACATAAATGGAGAGGATCGATCTCAGTGCAGCATGGGCGGTAGTATACCGTCGCCGGTCGGTTTCAAATTTGAATTTTGAGGCTCGGTCTTGCTCTACCGAAGACAAAAGATCTTTGAAGTCCCCCGGGGAGATGCTTTCACCACGGGTGTGGACTAACCAAATATGAACTTGATCTTGTCTTATAACGAGGCTCGAGGAGGGGCCCGGTCGAGGTAAAAACCGATTGACCATGCTAAGGTGCTTTTACCCGATTCGCTCTCCCTAATCCACGGTTAATAGTGCCCGAATTATAATGCGATTCTGGCTAGTTAGTTAGGGTGGGATTCTGGCTCCGAGCACTCCCTGTGACGATGATGCGGTTCCCGTCACGGGCAATGCGGACGTCACAAGGCCCATTGAAGAAGATCATCGTGCGCGGATGTTCGTAGACGGTGGCTTTGTGGGGAATTTCTTCGACGTAGATATCGAAGACGGAGCCGGCGGGAAGATTGACGGTCTTGGTGTGCATCAGGTCGCCTTCGAAGAAAAGCTCGATCCAACTGCGGTTTTCGGAGACCCCGAGTATGATGCCGGCGGCGTTTTTGATCGAGTCAATAATTTCGTCGCCGTTAGGAAAAGCGTCGGCCATGCAATCGACCTCTAGTTCGAGAGCAGTGTATCGGCCTCCCGGATAAGTTTGCCCGACGAAGTACGGGGTAGCGAGTCCCGAACCACGATTTTTTGCGGAACTTTGAAGTTCGCCAGATTGCCGCGCAGAAAGGTCAACAGTTCTCGTTCGACAACGTTCGCTCCCGGTCGTGGCACTAAGGCGGCGCCGATCACATGACCACGCTTGGGATCGGCAATGGCGAAGACAATCGTCTCCTGTACGCCGGGATAGGTATAGATCAAATTCTCCACCTCGGCGGGATAAACGTTTAGCCCACCCGTGATGATCATGTCGTCGCGCCGTCCCAGGTGATAGTAATAGCCGTCCGTTTCCACTTTGCCGACGTCGCCGGTGTAGAGCCAGCCATCGCGAATGCGCGCCGCCGTCGCTTCCGGTTTTCGAAAATAGCCTTTCATCACATGCGGGCCGCGGGTGATAATTTCACCCGGCTCGCCGATGGCCACTTCTTTGCCGGTTTCATCGACGATCTTGACTTCGACGCCAGGGACCGCCCGGCCAATACTACCCATCTTGGTTTCCGCTCTCTCCGGCTCCACCAAGGTGATCATGGGCGAAGTTTCGGTCAGTCCGTAGCCCTGGATTACTTTGATGTGAGGTTGAGCCGATTGGAACGCGCGCAGCAGCGGCAGCGGAATACTGGTTCCCATCATAGCGGCAATCTTAACGCTGCCGGTATCGTAGTTGACGAGATCGCGCACTCCTAGCAGAAGTTGAAAGACAATGGGCACGCTTTCGAAAACCGTAACCCGGTGTTGCTGGATGCCTTCTAATAGCGTCACCGGATTGATCTGGTCGAAGATGACCAGGGTGAACCCTTTGTCCGCCAAGTCGTTACACACGATGGGCCCGACAATGTGCGACATGGGCAAGATGCAACCTCTGATCGTAGAAGCATCAGTGATGGCTGTTTCACCCATCACGCCGGGATACTGGGCGAGGTTTCGGTAGCTGAGGACGACGCCCTTGGGCTCGCCGGTGGTTCCCGAAGTGTAAAGAATCAGGGCGTCATCATCGGCCTGGAATTGGGGCAAACTGGCCGGCTCCGTCGGTACAGAAAATCTCTTCTCGAAATTCTCATCACCCTCCCCATTGACCACCCAAAGGGGTATCCGCTCCAGTTCTTTGAAAGCTTCGTCCGCCTCGGCGCGCAGCTGCTGGTGCACGATAAGCAGTTTGACAGCCGCATCTTTTAGAACACCTTGCAGCTCTTTTCCCTTTAGTCGAGCGTCGAGAATGACGGTCACCGCACCGATCTTTTGCGTGGCGAAGTAGCTGAGCGGGATCGCAGCGCAATTGGGCAACAGAACTCCGACGCGATCGCCTTGGCGAATTCCTGTCTGTTGCAGATTTGCCGCCAGTCCATGAACCCGCTGGTTCAGCGCCGCGAAGGTCACTTCCTCGTCCTTGGTGATGATCGCGGTCTTATGCGGCTGCCGGTGTGCGGTCTTTTCCAGCACTTCCGCCGCGAAAAAGCCTACTGAGCCGGAATCGTTTGCCATATTGAAAACGCCCTTTGAAAAGGTTTATACCAACGCGACAGTTGCGCCAGCTCGCCGCGTTTGAGATTCAACTTTCCTTGCTGGGTAGCGAGAAAAGGATCGATGCGGTTACTGAAAACCGCTCTCCACCACTCCTCCTTGCCGCTGATCATGAACTCGCCATTTGTCCCCTGATTTAGTTCGGTGATCTCACCGGCGACGAATTTCACGGTCCAAGATATATCGGTTTCCTCCAGATGGAGCGTAAGCGACGTGGAAAGACAGGTTTCGCTGCCGTGATTGCGAAATGCAGAATCCTGATTGGCGTGTTCCACCAGCGCTGCCATGTGTTCCTGGGAAAACAAGATGTAACTCTTCCCGTCAGGGAGCGCCACGATTTTCCCATTTTGCACTTGACCCGGGTGCGAGTTTGCCCCGCGCGTCGCGGCAGCGCCCTCCTTGAAAAACTGACAATGCACCGCTTCCTCAAGCAAATCTGTCAGTAGAAAGGCTTCTTGAAGATTCTTGCCGATGGCAACCGTGCCGTGACCCTTGATGATCACCACCGGATGATATTTGAGCTCTTCGACGACCTGCTCCGGTTTTGTCACCGTCGGCGTTTCCTGCGGGATGATGGCTACCTTGCCGATCGTGTATTTCTCTTCAAAACTGACCGGGACAAAACTCTCGTGGGTCAATGAAAAAGCCAACACCATGGGCGGGTGGACATGAACGATGGCTTGGGCGTCGGTGCCCTTGTACACAGCGAGGTGCAGCGGTGTTTCACTAGAGGCCCGCTGCTTTTCTCTAGTCGGCTTCCCTTCATGATTGATCCGCACGAGATCCTTCGATGTCAAAAAACCTAAGGGCGCGTGCTGTCCGGTGATGAAAAACTCTTTCTTGCCGACCCGGCAGCTCAGGTTACCTCCCCAGCCGCTGATGAGCCGCCGCTCGAAAAGAAGCTTTCCCCAGCGGATCATCTCACGCTCCAGCGCCGTCATGCTTTCCCGTCCCTTTCTTCTTTCAGCAGCGCCCAAGGCAAAACCTCTTTCTCAATGGGATAGACGGCGACTTTCGGCGGAATCATCTTGCGCCCGAGAAAGGTGGAGACGTCAGAGTCTGCTGGCAGTTCGTTGGTATCTTCCGACTCCTGCAGCTCGATTGGCACCCCGTGGGCGCGGGCCAGGCGGGCCGCCAGTAGTGAGCCGCAAATTCCTTTTGGCCCCTCTGCACTAAGCTCGCTGTAGAACAGGTACAGACACTGAATCTGGCGCTGCGCGAACAGGGTGCCCATCATGTTGTCCGAGATCAGGGTCGCAGGTACTTGGCGCCGCAAAAGCTCGCGCGCCACGACTCTAGCTCCCCAGAGCTGGGGCCGCATTTCCGGAATCAAAATTCTCTGCGCCTGTTCGGCCTTGAGCGCATGGGTCAGAAAAGAATAACTGTCTTTTCTAGGCAGGCCAAAGATAAGTAAATATTTCTCCGCCGTCTTCATTCCGTTCTTCGCGGCCACCACAGACCCCTTTAGATATCTTTGTTTAAAACTCTCGGGCGTAAATAGATCATCAAACCCAATCAAGCGAGTAATCAGAGCGGCGGGAGTGACATCGAACGCCGGATAGCGACCCGCCAGTTTGTCGCCACCCTCCGCCAGCAGTGGCTCTCCCTGGAAAGTGAGCAATTCCTTTGCCGAGCGTTCTTCAATGGGGACGTCTTCTCCCCGGGCGAGCCCACCGGGATCTTGAACCAAAGCATAAAACGGAATGCCATACTCCTTTGCCATGAGAGCCAAAGGATAGGTTCCGACTTTATTGATGACATCACCATTCTGCGCGCAGCGATCGGACCCCACGACGACCGCGTTGACTTCTCCTCTGTCCATCACCTGGGCGGCCGCGCAGTCTGGAATCAAGGACACCGAAACGCCTGCCTCTGCCAGTTCCCAAGCCGTGAGCCGTGATCCCTGCAGATACGGTCGCGTCTCTGTGGCAATCACGGAGATTTCCTTGCCCATTGATTTACACAACTGCGCAATGGCCACGAGTTCGCCGCTGACGTTACAGTGGGTCAATACGCGCGCGGAATCCGGCAGAATGCTGGCCGTCCGTTCGGCTCGCGCCAGACGCGCTTTGATAATCTGTTTTGCAAATCCACACGCCTGCTCTGCTACCCGCTCACCAGCACCAACTCCGGGCGGTAAACCGGCGCTCCAGTTGGAGAAGAAATCGCCAAGACCGTTAAAATCGAACGTCGGCCGTGCCGCGCAGAATCGCTGAGTCATTTGCGCCAGCTGCCCCCGTAGAGGGGCAGGGTCATCACCTTGATATTCCCGGGCGAGCAACGCTCCGCTGTAGAGAAAAGTCAGCACTTGGCCGAAGGCTCGCGTTTTCATCTCCCTAACGGCATCAATGGCTTGGGAGACTTCATCAATGCGAATGTATTCGATCCGCTCCGGGATCAAAGTTTCGTCAAGGATCTTGAAACCGTGCTCCTCCCACAAAACCGGTTCGAACAACGGACTGTGCACGAGTTTCATGTTTCTATCTTAAAACAATCAAACGACTCATAGATAGCGCAGAGCTTTCTGCGCTACCTCAACCATCTTTTCTTCGGCGGCGAGAAACAGTGGGTCGCGAAAAGCAAACTTACCGTAGAGACACTCGTCCGACACCGCGAGAATGGCGCCGGCTTTCTTTTTGCGAAGCTGGGCGATGGTGAGGAACGTGGACGTCACCATATCGATGCTCGTGACCTGCTGCTCGTTCAGCTCCTGAATCAGCTCCGGCGTCTCCTGAAACAGGGCATCGGTGGTGAAGATCCAGCCCAGATGATGGCGGAGCTTTAAGCTTTCGGCCGCCTCTTTCAGAGCGGCAACGATGTCAGAATGAGCAACTGTGGAGAAATTCTTAGGCACGTAGTAGCTCGTCGTTCCCTCGCCGCGGATCGCTACCTACGACTTGCAACCTGAAATGTCGGCGTTCGAGGTGACTGACAATGTCCTGCGCGGAATAGACGAACGAGAGACTGATGTATTCATCATTAATTTCGCTAATCCGGATATGGTGGGCCACACTGGCAAACTGGATAAGACGATTGAGGCTTGCCAGTATGTTGATACTTGTCTGGGTTTGATTACGAAAAGTATTCGGCAGAAGCGGGGTGTGACATTGATCACGGCAGATCACGGAAACGCGGAACAGATGATCGATCCTGAGACGGGCGGTCCACACACCGCGCACACCCTTAATCCGGTTCCGTTCCACTTGATCGATGAAGCGTCTCGCGGATTGAAGTTACGTGAGGGCGGTGCACTGGAAGACGTGGCTCCTACTGTGCTCGGTTTGCTTGGTAACGAAAAGCCGGAAGAGATGACCGGCCGCGATCTACGATATCTGGATTGAAGCAGTTCAGCCTTCAATCCCAGGTTTCGATTTTTCAAGAGCAAGCCACGAGCTTAAAGTCTGAAACTGTCTGAACTTTGGTTAAAAGATTTCGAAGTGTTTGATCCTCGCAACATCCTGGTAATTGATTTTGGTCAACTTGGCGATGTCGTGCTTAGTTTGCCTGCGCTCGGCGCCATTCCTGGCGTATTGGGCGTATCGAGCATGCTGGGACAGGGGGCCAAGCCGGTCATTCCGGTGAAGGCTTTGAATCACTTCACGCTCCTCGTGCCGGATGTGAAGCGGTCCGTCGATTTCTACCAGGGGCTCTTCGGCATGCCCATTCAGGCGCGCCAGGGAGAGACCGTCTGTCTGCAACGGAGTAGATCAACGCGCAAAGTATCCGGCGCCTCTATCAGCGGGAATGGGCGAAGGTCTGGGACCGTGTCGATTGCATTTTCACCCCAACAGCGCCCATTGTCGCCCCGCGCATCGGCGAGACTCATGTGGAAATTGCAGGGACTCCGGAAGACGTGCGCCTGGCATCCACAAGACTGGTACGCGCCATCAA
>Ga0137403_10008842_pt1 | contig 11245 bp, 9 predicted proteins | sample CZOMad2_1_16fung_FD_122057 | JGI IMG/M metagenome (GOLD analysis project Ga0137403, IMG submission 122057) | Vadose zone soil fungal communities from Angelo Coast Range Reserve, California, USA - CZOMad2_1_16fungal (Hybrid Assembly) | ecosystem: Environmental > Terrestrial > Soil > Vadose zone...
ATCCATGGACCTCCCCCATCACATAGGGTACCCATATGAAACCCCCAGTCGGAAAATGGGGGGATAGAGACACAAAAATATAAGAGTTAACGAAAAAAAAAATTATTAGAAGATATCTTTCAGGGTTATATAATTTATAATTAAAATTTAAAATAAAAAAGTGATTTTATTAAAACTGAAAAAAGAGACAGAATTAAAAGTAAGGCGGTGTAAACAAGAACTAAGAACAAAATAAAAAAGATATTTAATTTTTAGATCAATTTAATAATTAGAGATATTAATTTTATTATTTAAGGGGGAGATAAACAAGTATAAATGGAATTTAGGTTAAAATATAAATGATATAGGAGTATTAGGAGGGTTTAAAAATAATTAATATTTTTTAAAAACAGTGATTTTAGTAAAAAAAAGAGACACGTATCTATGAGGTAAATAAATAAATAATTTAAGATAAAACTGTTATTTTCTCGTTTAATATTTAACTTTATTATTAAAAAAAAAATAGTTTGAATTTATTATTTTCTTCGGATCAATTTAATTTAATAATCAGAGATATTAATTGATTCTTTCATAAATATAATAAATCGATTTAATTAGAAGCGCGGAGCGAGTCACATAAAAAACGATTATGATAAATCGATTACCTGCTTAAAGGTCGCCATTTTATTTGGTAGTTGATAATAGTCGAAATTTCTTTTTGTTAACTTTTATAAAAATTTTCTCTGTTTCATAAAAAATAATAAAATAAAAAATAAAAAATGGTTATAAATAATTTATTTAATACAAATTTAGCTCCAATGGGAATACATTTAAATTTTATAGAATTTATGTCTTACGGTTTTGTTTTATTTAGTGTAGGTTTAGGTATAATAAGTATAGGTACATTAATTTTATTAAGTGCAAATGCTGCTAAAGAAGTACTTAAAAAAGCTGGAAAAATTATTACAGGAATTGGAGTAGGCGGTTCTGTTTATACAGGAGGAAAGGAAGTTTATAAGGATTTAAAAGGTCTAGGTGATAATTCTAATAATTCTGGAAATACATCTAAGGGTAGTACTTCTTCAACAGATAAAACTTCTAAAAAATAACTTATTAAAGATGCAAAGTATGGTGGCTTTTTTTCCATTTATAGATATACCTATAATTCCTGAATCAATGTCAAGTTTTCAAAAAATAATATTTAGTATTATAGTTTTAGCTTTGTTGACACTTTGGAGTTTTATAGATATTGTGGGTCATTTTATTACATTATATTTTATTGATCATACAAAAGTGGGGGAAAAATATCCAAAAATAAAACCTTTATTAAATTATTTTAAAAAAACTAATTATATTTTTTTAACTTTTGAAATCATTTTTTTTATTTCAATTTATATAATGGTAATAGCGATTTGTATAAATTTATTATTAATTAAAAATTAATGATAAAATAAAAATAAGTTAAAAAAAAAAGGAATTTAAGTATCATATTTTTATGGTTTTTTCATTTTTTTCTTAGGTCTTAGCAAAAGGTAAGGTTTGTTCTAAGCCTCTTATTTTACTAGGTTAAGGGGATCGAGGTAAAAGGGTTTAAGCGAGATCCAACTTTAATTTAATCGGTTAATATCACACTATTAATTGTTGCTATTTAACAGTAAGTAAAGCAAATTATTTAACTTAATTTTAAGTAAAAATTTGATAAGTGTTTACTTATTGCTTATAAATATTATTATAGTATATAACTTTAAAATCTTATTTTATTTATGTTTAACCCCTTTTGTATATTTTAAAATTTTTATAAATATTTTCTTTTCAATTAAAAATATAATAAAAATAAAATTAGTAAAAATTAATAATTAAAGGCTATTATCATACAGAACTTATAAAAATTAAGTTAAATAATGAAGTTTGAAATATATTCCTCCTTTGCTATCTTTTGGCTCTCCTTTGAAATACTTCATAATATTTTATAAAAAAATCCTGAAATTAACGTAAAAATAAAAAAAAAACGTAATATTACAAGATATTATTACGCATTATAAATAATTATTGTAAGAAAGTATAAATAGTTTAACATTAGGCCAGGGGCATTAATTTATTCATTGTATTAAAAGATTGTATCATTGTTTATTACAATTTTATATTTATTTCGTCATATCACTTAAGTCTAATTTCTTTCATTATTTAATATAATTTTATTATCTATCTTTGTATTTTAACTTACTTTAAAAGTTTTATAAATGTTTAAGTAATATTTAAGAGAGTATTGCTTAATACCTATTTTATTTCTCTTCTTCATATACTTAGTTTTAAATTTAAAAATGATTCAAAATTTACCTAAAAATATTAACAAATATATTAATAATGAAAACTGTATTTTAACAAGTTTTGTAAGAACTAAAAATACAGAAAAAAATTCTATTAACTTAATTTCAAGTATATTTATACTTAATGCAAAATTATTTAGTGATTTAAATTTTAAATTCAGTGATATTCTTAATAACCTAAGAAGATTAAAATTTCGAAAGATAGTGTTATTTTTCGTAAGTGATAAAAGAAGTAAAATATATATTCATAAGATAGGTGCTTCAGAATATACTAATTTTACTATGCTAGCAGTTAATTTCGAACAATTATTTGAATTAGATATTATAAAACATATTTTAATAAATAGCTTACAATCTAAAAGTTTTTATTTTATATTCGAAGAAACATCATGAAGTAAAATAGTTTTAGCATTTAAACGAAAAGATATTACTTTGAGCGGTGGTTCTGTTACTAAACGACATATGATTTCACCATTAGAAATAAGATTATCTTTATTAGTATCTGCTTTATTTGGATTACAAAAATTTGATATGTCAGTTCAATCTTATCATTTTATAAATAAAGGATCTACGAATGCAATATTAAATCACACAGATAAAGGATGAAACGAATTTCTTACATATTTAAATAAAATAACCAAAGGTGATGAAATTAAATTAAATGAAGATGAAAAAGTACTAGATATCATGAAAGAATATAATTCTTTAAAAAGTAATATAACAGAAAAAGAAAATCTAAATGAAGATAAATCATTTCAAAACTCATCAATAAGGGATATAAATATTGAAGAAAAAGAAAAATTAGCAAAAATTTTAAATTCTTTAGGTAAAGAGACAAATAATGAAAGTTTAACAACAAATGATGATGATGAATTTGATACACGATCTGAACATGACACAAAAGTACGAAGTGGAGGATTATATGATATTGACTTAGATATACGTCTTCATCCTAATTATCAAATAAAGAAACACGAAATATTATCTCCAGAATTTAGAGGAAAAAGAAATTATCATACTTCAATAGCAAAGCTTAAATTAAATAAAAAAGTGGGCAGAGTTACCGCAAATAATAAAATTATTGAAAGTTCTGTGTTTGGTTATTTAGATTTAATATCTGAAATAATTAAAACATATATATCTAAGGCCAAAATAAAAGGGAAGGATGAAAGTTTTAAAGGACAACAATTAATAGAAGAAACATGGTTAGAAAGTATACAAGAAAAAATAAATGATCCTAATTTCATAAATCATAGATTAATAAAACTTTTAAAACATGCTAAACAAACTTTAGATTTAAAATATAAAAATACTCTTTTTATAAAAAGATTTCAACCTTTTTATTTAAATGATATGAGATTTTTAATGATAGCTTACTCAGTAATAATGACTTATCATTCCAAAGCTTCTCAAAACAGAATTATTTTTATTATAGCAAATCTAGTTATTTATCAAATATATAAAGATCTAATTCGAAAAGAAGTAAAACATCATAAACATTTGATAAATCCTAAAAAATTTAAACCTTCAATATCTTATCAAGAATTTCAAATTATGTATAATTTAACTGATGAAAAAAAAGCAAGAATAGGTATGTTATTTATTAATCTTTTAACTATTGAACCGTGCGATATATTTATTACCGAAATTAAATTTGATGAAGAAAGATATAATCGCTATGGTCATAATGTATTGAAAATAAATGAAGCATATATTGAAGATATAAAAAATAATATAACAATAATTCCCGCTGCTTTACCAATGATTTGTAAACCTAATGTATGATCTGAACATGAATTTGGTGGTCATTTAGAAAATGAATATCAACAACGTGATATAATCACAGGTTCTGATTATCATAAACATAAAATGTTTAATCGAGAAAAATTATTTAATGCAGTAAATTATCTTAGTTCTATTAAATTTGAAATTAATGAAAATTTTTTAAATTATTTAGAAAATGATGGTAATTATTTATTAGATGATAGTAATTTAGATAATTCATCTAAAAGTAATTTAGATCCGATACAAAAAGCTATTATATTAAAAATTGCTAAAGTATTTAAATCGACCCCATTTTTTTTACCTGTTCATTCCGATTGGAGAGGTAGAATTTATACTCAATCTTTTTTCATTGATTATCAGGGTAGTGAATTAAGTACCGCTTTATTACAATTTTATGATGGTGAATCGTTAAGTGATTTAGGTCGAGAAAGTTTATATATATTTGGAGCTAATTGTTATAATGAAAATAATATAGGTAAAGCTAGTTTTGAAGAGAGGATACAATGGGTTAAAGATAACTATGAAAATATTATAAAAATGGATCCTGACTTTATTAAAAAGGCTGAATCTAAGTTATTATTTGTAGCTTTTAGTTTATGTTTAAAGGAATTACATTTAAATTCTAATGCCATTGTTAAATTACCTGTATTTTTAGATGCAACATGTAGTGGAATTCAACACTTAGCAGCACTATTACGAGATTTTGAACTAGCTTCTAGAGTAAATATCACACCACCTTTATTATTAGAAGGCCGGGAGGTAGATAATAAAGTACAAGATATCTATAAAGATATGATTGAACCTATTAACAATGCTATAAATAAATTTGGTCAAGAAAATTTAGATCATAATCAGCTTTCAGATCTTAAATTTAATCGTTCTATACTTAAAACATCTATAATGACTCAAGTTTATAATGTATCACCAGTTGGTATAAAAGAACAATTAAAATCTCATTTTAAAAAAATAAAAAATGATGATACAGATATTTATATTGCACCAGGTTACTCAGGACTAGTACAACTAAATGAGGGTAATTTATTTAAAGTAGCTCAAATAATTCATGAACAAATGTTTATTGTATTTCCTGCTTTAAGAGTAATTTATGATTATTTTATGGAAATGACAAGAATTATGGTTAAATTGAATTTACCTATATCATGGATTACACCTGCTGGTTTAGAAATTACACAAGAATATGCTTTATCTAAAAAACATCCAATTTCAATAGGATTTGGATCTAAATCAAAAACTATGACATATCAAGAGTTACTTAATAAAACTGATAATAGAAAACAACCACAAGCTATTATTCCTAATATTATTCACTCACTTGATGCAAGTCATCTTATTAATCTAATTAATTCAGCTGATTTTAAGAAATTTTCACCTATTATTACTGTTCATGATTGTTTTGGTACACATCCAAATAAATTAAATACTCTATCATATAATGTTAAAAAAGAGTTTGTTTTAATTTATTCCACAGAATCGTTTTTGAAAACTTATCATGATAGAAATATACAAATTATGAAAGATAATCAATATATTGTAACTTACGATCAAAATAAAAATAGAGATGTGGTTATAGTTAATACAATTAAAAAACCAATATCTATTCCTAATTTACCAAAACTTGGTGAATTAGATATACAGAAAATTATAGATGCTAAATATATGATCAATTAATTACCTATATAAGAAATAAATAAAGTAGATTCTTTTTTTACTTTTTTTCCTTAATCATATACAAAGATAATAAAAAATTTATCTAAAAATAAGATTAAGGTTTTTTTTCTATCTTCTAATCACTTATCTTTTTAATCATTATAATAGACATTATCTATGATTTGCTTTAAAATTTACACTCTCGCTCCGCGCTTTACGATTTCATTTTTAAATTTAGCTATCATCGAAAAAAAAAACCTTACTGATATAATAGTGTAGCAGTAAGGTAAAAAAAACTTAATATTAAGTTTTTTATTTATTTAATTACTTATTTAAGGAAACTAACTAAATAAGTAGGTTAGTATAACTACTTCCCCTTAAGGGGGAGGGTGTGGAGCAAGGCTCAGGCAGAAATTAATTCTCCATCCTTTAGAACTAATGGTTTAGTATTTATAAATTTTCCATCTGAATCATAAATTAATTGTCTTTTATTATCAGTTATTTTAAGAGTATATATCTCTTCTTTGATCGAAATATTACCCTTATCAAAATGTTTATTCCATTTTTCTTGAGATAATTCTAATTTTTTATCTTTATTTAATAGTAATTCTAAATCTGAATAAGGTAAAGGATTTTTTAGTCCTTTAACTCTTACATATTCAATCTCTTTAGTATTTTTAGTATTTTTATTGTCACTTAATATACCTCCATATACTTTAGGGGCTAAAAATGTACATTTTTTAAATATTCTTTCCAGTTTTAATTGCCCTAATTCATTTCCAATATATTTATTATCTAATTGAATAGTAGTGTATAAACTATCAGTATCAGTATAATAAATACTATCTTTTAATTCAGCTTTAAGTTTTGACATAAAAACTCTTGCTGATGCAGCAATAGAAGCAGAAATAGGTATAGATATATTTAACGAAGAAGATTCATTATTTGAATCTGAATCAATAATTTTCTTTTCAAAAGAAACTAGATTTTTATTATTATGAAGATTTAATATATTAGAAATATTTTTTTGATCAACAAAAGTATATAATTCATTATCACTTAATATTTTATGTTCTTGCATATAAGGATTCATACCATATCTACCATACAAACTATTTAAAAGTAATTTAGCAATTACGTAATCTGGTGAATTTGATGTACTTTCTTTTTTCATTTTAAAAAGAGTATTTACATATTCTGTAAATATGTAACCTTTTTCAAAGAGATAACCTCTTAAGATTTTAAAAGTATAACCATATTCTAATGAATTATTTAATTCAATACTTGAATATAAACCTTTCCAATTACCTATGGGACTAATTGTTCTAATACCACCGTGTAGTGTTTTAATTTTAGTTTGAAGTATGGGAATAAAGAGATCTGGAGCAGTAATTTCTACTTCAAAAAATCCAAAAGCATTAGGATCTATTTTACTTATATCACCTTCAAAGAATATCGGTAATCCTACAGGACTTGGATAATCTTTCATTGCTTTAGAATAAAGTGAGTTTACATCGTAACCATAAATTAATTCTCCTTTTTTAGGATTAGGTTTAAATATATCAACACTTCCTCCAGTATATCCTCTCTTAATATCAGTAAATATTTTCCCTGTAATTAAAGGAATTTTATGGTCCTTTAAATAATGAGTTCTATATATAGCTAATGCCAGTGATGGAAGTGTAGGATATTTTAAAATATCTACTCTAAATGCATTAAAAATATGTTTACTAAATGTATCTATTACTTGATATAAGCTTTTAACATCCTGCTCACAGTACTTAATTAATTCTTCTTTTAAATTCCATTGTTGATCTTTTAAACTCTTATAATATTCATTATATTGGTTCCACCTTTCTAAATTAATATTAGAAAAATTAGATAAAGAAGGTACTTTACCAACATAATTTAAAGATATCTTTTCATCATTAATGAATTGATATGGAAATATTGATTTTTTTTCAACATTAAAATTTTTACTTAATTTAGCTAAGGATACGGGGAGTAAAAGTAAAGAATCTCTGAAAGATAAAGAATATTTATATCCTTTAGCAGTTTTACCATATTTAAAAGATATATTAATTATTTTATTATCTCTTATGATAGGTTTAATATCATCACTTAATTCACTTATAATTTTAAGTAAAAAAACTCCATCGAAATGTGAAAAATTATGTAAGTAAATTTTATAACCATTATACTTTCTAAACATAAGTGATTGTATTGCAACTTTAATCATATCATTTGAATTAATAAAATCTTTTATAAAAAACGAAGTAAACTCTGAACCATTATAAAGAGATACACAAATAGGTTCCATTATTTTATTAATAATTCTAGTCTCTAAATCCATAGTAATAAACTTATTACTTCTGAATATAGAGGGGTAAAGTTTTTTCATAAAAGAATTATTTCTTTTTAGTTTTTTAACTACTATTTCACCATTTATAATATGAAAAATTTGATTATTAATAGTACGAGTAAATGTACTTAAATTATCAATATCGTTAATCTCATCAGTAAAACTGAATAAAGTTACATTTTTAATTTTATAATCTATCGTAGAATATTTTTCATATATACTTACATAATAAGTAGCTTCAGAATTAGGCTTATATATTTTAGCCTTTTTATAATCAGAATCTATATGAATATTCTTTTCTGGTGCCCATTTTTTTATATCCATTGTTAAAGGTAATTGTTGACCATTAAACTCAAAAATTTTCTCGCTCAAGAGGCGTGCTTGATTAGTATCTAAATCAGAGGGTTTATTAATCTTATTTTTCTTTTCAATTAGTTTATCATCAGGAATAATAATATATGTAAATATTACTTGATTTACTTTTCTAATATGATATTCCTCTGATTTTAATTGCCAAAATTCTTTTAAAATGCTAAATATTAACTCAAAATTTTTGTTATTAGTCTTTTGAATATAAGAAATAGATCTATATAAACCATCATCTCTTTTTATTTTAAATTGAATTAATACATATGTAGTCTTAGCTAATTTAATCATGATTTCATTTCAGAACTTAGATAAACAAAAATGTATTAATTTATCTGTAACTAAATTTAGTGTTAAATAAATAATATAATCATACCATTTTCCTTCTGTATAATTTGACATTGAATTTAGTAAATTTATCGCTCCGCGCTTGTTTTTCATTTTTAAAATTATAAATATAAATATATGAAGAAGAGAAAAAAAAAATATATATTAAGCATAAACAATACTCTCTTAAATACTACTTAAATACTTTTTAAATAATCTTAATACTTGCTTAGCCATATTCAATTAATAATTATATCACATTATATAATTAAGAAATTCAAAATAAGCTATATAACAATAAAACTTAAAACCGCCTCCCTTACTCCGCACCCTTATAATTTAAGTGATATAGATCTTTTAATAATTAAAGTCCTAAACTTACCTTAGTCTCCCCCCCACCTTATAAAAGTTAAAATATAGAAAAGGGGTTAAACATAAATAAAATAAAATTTTAAAGTTATATACTATCCGGCCCCGAGGCAAAAGTATTTATATGTCTCCATCTGTCCCATGCCTAGACACGGACGACAATAATAAAAAACTTATCAAAAAAATTAACTTCTCGCTTAAATTATTTGCTTACTTAGTGTAAGTAATAGAATAATTAAAAATAAATAGTGCCTTCTATCTGCCTTCGAGACACGACAGTAAAATAAAACGATAAAATAAAGCTAGCTATGTCTCTCGCCGCTATAAATTTTAAAAAGAATGGTAGTAAGATTCCTTTTTTTGTTAACTGATTAATCATTTCTTTAAATTTTTAATAATTATTTAAATTAAATTAATCCCTAACATGACTAAACTACTAAAAATAATAAATAATAAACAAAATGTACATAATATACCTTCAATAAAAATAAATAATAAAGTACTACGCTGATAATATTTTATTATTCTTTTAAATCTAGGAAATTTTTCTTCTACATTATACTTTCCTAATAAATAAATAGTAGTTAAGTAACCTACAACATTTACAAAACATAGAAAAGCAACTAATGATAAAGTAAATATACTAAAAGCATATCTAATTATCGGCTCTCTCGTTTCATCTATATTTATATCTAAATAACTTAAAATTGCAATTAATGCAAAAGAATGAGTTATATTATCAATTTTTACTCTTCTAAAAAAAGAGGTAAACAAAGATAAATTAACTTTTAACCTTATACAAAATTTTTTTAAATTATTAAACTTTTTATACTGACTTCCTACCTTCATATATAAAAATATAACCGTTTCGACTAAGAAATTTTTATTACTTATATATTTATTTACTGGAACCATTTCCTCCAGATGTTGAATCTTTAGCACTATTTGAAGATCCTGCGCCGGAGGCAGAAGAAGTATTATTTCCTGCGCCGGAGGCCGCCGGAGGCCGCCGGAGGCAGAAGTATTACCTGCACCGGAGGCAGAATTATTATTTCCACCAGTAATTGCATTATACGTATCTACTATACTTCGTCCTGCTACAGCACTTCCACCTAAAACTGTGGCTACTTTCGCTGCGTTATCTAACAATTTTTTTGTTTACCTGAAAGTAAAATTAATGTACCTATACTTATTATACCTAAACCTACACTAAATAAAACAAAACCGTAAGACATAAATTCTATAAAATTTAAATGTATTCCCATTGGAGCTAAATTTGTATTAAATAAATTATTTATAACCATTTTTTATTTTTTATTTTATTATTTTTTATGAAACAGAGAAAATTTTTATAAAAGTTAACAAAAAGAAATTTCGACTATTATCAACTACCAAATAAAATGGCGACCTTTAAGCAGGTAATCGATTTATCATAATCGTTTTTTATGTGACTCGCTCCGCGCTTCTAATTAAATCGATTTATTATATTTATGAAAGAATCAATTAATATCTCTGATTATTAAATTAAATTGATCCGAAGAAAATAATAAATTCAAACTATTTTTTTTTTAATAATAAAGTTAAATATTAAACGAGAAAATAACAGTTTTATCTTAAATTATTTATTTATTTACCTCATAGATACGTGTCTCTTTTTTTTACTAAAATCACTGTTTTTAAAAAATATTAATTATTTTTAAACCCTCCTAATACTCCTATATCATTTATATTTTAACCTAAATTCCATTTATACTTGTTTATCTCCCCCTTAAATAATAAAATTAATATCTCTAATTATTAAATTGATCTAAAAATTAAATATCTTTTTTATTTTGTTCTTAGTTCTTGTTTACACCGCCTTACTTTTAATTCTGTCTCTTTTTTCAGTTTTAATAAAATCACTTTTTTATTTTAAATTTTAATTATAAATTATATAACCCTGAAAGATATCTTCTAATAATTTTTTTTTTCGTTAACTCTTATATTTTTGTGTCTCTATCCCCCCATTTTCCGACTGGGGGTTTCATATGGGTACCCTATGTGATGGGGGAGGTCCATGGAT
>Ga0137403_10008843_pt1 | contig 11245 bp, 9 predicted proteins | sample CZOMad2_1_16fung_FD_122057 | JGI IMG/M metagenome (GOLD analysis project Ga0137403, IMG submission 122057) | Vadose zone soil fungal communities from Angelo Coast Range Reserve, California, USA - CZOMad2_1_16fungal (Hybrid Assembly) | ecosystem: Environmental > Terrestrial > Soil > Vadose zone...
TTCATGCGCGTGCTGGCGAAGGAGCTGGGTCCGCGCGGGATCACCGTCAACGCCGTCTGTCCGGGCTGGGTGAAGACCCGCGCCGCCCTGCGCTCGCTCGGCGAGATGTCGAAGCGCGCGGGCCGCCCGCCGCAGGACATGCTGAAGGACATCCTGGCCGCCCAGGCGCTCGACGGCCTCATGGAGCCGGAGGACATCGCCGATCTCTATCTCTTCCTCGCCTCCGATCACGCCCGCGCCATCACCGGCCAAGCCTACAATATCGACCGCGGCGAGCTGCTGTCATGAGCGGCGTTCTCGCCGACCAGCGCGCGCTGGTGACCGGCGGCGCCAGCGGCATCGGCCGCGCCATCGCGATCGCGCTGGCGGCCGAAGGCGCCGCGGTCGCCATCGTCGACCTCGCCGATCCCGCGAAGTCGACGACGACGGTGGCCGCGATCGAGCAGGCAGGCGGCCGCGCCTTCGCCCTGCGCGCCGACATCGCCGACGAGGCGCAAGTGCTGGCGCTGTTCGCGGATGCCATTCCGCGCCTCGGCGGCCTCGACATCCTCGTGAACTGCGCCGGCATACTCTTCGAGAAGCCGCTGCTGGACACCACGGCCGCCGAGTTCGACCGCCTGATCGCCGTCAATCTGCGCGGCACCTTCCTGGTCGGGCGCGAGGCCCTGCGCGTCATGACGCGCCAGCGCCGCGGGCGCGTGATCAACGTCGCCTCCGAGCTGGCCTATCTCGGCTGCGAGCGGATGTCCGTCTACTGCGCCTCGAAGGGCGCGGTCGTCTCCCTCACGCGCTCCTGGGCGCGCGAGTTCGCGCCGGACATCCTCGTCAACGCCATCGCCCCCGGCCCCACGGATACGCCGATGCTCACGACCGACCACATGGACGCGGCGACGGTGGCCGGCTCCGGCAATGTCCCCCTCGGTCGCATCGGCCGGCCGGAGGAGATCGCCGCCGCCGCCGTCTTCCTCGCCGCACCCGCCAACAGCTACATGACCGGGCAGTGCATCAGCCCGAACGGTGGCGCGGTCATGCTGTAGCGGCCGGCGCGCGGTATGCGCATCGCCATTGTCAGGGGACTCTGATCGAAGCCCTGCCCAGCGCCTGCGGCAGGTGAGGCTTTCGTCAGGCAATCGATTTCAGATCGTGGCGCATTGTCCGGCGAGCGGGCGCGGGGCGGGCGACCGTCTTGAATCCGAGCCGCCTGAAGGTGGAAGCCGTGCCGACAAAGATGTTCGAGGTGTGTTTGGGTACGGAAGTATCGACCGGATAGGCCTCGAGCGCAGGCGCCTTGGCACGCTTCGCGGCCTTCAGTGCCGCGGCAATGAGTGCAGACAAGACGCCCTGCCGGCGATGGCTTCTGCAGACAAAAAAGCATGTGAGCGACCAGACCGGCAGTTCGTCCACACGCTTGGTAGACCGAGCGCAATCCAGCCACGGCAGGTCCGCGCGCGGTGTCAACTGGCACCAGCCGACCGCGACGTCGCCGTCGAAGGCAAGCAGCCCCGGTGGTGGACCGCGTTTGGTCACCGCCCGGAACGCCGCCCTGTTCTCTTCTCGCGGCCTCTTCAGATAGGCGCGGCCGATGCGCCAATACATGCACCAGCAGCCACTGGAGGCGCCAGCCGGACCGAACAAGTCCTCCAGGGCCGGCCACAATTCGGGCGTTAGGGGGCGGACTGTGAGCTTCATGCCGCGACCTTATGCCCAGGCATCCGCGCGTCAATGATGTGAAACTGCCAGGGATAGCTCTGCGGCCATTTGCGACTTCCGCTATGGATAATGGGCGGCCGAGGGAAACACGTCGGCCGCAGATTACGGACCGGCGACCTGGCGCAGCAACTGCACCGCCGCCAGCGACGGCTTGTCGGCGGGATCGACCGGCTGCCGGCTGCCCGGCGCCTCGAAGCGATAGCGCCGGCCGGACACCGGCCCGACGATCGTCAGGCCCGTGCGCCCGACATATTCGAAGAACACGCTGGTCCGGCGTGCCGGTCGCACGGTCGAGTTGGCGGTCGTCGCGGTTGGCAGCCGCGGCGGTGGGCCCCCGCCCGCGAGTCGATGTTTTCCACAGCAGGACATCAGGGTTTCTCCTTCTCCAGGGGATCGTCTTCGACATAGGGTGCGGGCGGCGGACCGGCGCTCGCGCGCGTCAGCCGTTCGGCGAGGATCGCGGCGGCCGACAGCGCCGGCCACAGCAACAGGCATTCGCCCCAGCTGTCGCCCAGCCATAGCGCGAGCGGGGCCGCCACCCACAGGCTCAGGCAGTAGAAGCAATCGAGCAGTTCGCCGAAGAAGCCGCTCCCGGCCCGCCGCCGCAGACGGGCCGAGAGTCGCCACGGTCCATCCTCCGCCTGCAGGAGGTGGGAGATGCGCCAGACGGCGAGGCCGCCCAACAGGAACCAGTAGAATGCCATTCTTGAATTCACGCCCATGGGGGGCCCGCCACCGAAGATTAAGCGGCGGGCCCGTGAACAAGACGACTACACCTCGATCGTGAAGCTGTACTCGCTGAGGTTGGCGTGGCCCCACAGGCTGTGATCGCAATTCACGATCGTCCGCTTGTAGCCGCGCAGCTCCAGCTGATAGCAGCAGGTGTAGGGGAACGCCCCGCCCGGTCCGGTCGCCTTGACCGTCAGGCGCACGACGCCGCCGGTCCAGGTCGGACTGACTGCGCCGGCGAGACGGGCCGCGGCATAGTTCGGCCCGACCTGCGCCGCCGCCGGCACGCCCGCCACCGCCACCGGGCTCGGCGTCAGCGTGGCGCCGGGCAGAGCCAGGAGATTGTTGGCGAGGTTGACGTCATAGGTCGCCTGCAGGTCGTACATCGCCAGGTGACCATTGGGATCGTAGGCGACGAAGTCGATCTGCAGCAGGTCCTTCTCCGTGACCTTCACCTTCCCGCAGGCGCCAACATTGCTTTCCGTCCCGTCGGCGTGGAGAATCTTCACGGCGACGACAGCGGTATCCGGCTCGTTCGTGCAGATATGCACGGTGCCGGCGCCGCAGGGATTGCCGTGCAGATCGGTCGGGCCGGCGCCGACGACGCGGTTGTCCACCCGCAGCACCGCGAAGTTGTCGGTCTCGCTCTCGCAGATCTTGAGGACGCGCGGGTTGATCAGGTGGCCGCCGCCATCGATGTTCCAGCCCTTCACCCGCAGATAATAGGCGTCATCGGCGAAGTTACCGGCCGTCCGCCACACCGTCAGCAGGTCGCGGGACGAGCCCAGCCAGATGCGATCGCCGATGGCCCAGTCGGCCGGCACGTTGTTCGCCTCGTAGTGCTGGATCGTCTCGTAGACATGCCGGCCGTCGATCGGGATGGCGGCCGAGAACGCCGGGTAGTGGAAGCCGAACGGCACGAACTCGAGATAGGTGCGGGTGAAGTCGCCGGACGCTGCCGGCGGCATCGCCGCCCACGACGCCGGAACGGCCGGTGTCTTCGTCCATTCGAACTCGTAGTAGTCGACCCCGTTCATGCAGTCGGCGGTTCCGGAGATGGCGATGTCGCCGCCGTAGGGGCGATCGCCGTAGGTCGAGATGGCGCCGGGGCTCTTGTAGCCGATCGGTCCCGGCAGGGCGCCGGTGTTGCCGCCGATGCTGGCGACCACGTCGTCGCAGGCCTCGGTGATCGCCAGGCATTCGCCGTCGACGCAAGGATGCAGCGGGGGCACGCAGCAGGCCTGGCTGTTGGCGGTCAGCGTGACGTTGAGCGTGGTCGGGATGTCCCAGCGGGTGTCGAAGATGGTCTCATCGACGATGGTGACCGTGCTGCCTGCGCACTCCTGGGTCACCTTGAAGATGATATCCGGTGTGCAGTCCCACCAGGGATACCAGGGCCACCACGGCCACAGATGCAGCCGCTCGAGCTCGATCGCCGTCGGCAGCCGCTTCAGCAGCTTGTCGCGCAGCGCGGAGAGTGCCGCCGGGTCGACCGCGGTGTTCGCCGGATCCGTCAGCACGCCCTCGTCCGAGAGCACGGAGGCGAAGGCAGCGAGTGACGGCTGCGGGCTGTCCTCGGCCAGTGCTGCGAGGCGCGGGTCGCGCTGCAGGATCGGGTTGATGCGTTGCGCCAGCAGCGGCTCGAACTGCCAGTAGCGCAGCCGCCACCACCACCATGGCCACCAGCCGCAGCACCACCTGAACTTTATCTCGAAGGCGCCGCTGGCGTCGGTGATCGCGCACTTGATGATCTGCTTGCTGACCCACTTCCAGATCCAGTCGACGTCGTAGGCGCAGACCTTGGCGCCCGGCACCGGCGAGCCGTCCGGACAGCGCACCACGCCGCGGATCGTGAAGGTGCGGCACCAGATGAACCACCAGTGCCAATAGTACGGAGGGATGAGAACCGGCGTCAGCTGCAGCTCGCGCTTGCCCAGCCATTGCCGGGCCGACACGTTGACGTTGATGGTCTGCAGGCCGGCCAGCTCTTCGTCCGTCGCGTCGTGCGGACCGACGATCACGCGCAGCGCGCCCGGACGCTCGGAGAGCGTCAGCCGCGCGGCGCCGTGACCCTTGGCGTCGAGCTTCACCGTCTGCGACGCCAGCGGGCGGTCGCCGGCGAGGGCGAGCACCTTGACCGGCTGTTCGGGCTTGAAATCCTCGATGCCCGACGCATCCAACGGCACGTCGAGCCTGAACTCTCCTGTCTCTTCCTTCCGGGCCATTCACAGTCTCCTGGGGTTGAGCCGTCCCATGAGCCGGCAACCGTCTGGCGACGGCGCGCGGCCTTGGGCGCGGCGACATGCTGGGGCTGCTGAGTTGGCGCGAATCTAGGGAGATGGCGGCGCGGATGATGTGAGCGGGCGCACAATCCGCGCGGTAACTAGTTGCAAGCGAGTTTCATGAAATTCGCGTAATAGGATATTTTTCCTACAATTGCTTCCGGTTACCTGAGTTCCCCCGGTAACTCGGTCGCCGTTCGGCGCAGGCGGACGACGCGCACCGCCAGCAGGAGCGAAACCGCCGGCGCCAGGATGGTGGCGCCGTAGACCCAGGTCGCCGCGGCGGCGACGGTCTGGACCGTGACGCCGCCGGCGAGGCCGGCCGTGTTGGCGATCAGCCCAGCGATGGCGGCGCCGAAGCTGATGCCGAGCGAACGGATGGTCGGGATCGACGAGGCCGTCAGGCTCTCGAAGCCGGGCTCGGCGATGCGCATGGTCTGCGCCACCAGGTGCAGGTTGCAGGCCCCGATGCCGAAGCCGATGAACCCCGTGAGCACGCAGGTGAGGAGCGGCGACAGCGTGGTCACGCCGATGGCGAGTCCGATGACGCCGAGGAGCGCGATCAGCGGCCCGCCGACGATGGCGGCGATCTCGGCCGGTCCGCGCCAGCCCGCGGTGAGGAAGGACGCCACCGTCCACGACACCGCCAGCGACGCATTGGCATAGCCGGCCGCCAGCGGCGTCACGCCATGGAGCTCCTGCAGTGCCAGCGGGAGATAGATGCCGATCGAGGTGTGCGTCATCGAGAACAGGAACATGATCCAGTAGGCGGTCCCGATCGGCGTCAGCACGGAAAGCGGCCGCGGCGGGAACAGGCGGTTGGCGGCCGTGCCGTCGAGCCGGAATGCCTGCACGGTCAGCCCGAGCGCTGCGACCAGCAGCAGACCCTGCGTGACGAGTTCGGGCACCGACAGGAGCCGCGCCGCAAGTTCCGACACTTGATCGGCGGCGCCCGCGCACAGCACGCCGAGGGCGAGCAGGGCGATGCGGCGGACGGGGAAGGGCGGCACCGCCGTCACCGTCGTGGCGCGCGGCAGCGTCTGCCAGGCCCGCGCCGTGAACCAGAGGATGATGGGCGTGCTCGCCCAGAAGGCGCCGCGCCACCAGCCGAACTCAGCGAAGATGCCGCCGACCAGCGGCCCCACCAGGGCGGCCACGCCCCACACGCCGGAGACCATGGCGAGGATGCGCGTGCGCAGCGCCGGCGGGTAGAGCTCGCTGATGAGCCCCATCGACTGCGCCAGCAGCAGCCCGCCGCCATAGCCCTGCACCGTGCGGGCGATCAGCAGCACCGGCATGGCCGGGCTGGCGCCGCAGGCCGCCGATCCCGTCAGGAACAGCAGCCCGCCGAGGGCATAGCCCTTGCGCGGCCCGAGCGCGGCCTTCAGCGGCCCGCCGCTGGAAGCGCCGACGATCGAGGCCACCATGTAGAGCATGGTCGACCAGGCATAGAACGAGGCCCCGCCGATATCCTTCACCACGGTCGGCATGACCGTGGAGATCACGAACACGTCGACCGCGTGCAGCCCGATGCCGAGATTGAGGATGACCGTGAAGGCCGCGAGCTCCGGGCGAAACAGCTCCTGCCAGTCAGACGCCCGCATCCGCATTCCCGTGCCTGCCGCCGGCGGCCCGCCCGCCAACATTACAAAAGTTTAATGCGCCGGAGAGCGGCCGGAGAGGTGCGCCACCCTATATTCCAACCCATCAACGGTCCCCCCACGACCTAGATACCAATCAGCGGCGTCGTCAAGCCTCCAATGCGACGCCGCTTTTCATTTGTGGAATCAGCAACTTACATCCGGTACCGCGGGCGTTGGCGAAGGGGCCGACATGACGCGGAATTAATCCCCCGGCGAGGGCCCCGACAGGCGGCCGGTGCCATATTCCCTTTGACGAACACACGGTCCCCCACGACCGGAGATGTATTTGCGGCGCGATCGGGCCTCCATGATCGCGCCGCTTTTCTTTTGGCGCCACTGCGCCTCCCCGCGGTATCTTTCGGTAATTTAATGCCGCCGCAATTTGGCCGTGAGGCCGTGCGACCATATCCCCGGCAATGGCGTATGCCGCCAAAAACCCCCTCTCAACGCTATGGAGAATTTGATGAATCTTGCTTTGAAGAGAAGCCGAATGCGCGCCGCCGCCGGCCTGCTGAGCGGCGCCCTGATGCTGACATTCGTCGGCGCCGCCGGCGCCGCCGAGGCCCCGGCCAGCTTCGCCGACCTCGCCGCCAAGGTGACGCCGGCGGTCGTGAACATCGCCAGCAAGCACAAGGTAGCGCAGGCCGGCGACGACAATGGCCATCTGCCCTTCACGGTCCCCAAGGGCTCGCCCTTCGAGGATTTCTTCAAGCATTTCAATGAACGGCAGCGGCCGGACAACGGCGCCGAGGCGATGGCGCTCGGCTCCGGCTTCATCGTCGATCCCGCCGGCTACGTCGTCACCAACAACCACGTCATCGACGACGCGACGGACATCAACGTGACGCTGGCGACGGGCAAGACCTATCCCGCCAAGCTGATCGGAACCGACAAGAAGACCGATCTGGCGCTCCTGAAGATCGACGCGCCGTCGCCGCTGCCGGCGGTGGCGTTCGGCGATTCCGATGCCATCCGCGTCGGCGACTGGGTGATGGCGGTCGGCAATCCCTTCGGCCTCGGCGGTACGGTGACCTCGGGCATCGTCTCCGCCCGCAGCCGCGATCTGAACTCCGGTCCGTTCGACGACTTCCTGCAGATCGACGCCTCCATCAACCAGGGCAATTCCGGCGGCCCGACCTTCTCCATGGCCGGCGAGGTGATCGGCATCAACACGGCGATCTTCTCCCCCAATGGCGGCAGCGTCGGCATCGGCTTCGCCATCCCCTCCAACCTGGCCAAGCCGATCATCGCGACCCTGCGCGAGAAGGGCAGCATCGAGCGCGGCTGGCTCGGCGTGCAGATCCAGGGCGTGACGCCGGACATCGCGACGGCCGTGGGCCTCGACAAGCCCGTGGGCGCCATCGTCTCCGAGGTCATGCCCGACAGCCCGGCGGCCAAGGCCGGCCTGCAGCGCGGCGACGTCATCCTCTCCTTCGCCGGCAAGGCGGTCGACCGCCTGCACGACCTGCCGCGTCTGGTGGCGGCCGCCGCGATCGGCAGCAAGGCCGACGTGACGCTGTGGCGCGATCATGCCGAGAAGACCGTGACCGTCGAGGTCGCCAAGCTCAGCGATGAGCAGGTCGTCGCCGACGCCAACGCCAACGACAACGCGCCCGCCGCCCCGACCGCCGATTCGGTCGAAACCCTCGGCCTTACCCTGACCAGCCTGACGCCCGACCTGCGCCAGGAGTTCGGCATCCCCGACACCGTCGCCGGCGTGGTCGTCACCGCCGTTGCCGATGACGGGCCGGCGGCCAAGCGCGGCCTGCAGCCCGGCGACGTCATCGAGCAGGTCGGCTCCGACCCGGTGGCGACGCCGGAGCAGGTGGCGAAGCTGGCCAGGGCGGCGCACGCGGAAAACCGCAACGCCGTCCTGCTGCTCGTCAACCGCCAGGGCGACGAAATCTTCGTCGCCGTCGACGTGGCGTAGCCTGCCGGACCGACGACCGTGTACCAAATAGGGCTGGTCCTCTAACCCGAGGGCCGGCCCTTTTGGCTTTCCAGGCTGTCATTCCCGCGAAAGCGGGAATCCAGGGCAGTCGCTCGGTCGGTTGCCCTGGACCCCCGCTTTCGCGGGAGTGACAATTGAGGGTGGAGTGAATCGACTCTGCCTGGAATGTTGTTGTTCTGATTCGAGGTTCCCGCTTCATGCGCGTGCTCGTCATCGAGGATGATGCCCAGACGGCGGCCTATATGGTGAAGGGCCTGACCGAGGCCGGCCATACCGTCGACCATGCGCCCAATGGCCGCGACGGCCTCTTCCTCGGCACCAGCGGCGACTACGACGCCATGATCGTCGACCGCATGCTGCCGGGGCTCGACGGCATCGCCGTCATCCAGGCGTTGCGAGCCGCCAACGTGACGGCGCCGATCCTGATCCTGAGCGCCCTCGGCCAAGTCGACGAGCGCGTGGTCGGCCTGAAATCCGGCGCCGACGACTATCTCACCAAGCCCTTCGCCTTCTCCGAGCTGGTCGCCCGCCTGGAGGCGCTGACGCGCCGCCGCGCCCCGAGTGCGGCCGAGACGCGCCTTGCGGTCGGCGATCTCGAGATGGATCTGCTGTCCCGTGCCGTGAAGCGCGCCGGCCAGGCCATCGAGCTGCAGCCGCGCGAATTCCGCCTGCTCGAATATCTCATGCGCCATGCCGGCCAGGTGGTGACGCGCACCATGCTGCTCGAGGGCGTGTGGGACTATCATTTCGATCCGCAGACGAACGTCATCGACGTCCATATCAGCCGTCTCCGGCAGAAGATCGACAAGGGATTCGCAACGCCGCTGCTGCACACCATGCGCGGCGCCGGATATTGCCTGCGTGCGGATAGTTAGCTTCCTCAAAACCACCACGTTCCGGCTGGCGCTGCTCTATGCCGGCCTGTTCTGCGCGTCGTTCGTCGGCATTTTTGCGGTCGTCTACTGGACCACGGATACGCTCGCCACGCGCGAGCGGCAGCGGGTGATCCGCGCCGATGTCGAAAGCCTGCGCGGCGTCTATGAGACCGAGGGCCTGAAAGGGCTCGGTACGGCGCTCCTGGAACGCACGGGTCCCGGGCTTGCCGGCGATACCCTCTACATCCTGGCCACGCCCGATTTCAACCCGATCGCCGGCAACGCCAAGAGCTGGCCCGCGAACGCCGAATCCGACGGCCCCTGGATGACCTTCGGCATCGATCGCAGCGAATTCGGCGATCCCGAGCCGCACCGGGCCCAGGCACTCCACGTCGTTCTATTGCCGGATGGGTTCAATCTTCTCGTCGGCCGCGACATGCGCGCGCAGGAGCGCTTTCAGGAGGCCCTGGCGAGCGCTTTCTTCGCCGCGCTCGTGGTCATCGTCGCGCTCGGGGTCGTCGAAGGCCTGGTGATGAGCCGCGCGATCCTCGGCCGCATCGACGCCATCAACCAGGGGGCCGAGCGCATCATGCGCGGGGGCGTGAAGCATCGTATGCCCGTGCGCGGCCGCCATGACGAGTTCGATCGCCTGTCGGAAAACCTCAACCGCATGCTCGACGAGATCGAACGCCTGCTCGGCAGCATCCGCGCCGTCACCAACAACATCGCGCACGATCTGCGCAGCCCACTCAGCCGCCTGCGCAACCGCCTCGAGACCGCTCTGGCCGAGCACGACTCCGCCCGCCGCCACGAGACCATCGAGCATGCCATTTCCGAGGCCGACGAGCTGCTGGCGACCTTCAATGCCCTGCTGTCGATCGCCGACGCCGAGGCCGGCACCAGCCGCGGCAACCTGCTCCCGGTCGATCTCGTTGCGCTCAGCCAGGACGTCGCCGAGCTCTACGAGCCGTTGGTGGAGGAGCAGGGCCTGGTGTTGGAGAAGTCGATCGCCGGGCCGGCCACCGTGTCCGGCAACCGCCAGCTGCTGTTCCAGGCCATCGGCAACCTGATCGACAACGCCACGAAGTACGGCGCCCCCGGCGGCCGCGTCAGCCTGACCGTGCGGAACGGCAATGGCGGCCCGGAGGTGGTGGTCGCCGACCGCGGCCCCGGCATCCCTGCCGCCGACCGCGAGCGCGTGCTCGAGCGCTTCGTGCGCCTCGACAGCAGCCGCACCACTCCCGGCAACGGCCTGGGCTTGAGCCTGGTCGCGGCCATCGCCCGCCTGCACAACGCCGTGCTCAATCTCGACGACAACGGGCCGGGCCTGAAGGTGACGCTGAAGTTCCGGCCGGCCGCGGCGTGATCGATCAATGATAGTGTAGGCGTGTGCCGCCAACGGCCGGCTCACTGCACAGCGGCGGAGATCTGAATTGCCCGATAGTCGCGTGGCCAATTGCTTGGTCTTGCACGATTGGAGCGAACAATTGGACCAGACGAGGTGGTTCAATGTCGCGCTTCAGTTTTTCCACGAGGTCGGTTCCGAGCCAGATGTTGCTGACGCCAGGGACCGATCGGGGCTGAGGAAACTGAAACCGAAAACGGTTGAGAAGCGTCTTGCCATGGGCACCTCAAGCATCCCCTCATTTTGTGACGTGGGAATAAAGCAGTAGCGTCGCGTCCGGCCATGCCGGAGTCTCCCGCCCTGTGATGTTGATTCGCAGGAGCGCGGGATGACGAGCAGTCAGGAGATAGCCTTCGACGATGTTCATGGTTTCGTGAGCGGCCTGTTTTCGGCGGACGTGCACGCCAAGCGGGTCTATTCGCTGGCCAACGCGACGCTGGGCGTGATGAGCGCAGCCTCCCTGGCGGTGGCTGCGATCGGCCACGGCCTGGCGCTGGCGCGCGGCGGTCTGACCAAGCACGCGATCAAGCAGGTGGACCGGCTGCTGTCGAACCCGGGCCTCGAGGTCGACATGCTGCTGGCGCGCTGGGTGCCCTATGTGGTGGGCGCGCGACCGTCGATCGCGGTGGCCATGGACTGGACGGACTTCG
>Ga0137403_10008844_pt1 | contig 11245 bp, 12 predicted proteins | sample CZOMad2_1_16fung_FD_122057 | JGI IMG/M metagenome (GOLD analysis project Ga0137403, IMG submission 122057) | Vadose zone soil fungal communities from Angelo Coast Range Reserve, California, USA - CZOMad2_1_16fungal (Hybrid Assembly) | ecosystem: Environmental > Terrestrial > Soil > Vadose zone...
GGCGGTCTATGACCGCCGGTATTTCGTTGATTCCAGGAAAAACCGGCGCTCATAGAGCGCCGCTACAGTAAGAGCCGGACTCTCTTATCGCCATGAACCTGATTGATTCCATTCGGCAGGAACTGCAACGTCTTGAAGACACGAAGACGTTTAAGAAGGAAACGCTTATCGAGTCCGAACAGGGGGCCGTGGTACGCGTGGCCGGCAAACCTGTGGTCATGCTCGCCTCGAACAACTATCTTGGGCTGGCATCCGATCCTCGCATCAAGGAAGCGGCAATCCGGGGCGTTCGCGAATACGGCTTTGGGGTGTCCTCGGTGCGTTTCCTCTGCGGAACTCTTACCCTTCACCGTGCGCTTGAAGAGAAGATCGCTCAGTTTCTCGGGACCGAAGACTCGATCCTCTATTCCTCGTGTTTCGCGGCAAACGAAGGTTTCTTCGCTGCGATTGTGAACGAGAAGCTCGGCTCGGAGCTTTACCACGACGTCATCTACAGCGACCGGCTGAATCACGCAAGCATCATCGACGGAACGCGTCTCTGCCGCTTCGAGGTCGTGCACCGCAAGGTCTACGAACACGCGGATGTCAACGACCTTCAACGGATGCTCGAGGCCGACAGCGCCTCCGGCTATCGCTTCGGCATCATCGCGACCGACGGCGTCTTCAGCATGGAAGGAGATCTCGCGCCGCTGCCCGCGCTGATCGACACAGCCAGGAAATACGAGCGCCTGCTGTTTGTGGATGATTCCCACGCGATTGGTGTAATCGGCGACAGCGGGCGCGGAACGCCCGAAGCACTGGGCGTTCACGGAAAAGTCGATGTCCTCAGCGGTACGCTTGGAAAAGCCATGGGCGGGGCGGCCGGCGGATACATCACGGGCAGGAAGGACCTGATTTCATTCCTGCGGCAGAAGTCGCGGCCGTACACATTTTCGAACTCGCTGCCTCCGTCCATCGTGATGGCTGCAATCGAAGCGTTCACCATTCTCGAGCAGGACCGGAGTCTCATCGAACGCCTCCACACGAATACCGCATACTTCCGGAAGCACATCCAGCAGTTGGGATTCAGGATTCTGGAGGGCACTCATCCGATCGTGCCCATCATGCTGGGTGAAGCGGCGGTAGCGATGGATATGAGCAACTCGCTGCTGGAAGAGGGTGTTTACATCAAGGGCTTGTGGTATCCGGTCGTCCCGAAGGGCGAGGCCCGGCTCCGCGCGCAGATTTCGGCAGCGCTGGACCAACAAACGCTCGATCGTGCGTTATCGGCTTTTGAGAAGGTGGGAAAGCGGATGGGCGTTATTTAAAATTACTAATCAGTGATTAGTGATTCGGGGACCCGCTTCACCCCCTACCTATCTCTTTCTCAAGCGCCTCGACTTTATTCGACAGCAGCCGATCCGACCCCGGAATACCCTTGATCCTCTGCACCGTGGCCATCGCGTCGCTCTTTCGGTTATGCGCGAGCTGCAGCTTCGCTCGTTCCAAAAGCGCGTATTTCGCCATCAGCGGCGATCGCTTGATCTGTCTTCCATACACGCGCTCGAAATAATCCGCGCCTTCCAGATTCTTTTTCTGTTCCCGGAACAGCTCGGTGGCCCACACATAAAGGACCTGATTATCCTGGTAATCCGCTATCAGTTTGTCCAGGGTCGAAAGGGCCACGCCGTACTGCTTATCCTCGAGCATTGCCGTGTAATACACGATGCGCGCTTCAGTGCGCGAATATCGCGCTTTCTCCATCGCCGTGTGGAGCTGCTGTAAACCCAGTTCCCTGTCGCCGCGGGCTCCAATAATGAAGGCGAACGGTTTGATCACTGCGGGCAGCGAGCCGGTAAAGAAATTGAAGGCACCCAGACCGACATAAATGTCGTAATAGTTCTTGTCCAGTTCGTAGACCTGTTCAGCGTATTTGTGCGCGCGCAGTCCCGCCCTCAGGGCACTGAAGTAGGCATCTTTCTGCGTGACCTGAAAGCGGGCGTAACTTCCGTGGGCCGATGCCAGATAAGCGAGAATTTCGAACTTCGTATATTTACCGGTCTTCAGCGCAGCTTCGGCTTTTTGTACGGCAATCTCCTGAGCCCGATAGTACGCATCCTCGATCGTTTTATTGTGCGGATCACTTTGAGCTTCCCACCAATAAGTTTCAGCGATGATCGTGTAGCCGGCAGGATGGTCCGGGAATTTCGTTTGAAGATCGCGAGCGGCAGCGCGGGCCTGGTCCAGGTGCATGTTGTAGCTGGATTCGGTTGCCTGCCGAATCAGGCCATCTGCAGTACGATCGTCATACAACGGGCCGTCTGCAGACAACAGCAGAGTCAGGATAGTCAAAATTACGCCACTCATGTTTTTACAATAATATCTGCTTCGAGCAAAAAAAATCCCCGCGGCTTACGCCGCGGGGGAAGGTGGGATGGTGGAGGAAATCTACATACACTACTATAGACACTTGGAACGCTGAAAAAGTTACATCAATTTGAAAAAAAATTCCAATAAATTGTAGCGGCGAGTTTTTGAGGCCCGCCGCTACCTGAAAATGCTTGATTCTTACGGTTTGAATTTATAGGTCTTGGAACCGGGGGAGACTTCTTCCCGATGGACGTCGTGGCAGCCTTTGCAGGTTTTCTGGATTGCTCCGGCCTTCGCCGTGGCGGTATCCCAATCACCGGCCTTTATTGCGGCCAACGTTTCCTGGGCTTCGGCAGCGTTACCCTTAGCTACTTTGGCAGCATCTCCAACCTTTGCAGCTTTGAAGATTCCCTGAGCCTGGGTGAAGAGTTCCCCGAGCTTTTGGGCGTCATTTGCAGCGGCACTGGCGTCTTTCGCCGTCAAATTCATTCTGAGGCTAGCCGCTGTTGGGGCGACTTGCTTCATGACCGGGGACAATTGCTCCTCGACGGCCTGCGCCCATAGGGTCAGGGCCACGCCGGCGAGCAGGCAAATCCCGATCAAGATTGAAACCTTGCGCATTTCATCCTCCTTAAGAGAACTGGTAAAGCGTGGTCAGAACTCCGCCCGGATGTTATCTGGAAACATAGGCACAGTCAATGCTTATGCGCCCTAATTCCTAATTCGGGGACAGACGTATAAATCACCTAAATTCAAGTCAAGGGTCCTTGCACGAATTTAGGTGATTTATACGTCTGTCCCCGAATTAGGACGCCTATGCTTGCTTCAGGTCCTTGAAAATTTTCGTTAACGCGGGGACCACTTTGAACAGGTCGTCGACTATGCCGTAATGTGCGACTTTGAAGATCGGAGCCTCGGGGTCCTTGTTGATCGCAACGATGCACCGCGACGTCTGCATTCCGACCAGATGCTGAATCGCGCCGGAGATACCTACAGCTATGTACAACCGCGGGGACACGGTCTGTCCGGAGCTGCCGACCTGATACTCGCGCGGCAGCCATTCCGCGTCAACGACCGGACGGGACGCGCCCACCGATCCGCCAATAGCCTCGGCCAGCTCAAAAACCAGGCTGAAGTTTTCTTTTTGTTTCAGCCCGCGGCCGCCTGACACGATGATCGGCGCCGAAGTGAGGTCCGCTTTCCCTTTGGGGGCTTCCACTCGCTCGAGAAGCTTGCGCCTGGTTCCGCCGGAAAGCTGGACGGGAAATGCCACCACCGCGGCGCTCCCGCCGGTCTCCACTTCATCGCCCGGAAAAGCCCCCGGTGACGCCGTTGCGAAATAAGGCGGCTCACCGCGCGGCGACGTTTTCATGTTCATCTTTGCGTTGAAAACCTGGCGGGTCAGGATCAGTCGGTCGGCCTGCTTCTCATATTCAACGCAGCCGGCGATGAGCGGCCGCCGCAAACGGACGGAAAGACGCGGCGCGAAGTCCATCCCCTGAGTCGTGTGGCCGATCAAAACCAGGAACGGCTTTTCTTTTTCGAGAATCGACTTCAGGACTTCCACGTACGAGTCCGGGTTGTATTCACCGAGATCGGCATGTTCGGCAGTGATCACGCGATCGATTTTTCGAGTCTTGAGCTCGTCAGCAAGACTTGCTGTAGACGACCCGAGAACGACCGCCGTTACGGGCTGGCCAAAATCGCGGCCCACGCGCTGCGCAAAGACGAGCAGTTCGGAGGTAATCGGCTTGAGCTTGTTGTCTTTGTGTTCGGTTATGACGAAGATCATTACAGTACCTTTGCTTCTTTTCTCAGCTTTTCCACCAGGCTTGCGGCTTCTTCTTCCGGAGTGCCGCTGATCATTTCCACGCGGCTCTTCCTTGCCGGAATGAGAATCTCTCGAACTTCGTACATGGCGCCGGCCTTTCCTACCGCGTCGTCTGTCAATCCGAGATCGGCGGCCGTTACGGCTTTGAATTCTTTTTTCTTGGCGGCCATGATGCCCTTGAGCGAGGCGTATCGCGGTTGATTGATTCCGAACTGAACCGTGAGAACGGCAGGCATCGGAAGTTCGACGGATTCGTTGATTCCGCCTTCCAATTCGCGCCGCACCTTGAGCGATTTTGCGTCAGGATTCGCTTCAACGCCGACGACGACTGTAGCGTGGGCCCAGCCCAGAAACTCGGCCAGCATCGTTCCCGTCATGCCGGTCCCGAGATCGTCGGACTGAACGCCGGTGAGAACGAGATCGGCGCCGCCGTCTTTCTCGATGACTTTGGCCAGGGTGGCTGCCGCAGCGAATTCGTCGGCGCCTTTGAATTTTGGATCGAGCAGATGGATCGCCCTGTCCGCGCCCATGGCAAGGCCGGAGCGCAGCACTCTGGCCGCCTCTTCGCCACCCATCGAAAGGACCACGACATCTCCTGAATGCTTCTCTTTCAACCGAAGGGCTTCCTCGAGCGCATAGTTATCGGCTTCGCTTGCGACGAATGTGAGGTCCTGGTCTTTGATCCACGTCTTCGCCTCATTAATGATGAGGCGCGAAGCGGAATCCGGAACGGGCTTAATGCAACTGATGATTTTCACGCCTGACTCCCAAATGTTCGATTCTATAGCATCTTGCAGGCATGCACCATCCACGGCGCGAAGCCCGCGCGGTGCCAGAGCTCCGATGACGGCTCGCTCCATGCATCGTATATCGTCTCGACCGCCATAGCTTCGCGCTCCCGCATGACTTCGAGCGAGCGCTCAACAAGACGGCGGCCGACTCCCTGGCGGCGAAACCGCTCATTTACATAGACGGCATCGATAATTCCCATCTTTCGGGGCTCCACCACGGGCGGAACGGATTCCCAGTGACCGACCCGCCCGATAAGAAAACCGGCCTGCGCTTCGGTAGTTTCTGCTATAAAGCCCAGCGTTCCATGGTCTTTGAAGCGAGCCGCCAGCCAGGCCCTCATGGCCGGTCCGGAGTCGGCTTTGAGGCGCATGTCCGAACGAGCGGCATTGCGGCAGAAGTCCAGCCAGGACACCTGGATAGCGGGGAGATCCTCACGCCGCCATTCTCGGATACTTATTTCCATTGCGATTCTCGGACGAACTGGGATAGAAGTTCCGACTAAATTCGAACTTAAAATTATCTAACGATATTGCTGGATTTATCCGATATAAAGTAAGAGTCAGATTACCCGCATGAAGCACCAATAAGGCAGGAAGTATGATTAGAGCAGGAAGCATCAGTAGTAAGGCAGGAAGCATGAGTGATGAGTCTAAAGCCAAGAGCATCTTCACGACCCATGAAGTCAGCAGGCTCTTGCATGTAAATCCCCGGTCTGTTATCAACTGGATCGAACAGGACTTACTGTCTTCGTATCGGACGCCCGGCGGACACCGGCGCATCCGGCGCGAGGACCTTTTGGCCTTTCTTCGAAAACACCAGATCCCGACGCCGCCCGCGCTGGTCGAGGGAAAGTTCAACATGCTCATTGTCGAAGACGAAGAGGAAATCGCTCAGATTATGCGCACCTTCTTCGAGCGGCAGGGAGCGTACCAGATCGCCACGGCCTCCGACGGCATTACAGCTCTCATCGAGGTCGGCCGCGTGAAACCGGATCTCCTGATCCTGGACATCATGATTCCTGGAGTTGACGGAATCGAAGTCTGCCGTCGAATCAAAGCCAACCACAGCAACAGCACCGCAATCATCGCAATCAGCGGCCAGGCCGCGGCTGAAAAGGAAATTCTCGAGGCAGGCGCCGACGTCTTCATGCCCAAGCCGATCGACCTCGACAAACTCCTCGAGGAAGCCAGACGCCTCCTCCGTGTCTTGTAACCACATTTTTCACATGACATACTAACAAGCTGCTGCCAGCCTGACCGTGATCGCCTGTGGCGATCCGCGGTAAAGCTGGCTCCAGCTTGTGCGCCCGTAGCTCAGATGGATAGAGCGACGGACTACGAATCCGTAGGTCGGGGGTTCGACTCCCTCCGGGCGTATTCCGCTGAATTTATTTTCTGCTGCGCGCCATTTTCACAATGGTGATTGCACTTCCTACGAGAGCCAGCACGATAAGCCCGGAAATGACGTCCTCAAATACGTCGGACCGCATCCAGACGAGAATCCGGCGTCCATAGATCACGGCCAGAACGCTTTCGGTTCCGAAACGCAGGAAACGCATGGCTGCGAGTGTCAGGAAGAATTTCTTCCTGTCGAGTCCAAGAGCACCGCTTGTGAGAACGAAGGGTGTCAAAGGGAATGGCGGGGGCAACACGGCGGTCATGCCGAGGGCTATGACGCCGTGGTGGTCGATCTTGTTCCGGACGGTTTTCAGCTTGCGCTCCGGAATGAAACGCTTCAACCCGGCTTCACCCATTTTGTGGCCCAGTTCGAATGTGATCATGGCGCCCGCGACGGACCCGGTCATCGCAAGAAGGGGGTAAACCCAGAACATGTCAGAATGTCGGGCGGACATCACAATCACGGCGGTATCGATGGCCCCGGGCAGGAAAAAGACCATGGTGGAATCGAGCATGGCGAGGACCAGGACACCCATTGGTGACAGGAAAAGGCCGAAGATTGAACGAAAGAACGCGTGCATCGCTTTTTCTGGTGCAACTGAAGGCCCAATGCCCTCAAATTACTGATTACTGATGTGATTAGTGATTTTGGGAAACTTAGGACGCCAGTTCGAAGGCTTCATGAATCAATTGGACAGTGTGCGGCGCATCCTTCTGCCGAACGACAATGGACAGATTCAATTCCGAGGACCCCTGCGCGATCATCAGTATATTTACGTTGGCGGTACCCAGAACCCCAAAAGCTCGGGCTGCAACGCCCGGCGCACCTTTCATTCCTTCACCCACAAGGGCAATGATTGCTATATCCGTAACGCTCGATATGCGATCGATGCGCCGCCGACCGATCTCCACTTCAAATTCGCGCCGCAGCGCCTTGACGGTGTTTTCGCCGTCATTCCGATTCACGACGAGTGAAATGTGCTGCTCCGAAGAACCCTGGGAAAACATCAGAACGCTGATTCGGTTTCGCGCTGTCGTTGTGAACACGCGGCCGGCAACGCCGGGGACGCCGATCATGCCGCGTCCCTCCACGGAAACCAGCGTCATTCCCGTAATCGACGTCACCGTCTTCACGCTGTATTGATGGACCGGCGTTTCGGCGCTGATCAGCGTGCCGGGCATGTCCGGAGCAAATGTGTTTTTGATGCGGATGGGAATGTTCTCATCGACAGCCGGCATGATCGTTTGAGGATGCAGCACTTTTGCGCCGAAATAAGACATCTCGGCGGCTTCCTTGTAAGAAACGCGCTCGAGCACCCGGGCGTTGGGCACAAGGCGTGGGTCGGCGGTCATGACGCCGTTCACATCCGTCCAGATCTGAATTTCTTCGGCTTTCAGGCAACTTCCAATGATGGAGGCCGAATAATCCGATCCGCCCCGGCCCAGTGTAGTGGTGACGCCCGACGGCGTTGAGCAGATGAATCCTGTAACAACGGGCACGATCCCGGACTTTGCCATCTTCGCCAGCTTCTGGCACCGCTTCCTCGTCTCGTCGAAGTCCACGAGAAGGAATTCGGACTCTTCACTCGTGATGATGATCTCGCGCGCGTCCACCGGCTCGGCTTCCATTCCGAGATCCTTGAGATAGCGGGCAAAGATCGGAATGATCAGCCGCTCGCCGAATGAGCTGATCAGGTCGCGCGAGCGCGGGCTCATCTCGCGCAACAGCGACACGCCTGTGAAGACCTTCTGGATTTCTTCCCAGATCTGGCGCTCCGTGTCCTGTACGGCGACCGCGGTGCTTCGATTCTTGAAGAGTTCGTTGATGGCCTGGTCGTGCTTGCTCCGGATTTCCCACAGCTTGTCATCCCGCGCGTGCACCTGGCCGGAGACCGCGGACTCGCCGGCGTGGAGAAGCGCGTCCGTTACACCACCCATTGCCGAAAGAACGACAACGGGCCTGGACTCGCGCATGGATTGAATGATTCGGGCGGCCCGGTCAATCTGCGGAACCGCGCCTACGGATGTGCCGCCAAACTTCACTACGACCATGACTTATTAGCGTAGCATGAGGCATAGACCGCAGGTACTGTAGCCCGGCCTGGAAAGCCACCGGAATCTTGCTGACGATTTGCTAAAAACCACGTCTATACTTGGTCCCTTGTTTGTATGCCAAATCGATTCTTTTTTGCCATTGGATGAAAATGTTTAGACTGACAGTTTGTTTGACCCTCCTCTCGGGCGTGCTTGTTGCCAAGCCATTGTCCGAAAAACCCACTGAGAAACAGATTCCCCGGTTCAGTATGCTCGCCGATGGGCTCTATCGCGGCGGGCAGCCTGATCAGAAGGGCTTTGAGTTCCTGAAACGACAGGGCTTCAAGACCGTCATCAATTTGCGCGCTGAAGACAACGACGAAGCGAATGTCGTGAAGCAGTTGGGAATGAATTACGTCCAGATCCCAATCGAGGAGCCCCGGCCCTGGTCCAGGATCCCCGATAGCGCAATCACGAAGTATTTTGCCCTGGTCAATGATCCCGCAAACTACCCGATCTTCTTCCACTGCCGCCGCGGCGCCGACCGCACCGGCGCACTGGCTGCCTTCTACCGGGTCGGGGCTCAGGGCTGGGACGCGAAGAAAGCCCACGACGAAGCCCGGGATATCGGCATGCGATGGTGGTATACCGCTATCAAAGAGCAGGTCTACGATTTCAAGCCGACTATGGCGAAAACCAACGCCAGCCTCCCCGCAGAGGCTCGATAACGCGGCAAGGGCCTCTCAGGGAGGCCCAACGCCCGTACTACCTTCCGCTTTCTGATCGACATGCTCTTCTCTTTGAAGAGGTAGGACGTCTTTTTCGTCACCTCGCTCAACTCTCCGGGTAACCCGGTCAACTCTCCGAGCAACTTGGTCAGCTCTCCGGCCAACGTGCGTGACTCTTTGGGCAACGTGCGTGACTCTTTGGGCAACGTGCGTGGCTCTCTGGCCAACGTACGTGGCTCTCCGGCCAACGTGCGTGACTCTCTGGGCAACCTGCATGACTCTGCGGCCAATGTCGCGGTATTTTTAGCCGGCATGCTCTTCTCCGTGACCGCACGCCACGACTTTTGGACCGGCGGACCGCTCTATTGGAAGACTTGTCACCGCTCCGTGGTGGCGTGGTCCTTCTGTTGGATAGCCTGGTCCGGCCCACAAAGCGTCTGAGCCGATTTTGAGACGGCCTGATCCGCCTTAGGAGAGACCGAATCGGGCTCTGACGAGAAATCAACCGCCACCGGAACGATCGATATCGACCCACGAATCGATAACTCCTCCAATTGGGCGGCTAAACATTGCTGCGTAGGGGCGTGTGCGGCTTTCGGACACGAAAACGCTTGTCGGCTACAATTAATCTTAGATAGTGAGGTGTCCTGTCACCGACTAGACTTGCGCTCGCGCAGTTTTGGACGGACCTCTTCACGGAACTCGTCCCAAGATCTCCCTGCTTTCTGAGTCTGACTCAACTGCTCCTTGATCACCTGAAAGTGCCAGTCGGGAACAGGAACGGTTGCAGGTTTCGCCCCAATGCGATCCCAGAGCGACTGAACGTAGTCGAGCTTTTCTTCGATGGATAGTTGCAGGTTCGCCGCGATGGTATCGGTCAGCTTGGCCGGATCTTCCATACGCACGGCGGCGATCATGGTCTCGTAGTTCAGAGATTGGCAGAGCTTTACATATTGCTCAAACAACCCGGTGACCCGCTGCATGGCAGTTTCAATCTGCGGGGTTGTCTCGACCGTGTAACGTGCCACGCGCACCGAGGCCTGCATGAAGCCTTCGGTTTCGGTGATTTGGAGGATTTTACCGCGCTCGATACCTTCGACCAGGACCTTGATATTGCCATCGGGCAGCTTGAGGCTTTGCACGATGTTGACCACGGTGCCGACCTGATAGATCTCGTTCGGCTTGGGTTCGTCCACGCTGGCGTCGTGCTGCGTGGCCAGGAAGATTTTCTTGTCCGCAGCCAGTGCGTCTTCCAGGGCACGAACGCTAGACTCCCGTCCCACTACGAACGGGGTCATCATGTAAGGGAAAATGACCACGTCCCGAATGGGCATCATGGGCATTTTGCGTGTTTCGAATTTTTCCTTGCTGGGTGTGGTCACTATAACTCCGAAAATAGCTTCTAGCGGCTAGCTTCTAGCTAACCCAAACTACGGTGGTTCCCAGGGTTAAGCCCAGAAGCCAGGAGCTATCCCGCTTTGTCCATCATAGCAATAGAAACGTCCCGTTTCTCGACCATCAGGCCCGTAACTTCAAATTCTTTGACCTTCTTTTGACTGGGCAAGTGATACATCAGGTCGAGCATAAGCTCCTCAAGGATCATGCGCAGGCCACGGGCGCCAACTTTGCGGGCCATAGCCTGGCGGGCAATTGCTTTCAGGGCGTCATCACTGAACTTGAGGCGGACGTTTTCGAACTCAAATAAACGCTGATATTGCTTAATGATAGCGTTCTTTGGACGGGTCAGGATTTCGATCAGGGCGAACTCATCCAGATCTTCCAGCACCCCGACTACAGGCAAGCGGCCAACAAATTCCGGAATCAAGCCAAACTTAATGAGGTCTTCGGGCTGTACGTCACTCCTAAGTTCAAAGTTACGCTTGCGGGCGGCCGCCTCGGCTGCAGTGTCCTCTATTGGAGTATCTTCCCCAGCCTTAAATCCAAGGGCCTTTTTGCCCATGCGACGTCCGACGATCTTGTCTAGCCCGACAAACGCTCCGCCGCAGATGAACAAGATGTTCGTAGTGTCAACGGGCGTAAATTCCTGATGAGGATGCTTGCGCCCACCCTGAGGCGGCACATTGGCGATGGTGCCTTCTAGAATCTTGAGCAAC
>Ga0137403_10008845_pt1 | contig 11245 bp, 7 predicted proteins | sample CZOMad2_1_16fung_FD_122057 | JGI IMG/M metagenome (GOLD analysis project Ga0137403, IMG submission 122057) | Vadose zone soil fungal communities from Angelo Coast Range Reserve, California, USA - CZOMad2_1_16fungal (Hybrid Assembly) | ecosystem: Environmental > Terrestrial > Soil > Vadose zone...
GGAACGACCGTGTCAGCCTGCGCTGCATTCGTACTGAAAAGGAGCACCTGTCGCGGCTCGACGACGGTCGTGAAGTTGTTGTGCTGACGGCGGCTCACTAGTTCTCAACCTCCGGGGCGGCCTGTCCTGTTTCTCAAACGAGGCCGCCCCACCCCACCGCGTAGCCTATCCCCTCGCCTACAGCCGGGCCGCTCTGCCGTTCCCCATTGCAACCGGGGAAACGCGGCCCGGCGCCTTCGCTTTTTTGGAGCAGGCATGCCTGGCAGGCGCAAGTTCAGTGTTCAGAGTACCGACTTTAGTCGGCGGTTTTGTTGGTGACCAATTTCGACGAGCCGACTAAAGTCGGTACTCTGAACATGGGCTCCAAGGGATGCCTGCGCTCCCAGGGATGTTAGAATCAGCTCGTAATGCTTTTGCGACGGGAATCACGTCTCACTTCGTGGGTTGTCATCCTGGTGGCGATGTCGGTGGTACTCACGAATGGATGTCGCAACCGTGTGCCGCCCGGTGACGGTGATAGCAACTTCGAACCAGCCGGCGAGCCGGAGCAGTACTCGGCGACGGTGGTTCGCATCGTTGAAGACGGGACAAGTCGCGAAACAAGCGTCTCTCGCGAAGCGCACTCAGGTGAAAAGCGCCGAGAGGAGTGGACTGAAGAAGGTCAGAATCGCGCGCTGATTTGGAGGCCCGATCTCGGAAAGAGTTTTTTGCTCGATCTCGACGGGCGAGCTTACGTGGAGTTCGAGATTACACCAAGTCACTTACCTGAATCGCCCACCGGAGCGAGCAATCCGCACGATATTTCCAGCGCCCGGAATGCTGCAGGCCCCGATGTTGGAGACAGCACCGTTCAAGCGATCGACCATGACTTTGGTAACTCGCAGACTCCCACGCGCGTTGAGACTCGAGTGCTTGCCCCTGCAGTAATCGATGGCCCCTCGTGCGCGGTCTACGAGCAACGAGCGATCTTCGACGACGGACACGTCGAAACGACTCGAAGTTTTCGCGCGCGAGACCTGTCCGGTCTCATCCTCAGGGTCGAGAGCGAAGCCGATCAGGGATCGGCACGAGTGACAACCGAGCGCCGAGAAGTTCGCATCGACGTTGCGCCCGATACGTTCAACGTCCCGGCAGATTTCAACAAGGTAGAAAAGCTCCCTGGAGCACAGGAATTGCACCTGCGGGGCGTTTTGCGCGGGAAAGAGAATAGCCGCTAGTGTAGAGGGCAGTCAGAGATGCCGACCCTCCAGGACCCGGGTTTTGAGAAGCTATCGCACGAACATCGTTGGTTGACCCTTTAACCACGGATCGTATTCGTTGATCGTGTTCACTTTCTCGCTGGCTTTCATCTCGAACATCCGCTGGCGGGAGATGTCCAGTCCGCCGTGGTTTACAACCTTCTCTATTTCGGCAACCAGATCGGGCTGAGTTGCCTCGAGAGGCTCAAACCTGTTGAAGAGAGGATCGATGATCACCGGCGAGATGAATAACAAAAAGACGAGCATTGGGAAGGACGCGAGTCCGAAATATAACCACCAGCGGCGCCGGCTACGGCGGATCACGCCATAGAGGACATAAGCGAGAATTGACGCGATGACGAACTGAATCAACTCGCCCTTGGTCCAATCCCAAAACCACGAGCCCCAACCCTGCACCGATATGTCGTAATGAACGGCGAGGTGATCTTGATAAACGTCCAGCGGAAACCTCAACGCATCGAATGTGAGCAGAAGCAGAGGTACAAACATAATCGCCTGAACGAAGCGCCTCCGCGAGACTCGCTCAGCCCAATCGCGCAATGCCGGCGCGATTCGCAGCGACAGGATGATCAACAGCAAGAGCAGCGAGTAGACGACGCCGACGAAGTGCAGCGTGTACTGCGTCCTCGAGTATGCCACCGCCTTCTCGTACTTCTCAGGCGGGAGTGAATAGCTCTTCACCGGTTCCTTTTCGATCACCGGGCCGGAAGACGAGCTGGAAGTTTGCTCGGCTGTAGTCGAAGATTGAGTTCGCGCATTCGCGCCAGAAGCGATAATGGCTGCCGCGCAGATCAAACTTAGAGACACGACGATCAGTGAACGGCGCATGCTCTAACTCCCGGGTTTTAGAGTTTGGGCTTGATTTCTGCGCGAGGATAGAAGATGGCCGCGAGCATTTCAAGCCGGAAGAAGCGCGCCTGGAGTGCGGCGACGTGTCGCCGCACTCCAGAGTCCTAGCGCTTGCCCGGCAGAGTTCTCGGATTGCCTTGCGGTCCCTGAGGCGTGCGACGCGGGCTACCGCCAGATCGAGAGGGGAGCTGAGGCTGTCCCGTTTGGGACGGCGCCCCACCTGTCTCCAGCGCCGTCGCGATCGCATCGTCGTATAGCTTGATCTTGCCTTCGTCCGTCATCTGCTTCTGGGTCATTGCCAGGTAAGTAGAGAAGAAGGTGTTGCGCTTTTCATCCAGCAGCCGTTGCTCGATCGACGCGCGTTCCTTCTGGAAAGGCTCGCCCATATCGGCGTCCTTCCGGCCTTTGAGCGCCGCAACTACGAAAACATCGTTATCAGTCTTGATTGGTTCCCTGGTCACTTCGCCAACATTGAGCTTGTAGACCGGCGCGCGTTCAAATTCGCTCACAAGCACGCCTATTGATTCGGTGGCTTTGAGCCCCGCTCTTTCGTCGGTCTTCAAACCCATTGAATCGGCGAGTTTCTTGAGTTCCTCCGCGTTTTGAGCCTTCGTAAGTTCTTTGGCGCGCTGGGCCGCAAGTTCCTTTGATTTCTCGGCGCGGTAGGCGGTCTCAACCTTCGTTTTCACCTCTTCGAAAGCCGGCTCGTGCGGATCGCGCCTTTCTACGTACTGGGGGACCGCGAATCCCTTGTCGATAGGCATCCAGTTCCCGACGTCGCCAGTGTTCTGAAGCTCGAAGATTGAAGACTCGAGCTCTGAAGCGGCGCCCAGATCCGGTAGCGTGTCGCCTCTTGAGAAAAAGCCGGTGTCCTTCACCGCAGCCACCTGAGCGCCGTACTGCTTGTTGATCTCGGCGGCCACTGCTTCGGCGTTCTTGCTCTCCTTGAGTTTCTGCTCGGCTTCGGTCGCGATGTTTTCAGCCTTGGAGTAGGCTTTGCGGGAGCGAGCCGCTTTGAGCAGCTCGTCGCGCGCTTCGGCGAATGTCGGGATCTTACGGTCGGTGACTTTCAATATGTAGTACTTGTCGCCTTTCTTGATCGGCTGGCTCACCTCGTCCTTTTTCATGTTGAAGATGCGGTTCAGTGGATCGTCCGCCTCTCGCTTGGCGTCCTTGCTGATCCATCCGAGATCGCCGCCGCTGGCTTTGGTCTTCGCGTCCTCGCTGAATTCGCGAGCGAGCTTCGCGAAATCTTCAGCAGCCTTTCCCTCCGAAGTTTGCGCACGCTGCGTCATGCCCTGGGCCTTTTTCCTTATTTCCTCTTCGGGATCAACGGCCTTCTTCTCCTCGGGGGCGCTTTTGTCTTTTGCTTCTGGCTTCGGGGCGTTAATCACGATCTGGCTGGCGCGCACCTGCTTGATGAAGCTCTCAGCATTGAAGTCTTGTTTCAGCTCGTCGTCCGAGATTTGGACGGCCTCTCCCGCCTTGCTCTGGTCGACGAAGATATAACTGGCCCGGCGCTGCTCAGTGGTAATCTTGAAATCGCCCTTGTGACCGTCGAAGTATGCGCGTAAATCCGGCTCGTTGACCTGCACCTTGTCGCGAAGTGTATTGGGATCTACGTCCACCCATCGCACCTCGTAGCTGGAATTGTTGCGGCGATAGTCTTCCTCGACCTCTTTTGGATCGATGCTCACTGCGGCCGTGATAAAGCTGCGCAGGTGTTCCTGTGCTATCGACCCGCGCAGTTCGTCTTCGAAGCGGACCGGCGTCATGCCGGGTTGATACTGCTGTAATCGCAAGCGATATCCTTCAGCTCCGGGCCACGGGTTGAACATCTGCCTCAATCGCGACTGGACTTCGCTGTCGCTTGCGCCAAGGTTCAGTTGATCAGCCTGGTAAAGAATTAGTTTCTGACGGATGAGGCCATCAAGCACCTGCGGGCCATACATATCGTACAGCGTACTCAGATCCTGCTTGGCGGTCCGGCCCTGTCCCTGAGCGATCTGCTGACCGAAGTTTGTTAACGCAGCCTTGAGATCCTGGGCAGTCACTTCATAGCTGCCCACCTTAGCGATCGCCGTATCGCTGCCGACAGCGCCCCCGAACATCTTCGCGCCGCTCCCTGACGCCGAAAACAGCGCCACGAGGCTCAGGGTCAACAGCCCGATGAAAATCACCAATACCGCATTCCGAGTTCGCTTGCGCCCTCTGAGGAACTTCAACATAACGTAATAGCCTCCGAAAGATTATAGTCACGTCACTACACGGCGAGGAATCCAGGCCAATGAAGAATGTAAAATTGTAGAGGACGGGACGACCGTTGACAACCTTCTATAGCTTCAACCCGTTGGGCGCCATCGGAAGCGACCGCAGACGAATCCCAACCGCCTCGAAGATCGCGTTTCCAACCGCCGGCGCCAGCCCCACGATTGGAGTCTCTCCTGCGCCTGCCGAGGGCAAGTCCTTGCGATCGACCAGCACAGTCTCAATTGACGGAACATCGCTGAAACGCGGGACTCGATATCGTGAAAAGCGGCCGTTTACGATCTTGCCATTATCGAAGTCGATCGCTTCAAACATGGCGCCGCCAATGCCCATCACGATTGAGCCCTCGATCTGATTCTTGAGCTGATCGGGGTTGACGATCGCGCCGCATTCAAACGCCTCGACCACGCGCACGAGCTTCACCTTTCCGCGCTCCCGGTCGACCGAGACTTCCGCGCACGTAGCTACATATCCGCCCTTCTCAAATCCAGCGGCGATTCCATTGCCGCAATTCGGCGCGCTCTTGCTCTTACCCCAGCCAAAGGCTTTCGCGGCCGCGGTCAACACCGCTTTCATCCGCTCGTCTTTCAGGTTCTTCAGTCGAAACTCGAGCGGGTCCATCTTCACGGCGTGCGCCAGCTCATCTATGTGAACTTCGCGCGCGAAGTGATTGGCGGTCGCCGCGAGACCTCGATAAGAGCCCTGCCGCAGTGGCGATTTGGCCTGGTGAAATACGATTTTCTGATTTGGCAGATCGTACCGGTGTTGAATACCCGCTGACCCCGAGTTGTAGTTATGAAACTCCCAAGCGGTGATGGTTCCGTCATCACGCACGCCGCTCGAAACATCGATCACGCCGGCGGGACGAAAGTATGCCCAGGTGAATTCCTCTTCGCGCGTCCATAGCAGCTTCACCGCTTTGCCGGCCGCTTGTGCGAGTCGAGCTGCTTCGACGGCGACATCGCCGGTGTGCTTGCCGCCGTAGCCCGCGCCGGTGTCCGGCACGATCACGCGAACCCGTTCTTCTGGAATTCGAAACGCTTCGGCAAGCTCACCGCGAACTCCGAACGGCCGCTGCGTTCCCGTCCAGACAGTGAGCTTTCCTTTGTTCCATTCCGCGACCGCGGCGCGTGGCTCGAGCGGCGCATGAGCGATATAGGCAACAGTGTACGTTTGCTCGAGCTTCTTGTCGGCGTTGGCCAGTCCTTCGGGGATCGACCCGCGCACGTTCGCTTGCGGCGAGGGGACGGCTTGCTTTCTGAGGTAATCGAAAAGCTCTGCTGCAGACGGCTGCGGCTCCGCTTTCCATTCAGCCTTGATCGCGGATGCCGCGCGCGCTGCGGTTTGCGCGTTCGGCGCGGCGACACCGATGAAACTGCCGTCGCGAACGACTTTTACTCCGGGCATCGCTTCGGCTTCGCGTGAATCAACAGACACAAGCGCAGCGTTGAATGCTGAGGGTCGCACCACTCGGCCAAAGAGCATCTCCGCAGCCCTGGTGTCAGAAGTATAGCGATGCTTGCCGGTCACGAAGTCCCGGCCATCGACTTTGGCAACGGACTTGCCGGCGATCTTCCACTGATCGGCGGGAGTAGTAAGTGCGTTTTCAGAAATCACCTTTAGCAGCTTCTGCCCCTTAGTTAGTTTGCCGAAATCGAGCGACTGTCTTGACCGCTCGTTGATCACCTTTCCATCTTTCACCGCCAACGAAGCGCGATCGACTTTCCATTCCTCCGCAGCCAGATCGATCAACACCTCGCGCGCGGCGGCCGCGGCTTTGCGTAGCTGCGGAGCCATTGTCGGCGTAGTGCGGCTGCCGAAGGTCCCCATATCGAAGGGGGTCAGATCGGTGTCACCCATAGTCAGACGGATCGATGAGATTGGAACGCGAAGCTCTTCGGCGACAACTTGAGAAAGAGATGTGCGGATGTTTTGACCAAACTCAACCTTACCGGTGAAAGCGGTAATCGAGCCGTCTTCTCCGATGTGCAACCATCCGGCGATCTCTTTGGGGGTAGAGTTGCCCTGCGCTCGGCGCCCGGACTCACCCTCTTGCCGGCCCGATTCTTGTGAGGCGAAAGCATCCATCGTGAACACCAGCACCAGGCCGCCGCCAAGAAGCTTGAAGAAGTCGCGCCGCTCGAGCTCGAGGTTGAAGTGATGAGCGGGCTGGGCGAAAAGTTCGTACCGCTCGACCTCAATCGAATCGTCAATGTGCTTGCTCATTTGCCGCCTCCTTTCATCGACTGCGCGGCCTTGCGGATCGCGCTCACGATTCGAGGGTAGGTTCCGCAGCGGCAGACGTTGCCGTCCATGAATCGCACGATATCCTGCTCGCTGGGGTTCGGGTTCTTGCTGAGCAGCGCGACGCTGGACATGATCATTCCCGGAGTGCAGTAGCCGCACTGAAGCGCATCCGCTTCGAGGAACGCTTCCTGAAGTGGGTGCAGGCGGCCGTTCTTCTCGATGCCTTCGATCGTTGTGATCTTCTTTCCGGCGGCAGCGCCGAGCTTCGTGATGCACGATCGAGTCGCTTGTCCATCGATGAGCACGGTACACGCGCCGCATTGGCCCTCACCGCAGCCGTATTTGCTCCCGGTCAGGTCCAGGTCATCGCGCAAGACGCTGAGCAGGCTTCGATCCGTGTCGGCATCGATTCTGAGCTTGTTTCCGTTGACGTGAAGTTCTGAGATTCTTTGCATACGGCTTCCTCACGCGGGGATTATTTGGGTCGAGCTTTCGTGCCTGTAGACAAAGATAAGCCCAGTCGAGATCAGATGCAAACGCTCCAGGAGCGGGGGTATTGAAGAAAGGCTCAAAAAAATAGTTGTAGACACCCTCCCGTTAAATCTGATAAATTTCAAGGCTTACAAGCATATCGATTTTCAAGGCATGCGTATGAGTTCCGGCAGGGAAGGCGCTTAGATGAAGAACATCACACTGGATGAGGTCATTCAGACCTATGGTGTGGAGAACTGGGGAGCAGGATACTTTGAGGTAAACCGAAAAGGGCATCTAGCAGTGCGCCCTGCCGAGGGAGACCCCAGGTCCGTAGACGTAAAGGAACTCATAGACGACCTCGTCGATGGGCGCAGGCTACAGCTTCCCGTATTGCTTCGCTTCCCGCAAATTCTAACCAACCAGCTCAAAAAAGTTCAGCGCTCGTTCCAGGATGCGTCGCGCGAATTCAGCTATGCCGGCGGGCACTTCGGCGTCTTTCCGATGAAGGTCAATCCTCGCCGCGAAGTGGTCGAAGAGTTTCTGCGCGAAGGCAGCAAGTACAACTTCGGCGTCGAGTGCGGCTCGAAGGCTGAGCTATACGCGGCGCTTTCGCTCGACCAGACACCCGAGTCGTTGCTGGTCTGTAACGGCTTTAAAGACGAAGCGTTCATTAACTTGGCGTTGCTTGGGGTTCAAATAGGGAAGCGCGTCATTATCGTCGTCGAAAAGCTCAACGAGCTCAAGATGATCATCCGGCGCTCGCAAGAGACTGGCGTTCGTCCCAGTATTGGCATTCGCGCGAAACTCTACTCGAAGGGCTCGGGCAAATGGGCCTCGTCGGGGGGCGAGTCGGCAAAGTTCGGGCTTACGCCGTCGGAGATGCTCGAATGCATCCGCTTGCTCCGCGAGTTTCAGATGACAGACCTGTTAAAGTTGCTGCACTTTCACATCGGCTCGCAGATCACAGACATCAAGCGCGTCAAAGCGGCGATGAAAGAGGCCGCCAGGGTCTACGCCAAGATTCGCCAGATGCGCATCGACGTCGAGTTCCTGGATATCGGGGGCGGTATGGGCGTTGACTACGATGGATCCAAGACTACCTTCGAGTCGTCGGTCAACTACACCACGCAAGAGTTCGCCAACGACGTGGTCTACACGATCAAATCCGTCTGCGATGATGAGAACGTGCCTGAGCCGAACCTGGTGACGGAAAGCGGGCGGGTGATGGCCGCCTATCACGCGGTGTTCATCACGTCGATTCGCGACGAGATTGAGACCTTCGCCGACGACCGACCCGAGGTCAGCGTCGGTGAAGACGACCCTCAGGTGATCGTAGAGCTCAAGGCGCTGTACGACGACATAAACGCGAAGAACTACCGCGAGTACTATCACGACTCGCTCGACCACAAGGACGAGTTGCACACGCAGTTCAACCTCGGATTGATCAGCCTCGAGGATCGAGCAAAAGGTGAAGTGCTGTTCTGGGAAGTCTGCGCGCGCGCGTCGAAGTTCGCTAAGACGACCAAGGTGCAGGAAGAAGAGTTCGATGACCTGAAGAAGATTCTCGCGTCGAAGTATCTGTGCAATTTCTCGGTGTTCCGCTCCTTGCCGGACCACTGGGCAATAGATCAACTCTTCCCGATTATGCCGATTCACAGGTTGAATGAGCAGCCTACGGACTACGCCACCTTCGTGGATCTCACTTGCGATTCAGACGGTCACATCGACAAGTTCGTCGATTTGAAGGACGTGAAAGAGGTGCTCGAGCTGCACCCGTTCACTGGCGACCCGTACTACATTGCGATATTTCTGGTCGGGGCTTATCAAGAGGTGATGGGCAGCAATCACAACCTGTTCGGCCGGCCGAATGAAGCCCATGTCATCATCGACACAGACGGGCGCTACCACATCAAGAAGATCGTACAGGGAGGCCGCATCGGCGACATGCTCACCGGGGCGCGCTACGACAAGGGCCAGGCGTGGGAAAGCATGCAGCAAATGATACACACTCGCGTCGCCGGCGGGCTCTTGAGCGAAGATGAAGCCGGCGCGCTCATGAAGCAATATGAATCCGACATCAATCGGTACACATATCTGGAATAGTCCGTAGTCAGTAGTCCGTAGTCCGTAGCAATTGTGGCTGAGATATCCCCGGTTTCGATTACTACGGACAACGGACTACGGACTACGGACCAAGGACTAAACAGTAATGATGAGAAAGCAAAAAAGCTCAAAGTATTTGACGGCGCCCACGCGCCCGATTCAGATCGATCGTGACCGTTCGGTTGCCGGCATTCTCCAGAAGATGGAAGGCGCGGGATTTCAGGCGCGAACGCTGGCCGACGCGCATAACCTGTGGCTGGAGATGTTGGAGGACAACTCGACAGTTCTGATGGGGCTGAGCGGCGCCCTGGTTGCAGCCGGAATGCGCAGGCTGATTTCCTATTTGATCAAGAACCACTTCGTCGACGTCGTCGTGTCGACCGGCGCAAATCTTTTCCACGATCTGCACGAGACACTCGGCCGTTACCATTACCAGGCGCCACCGGGCGTGACCGACGAGGAACTTCAAGAGGCTCAAGTGGGCCGATTCTACGATACCCTGGCGAGTGAGCATGAATACCGCGAAGCCGATGAGTGGGTGGGTAACTTCGCAAACACCGTGGACCATTCGCGTCCTTATTCGACCCGCGAGTTTCTGCACCTGTTGGGCCGAGAGCTTGCGGAAATCGCAACCGAAGACGGCATACTCACGTCGGCCTATAAAGCGAAGGTTCCGGTTTTTTGTCCCGGCGTTGCCGACTCGGCTATCGCGGTTGGAATCGCGACCTCCCGTGTGAATCGCAAGAACCCGTTTCAGTTTGACATCATTCAGGACGTCGTCGAAGCAGCCCAGATCATGGCTCGCTCGGTGAATACGTCGGTGGTGTTGTTTGGTGGCGGGCCGCCTAAGAGTTTCGTGCAACAGACCGAAGTAACTGCGTCGATCATCAAGCAGACGATGCGAGGTCATAAGTACGCTTTGCAGATCGGGCTCGATCTGCCCGAGAGCAGCGCGACTTCGGGACGCAGTTTTGAAGAGGCTCAAACATGGGGCCGCGTCGCGAAAGACGCGAAGACCGTATCGGTGCTTTGCGATCCGACGATCGCGATGCCGATCCTTGTGACCTCGCTCTCGCAGACGGGAACCAAAGCGTTGAAGCAGCGCCGGCGACCGCAGTTTAGCTTCGGTCGTGAGCTGATGGTCACCTTCGGCTGATTGAACCGCAAGTCGCCAGGAGTCGCCACGACTCGGAAGCGCTTTCTGGCGATCGTGGCAACCTGGCGTTCTGCTGCCAGGTCGCGAATGATCGCGAGCTTCAGATCGAGTGAGTGTCCAGGATTCGGGTTCTCTCAACAATCTTCAGGATAGAGAATCGACGCCTGGGAGCGCAGGGATCCCTGCCTGCCTGGCGTTGGGAAGATGCAGGATGCCTGCGCTCCAGGTGACAGCGGTTGGTGGCTTAGGTATGATTATTCCATGTGGAGCTTGTTGTATCACACCTGATCAACTCACAGGGGGTGTAGTATGCACGTCAGATCGTTTCTAGCTCCCATTCTCCCCGTCTTTTTACTGATCGTCTCAACCGTCGCGCTTTCCGCTGACCGAGGCGACGAGGTCAAGAGGCTGCAACGCGCAACCGAGGTCTTCAGCGAAATAATGAAGACGCCTGACAAGGGTATCCCGTCAGATCTGCTGGACAAATGCGAATGCGTCGGTATCGTGCCTGGTTTGAAGAAGGGTGGCCTGGGTCTCGGCGGCAAATACGGCAAGGGCATGGTTATGTGCCGCAAGCCTGACCGCAGCTGGACCGCGCCGTCGTTTATCACCATCGAGGGCGGCAGCGTTGGCCTGCAGATCGGCTTCACACAGATAGATGTGGTGATGTTGATGATGAATCGCAAAGGGGTCGAAAAACTGATCCAAGACAAGTTCACCGTGGGAGCCGATGCGTCCGCGGCAGCCGGTCCCGTCGGCCGTCAAACTTCGGCGCAGACGAATATCAGAATGGACGCCGAGATACTCACATACTCGCGCGCCAAGGGATTGTTCGCTGGCGTTTCGCTGGACGGCGCAACGCTCAGAGCCGACAAGGATGACAATCGGG
>Ga0137403_10008848_pt1 | contig 11243 bp, 10 predicted proteins | sample CZOMad2_1_16fung_FD_122057 | JGI IMG/M metagenome (GOLD analysis project Ga0137403, IMG submission 122057) | Vadose zone soil fungal communities from Angelo Coast Range Reserve, California, USA - CZOMad2_1_16fungal (Hybrid Assembly) | ecosystem: Environmental > Terrestrial > Soil > Vadose zone...
TCGCGCGTGGGGATGCGCAGGAGCCAATGGCAATGGCTGAGGTCTTCATTGGAGAGGCCACGCTTCTCCGAGCCGAAAAGCAAGGCAACAAGGCTGCCGGCAGGATGCTTGCGCAGATGACGCGCGGCCTGGTCGAGCCGGCGGACAGGGTGCTGCAATTGCCGAAGTCCTACGGCGGTGGTCCCAACAACAAGCGTGCAATCCTCGATGGCTTCAGCGACGGTCTTGAACTCTTCGGCTTTGGCGAGCAGAGGCGCGGCGCCGACGGCGGAACGGGCCTCGCGAAAAGCCAGATCGTAGGGGTTCACGACGCGAAGATGGAAAAAGCCAAAGTTGCTCATGGCGCGCGCGGCGGCGCCGATGTTGAGAGGGTTGCGCGGGGCCACAAGCACCACCCGCAGCCGGTCGGATTCGGAATTAGCTGCCAAGGCAGTTGAGTTTACAGCAGTGAACAGTGGGCGGGCAGCCAACTTGCGTGGGCGGCGAGCGGTAACATAGACTGTGGTCGGGTAGAATTCAAGAAAAGCCTGCCAGCCTGGCCGTAATTTCCCGCCTTTGCTTGGGCCAGTTGGCGTGGCGGAGTCCAATCGCTACGCGACCCTCGATGGTCTGGGTCCTCCTCAGAGTGTATCCGGCGGCGCAAGCAACCGGGGCGTTTCACTCTGGTCAGTGGCGGCGAACTATTGGGCTTGCAGGGGGATCAGGGTGGCAACTCCACTGGAAACCTGGGTCGACGAAGCGGCGAAGCTGACCAAGCCGAGCCGTGTGGTGTATTGCGACGGTTCGGAGGCCGAGTACCAGGGAATGATCGCGGAGATGCTGCGATCTGGGGATACCTATTCTCTGAATGAGAAAACCTACCCGAATTGCCATTTGCATCGCAGCAGTCCGAATGACGTAGCCCGCACGGAGCATCTGACCTACATCTGCTCGCCTGAAATGGAAGAAGCCGGGCCCACGAACAATTGGATGGACCCCGGGGCCGCGAAGCAGAAGGTGGGCGCGTTGCTGGATGGAGCCATGCGTGGGCGGACGATGTATGTAGTGCCGTACGTGATGGGACCAGTGGGCTCACCAATCAGCAAAGTAGGCGTGGAAGTGACCGACAGCCCGTACGTGGTAGCAAGCATGCGCATCATGTCGCGCATGGGCAAGCCGGCGGTGGAGCGGCTGGGAGCCTCGAGCGAGTTCGTTCCGGGCCTGCATTCGTTGGGTGACCTGGACCCCACGCGGCGCTACATCATGCACTTTCCGCAGGAGAAATTGATCTGGAGCGTGGGTTCGGGCTACGGTGGAAACGCGCTGCTCGGGAAAAAATGTTTCGCGCTGCGGATTGCCAGCGTCATGGCGCGCGAACAGGGCTGGATGGCCGAGCACATGTTGATCCTGGGGCTGGAGTCGCCCGGCGGCAAAGTGACCTACATGGGCGCGGCATTCCCCAGCGCTTGCGGGAAGACTAACCTGGCGATGATGGTGTCCGCGCTGGAGAGCCAGGGCTATCGCGTGTGGACGGTGGGCGACGACATTTCCTGGATGAAGATCGGCGAGGACGGCTATTTGCACGCCATCAATCCGGAAGCAGGATTCTTTGGCGTAGCCCCCGGCACGGGAATGAAGACCAATCAAAACGTGATGGGAGCGTTGCGCAAGAACACGCTATTTACAAACGTCGCGATGAGCGCGGATCGCGAACCATGGTGGGAAGGCATCGGCAGTGACGCGCCGGCGGGATTGATCAACTGGAAAGGCGAAGCCTGGGATCCATCCAAAGGAACGGCAGCTCACCCGAATGCGCGATATACCGTGCCCGCGCAGCAATCGCCAAGCATCTCGCCAAAATGGGAGTCTCCGGAGGGCGTGCCGATTTCCGCGTTTATCTTTGGAGGGCGAAGGGCCCGAGTGGCGCCACTAGTTTACGAATCCTTCGACTGGCAGCATGGAGTATTCGTGGGCGCAACCATGGCTTCGGAAACAACGGCGGCGGCGACCGGCGAGGTGGGCGTCACGCGGCGCGATCCAATGGCCATGCTGCCGTTCTGCGGCTACAACATGGCGGATTATTTTGGGCACTGGCTGGAGATGGGTAAGAAAATCCCAAAACCGCCCAGGATTTTTCACGTGAACTGGTTCCGCAAGGGTGCGGATGGAAAGTTTCTGTGGCCGGGATACGGCGAAAACGTGCGCGTATTGAAATGGATACTGGAACGCGTGGAAGGCCGTGGGGCGGCGCAGGAAACACCCATCGGCTATGTCCCGGCAAAGAATGGACTCACGATGGATGGAATGAAAATTTCAGACGAAGCTGTCAACGAGATGCTGCGCGTGAATCCGGAAGATTGGGAACTGGAGATGGAAGATTCCAAGCAATTCCTTGCGAAATTCGGGGCGCGCCTGCCGCGGCAAATCAGCGAAGAACAAGAAAAACTAGCGCGAAGATTCCAGCGCGTGGTCAGCGCGTAAATTTTCTCTCAGGAAACTAGTTCAGCCGGCCTGCGCGGCGCGCAGTCGAGTTGATGGGCGGCATGTCCTCGGCATCCATCGCTCCGAGCGCCCGCTCGAAGTGAAAATCGTCCCGGCTTTCCAACAATCGGACGCAGCGATTCCAGCGAAGAATGCTGTCGTCATTGCCCGCCGGCCGAATCTTTTCCGCTTCCTCAAAGCAGCGCATGGCTTCTTCCACGAAAGGCCGCAGAGTGTGCGGGGGATAGCCGACGAGAAGCTGCGTCCTGGCGCGGCGCTCGTACAATATTCCCGTGTAGTAGAGCTGCTCGTAAGGATCGCGCAACCCCTGGAACAGGGACTGCACCTCAATATAGCGATCGCTGGCAGCGCCGATAAATTGGTCGGTCAAGGAGAGGCCGAGCATGCGGAGAGCGAGCTGATGCCCGGGTTCAATGGCGAGGATGTCCCGGCAGATGGATTCGGTTTCCTCAGGCTCGTTCAGGTAACGATAGAGTTCTGCTTTGGCGATGGCCTCTGGAATTCCGGCCTTGGAGATAGACTTTAGTGGGTGTCCCATGGGACCTCCCGTTTGGGAGCCTAATACTCAGACATGCACCGGGAGACGTCAAGAACAATCGTTTGAGATGCCACTTCAAGCTACTCCTAATTGTGTTCGTTCAGAGAATGGATTGGATTTCCGCGTCGAGGGTGACATGCGTGGCCGGGACGCCGTTGATAGAGAATTTCTGGCCAGAGCCTTCCAGGAATTGAAAGAAGCGGCTGATGTGATAGTCCTCGTCGTAACCGGAGAACAGCCTTTCGGCTTCGGACTTCTCCAATCCAAAGGCAGAAAGCGCAACTGGCTCACCAAATTTACCGGCCTTGGCGAGATATAAGCGGACCAGATCGCGAAGGGTCATAATGGGAGCGCGGCCAGCAGCTTCAGCGCTCATGGAGTTCTCCTCAGCAGAGTGTACTTCGGCTCGCAAGAGTGAGGAAAGAAATTAACGAAAATAACCCGGAAGAGAATCTGCCAAGGAACGACAGCCGGATCCGGAACCGCCCGATTCCTGAGGACTGGCACTTGGTGCGAAACACAAGGATTGGGTAAGATGCAGGGTGAGTTGTGCGAGACCTAGGAGGAAAGTGTATGAGCATCGCGGTGGGACAAACGGCGCCCGATTTTACGCTGTTGAATCAGGAAAAGAAGGAAGTGAAACTCTCGGATTTCGCAGGGAAAAAGAATGTCGTACTTGTGTGGTATCCGCTGGACTGGAGCCCGACCTGCACTAACGAGCATGTCTGCTTCGTGAACGAAATGAAGGCCTTTGAAACGCTGGACGCGGAAGTGCTTGGCGTCAGTGTCGATAGCGTGTGGTCGCACAAGGCGTTCGCGGAGAAAATGGGAATCCACTACTCGCTGCTGGCGGATTTTCATCCCCGGGGAGCGATGAGCGAAAAGTATGGCGTGTATATGGCGGACAAAGGGATTACCGGCCGGGCCATCGCCATCGTCAATAAAGCCGGCAAAGTAGCGTGGTTCAAGAACTACGACATTCCAGTGGTGCCGGACTTGAATGAAGTTGCGAGTGCACTAGGTCAGGTGAAAACAGCCACGGCATAAGAAGCAGGTTCGCCATCGATAGACAGAAACGCAAAACAAAGAAAGCGGGCCCCGACCTACGCGGGGCCCACCTTCTTCTGATGACATAAATTGGCGACAAATTGAAACTGGAAAGAAAGAGTGAAGACCGAATGGTCAATTCTTCGGGGGCGCTGACGCCCTTTTGGTGATGTCCGGCTTCGTCTCTGGAATGAGCGGCGCGGCAGAACCGGAAAGATCACGCACGAAAAGTACAAGTCCCCAACGCTGATCCCAGGTCAACCGTTTCTTAAACGAGGGCATGGGCTTTCGGCCCTCGCTGATCTGATAAAAGAGCTCGCCGTCAGTCACAGTGTTCATGTGCCTGACGTCGGTGATATCGGAGGGAGCCGGACTGTGCATCGCAGCCTCCGGGCCATCGCCCTTGCCGCGTTCGCCATGGCACTGGGCGCATTCATCCATGTAAATTCCCCGGGCAGCCTTCAGAGTGGTCGCTGAGGGCGCGAGGGGATTTTTCATCTTTTTGACTTCCTCAGGGACGACCCATGGCTTTTCACGTTGGAAGATGGTGTAAACGAGTGCGACGCAAATTAGGGCTAGAAGCAAGGCGAAAAGAATTTTGCGCGTCTTGAGATTGGGCTGCGCGTCGGGGGACATAGGCACCAAGAAAATTCTCGCACATCGCGCAGGTCAACGAAAGCAAACCCGGCAACGGAGTTGCCGCGCCGTGCTCCTATTTGGGACGGAAGATCAGCCAGATCAGCTCGGCGTTAAAGAACAGGATGGCGGCGGCAACAACCCAGGCGACCACCGTGGTGAGCCGCGAATTTGTGAATTCACCCATCTTGGAGCGGTCGCCCGTAAATTGGATCAGCGGAATGACCGCGAACGGCAACTGAAAGCTGAGAATCACCTGGCTGAGAATGAGCAGTGAGGTGACTTTGTTTTCGCCCGCAAAACCAATCACGAAGGCGGCAGGAATAATCGCGATCGAGCGCGTGATGAGGCGCCGGAGCCAGGGCTTGAGCCGAATGTCGAGGAAGCCCTCCATCACGATCTGCCCGGCCAGGGTACCGGTGAGCGTGGAGTTTTGGCCGGACGCCAGGAGCGCGCACGCGAAAAGAGTGCTGGCAAAGCTCGCGCCGAGCACGGGGCTGAGAAGTTTGTAGGCGTCGGCGATTTCCGCGACGTCATGTAGTCCGCGAGTGTGGAAAGCCGCGGCGCCGAGCACCAGAATCGCGGCATTGATGAACAGCGCGAAGCCCAGGGCCAGAGTGGAATCGAAGATTGCGTAGCGCACGGCTTCGCGGCGGTCGCGGGTGGAAGCACCGAAGGCGCGCGTCTGTACGATGCTGGAGTGCAGATAGAGATTGTGCGGCATGACCGTCGCGCCAAGAATGCCAATGGCAATGTAGAGCATTTCGCGGTTGCGGAGGATTTCAGCGCGCGGAATGAAGCCAATCGCCGCTTCGCGCCAAAGCGGATGTGCAAAAAAGATTTCGTACGCGAAACAGGCGGCAATCGAAGCAATCAGCGTGACAACGAAAGCTTCGACTAGCCGGAACCCGCGTCCTTGCAGTGCCAGAACAATGAGAACGTCCAAAGCAGTGATCAGAACGCCGGCGAGCAGCGGGAGGCCAAAGAGGAGTTTTAGTGCGACAGCCGAGCCCAGCACCTCGGCAAGATCACAGGCAGCGATAGCGATCTCGCAAACCACCCAAAGAAAAACACCGGTGCGTCGCGAATAGTGTTCTTGGCAGGCCTGAGCCAAATCACGCCCGGTGGCAATTCCGAGCTTTGCGGACAGTGCCTGCAAAAACATCGCCATCAAGTTGCTGATCAGGATGACGCTCAGAAGCGTGTAGCCGAATTTCGATCCGCCGCCGATGTCCGTGGCCCAGTTTCCCGGGTCCATGTAGCCAACCGCGACGAGGTACCCCGGGCCGGCAAAAGCCAGCATTTTGCGGAACCAGGTGGCCCCCGAAGAAAATGCAATGGTGCGATGCGACTCAGGCAAGGAGGGCAGAGCTGCTCGTGTGTGAATCGCCGACGGCGCGCGAAGGCCGCCAGAAGTTTCGCCGGTGACGGTTGGCTCGGTTTCGAGTTGTGGCGGGACCGTGCGTGCCATATTTGAAGTTAACTATGCTAAATAACATTCCTAAACTACACTTAATAGAATCACTTGTCAATGGGACTCCGCCTCGTGTTTGCCAACAGATGATGCTCGGACCTCCGAATCGTCGCCTATCATGCGAACCGCCGGTGCTTGTGGTAAGTTCGAGTCTGCCTTCCGGGAGAAAAACGAAATGGATCAAGAGCAGCCAGCACAAGGCCAGGTGCAGATCAAAGCGGACGAAAAAGAGCTGCAGGGGCAATACAGCAACCTGGTGATGATTCACCACAATCTGGAAGAGTTCACCATGAACTTTATCTATATTTTTCCGAACGGCGCGCAAGGAAAGCTGCTAAATAGCATGATCCTCAGCCCGGGACACGCGAAACGCATCTGGCGCGCCATGGGCGAGAATCTTGCGCGGTACGAAGCGCAATTTGGCAATATCAAAGAATCCCCGGAGGGAAGCACCCCGCCGCCGAACGTCGGGTTTGTCCAGTAGCGGCTGGCCTTTTCAGCAGAAAGCATCCGGTAGCGAGGTTGCAGTTGTGCCCGGCCTTGTCCGCCTGTTAGAATTTTAAAGTTGTTCCTCGATTTGGGCCTGTAGCTCAGGTGGCTAGAGCGCGCCCCTGATAAGGGCGAGGTCGGTGGTTCAAGTCCACCCAGGCCCACCATTCAAATCACCAATATATACGCGGCGATTCTCACTTTCCCCGTCCAGGGGACTTGTCATCAAAAAACCGTTTTGCCAAAAATTTGCCAAAAGTCGAGTAGGCCATAGGTCCCGTAATCCGGGGCGTTCCGATGCGCGACCCGCATGAAATATCCAAAGTCGGCTAGGCTTTGTCGAGATTGCTCGCTTGTCATGTCGAAAGACGTGCACGGCAGTGCAAGACAGTGCAAGGCTGTGGAAGGAGCGGGAAGTCATTTTTAGTCAGTTTGCGGGGGCGTAGTTCAGTTGGTTAGAACGCCTGCCTGTCACGCAGGAGGTCGCGTGTTCGAGTCCGTCGCTCCCGCCATTTTAGGATCGCCGACCTATCGTGTCAGAGGTGCTCACTGGAGATTCTTTGCAGTTGCCGTCCACAACGCCAGGTTGCCACAGCAGATTCCTCACTGAAGCCTAGCCGACTTCCCATTACTAATCCCGATAAGCCGGCACGGATTACTTCCGGGTTGCCGACGATCCAACCACAAGCGCGCGAGTGCCCTCTTGCGGCATCCTGCCGCTGACGCTATTCACCAGTCGCCGTGCATTCCCCTTGTCAAACTAGGAGAGTTTTCGCTACACTCCTAGTTGAACTAGGAGACCAACACAGTGGACAAAGCCGCGGAACTACTCCCGGGCACACTCGATATGCTGATTCTCAAAGCGGTGTCCTTGAAACCGTTGCACGGCTACGGCGTTTTGCTGCGCATACGCCAGATCTCAAAGGACGCGCTTGAGATTCCCCAAGGGTCCTTGTATCCGGCTCTCTACCGCTTAGAGCATCACGGTCTCATCACGGCTGAATGGGGTCAAAGCGAGAACAACCGCCGGGCGAAGTATTACACCTTGACCGCTGCAGGGCGTCGCCGCTTGCGTGAGGAAACAGCCGGCTGGAACCGGCTCGCGTCTGCGATTGCCGCAGCCTTGAACACAACATCGGAGGAGGTGTGACATGTTCAAGCGCTTGCTTTCTCTGTTTCGTGTTCTAACTCGGCGGCGTGATTTCGAAGAGGGAATGTCCGAGGAGCTCCGCTTCCACATCGAGCAATACACGGACGACCTCGTGCGCTCCGGCATGTCACGGGAAAAAGCGGCCCGCATGATACGGGCGGAACTCGGTAGCCCTATCAACATCAAAGCGGATTGCCGGGAGGCCTTTGGCGTGCACTTCTTTGACGAGTTTCGCAGGCAGCTGAGTTACGCCGCCCGATTGTTGCGAAAGACCCCGGCATTTACAGCTACCGCTCTTCTGACGCTCGCCGTTTGCTTCGGCGCGAATCTGACGATTTTTGCCGTGATCGATTCGGTGCTGCTCCGCCCCCTGCCCTTTCCCGAGCCCGACCGGCTCACGATGATATTCAATACTTATCCGAAAGCTGGCGTCGATCGCGACGGGTCCTCGCTGACCAACTATTACGAACGCCGCGGTCGTATTCCGGCCTTCGCCTCGCTCTCGATCTACGGCTATGGAACGGAGATTGTCGGCGAGCCCGGCTCGACGGAACGCCTCCAGACCATGCGCGTGTCTCCGGATTTTTTCTCTACTCTCGGGCTCGGCCCCGCGATCGGACGTACTTTCACGGACGAGGAAACCACTTCCGAAACCAACCACGTTGCCATTCTTTCCGACCCGTTTTGGCGGGAACGATACAACGCCGATCCCAACGTGATTGGAAAGCAGATTCGCGTAAACAGCGTTCCCAGAACGGTGATCGGCGTGTTGCCTCGCAGCTTCCGCTTTCTCTCTTCCGATGCCCGGGTGTTCTTGCCCCTTGCATCGCGCCCGGAAGATCGCGCGCCATCGCGGCGGCATTCCGGCGGAAATGTGATCCAAATGATTGCGCGCCTCCAACCGGACGCCACGCTCGCACAAGCCCAGTCGGAGATCGACGCGCAGAACGCGGCACTGGAAGTCGACGACCCGCAGGCCAAGATGATTGCCGATGCGGGCTTTCGTTCATTGGTGGTGCCATTGCGCGCGGACCACGTCGCAGCCGTGCGTCCCACGCTGCTGCTGCTGGAGGCAGGCGTACTCGTTCTTCTTTTGATTGGCGCAGTCAATCTCGTGAACCTGCTTCTTATCCATGCGAGCGGCCGAGTTAAGGAATTAGCCGTTCGCCAGGCGCTTGGCGCAGGTTGGAGATTCCTCGTGAGCGAAGTGGTCGTCGAGACCACCTTGCTCACGTTCGCCGGAGGATTACTCGGACTCGGCGTCGGCGCCGGCGGAATCCAGCTGCTGCGCGGGTTGGGCGCTGATCGTCTACCCTTGGGAAGTCGCATCGTTTTCGACGCGCGATTAGCACTGGTCGGCCTGCTCGCAGCCATCGTCATAGGCATCGTGTTCGCGGTACCCGTCGCTTGGTTCCATCTTCGGCGGCATCTCGGAAATGCGCTTCACTCGGAGAGCCGTGGCGGCACGAGCGGGCACGGCGCTCAAATCCTGCGTCACAGTTTTATCGTCTCTCAGATTGCCCTGGCGTTTATTCTGCTGGCCGGAGCGGGCCTGCTCGGCCTCAGTCTTCAGCGAGTGATGGCCGTTTCTCCAGGCTTCCAGTCGGACCACGTCCTGACTGGGCAAATCCTGCTTCCGTGGGCCGACTATTCGGAGGGAGGACGCCTGAAATTTATGGAAAGCTTGATGGACAAACTCGACCAGCTACCGGGAGTGTTGTCTGCGGGCGTGGTCAACAATGTGCCTTTCAGTGGCAACATCGGCAAAAGCGGCGCCACGATAGCGGGTCATGTTCGCCGCCCTGGCGAATCCGCGCGAGGGCACTATTCTTACGGAGTGGGCGGCGACTATTTTCGCGCGATGGGTTTCTCCCTGCGGGCAGGACGGTTCCTGACCGCGGACGATTCACGTCGCTCCGAGCGAGTCTGCGTTGTGGATGAAGACTTCGCGCGATACTACTGGCCGCACGCCAGCGCGATTGGCCAACGATTGTGGGACGGCTCCGAAGCGGGAAACGATGCCGAAGCATTCACCATCGTCGGCGTTGTTGGTGGGGTGAAACAAGCGGGGCTCACGGAAAACGAAGCCCAAGGCGCCATTTATTATCCGTACGCCTTCCGCATCGGCGACAGCGTCTTCGTCGCCGTCCGCACCAGCCTGCCACCGGAATCGTTCGCGTTGACATTGCAGAAGGTGGTTCGACAAATCGACGCCGACGTGCCGGTCACCGATGTTCGGTCCATGGACACTCGCATTGCCGACAGTCTGGTCGCGCGTCGCTCACCGGCGCTGCTGGCTGGCCTCTTCTCAGGGATAGCTCTGTTGCTCACCTCCATTGGCACCTATGGAGTGCTGAGTTACGCCGTGGCACAACGCCGTCGCGAAATCGGAGTGCGGATAGCACTCGGGGCGCAACCCGGGCAGATTCGAATCCAGTTTCTCTCACTCTCACTACGCCTGCTAACCGCCGGAACCGTGTTGGGCTTGATCGGAGCATGGCAGGCGGGCCGCGCGATGCGGTCGCTGCTCTTCCAGGTACCACCGCTTAACGTTGCGGTCCTCGCCGCTGCCGCCTGCGTGACGGCAGCAGTGTGTCTCGCCGCCTGCCTCCTGCCATCGCAACGCGCCGCGCGGATATCTCCGATGGAGGCTCTCGCCGAGGAGTAGACAGTCCGTTCAACCCGTCAGGCCAACGTACAGGGTCGTCAGTTGCAGTGTGAGATTCAGTCCGAGTTACGGGCAACCCGGAAGTCATCAGCTCGCCCGTTGGGTTAGTATCGAGAAACGCGCATCTCGTCAGCGTTTGATTTCCTGACGAGATGCCGACTTCGCAGGACTAATCCCGCCGGGGAAGCCGGAGAAACCATGCTCTTGTCCCCATAGTCTTGCCCGGAGCGGGGCACAAATCCCCTATGCAGATGATTTCGTCATTCCATCCGTTTGCCCTTATGTGCGCTGCGCCGGCTGAATGCTAATTCTGGACAGAACAATCCATAATATGGCATAATGGATGACCTGGAGGCTTTGGTGGCCATATGCAAACAAAATCATTCAAAGGCAAAGTAGCTCTCGTGACGGGTGGTTCACGAGGGATCGGAGCAGGCATCGTCCGCCGGCTCGCGGCCGACGGCGCGTCAGTTGCGTTCACTTACTCAAGTTCAGAGGAAAAGGCTCTCCAACTCGTAAGCGAAGTCGAATCCACCGGAGGAAAAGCACTGTCCCTAAAAGCCGACAGCGCCTCTGCCGAAGAGCTCCGCGCCGCTGTCGCCAGAACAACGGAAGCCTTCGGTACGCTTGACATCTTCGTCAGCAACGCGGGCATTCTCACCAGGGGCACAATCGACACGTACACTCTCGAAGACTTCGACCGCATGGTGGCCATCAACGTCCGTGCCGCCTTCGTCGGTATTCAGGCGGCTGCCCAACA
>Ga0137403_10008849_pt1 | contig 11243 bp, 10 predicted proteins | sample CZOMad2_1_16fung_FD_122057 | JGI IMG/M metagenome (GOLD analysis project Ga0137403, IMG submission 122057) | Vadose zone soil fungal communities from Angelo Coast Range Reserve, California, USA - CZOMad2_1_16fungal (Hybrid Assembly) | ecosystem: Environmental > Terrestrial > Soil > Vadose zone...
CGACGACCGGCTTGTTGGTCAGTTGTTTGACGAAATTCACGATGGGCTCGTGACTGCCTTCACCCGCAAAGCGCGAAGGTGCGCAATCGGTCGGGCTGGAATCCATTTTGACGTCCCAAAGATCGGGAATCTCGCCAAGCAGTTGAACCACTTCATGAGCCTCGGACGGCGCGTCGACGCCCGGCTTGCCGCGCAATTCCTCCAAGCTGATGCGCAACGCAACGCCGCACCGGTCACCGACGGCGTCGCGCGTCACCTCGAGCAGTTCCCGCACCAGTCGCACCCGATTCCCGATCGAGCCGCCGTAGCCGTCGGTGCGATGATTGTATTCGGGCAGGAGAAACTCGTATGGCAGGTAGCCCATGCCGGCATAGACGTAGACGATGTCGAAACCGGCCCGCAGGGCGCGGCGCGCACCCGCGGCCTGCCATTTCAAGAGGTCGCGGATATCGCCCGCGTCCATGGTCCGGGGACGCAGATTGCCCATGAAGCCCACATGGGTGGACAGCCACGGCATGCCGGACGGAGACAGCGGAGCGAGCCGGCTGGTCCGGTTCAACGTGCATGCCCCGCCATGCCAAAGTTCGATGCCGGCAAGGGCGCCATGTTCGTGCACCGCGTCCGTCATCAACGTATGAGCGCGGATGTCCTTGTCATCCCAGAGCGACGCGAACGGCAGCGGCGAGTCGTCCGAGCTCGGATGGATGGACACCGCGCCCGTGCACACGACGCCCCACCCGCCTTCGGCCTTGACCCCGCGAAAGGCGGCGCGCACCTGCGGCAGCGCGTTGGTCATTCCGCTGGCATGGGGGACTTGATAAAAGCGGTTGGGCGCCGTCACCGGCCCGATGCGAACCGGCTCGAACAACACATCGAAGCGTGGATTGCGCGCCATGGCGAGCCGATCGTAATTGATCGGTCGTTCAGTAGCAACAGCGGGCCGACGGCCGGATTCAAGATCCGGCGCGGCCGCGAAGGATCACGCGGCGCGGTATTCCCGGTAGTCGATTCCGAGCGCGCTCGCCACCGCATGATGGGTCAGCCGGCCGTCGTGCACATTCAGGCCGTTCGCCAGGCCGGCGTCCTTGGTCAATGCTTGGCTCCAGCCATGATCCGCAATCGCTCTGACATACGGCAGCGTCGCGTTGGTCAATGCGAACGTCGAGGTGCGGGGTACCGCACCGGGCATGTTGGTCACGCAATAGTGGATCACGCCGTCCAGTACGAACGTGGGTTCGGCGTGCGTGGTCGGACGGCTGGTTTCGAAACAGCCTCCCTGATCGATGGCGATATCGACCAATACGGTTCCCGGCTTCATGGTCTTCACCATGGCGCGCGTCACCAGTTTCGGCGCGGCGGCGCCGGCGATGAGCACCGCGCCGACGACGAGATCGGCGTCGCGCACCAGCTCCTCGATTGTGTGCGCCGTGGAATAGGCGGTCTTGAGCTGATTGCCGAATATCGCCGACAGCTCGCGCAGGCGCTTGACGGAGCGGTCCACCACCGTGACGTCGGCGCGCAAGCCGACCGCCATTTCCGCGGCATGCGTGCCGGAGACGCCGCCGCCCAGAATCACGACCTTGGCGGGGGCCACGCCGGGCACTCCGCCCAACAACACCCCGAAACCGCCATTGGCCTTTTGCAGACAATTGGCGCCCACTTGCACGGACATGCGCCCTGCAACCTCGCTCATCGGAGTCAACAGCGGCAACGATCCGTCGGACGCGGTCACGGTCTCGTAGGCGATGGCCGTTGCCCTCGAGGCGATCAGCGCTTGCGCTTGCTCCCGATCGGCCGCCAGATGCAGATACGTGAACAGCACCTGTCCCGGCCGCAACATCCGGCATTCGGCGAGCTGCGGCTCTTTGACTTTGATGACCAAGTCCGACGCCGAGAACACGTCCGCCGGCGTAGCCGCCACCCTCGCGCCAGCCGCCAGATAATGTGAATCGTCGAACCCGATGCCGGCGCCGGCACCGGTCTGGACCAGGACCTGGTGCCCGGCATCCACCAACTCCCGCACCCCCGCCGGCACGAGCCCCACCCGGTATTCGTGAATCTTGATCTCTTTCGGGACGCCGATTTTCATGAATCAGCTCCGGGTGGCGGTGAGGTGGAAGCCGGTAGCATAAACGGCGGCAGCGATGAAACATTGCAAAATCTGGTCCAACAGTGGCCCAAATTGGCAGAATCCGTATAAAATCCCGCAAACCGCGCAATAATGTGTCGCGGAATTGCAAACTCGCCCTTGGGACGCGCCCACATGCAATTGGACCTGCGAACGAAATTGGATCGATATGACCGCGCCATCGTGCGGGCATTGCAGCTCGACGGCCGCATCACCAACAGTCAACTGGCGGAGGGCGTCAGCCTTTCGGAATCCGCCTGCCTGCGGCGCGTGAGAACTCTCGAGGATGCGGGTTTCATCGAAGGCTACACGGCGCTCATCAATCAGCAGAAGGCGGGTTGCCCGGTCAATGTCTTCGTCAACATCACGCTCGAGCGGCAGGAACAGGCGCACTTGCATGCCTTTGAGGAAGCCGTGCGCAAGGTGCCCGAAGTGATGGAGTGCTACCTCATGTCAGGCGAGTACGATTATCTGCTTCGAGTGGTGCTGGCGGACACCGCGGACTTCGAACGGCTGCACAGCCAGCATCTCACCCGGCTCCCGAATGTGGCGCGGGTGCATTCGAGTTTCGCGCTGCGCACGGTGCAGAAATCGCGTGAATTGCCGGTCCGTTGACATCGCTCAACCGCACTGATCGCTCAACCGCACTCAAGCCCCGGGCTTCAATACCAGCGAGAACGCCACCTTGACCTCGTCCTTCACCTCCGCGGTGCTCTTCCAGTCGCCCTGCCCGACGCCGAATTCCAGACGCTTGAGCTTCGCGGTCCCCTCGATCTTGGACTTGCCGGCGGCGGAAACGAACTGAAAATCGATCGGCACGTCCTTCGTGACCCCGTGCAAGGTCAGCGCGCCCACCGCGGTGTATCCCGCCGCGGTTTTCGTGAAGCTGCGCGTGACGTAGTGCGCCGTCGGATAATGCGCGATGTCGAAGAGTTCGGGACCGCGTATCGTCTGGTCGCGGTCCTTGTCCATCGTATCGAGCGAATTCAAGTCGATCTGCACGTCGAAGCGCGCGCTCGCCAGCGCGTCGGGCGCGAAATCGACGGCGGCTGTGAACTTTCGGAAGGTTCCCTTGAACTCGGCGCCCTCCTGCACCCCGGTGAACTCGAGCCGGCTGGCGGCCGGGTCCGCCGTATAGCTCGCCCCAGGGCCCGCGGCGCCGGCCGCCGCCGCCGTGGCGAAGAGTGTAACCGCCAGTGCGCCTCGTCTCATCATGAACGTTTCTCCGTTTTCGTGAAGGGCAGCATGCGCAAGAACACATCGTCCTTGTTCCAGAAATGATGCTTGAGCGCGGCGAGCACGTGCAGCACCGCTATTCCAAAAAGAATGAAGCTGAGATAGTCGTGGGTGGTCTTCAAGATATTGAACGCCGTCTCGTTTTGGCCGATGAGGTCGGGCCAGGTGAACAGCCCGAACCAGCTGACCGAATAATTCTTGGCTGACGACATCACCCAGCCGGTGATCGGCATCGCGAACAGAAGCACGTAGAACGCGATGTGCGTGGCCCGCGCCAGCACCCGTTCGACGGGCGTCATGGCAGGCGGCAGATCGGGGGGCGGGTGTTTGAAACGCCACAGCAGGCGCAGGATGGCGAGCATGAGCACCGTCATTCCAACGCTCTTGTGCCGTGCGAACAGAGCCAGCTTGTGCATGCCTGAGGGCAGATCCACCGCCGTCCATCCCAGGATGAACTGCGTGACGATCAGTCCGGCGATGATCCAGTGGAACGACTGTGCGACCCCCGTATAGCGCGTCGGGGGATCATGATTTGGCATCGAGAAACTCCTGGCGCAGACTGCGCGGCACCGTAGTTTAGCAAGACCTTGGGCTAGCGTATGGGGTTCAAATATTTCGCGGCCGCGTGCCTTTGCGTGGGCCTGGCGGCTTGCGGCGCGCCCAAGACCCGACAGTCGCCGGCCATGGCCGAAGGGGTGGAACCGGCGCGTCCGCCCGCCGGAGCCGCTGCCTACTCCATCGACTCCGCCCAATCCGAATTGCGACTCCTGGTGTATCGGGCGGGCCCGATGGCGCGTCTCGGCCACAACCACGTCATTCTCAATCGTGCCGTCGGCGGCTGGGTCGACGCCGCGGCCCGCCTCGAATCGGCATCATTCTCGCTCTACGTGCCGGTCGCCGATTTCATCGTGGACGATGCGCAGGCCAGATCGGAGGAAGACCAGGATTTCTCCGCCGAAGTTCCCGAGGAAGCAAAATCGGGGACTCGACACAACATGCTGGGCGCGGCATTGCTCGATGCCGAGCGTTTTCCGATCATGACGCTCACCAGCGTCGGCATCGCGCCGGACCCGAAACTCCCCGAGTCCGGCAACCTCGTGGCCACATTGACGGTCGGCCTGGCCGGGCACGAGTCGACCCTCGTGGTGCCGTTCGTGCTGACGATCTCGCCTGACCGGATATCTGCCGCGGGGACGGCGGTCCTGCGCCAGTCCGATCTGGGCCTGACGCCGATCAGCGCGATGCTGGGGGCGCTGCAGGTTCAGGACGAAATCACCGTCAAATTCAAATTTGTGGCGGCCGCGGCCGCGCAGAATACGCCGACAGGTTCCTAAGCGTCCTTTAAGCGGCGGTGACGAGAATGGAGGTTCCTTCCGGGGCCGTCAGCACTGCCGCGGACATCCCGCGAAGCGGCGCCGGCAGCCGTCCATCGGGCTTGACGCCGTTCGCGTCGAGACGGACCAATGTTTCGTTGAAGTCATCGACGTCGAATATCAGCGTGGGCCCCTGAAGGTGGGCGGGCTCGTACAGTCCGATATCGATGGTATCGCTGGTGCACGATACATGCGGCAGCATCGAGTCCGGCTCGTCGATACCCACGAAACCGAATTGCTCCCAGTGAGCCTTGGCGGTGTCCGGGTTCGGCGTGGGCAGCCCGATCTCACGAAAATAGCCACATAGGGTCGTGTCGACGGCCTTGCGCTTGCTCGGCGAAAAGGTCCGCGCCTCGACCAGCCGGATCAAGTGGCCGGACGGATCGAGCCACCCGATCTCGTTGAATACATCGTTGCCGAGCCGCCGAAATTCGAACCGCGGGACGAGTTGCGCGAAGCCGTCCAGATGTTGGAGCAGATCGGGCATGACGAACGTCGTTGACGGCGCAAAGGCGGATTGTTGATGGAGCCCCAGGCAAATTCTTCCGTCGGTGAGGACGGCATATGGGTGCGGCCATGCCTCGCCGACCGCCGCCTCCGAAAATCCGACTTTGCCGTAGAAATCCAGCGAGGCGCGAATATCCGGCGCAAGAATCGACAACTCGAGGAATCGACCTAGCACGGAGCCTTCAACTCACCCCGCCCACGCAGATGTACTTCATTTCGGTGTAGTCCAATATCCCGTACTTCGAGCCTTCGCGCCCGGTCCCGGATTCCTTGACTCCGCCGAACGGCGCGACCTCGGTGGAGATGATCCCCGTGTTCAAACCCACGATGCCGTATTCGATGGCCTCGGACACGCGCCAGCTCCGCGCCAAATCGCGCGTATACAAGTATGCCGCGAGGCCGAACTCGGTATCGTTCGCCATGGCGATGGCTTCGGCTTCCGAATGGAACTTGAACAAGGGAGCGATCGGGCCGAAGGTTTCCTCGCGGGCAATCAGCATCTCCGACGTGACGCCCGTCAGTATGGTCGGCTCGAAGAACGTGCCGCCCAGCGCGTGGCGTTTACCGCCCAGCGCCACGCTGGCGCCCTTGCGCACGGCGTCCGCGATGTGCTCTTCCACCTTGGCCACCGCCTTGCCGTCGATCAGCGGTCCCTGCTCGGTCACGCCCTGAAGTCCGTCGCCGACCCGCAATTTGCCGACGGCCGCGGCCAGCTTTTCGGAGAACTCACGGTACACGCCGTCCTGCACCAGCAGCCGGTTTGCGCACACGCAGGTTTGACCGGTGTTGCGGTACTTGCTGGCGATGGCGCCCTGAACGGCGGCATCCAGATCAGCGTCGTCGAACACGATGAACGGAGCATTTCCGCCCAGTTCCAGCGACAGCTTCTTGACGGTTCCGGCGCATTGCACCATCAGTTTCTTGCCCACTTCCGTCGAACCGGTGAACGTCACTTTCCGGACCGTTGGATTGCCGGTCATCTCGGCGCCGATCGCGGTCGAGGATCCCGTAATGACATTGAAGACGCCCTTGGGAATGCCGGCGCGATCGGCAAGCTCGGCGAGCGCCAGCGCGGAATAAGGTGTCTGGGTGGCCGGTTTGCACACCATGGTGCACCCCGCCGCGAGGGCCGGCCCCGCCTTGCGCGTGATCATGGCGGACGGAAAATTCCATGGCGTGATGGCCGCCACGACACCGACCGGTTGGCGGAGAACCAGAATCCGCTTATCCGCCTGATGACCGGGAATGATGTCGCCGTAGAGCCGCTTGCCCTCCTCCGCGAACCATTCGATGAAGGACGCCGCGTAAGCGATTTCGCCTTTCGACTCCGCCAGCGGCTTGCCCTGCTCCGCGGTCATGAGGATCGCAAGGTCGTCCTGATTCGCCAGCATGAGATCGAACCAGCGGCGCATGAGACCTGCCCGATCCTTGGCGGTGCGTGCCGCCCAGGGCGGCAGCGCCGCCGCGGCCGCAGCGATCGCGCGCCGGGTTTCTGCGGTTCCCATGTTGGGAATTGCACCCAGTGCCGCCGCCGTAGCGGGGTTGTGCACGGGCAGCGTCCCGCCGCCGTCCGCGCCCACCCAGCTTCCGTCGATGAAACACTGCTCTTTAAACAATCGTGGATCTTGGAGTTTCATGAGGTCCTGTCAACCGACGTTCTGATGGAAAAACTGGACGCTGCGGTCGAACGCGAGCTTCGCACTCTGCGCATCGAAGCTCGGCCGGTCCGTGCAGTTGAAGCCGTGCTGGGCGGGGTAAAGATGATAGATCCCGCGCGGATAAGCGGTCCTGATCTCGTCCACCGCGGACAGCGGAATATGCGTGTCCTTCTCGCCGAAGTGAAACATCACGGGAACGCGCGGAACGTACGCGAGCTGCTGGCTGATCCCGCCGCCGTAATAGGCGACCGCGGCGTCGATATTCACGCGCGCGGCGGCCAGAAACGCCATCTGACCGCCCCAACAGTAGCCCACGACGCCGACCTTGCCGGCCGGCCTCACAAAGTCCACGGCAGCTTGAATGTCCAGCATGACTTTGTCGCTGTTCAGAGCCTTCACGTAGCCGACGCCTTTCGGCCCGTCGCTGTAGGGAACGTCGACTTCACGCTCCACCCGGTCGAACAACGCCGGTGCAACCGCGAGGTATCCCGCGGCGGCAAACTGCTCCGCCACGTCGCGAATATGGCGCGTAACGCCGAAAATCTCCTGTATCACGACGATGCCGCCGCGTGGCTTGCCGGTCGGCTCCGCCAGGTAGGCCTGTAACACGTGACCGTCGCCGGCGGTTAATTGAATCTTCTGTCCCATGATGGGCGATCCTTGGAACTCTTACGGAGGTGGGCGCAGAGGATAACGCGTATCTTCGGGAGGGCTCAACAACGCTCAACGCTCCACAACCGCCGTGACGCCCATGCCGCCGGCCGTGCATACCGATATCAGGCCGCGTTTTGCCTTGTTGTCGTTCAAAATCTTGACGAGCGTGGCGAGGATGCGGGCGCCGGTGGCGGCAAAGGGGTGACCGATCGCCAGGCTGCCGCCCTTCACGTTGAGTTTGGCCCGATCGATGGCGCCCAGAGCGGCGGGCAAACCCAGCCGCTCGCCGCAGAAGACGGGATCCGCCCATGCCTTCAGCGTACAGAGTACCTGACCCGCGAAAGCCTCGTGAATCTCGTAGAAGTCGAAGTCCTGCAGGACCAGCCCCGCGTCGCTCAGCATTCTCGGGACCGCGTATGCGGGCGCCATCAGGAGGCCCTCCTTCTTGTCGATGAAATCAACGGCCGCCACTTTGCCGTAGGTCAGATACGCCAGCACCGGAAGGTCGCGTTGGCGCGCCCACGCCTCGGATGCCATCAGCACCGCGGCTGCCCCGTCGGTCATGGGCGTCGAATTCCCGGCCGTCAAGCTGCCGCCGCCGGAGCCATCGAATGCCGGCCGCAATCCGCCGAGCCTCTCGAGGCTCGCGTCGGTCCGGATATTGTCGTCCTTGGTAAGTCCCAGGTACTCGTGCACCAGATCCACATAGAAACCGGCCGCATAGGCGGCGGCGGCCTTTTGATGGCTCTCCAATGCGAGCTGGTCTTGGTCCCGTCGGCCTACACCCCACGCCGACACCATGAGCTCCGCGCTTTCGCCCATCGTGAGGCCGGTCCGCGGCTCCGCGATGCCTGGAAGTACGGGCCGCAGGTGCCGCGGCCGCAACCCTAACCACGGCCGAAGGCGCCGAAGGGCGGTCTTGCCGCGAAAGCTCTTGAGCAGCAGCTGTTGAAAGCTCTTGGGATATGCCACCGGCGGGTCACTGACGCTGTCGACGCCGGCCGCGATCGCACACTCGATTTGTCCGAGCGCTATTTTGTTGCCGAGAAGAATGGCGGCCTCGAGGCCAGTGCCGCAGGCGCGCTGCAAGTCAAATCCCGGGGTCTCCGCGGCGAGTCCGGAGCCGAGCACGGATTCGCGGGTGAGGTTCCATTGGCTCGAATGCTTCATGACGGCGCCTGCCGCGACATCGTCCAATCGTTGCCCCTGCAGGCCATAGCGTTCCACCACGGCCCGCAAGACAGCCGTCAGCATCTCCTGGTTTCCCACCTCCGCATAGGCGCCATTGCCGCGGGCGAACGGGATCCGGACGCCGCCAATGATCGCGACGCGTCGAGCGGTTGTTCCGACCAACATGGGTTTTACCTCCTCAAGCTGCGAATACTGAACCCACCCACTGCTTATAATCGCATCATGCTTCGCTTTTCCAACCGGACTTTGCTGGGATTGACCGCGACGGCGCTACTTGCGTGCGGCGCGAAGCCGCCGCCCGCGCCGCCGCCTCGAACCGCTGCGCCCGCTCCGCAAGCAGAGCAGTTGGAGCTTCTCGTCGAACGATATTGGGCCGAAGCCGCGGCTCTCACACCGTGGTATGCCTGGGGCGGCGCCGACCTGCCGTTCGGAGAGACTCCGGCGGAGAACATCGCGCCCCAATCCTTGGCTGACTCTTTGGCCATTGAACGCCGCTATCTGGCGTCGGTTTCGGCCGTTTCGCGATCTTCCCTGGACGCCCAATCAAAATTGACCTACGACATTTTTGCCCGCGAGCGGTCGCTGGCCATCGAGGGATTCACCTATCCGCTCGAGCTGATGCCGATCAACCCCTACGAAGGCATGCCCCAGGCGTTTGCTCTGTCGGCATCCGGGGCGGAGCGTCTCGCGATATCGAGCGCCAAAGAGTATGAACATTGGCGGGTTCGCGCGGTTCGATTCGTGGAGTGGACGAATCAAGCGATCGACAATATGCGCGCCGGCCTGCGGCGCGGCTACACCGTACCGCGCATCCTGATCGGGGAGGTGCTCCCCCAACTCGCCGCACTGGGCGAAGACGCGCCGACCAATGTGTTTTATGACGCCCTGCGGCCCGGTTCGGGTGGCACCGCGGCGGCGGAGGAGGCGCGGCTGACCGCCGCGGTCCGGACCGTGCTGAAGGAAAACATCCTGCCCTCGTATCGCGCCCTGCATGATTTCTTGCAGCGTGAGTACCTGCCGCGAACGCGCACGAGCGTCGCATGGTCCGCTCTGCCGCTGGGCAGTGCCTGGTACGCCTACATCCTGAGGCGAACGACCGGCAGCGCGGCGACGCAGGCGGAACTCCATGCCCTCGGCGTCGCGGAGGCGGAACGACTGCAGCAGCGCGTCCGGTCCCTGCTGTCCGAGGCATCCTTTCCCGGAGACGCACAGGCCTTTTACGAACGGATGCGCGCCGATCCACGGTTTTCCCACAAGGATTCAGCCGAACTTTTGGGCGCCTACCAAAGCCTGAAGGTCGAGGTTGCGGATGCGGCACCCGCATTGTTCGCCGCCTTCCCCCGGGCCGAGTTCGGGATCCGCGGTGTCGAGCCGTATCGGCAGGCCGTCGCGCCGGCGTTGTCCTATTTGCCGCGTGCGCCGAACGGTTTGACGCCGGCCGTGCTTTACGTCAACACGGCGGAGCGCGGAGCGCGCCCTGCCTTGGTTCTGACGTCGCAATATCTGCGTGAGGCCGTGCCCGGCCATCACTATCAGCTCGAGCTGCAGCGCGAGCGGGTCGACCTGCCGCGGATTCGCCGCTTTGGCGGCGCCCCGGCGTTCGTCGAGGGGTGGGGTTTGTACGCCGCCGCGCTCGGCGAGGAGCTGAAGGTGTATCGCGATCCCGAGGCGAAATTCGGCTCGTTGCTCGGCCAATTGGATTGCGCTCTGGGTCTCGTGCTCGACACCGGGCTGCATGCGCAGGCCTGGACCCGGCAACAGGCGCTCGACTACTTGCATGCGCATGTGCCTATCGACGACGACGAGGCCGTCAAGACCGTCGACCGCATCATTGCACTGCCCGGCGAAGCCGTGGCGTGCACGGTCGGCTACCTTAAGATACAAGGACTGCGAACGCGCGCGCAGCAGATGCTGGGTGTGGGATTCGACGCGCGGGCATTTCACACCGAAATCGTCAAGGACGGAGCGATGCCGCTGGATGTGCTGGACACGAAGATGAACTCATGGCTGGCGGGGGGCGCATTGGCCGGGGTCGCGGCAGCCGGCAATCCGCCTGGCGGTGCGCCCGATTAAGCAGGCGCGCCCAAATAGACAGTGCACCCAAACAAGCAGTGCGCCAACATAGGCAGGTTCGATCGATCGGGGGCAGACTATGCTGTGCGTACAGCTGCGTTGGTTTCGTGGATATTTCTAACGGCGGTTTCCGCGCGCGGGGCAAACCTCGCGCCAGAAAACGAACCGCATGGCGACATCGAGGTGGGGGTCGTCCTCGATAGGGCCGAGCAGACCGGAAGGGCGAGTGCCACGGTGCGGATTCACGCCGGACGCGAGGTGGTGTGGTCGCTGATCACGAGTTGCGCGGAAGCTCTGAAATTGGTGCCGGGACTCGTCGACTGCAAAATTCTGGAAACCGCACCGGACGGGTCGTGGCAGAGAATTCGGCACGTGTTGGACTACTCTTGGTTCGTGCGCAAACTGACGTACGAGATTCTTGCG
>Ga0137403_10008850_pt1 | contig 11240 bp, 11 predicted proteins | sample CZOMad2_1_16fung_FD_122057 | JGI IMG/M metagenome (GOLD analysis project Ga0137403, IMG submission 122057) | Vadose zone soil fungal communities from Angelo Coast Range Reserve, California, USA - CZOMad2_1_16fungal (Hybrid Assembly) | ecosystem: Environmental > Terrestrial > Soil > Vadose zone...
GAAGGGTGCCGCTCATGCGGTTTGGATCCCCCCGCGCTCCGGAACGACGACCGCCCCTGCTTTGACCCTGGCGCCCTTCCGCACCGTCACGCCCGGCACCACCAGCGCGCCCATACCGAGAAACGCCCCCGCTTCGATCGTGACGCTCCCGGCCAGGATCACGCCGGGAGAGAGGTAGACGTTGTCGGCGACGCGACAGTCGTGCTCGACGATGACGCCGCTGTAGAGCACGACGTTGTCCCCGATCTCGACGGCGGCCCCGAGCACCACGTTCGCGAAGGCGACGACGCCCTCGCCCAGCTTGCAGGTCCGCGACACGCTGGCCCGCGGGTGAATCAGCGTGGGAGTGGCCACGCGCAGCGACTCGAGCATGGCGAAGAGCTCCGCGCGACGGCCGAGCGCGGTGTTGCCGACGCCGACGACGGCCCCGTCTATCTTTCCGTCGCGGGCCAGCGCCGTTACCTCGTCGTCTCCTCCGAGCACCTCTGGACCAGGAACACGGTCCGTGAACCCGACGACGGTGAAGCCGCACTCGGCGGCGAGATCCGCGACCGCGCGCCCGTGCCCGCCCGCTCCGAGGATCAGCAGCCGCCCGGCCACCGGCGCCTCATCCGCGACCGGGCGGAAGGACCACCCGCCCTTCCCGCAGCAGCAGCTCGGCCAGAAGAAAGTCCCACTCCGTGTCGATGTTGACCGAGGGCTCGAAGCCCATGATCACGCCTCGGTTGTCGTCGCCCAGGATGTGGCCCTGCTCCATCAATGTCGCGTAGCGCGTGACGTAGACGGCGCCTGAGGGCTGGTACACCGGCGGCGCGTCCTGTCGGCGGACGTACTTGTGCCCGTCGGGGAAGAGCGCCATCGTCCTGTCCCCGTCGAGCGTCTTCATGAAGTACGGGTGGTAGGACGCCTCGGACAGGGTCTGGGCCGAGTCGGAGCCGGTGTCGATGACCTTCGTGACGGTCGCGTCGATCTCGACACCGGTGCGGAACGGCGAAGTCGGCTGGAGCGTGACGATCATGTCGGGCCGCACGCCCGCCGAAGACTCGAGCCAGCGCACCGCGTGCTGGAGCACGGGCAGCATGCCCGCCTGGTCCGTGGCGAGCTCGGCCGGGCGCAGGAAGGGAACTTCGGCGCCGTGGCGCCCGGCCTCCTCGGCGATCTCGGGACTGTCCGTGGAGACGATGAAGCGCGCGAGCAGCGCCGCCTCGCGCGCCGAGGCGACGGCCTGCCCGATGAGCGAGAGCGCGCCCAGCTTGCGCAGGTTCTTGCCCGGCAGGCCCTTGGAGCCGCCGCGGGCCGGGATGACGCCCAAGGCGTACGGCGTCTTCACGATCTGCTAGACCCGCACCCAGCGCCGCTCCGCCGAAGCCTTGACCGCGGCGTCGATCACGCGCATGGTCTTGAGCCCGTCCCACCCGTCGCAGACGGGCGCGGCCTCGCCGCGGATGCACGCGAGGAAGTGCTTCGCTTCCTCGACGTACATGTCATTGAGCTGGCACGTGAAGGGATAGATCTCCCAGCGGCCCGCCTGGGGGTCGAAGAGACGGATCTCGTTCTCGAAGCGCCGCCACTGGATGACGCCCTGCTCGCCCATCAGCTCGAAGTGGCTGTGGACGTTCCACGCGAAGAGATTCATGTGGATGTTGCCGATCGTCCCCGAGGCGAAGCGAACCGTCAGGTCGGCGATGTCGTCGGTCGTGATGTCGAGGCTCGAGACGCGGTCCACGACCGCGCTCACCTCGGCGATCTCGCCGCAGAGCCAGCGCATGTAGTCGATGGCATGGCTCTCGTCGAGCACGCAGCCGCCCCCCTGCCTGGCGTCCGCCATGTAGAACTGGCGGTAGTCCTTGCCCGGATAGCGAGTCGTCAGGTGGTAGGCGTACTCGGTGCGCGCGGCGCGCACCGCCCCGATCCGGCCCTCCTTGAGGAGCTTCTCCACGAGCAGCATCGGCGGCCAGTAACGCCAGTTGTAGGCCGTCAGCACCTTGAGCCGCCTGGCGTCGCAGAACTTGAGAAGGTCCTCGACGCCGTCCACAGCCTGGGCGAAGGGCTTCTCGACCATGAGGTGGGCGCCGCGCTCGGCGGCCCGGCGGCCGAGGGCGATGTGCGACTCGGGGGGCGTGCAGATGACCGCGCCGTCGGCGCCCTCGAGCGCGGCCTCGGCCGTGGCGGCGATGTTCGCGAACGGGAAGTCCTTCGCCGCCGCCTCGCGCGGGGCGGGCGCGGCATCGTAGGCGCTCAGGGCCTCGACCCCGACCGACCGGAAATTGCCGAGATGGCGGCGGCCGATGGAGCCGAGTCCAAGGACGGCGATCTTCATTTCTTTGTCTCCAGGACAAGGCGCGGAGCCGGCTTGGGCGGCGGGTCCGCGGCGTGCAGGCGGTTCCATTCCTTCTCGTAGCGCTCGATGCGGCCGATGTCCCGCAGCACCATGAGCTCGCGCAGCCCGTACAGCTCGACCGCGTTGAACTTCTTCGAGATGACTGCGGTGACCCGCGTCGCGTCGCCCAGGTCCAGGAGGAAGGCCTCAAGGTCGCCGTCGTACTGCTCGAGGATCCGCTGCTTGTTGGTGTAGTACCACTCGGTGCCCGGGTACGGCGTGGCGAAGAAGGGCTTGACGCTGAGGCCGAGACGGTTCCAGGCGTGGATATTGTCCTTGAGGCTGTCGAAGTCCTCGTCGGGGAAGCCCATCATCTGGTTGGGAATGGGCCGGATGCCCGCCTCGAGCGTCCACTTGAGCGAGCGCTCGTTGGTCTCCGGCGTGGCGCCCTTGCCGATGGTCTTCATCACGCGCGCGGAGAAGCTCTCGTAGCCGTAGACGAGGTGCGAGCATCCCGCCTGCTTGATCGCCCGGAGCACCTCGGGCGAGCAGAGGGTGGCGTGGCTGGTGCCGCCCCAGTGAACACCGCTGCACTTCTCGGGGTCGTGGGGGACGCCGTCCCGCACGCACTGCGGCTGGAGCCCCTCCTCGATCCAGAGCTTTGCGATGTCCGTCAGCCACTTCTTGCCCGAGAACTGGTGCATGGTCATGAGGTTCTCGTCGAGGAAGCCGATGAAGTCCACCCCGAAGCGCTCGCGGGCGTACTTGACGAGGTTGACGACGTAGCGCGGGCTGTGGAAGCGGATCTTGCGGTCGTAGGTGAAGGCGACGTCGTTCTCACCCTCCGCGTTCTCCTTGTGCTGCATGTCGCCCGCGATGCCCAGGTGGAAGCAGAAGCGGCAGATGAGCGAGCAGCCGTAGCTCGCATTGATGTCGAGGCGCCGCCGCGCCAGCATGCCCTCCTCGGAAAAGAGGGCCATGCTGTTCTTGAAATAGACCTCGAGGGGAAAGAGCTCCCACGCCGGATACGGCAGGCTGTCGAGGTCCATGAGAAGCGGCTGCTCGGGGTTGAGACGGGTCTTGCCCGAGGGCTCGCGCCAGATCAGCCCGGGGACGGCGCCCCAGTCACCGTTGCCCGCATCCACCCGCCGCAAGAGCTCGGGGAACGAGATGAAGGCCTCGCCCACCACCCCGATGTCGACCTGGGGCAGGAAGCGCATGATGTCGTGCGGCATGCTGGTGAGGAAGCCGCCCCCCGCCACCACCAGGGAGCGCGGAGCCAGCTCCTTGGCCAGAGCCACGATGCGCTTGATAGACCGGTAGGCGGTGGTGATGCCGCCGAGGGCGACCACGTCCCACTGGTCCGCCTCGAGCACCTGCGCGATGACGGCGTCCGAGGCGCGCCACGCATTGTGGTCGTAGATCTGGACCTGGTGGCCGTCGCGCACCGCGATGGCGGCCAAGAGCGCCATGCCGTACGGCACGTGGCGCGGATCGTCCTCCTCGCGCATGAGGGGATTGATGAAGAGGAGCTTAGCCATGGTCGATGGTGCCTCCGGCGGCGTTCTCGAGGAAGGTGTCGAGCGTGGCGGTGGTGATGCCGGGCCCGAAGAGGAGTCCCCCCTCCGTACAGTTGACGGTCTGGCCATCGGCGTCGCGGGCCATCTCCAGGAACACGTCGCGGAACCAATGATAGGCGGGGTCGCTGAACCAGGTTTCGCCCGTCAGGGGATTCTCGGTGTGGATGAAGGCTTCGCCATACCGGTCCCCCAGAAGCTCACGCAGCTCGGGGTAGTACTGGGTCTTCTCGTACGGCGTGCCCGGGGCATACCCGAGATCGACGCCGATGAGCCCGATGCGCCGCCTGCCGAGCACGGCGTTGGTCAGGACCCAGGCCGCGGTGCCGACATTGCCCCCGCCGTTCAGACAGGGAAGGCCATTCATCTCCCACAGGCGCCGCGAGAGGCTGTCCGGCTTGTCGTAGTCGTCGTACATGGGATTCCACCAGTAGAGATCCATACCCGCCTGCTCGCAGCGCTCGACCACCGTGGGCGCGGCGGAGGTTGCCGCCGCGACCTTGATCTTGGGGCCGTACGTATTGACCAGATCGACGAGGGCGCGGTTCGCTTCCACCTCACGATTGGCGCCGTGCTCGTCGTCGTGGTGCATGGGATCCATTTCCTGGCGGCGGAAATAGTCGTCGTCGCGCGGCTTCTCCAGCGTCGGATCGCCGAACCAGCGCACGATGCGCTCGGGATGAGGATCGACGCTCACCACCACGTGAGGCACCACCCCCGCCCGGAGGCAGGCCCCGAGCGCGCCGTCGGCGGCCACGATGGTGCCGGCGAATCCGGAGCCGCGCAGGCGCTCGAGACTCCGGCGCCGGTGCAGGCTCGGCCCCGCCCCCACCACGACCGCGGCGTCGCCCGTGCCGAGCGGCGTCTCGGCCAGCTCGAGCACGGAACGCGCGATGCGCGGGCGGTTCTCCTCGGCATTGGCGAGCCCGACGCCCGCCACTCGCTCGAAGGTGGCCGCCTCAAGCGCCCGGGCTATTTTTCGTCCCAGCTCCACCGGCCTTTTCCTTGTCGTCTGGAGCACCGGCTCGGCTCGCCGGCGGCGGCCCCTCACCCTGCCAGATCAGGCTCTTCTTGCTCACGAAGCAGATGCTGCCGCCCAGGCGCGAGAGCGCCTTTTTCTCGAACTCGTCCGTGGAGTCGAGGGCGTCGGCCTTGTCCTCGATGGTCACGTCCACCTTGTAGTTGCCCTTGAGGAACTCCGGCATGCTCAGCTCCTTTTGGCCCGACCGCCGTCGGCCGGCGGGCCGCCATTCGAGTGGCCGATCGCGGTGGGAGATGCCGGGCGCCGCAGCGTGAGGAGCTTCTGGGCGGGTATCCCCATCCGTCCGAGGGCGGCCAAGTGTTGATCCGGCTTGTCGAAGGTGGCAATGACGATGCCATCCACGTCGGCGGTGGACAGCTCGGACACCGGCCGGATGGGCAGGCCGAGGAACTGGCCGCCGCCCTCGCCCGCGAAGACCCCGACGGGTTCGAGGCCGAACTCCTTGAGGGTGAGGTAGGCGAGCTCGGCCGCCTCACCTGCTCCGCAGAGGGCGATGCGCTTCATCCCGTTGTCGCCGAGCTGGCTCATGGCCTCGCGCAGGTTGTCGCGCGTGCGCCGGAAGAGATTGAGCGAGTGGCCCATGTACTCGTAGGTCAGGCGGGCCTTCTCCCCCACCCCCTTGGGAGTGAGCACGTAGCGGAGACGCTTGCCCGCGTAGGGCTTGATGGGGAATTCCCGGATCTTGATGAAGCCCTTGCCGGCCAGCCGCTTCAGGTAGAGGTTGGTCAGTCCCAGGGCGACACCTAGGCGCTGGGCCAGCGCGCGCTGGGTGAGCGGCACCCCCTCCTCGATAGCGGTGAGGATTTCCAGCTCCCGCTCGACATGCCGCTCGATGGCCATGGCGTTCAATATATGAACATAGGCCCCGGCAGTCAAGCAAGGTTTCCTAGGGCTCTCCTTTAAAGAAGTCGACGAAGCGACGGGGGTCGGCGAGCTCCTTCGCGTAGCGGAGATTCCCCGCGGTGCCCGTGTGGGTGATCCAGAGGAAGCCGGCATAGGCCGCGAGGGCGATGGCCATGCCTCCCGCGATGGCCCCGGGCAAGGCCAGGCCGGCCACGAGCAGCGTTGCCCGCACACTCTCGTTGACGGCGACGAGGACAGCGAAACCGGCGAGATAGGCCACGGTCACCCATTGAAAGCCGATGCCGGCCAGCTCGCGCGTCCACCGAATGAAGACCCAGCATGGGAAAACCACCATGAGCAGGCGAACGGTGGCGGCACCCGTACCGCCCCAGAGCGGGACCAGGGCCACCATGGCGGCCAGATACACGAGCAGCCTCAGCACGACCACGGGCACGAACCGCGCGTGCTGGTCCATGGCGTAGAGAATGAACTGGTACGGGTTGAACGCGGCCTGGGCGAGGGCGGCGACCACGAAGATCATGAGAGGGTCCAGGGCAGGAAGGAATCGCTCGCCATAAACGAGCGTGACGATGGGCTGGCGCAAGGCCCAGAGCCCGAAGGCCGCCGGCACCGCGATGAAGAGGAGCCGGTCCACGGCGGAGGCGAAGACGCGGCGGGTCTCGCCTCCCCTGTCTCCGCCCGGCGCGGCGAAGAGGCGCGAGAGCCTGGAGAGCAGGAGCTGGAACGGATAGGCGTTCAAGGTTCCGAGGATTTCCCAGAGCACCCGCGCGACCTGATAGTAGCCGGCGGCGGTGAGACCTGCCCATCGCGCGACGAGAATCCGGTCGAGCGAATCCTGGAGGATGCCGAACGGGCTCGTGATCAGGAGAGGTCTCGCATAGCTCCAGTAGGCGCGGAGCGTCGCGCGGTCGGGTCGCCGGAGGGCGATGCCTCGGCGGCCGATCAGAATGTACGCGCCGACCACGATCTCCGCCGCTCCCTCGACGAGCAGCGCGGCCGCCACCCAGCGGATGTCCGGCGCCCAGACGAGCACGGCCACCGTGGCCGCGAAGCGCAGCCCCTTGCCCGCCATCTGCGTCGAGGCATGCGCGACCGCCCACTCCCGGCCGACGAAGGCGACGCTCAGGCTGGTCGAGAGATTGACGAGGAGCTGCGCGGCCAATACGAAGAGCACGACGGACACCGGCACCCCGGCCGGAATCACCAGCGATCCCCAGCGTGAGGCGAGGAGCACCACGAGGAGCGCCGTCCCCTGGATGGCGAGCTGGAGGGCCGCCATGGTCCCGACGCAGCGGCCCAGGTCCGCTCCCTCCGCCACGCGCTTCTGGTGCGCCTGGCTGAAGCCGGGGAGGAGAAAGGCGGTGAGGAGGCCGACCAGGCCCGTGCTGAAACCGAGAATGCCGAGCGCCTCCGGCCCGAGCACGCGCGCAATGAGCACGGTCGAGAGGAGGCCGAAGCCGTTCGCCACCCACGTGCCGGCGAAAAGGACGATCGACTTCCGGCCGAGATCGCCCTTCATTCGATCACCCCGAGGCGCCCGCTCGCGCTGCCCGCGTACCAGACGCGTCCTTGGCCATCCACGGCGATCGCCCGCACCCGCGAGCGTGGCGTGGGCAGGGCGACGGCGGTCATGCGCTCCGTGGGGGGATCGAAGCGGACGATCTTGTCGCCCATGAACTCGGCGACCCACACCGTCCCCGAGGCGGCGACGGCGATGGCGTACGGGCTCGAGCCCGGCCCGGAAGGCATGGGCCAGGAGCGCGTGCGGAGCGTCGAAGGGTCGAGCTGGAGGAGCTGGTGGCCACCGAAGAGCGTCACCCAGATCGTCCCGTCAGGGCCCGCGGCCACGCCCCGGGGACGGCTGCCCGGGGGAAGCGGCAATGGGGTGAGGGATTTGTCCGTCGTGTCTATGCGCACCAGCCGGTCGGCGCCAGGCTCGGCGACCCAGATGCCGCCACGCCCGTCGGCCGCGATGCCGTCGGGCCTGAGGTCCGCGGCGCCCAGCTTGATCTCGCTCACCGCGAATCCCCGGGGCACCGGCTCGGCGCCGCGCGGGAGCCGCCCGACCATGCCATCGGAGTGAACGGTGAACCAGACGTCCCCGTCCTTGGGATCGCGGGCGAGGAGCCAGGGAGACGGGATGGCGTTTCGCGCCGTCAGCATGGCGGGGATACCGAATTCCTTGGGCGTCTCGGCGCCCGGGTCCAGTCGGCCCACGCGCCCGAGACCGCTGGCCGCGAACCAGACGGCGCCGCCGGGATCGGCGAGCAGCCCGATCGGGTGGGCCCGCAGCGCCAGAGGGTATTCCTTGTACTGCCCCACCCGCGGATCGAAGCGAACGAGCTTGTCGGCGAACGTGGAGGCGATCCAGACCGCTCCGTCGGGCGTTACCGCCATGCCGTTCGGGAAGGCCAGCACGGGATCGCCGTACTCGCGCGCGGAGAGCGGCCGCTCCGGCTGCGCCGCGCCGAGCAGGAGCGCGGCGACGAGCAGCACCCCGAGGGCGGGGACCGGTCTACCGATCATCGTGATCGCGCCTGCGCCCGCTCACCACGAGCGCGCCCACGAGCATGAGTGCGCCGGCGGCGGCCAGGGCCAGGCCCGGGAAGAATCCAGGCGAGACGAAGCGCCAGCGAATCACGTGGCGGCCGGGGGGCACCGCCACCCCCTGGAAAAGCTCGTCGACGGGATAGATGACGGTTGGCGCGTCATCGACGCGCGCCCGCCAGCCGCGCGAGCGCGTCTCGCCGAGCACGACGAAGGTGCCTCGGGGCGATTCCACGTTCACGGTGACGTCGCCCGGGCGCCATCGCGTCGTGAGCTTGACCTGGTCCACGGCGCTGGCGGTGGCATCCTCCGGACAGCCATAGCAGAAGGGCCCGAGAGCGGGCAGGGAGAAGATGAGCGGGGTGACGCCCGCGGGGCTCTTCGGCTCCGCCACCCGGCGGATCCGGTCGACGGCGTAGACGAGCGGCCGCGCGCCCGCGATACGATAGAGCCTGAAGCCGTTCTCCTCGCCCACGAAGCCGAGTCGCGGATGCGCCGGCTCGCCTCCACCGTCCCAGAACACCCACCCCACGCCCAGCTCGGCATACACGTCGACCACGTCGTCCCAGTCGGCGAGCGGCGTGGCCATGCGCTGCATGAAGAGCATGCCGGGGATGCGGTAGGCGGCGCGGGTGAAGTAGAGGTTCGGCACCTCGCCGAAGAAGTGCGCGGCGGGCAATCCGAGGAGGAGGTTGTGCTGCGAGTTGAGGAGGGGCGCCTGCGAATCCGGCGCGCGGTCGGTTCCCGTGACGAAGACGGCCGGAGCCCTCGGCTCCGCGCGCACCCGCGCGGCGAGTCCGGTGGGAAGCGCGCGGTCGAATCGCGGATTGATGTAGGCGCGCCGGGGATCGTGGCTCGTCTGCCACGCGCAGGAGCCGAGAGCTACCACGAGGAGGGCGGCGAGGATACGCCGGCGTACGGCCCTCGTCTCTCTCGCGGCAAGCTCGCCCAGGAGGAGAACCCCCAGCCACATGAACGGCTCGAAGACCCGCTCGGGAAGGCGGAAGGGAAAGAGGGCCACGCCGGTCGCCCACATGGGCAGGGCAAGCCAGGGCACCGCGTGGAAGAGACCGAAAAGGAAGTAGACGGCGAATACGGGCCAGAGCAGCGTTCCGCGAATCCTCCCCACCAGCGCGCCCACAGCGATGGCGACCCACGCGCCCCAAGGGAAGAATGTGGCCTGCCAGAAGGTCGTCCAGTTCATGCGGTACTTCCACCAGATATAGGCCCGCACGAGGTGCCAGTCCGCGAAGGTCACGATGTAGCGGCGGCCGGACTCGGCGTAGTGCGCGGCGGCCGGCAACAGATAGGGCGCGACGAGGAGGCCGGCGGCCACGTGGCGAATCACCAGCGCGGGAAGCCGCGGGCGGAGGGCGCCCCATTCGACCCAGAGGGTGAAGACCCCGAGGAGCACCGCGTAGTAGACGCCGAACTGAGGGTGGAAGCAGAGCACCCAGAGCGCGGCGGCTATCGACCATGCGGCGTCCCATCCACTGAAGCGCTCCCGGCGGGACGCCTTGAGCGTGAGCCAGAGGAGCACGGGCAGCCATGCGCCCGAGCTCAGATAGGTGATGTCGCCGAACTGGACGAGGGAGCCCTCGGCGAGCATGCTCGCGCTCGACGCGACCACCACGATCCAGAACGGCCAGCCGAGGGCGAAGCAGAGGAGGACCAGTCCCGCGGCCTTGAGGGCGGCGTTCAGATCCTTCTGGGAGATCTGGTGCCACTGAGCCGGCACCTTGTAGTAAGTCTTCGCGGACGAGTCCGCCACGTATGTGAACGTAGGGGAGCCGCAGGCACTTAGTCCCACCGTCGCGAGCACGCTCATGAGGAGGAACGCCAACCCCCCGGTGAGGCCTCGTCTTGAGCGGAAGGCCCGTTTCGTCAAAGGGGTGACCTCCACAATTCGTGTTCTCCTGCCCAGTATGCCGTTTGATATCGTTTTGGTAAAGGCGATCAGGATACAGATCGGGCGTGGCTGACCGTCCACGCGGCATGACCGTAGCCAGGCCGGCCAGCGCAAAGAGGTCGATCGCGTTTTGAATGATGTCCCGCTTCACATCGAGATCAGGAAATATATTGATCGCCGCATCGGTGATGAAAAGCGTCTCGGCATGGCTCGGGACGTCCATGATGAAGACGTGACTGATGCGCCGCGCGGTGCGCAGGCCCGTTGTCGCGGAGGTCACCGCTCGCATGAGCTCGTCGGTATGCAGGCTGCCCTTCATCAGAAGCTCGCCCCTGGATTCGCGGATCAGCTCGACCGCTTTTGCTGCGGCCGCGTCACTGTGTGGCGCGTCGACCAGTTCATAGCGAGCGATATCGATCCCATGTTGCTTGGCGACGGCGGTAATTGGCTACCGGGCCAACCAGAATGGGAACGATGATCCCCAGTTCCGCCGCGGCAACAGCGCCGCGCAGCGAGGTTTCGTCGCAGGGGTGGGCGACCACTGTGGTCGCCGGCGGCACTTCTCTGGCAAGTGAAATGAGGTTCTCGTATTTGCTCTGCGGCGGCTGCCCGAAAGGGCCTCCGGTCGTAATGGCATCGATCTCGCTGTCCTGGAGCATGGTCGTTCATCCGGTAATAGTGGTGTCTGCATGCAAGATTTTTTCGTCCCCATTCTTTCGCTGAAGCTTCCTCCGATTTTGCGGAAAGGAAATCGTGGCGCCTTCCTCTCCGATCCCAAAGAGCCGGCCAATCTCGCTCAACCTCTTCTCATCCTCCGCAGAGATCGCCCCGCAAGCCGCCATGACTTGCCTGACGACGTTGAAGGCTTCGCTTCGCGTCTGAGCATCGGGCGGAAGCAGTGACGGCAGGGCCGCGAGCGCCGCTTGCTGATCGATCAGCAGGATTGCGAACTGCTCACGCACGAGCCGCTTGAAGTCCGAT
>Ga0137403_10008851_pt1 | contig 11238 bp, 9 predicted proteins | sample CZOMad2_1_16fung_FD_122057 | JGI IMG/M metagenome (GOLD analysis project Ga0137403, IMG submission 122057) | Vadose zone soil fungal communities from Angelo Coast Range Reserve, California, USA - CZOMad2_1_16fungal (Hybrid Assembly) | ecosystem: Environmental > Terrestrial > Soil > Vadose zone...
ACTTGATTCCGTGCTTGTGGCCAGCGGGGTTGAAGTGAGGTCCGGCGCTCTGAAAGGTTGGCGCCTCGCACTTGCCGGTCCGGTGGATATGGAAGGCGTGCTCGCCAGGCGGCAGGTTCTGGAATGCCGCGCGGATCAATACTCCATGCGGCGTCTGCTCGAGCACGGCGGAGCCTGCGCTGTTGCCGACGGCTGTCTCCAGACGGGCGACGGCGAGGAGCTTCGCATCGGCGCCTGCAGCGATTGGGGAAACGATCGAAACGAGTCCAGCGGCGAGAATAGCGCGATTCACTGACCCTCCTGGTCCTGCGCGTTGGCGCTCGGACCTCCTGAGCAACTTCCGGACCATCACTGGCTTCTGGCAATCCGGGCGATTCGGCGCAACATCCCTGAGTCCGGTCCCTCCGCCAAGACCGGCGCCCGCAGCCGGTGCGGTTTGGGTCGCTCGGTCGCCGCCTGGAAGGAAATGGAGTGGAAGGCCGCTGCTGATCAATCCGTAGACAGGATTGTTTGAGCCATGAACATCGCGGCGGCTAGCGCGCGCTCCAGCGAGGCATGCTCACAACTGGCGCGATCGTTGCTGTGTAGACCCGAACGAGGCTTGGCACTGCGGAAGGCCCGGCTGGAGGCACGCGGAATGGCAGACGGCCCGCAACTGAAGCCACCGAACGGCGACGCGTCGCCTGGCGAACGCAGGGAACGCGAAGGACTCTGCAAGCCGGCCGACGCGTCGAACGCGATCTCCGGCGGCCCCTGGGTGCTCGCCTTCTGCCCAGGCCCTTCTGGCTCGACCTGCCCGCGCCCGAGCGAGGCGCTGCTCGCGGAGCTGCGCGGGCTGGGAGCGAGCCTCGCAGTCTTGCGGCCGGACGGGGGAACCTTGCTGCGCCCAGAGGATTCTCCCCAGCCGCTGCGCCCCGCGCCCGCGCTTTGGGCCCGGCACGGGGCACCTCCGGACCGCGCAACGCTGGTGGTCCTCGACGACGAAGGCCAAGTGCGCTTGTGCCGCACGCTGGACGCCTCCGCCGACGTGGAGTGGATGCTGCTGCGCGCGCTGCGCGATGCTGCTCGCGCCCGCGCTCCCGCGAGCCTGGTAAGCCGGCGCGAGCTGCTGGTGTGCGCGCTCGCGGCGGCGGTGGCCGCAGCGGTGCTCGACGCCTGCGCGGGAGCGCCGCGGGGCGCTGACCAGCGACCGGTGCAAACGGCCTCCAGCGGCCCGGACCTGATCGACGTGGCGCTGGTGATCAACGGCGAGCGCCGCGTGCTTCGCATCGAGCCGCGGGTGACGCTGCTCGATGCTCTGCGCGAGCAGCTCGGCCTCACCGGCACCAAGAAGGGCTGCGACATGGGCCAGTGCGGCGCCTGCACCGTGCTGGTGGACGGCAAGCGCATCGACTCCTGCCTCGCGCTCGCCGTCCAGCACGAGGGGCGCGAGATCACGACCATCGAGGGCCTCGCGCGCGGCGAGGATCTCCACCCGATGCAAGCGGCGTTCCTCGAGCAGGACGCATTCCAGTGCGGCTACTGCACGCCGGGCCAGATCCTCTCGGCCGTGGCCCTGCTCGCGGAGCGCAAGGGGCAGCCGCTGGACGACGACGCCATCCGCGAGGGCATGAGCGGCAACCTGTGCCGTTGCGGCGCCTATCCAAACATCGTTGCCGTCGTGCGCGGCGTCGCCGGGAGGAGTTGACCATGCGCCTGATCCACTTCCAGCGCGCCTCCGGCATCGACGAAGCCCTCCGCGCCGGATCGGTGCCGGACACCGCCTTCCTCGCCGGAGGCACCTCGCTGGTGGACTTGATGAAGCTCGAGGTGCTCCACCCGGCACGGGTCGTCGACGTGGGCCGCCTCGCGCTGACGCGCATCGACAGCGAAGGCGGCGGGCTGCGCATCGGAGCGCTCGCCACCAACACCGACGTGGCCCAGAACGGCGAGGTGAAGAAGAAGCTGCCGGCGCTCAGCGAGGCGCTGCTGTCCGGCGCCTCGCCGCAGCTGCGCAATGCCGCCACCGTGGGCGGGAACTTGTTGCAACGCACGCGCTGCGCCTACTACCGCGACCTCGCAACCGCCTGCAACAAGCGAAACCCCGGCGGGGGTTGCGACGCACTTCAGGGCTGGACACGCATGCACGCCGTGCTCGGCACCAGCGACCAGTGCATCGCCGCGCACCCCTCGGACATGTGCGTGGCGCTGGCCGCGCTGGACGCCACCGTCCGCGTGCGCGGAGCTGCGGGCGAACGGGACATCCCCTTCGCCGAGCTGCACCTGCTTCCCGGCGAGCACCCGGAACGGGAGTTCGCGCTCGCGCCAGGCGAGCTCATCATCTCGGTGTTCGTACCGGCGACGCCGCAGGCCGCCCGGTCGCGCTACCTCAAGGTGCGCGACCGCGCCTCCTACGCCTTCGCGCTCGCCTCCTGCGCGGCCGCGCTGCACGTCGAGGGAGGCAGGATCCGCGCGGCAGGGCTGGCGCTGGGCGGCGTGGGCACCAAACCCTGGCGCGTCCCGGAGGCGGAGGCGACACTGATCGGCAAAGCGCCCTCGACCGAGGCGTTCGCGCGCGCGGCGGAGATCGCCCTGCGCGGGGCGCGCACGCGGCCCGACAACGCCTTCAAGGTGGAGCTGGCCAGACGGACGGCGGTGCGGGCCCTCCGGCGTGCGGCGGAGGCCACATGAAAGACTCGGTGGGAAAGCCGCTGGTGCGCGCCGACGGGCGCGCCAAGGTGACCGGCCAGGCGAGGTACTCGGCGGAGGTGCAGGTGGCGGGCGTGGCGTATGCGGTGATGGTCACCAGCAGGAGCGCCCGCGGCCGCGTTGCGTCCTTCGACACCGCCTCGGCCGAGCGCGAGCCAGGCGTGCTAGCGGTGCTCACCCACCAGAACGCGATGCGCCTTCCCGGCGGCGAGGGGGCGGTCGATCCGAGCGACCGCGTGGTGCAGGTGCTGCAAGACGACCGCATCTTCTACAGCAACCAGCCCATCGCGCTGGTGGTTGCCGACACGCTCGAGCGCGCCACGCACGCGGCCCTGCTGGTGCGCGCGCGGGAGGAGCCGGAGAAGTTCACCGTGCGGCTCGACGACGAGATCGACCGGGCCTTTCCGCAGCAGACGTTCAGCTCGGCGGGAACGTTTCCTGCCGACGAGGTGCACGGCGACATCGAGGGGGGCTTGAGCCGGGGCCCGGCCCGCATCGACCAAACCTACGAGATGCCGCCCGAGACGCACAACCCCATCGAGCCGCACGCTACCATTGCGGTGTGGAGCGGGCCCGACCGGGTCACGGTCTACGACGCCACGCAGGGGGTCTTCGGCGTCCGCAAGAAGCTCGCCAAGGCCTTTGGCCTGCCGCCCGAGAACGTGCGGGTGCTCACCAAGTTCGTGGGAGGCGGATTCGGTTGCAAGGGCTCGGTCTGGTCGCACGTGGTGCTCTCGACGCTCGCGGCGAAGCAGGTGGGCCGGCCGGTCAAGCTGGTGCTCACGCGGCAACAGATGTTCGGCATGGTGGGCGGCCGTCCTCGCATTCGCCAACGCCTGCGGGCCGCCGCCACACAGGACGGGCGGCTCACGGCTCTGTCCCACCAGAGCACCTCGACCACCTCCCGGTTCGACATCTTCCTAGAGCCCGCCGCGTCTGTCAGCCGCCACATGTACGCGAGCGCGGCGCTGGAAACGCGCCACCGGCTGGTCCGACTCGACATCGGCACGCCGACCTACATGCGCGCGCCCGGTGAATCGAGCGGCAGCTTCGCGCTCGAGTCGGCGATGGACGAGCTGGCCCATGAGCTGAAGATGGATCCGCTGGAGCTGCGCCTGCGCAACTACGCCGAAGTCGATCCGTCCAACGGCAAGCCCTTCTCGAGCAAGTCGCTGCGAACCTGCTATCAGATGGCCGCCGACCGCTTCGGGTGGCGGCGCCGCAACCCCTCCCCGCGTGCGGTGCGGCGCGACGGCTGGCTCGTGGGGATGGGAATGGCCACCGCTTCGTATCCGGCCAACTTCAACAAGGCCTCCGCGGTGGCGCGGCTCTTGCCCGACGGGAGCGCGGTCGTGCAAAGCGGCGCGGTCGACATCGGCACCGGCACTTACACCGTGATGGCGCAGGTGGCGGCGGACGCGCTCGGCGTTTCCCCGGAGCGGGTCAAGTTCGACCTGGGGGACACCGAAATGCCCGAGGCGCCACGGTCGGGCGGTTCGCAGACGGCCGCCAGCGTCTCCTCGGCGGTGCTCCTGGCCTGCCGCGCCCTGCGCGACAAGCTGATCGGCATGGCGGTGGCCGATCCACGCTCGCCGCTGAAGGGCGCCGCGGCCGCGTACGTGGCGGTCGCGGACGGCCGCCTGTCGGCGGGCGGAGCGTCGGACGCCTACGCGGACGTCGTCGCGCGCGCAGGCGGCAGGCCGGTAGAGGCGCGCGCCGATGCGCAGCCCGACCAGGAGCGCAAGAAGTACGCGCTGCAGTCCTTCGGCGCGCAGTTCGCCGAGGTCCACGTCGACCCCGAACTGGGGCAGGTGCGCGTGGCCCGGCTGGTGGCCGCCTTCGCCGCGGGCCGCATCCTCAACGCGCGCACCGCGCGCAGCCAGCTCATGGGCGGAATGGTGTGGGGCATCGGCATGGCCCTGCACGAGCACACCGTCTACGACGAGAAGCTGGGCCGGATCATGAGCCGCGACCTGGCCGACTACCACGTGCCCACGAACGCCGACGTGCTCGAGATCGTGCCGCTGTTCCTCGAGATCGAGGAGGACCCGCACGTGGCGCCCTCCGGTGTAAAAGGCATCGGCGAGATCGGCATCACCGGCGCGGCCGCCGCCATCGCCAACGCGGTATTCAACGCCACCGGCAAGCGCATCCGCTCGTTGCCCATCACGCCGGACAAGCTGCTGCTCTAGACGGACCACTGATCGTCAACGACAAGGAGATGGCGATGCATGCTACCCTGCAGGGCATCGGGATCGGGTTCCCGATTGAAGAGACGGTGGCAGGCCGCGCTTGGCTCGCCGTGGGCCTCCATTCGGGGGCATCCTCTGGACTGCCACGCTTTCGACGCTAGTCGGGTTCTTGTTCTGCTTGTTCCCAGGAGTCCTGGCTGCCGTGGGATTTGCGTTAGCCATGCCGGTCGTTCTACTCGAAGGCCGACGCGGGACCGCTGCCTTGCGACGCTCCTGGAGATTGATGAAGGTCGAATGGCCGCGTGTCGTGGGCTTGTGGCTTGTCGCGGTCGCAGCGATGGCAGTCCTCGTGGGTCCGCTGTCGTTGTTGTTCTTCCGCGCCGGCGATCCGGCAGCCATGTTCGATCTGATGTCGGGCTGGCTCGGTATCAGCCTGCAGCTTTCGCAGATCGCGATTTCGCTGTTGTTGTTCCCGCTGCCTGTCATTGGTACGACGCTCGTCTATCTGCATGCGCGCCGGGAGCAAGAGGGCATCCCAGTGGCCGAGTTGCAGCTGCAGATGCAGCGGGCGGCCACCGGGATCTAACGCGGCTCGAAACCGCGATGGATCGAGCTCTATTCGGAATCGCCGGCGCACCCCTCGGATTCGCTAGCGTCCTCTTCCTCGAACTGCCCCTCGGTGTCCGCGACGGGCCTGGTAGCGAATGGCGTGAAACGCGGCATAGCGGCGCCAGTCTCAACGATGACGGCATCGCCGGTTCCCGGGCCTTCACCCGAGGGGCCCGTCGCCGAGCCCCACCAGTTGCAGGTGGCGTCGATCGCGCTGATCTGCCTGGCCGCGACGCGCAGGCCGGCCTGAGCATTGCCCGCGATGTCGTTGTAGCGGACAACGGGCGTTGCAGGAGGGAAGCCATAGAGGCTGCCGACCCAGATTGCCGCGGGCAGGTTGCGCAGCGTGGCAGTGGCACAGCCTTGAACGACGCCGACGATCCGGTTCCGTTCGATCCGGCCATTGAAATACTCGAAACTGATCGCGGAAGTTGGCCGGCACGCATGGGTCGTATTGGCAATTCTGTTTCCGATGACGTTCACGGTACCGGTCGCGGTTGGCGAAAGCGACGGTGGCGGGAAACCAGGTCCGACTAGAATCGACGCCACGCGCCCCGTCGGGTAGCACTCGTCCACGTCATTGTTGATGACGTCGACGTTCGTCTCTCCTGCGAGGTCGGCTCGCAGGGAGACGAAGATGCAGGCGCCGCCGACACGGCGGATTTCGTTTCCGACGAGCCAGGCGTCGATGTCGCCACCTGCCCGGATGCCGAACGTTTGCGGGGATGAGGCCGGGCCAGCGATGGCGCCATCCAAATGACTGTCGACGACCACGAGGCTGGCGCGCGGGCCCCTGGGGTCTGAATTGTTCAGTACCACGATCAGGTTGCCGGCTGCGCTGGGCTCGACAGCGAGGACAGTGACCCGTTCGACGGTCAGGTCGAGCGCGCCCTGACCCCCGATGCCATTCGCGCCGCGCGAGTGCACCGTCACGTTGCGGATGGTGACCGGCTCCGAAGTCGTGACTTGCACGCCGACGTTAGGTTTGCCGCTCGCCGCGATGATCACAGGTGCTCGGTGCCTGGCGACACCCTCGAGCGTGAGTCCCTTCCCGATCACGAGCGCTTCGTCGTATGTCCCGGGGAGGACCTTCACTCGACCTCCCGGCGCCACCATATCGATCCCTCCCTGGATGGTGGTGTTGTCCCCTCGGCCCGCTGGGTCAACGAGGACGGTGCGGTGTCCCCCTTCATTCCCGAGACCGGCGGACACAATGGATTGGGTCGGTGCCGAATCCGACTTCGAGGATACCAATGCAATCGCAGTAATCAGCGTCACGAAATGACGGCGGATCATGACCGCCCCCTTCTGCAATGGCCACGGGCCGGATAAGTACGCTTCTCTCGAAGCTGAATTATCTGAACATCACGACCCGCCGGCGTGAGAGGAGGCCCGAAAGTGGCGACGGATCGAATGTCTACAGAGCCCCCCGTGAGACTACGGCCGGTCTACTCCTCCGCTGATCCGAGTGTCAACCCACGGAACGTCAGGACGAGCCCGCTGGTCTGACCCCCATGCCGCCGTGCGAGTGCCAGTCGGGCGACCAGCCGTGTGATTACCGCGATGGCAGCAAGCCAACCTCTTTCATGAACGTAGCTGCATCCCAATAATCAGATTCGCGATGGATTTTACCAGCCTCGAGTTCCAGGATGGTCGTGCCACGCACCGACGAAAAGCGCTTGCCAGTGGCCGGTATCCCTGGGAAGTCGCCTCTGTGCGTGCCTGACATGACCCACTCGATGAACGTTCGCGCACGTATCGATCGAAGGCGCGCATGGCCGACTCGATCGCGTGCTCATCCGCGAGCCGGACTTCACGCATCCAGGCTTCCTGGCTGCCGGGCTTTCCTGGACGGGAGGGCCTGCGGTCCAACGCCGAGGAGAAAGCCCAACAGGACGAAATGCATTGGACGACCGCTCAGCCCTGGTGCGCGACGACGCGCTGCTTTTGCACGCCCAGGTTCTGGATGCTCAGCGTCATGACGTCGCCCGGCTTGAGGAACACCGGCGTCGGCTTGATGCCCAGGCCCACTCCGGGAGGCGTGCCGGTCGCGATGATGTCGCCCGGGAGGAGCGTCATGTATTGGCTGACGTGCGACACGATCTTCGCCACGCTGAAGATCATGGTGCGCGTGTTGCCCGTCTGCATGCGCTGGCCGTTCACATCGAGCGCCATGTCGAGGTTCTGCGGGTCGGTGATCTCGTCGGTGGTGACGAGCCAGGGTCCGATGGGCCCCGCGGTGTCGAAGCCCTTGCCCTTGTCCCACTGGGTGGTCGCCATCTGGAACGAGCGCTCGGAGACGTCGTTGACGATGCAATAGCCGGCGACGTGGGAGAGCGCCTCGGCCTCGCTCACGTACTTCGCGGTGCTGCCGATGACCGCGCCGAGCTCGACTTCCCAGTCGAGCTTGGTCGAGTTCCTGGGCTGGATCACGTCGTCGCTCGGCCCGCTGATACAGGTGGTCGCCTTCATGAACACGATCGGCTCCGACGGGATCGGCAGCCCGGCTTCCTTGGCGTGGTCGGAATAGTTCAGGCCGATGGCGATGAACTTGCCGATGCCGACATAGGGCACGCCGTAGCGCGGCATGCCGTTCACGAGCGGCATCGTCTCGGGCTTGAGCCGCGACAGCGTGCGCAGCTGGCGCGGCGAGATCTCGTTCGGGCCGATGTTGTCGATCTCCTTCGAGAGGTCCCGCAGGCGGCCTTCGCCGTCGATCACGCCGGGCTTCTCGTAGCCCTGCTTGCCATACCGGCACAGCTTCATATCGTCATTCCCCCATCGATCGAGTAAGCATTTCCGGTGGCGAACAGCGATTCGTCCGAGGCCAGGAACACCAGGATCCCCGTGATGTCGTCCACCGTGCCCAGCCGTCCCATGGGCTGGCGCGCGACGAAGTCCTTGCGCGCCTGCACCGGGTCGGCGAAGGCATTGATCCTTCCCTGCAGCGACGGCGTGTCGACCGTGCCGGGGCAAATGGCATTGCAGCGAATGCCTTGTTTGACGTAGTCGGCGGCGATCGACTTGGTGAGTCCGATGACCGCGCCTTTGGTCGTGCCGTAGACGAAGCGGTTGGGCAGGCCGCGAATCGACGAGGCGACCGAGGCCATGTTGATGATCGAGCCGCGCCCCTTCCTCAGCATCCCCGGGATGAAGGCGCGCGACACCAGGTACATGGACTTCACGTTGACCGCGAAGCCCTGGTCCCAGTCCTTTGGCGTGGCGTCGAGAAGGCTGCCGTGTTGCACGATCCCGGCGCAGTTGAACAGGACATCGATGTCGCCGACTTCGCGCGCCACGCCGTCGATCGCGACCTCGTCGGTCACGTCCAGCACGCGCGTTTGAATTCGCTCTTCCTGCAACGAGGAAAGAGCCTGCTCGTTGACGTCGGTGGCCCAGACCTGCGCGCCCTCGCGCGCGAACGCCAGCGCCGCGCCGCGTCCCATTCCCTGCGCCGCCGCAGTGACGAACGCGATCTTGCCTGCCAGACGTCCCGCCATGAGCAGCGATCATCCTCCCGTGCACGGCGCGGTGTAGCACAGCCGCGCCGTGCTCTGCTACGCTGCTGCACGGTGAACCAGCTCGACTTCAAGGGCCGTACGGCGATCGTCACTGGCGGCATCCAGGGCATCGGCGCGGCGATCGTGAAGCGCCTGGAAGCATCGGGGGCGAAGGTGCGCGTCTGGGATCTGAACGGCGCGCCGAAGGTCGACGTCACGGATGCTTCTTCCATAAAAAAAGCGACCGAAGATGCGCTGACGGAGCTTGGGAAGGTCGATGTCCTGGTCAACAATGCAGGCGTCGCAGGACAAAACGTCCCCACCGTGGACTATCCCATCGAGGAGTGGGAGCGTGTGCTGCGCATCAACCTCACCAGCCAGTTCCTCTGCTGCCGGGCGGTCGCGCCGCACATGGTCAAGGCGGGATACGGCCGCATCGTCAACATCGCCTCGATCGCAGGCAAGGAAGGCAATCCCAACGCGGTGGCGTATTCTGCGTCCAAGGCCGGGGTCATCTCGCTCACCAAGTCGCTCGGCAAGGAGCTGGCGCAATCGGGCGTGCTGGTGAACTGCTTGACGCCGGCGGCGGCGAAGACCGCGATCTTCGAGCAGATGACCGAAACGCACATCAAGTACATGCTCTCCAAGATCCCGATGGGCCGCTTCGTGCACGTCGAGGAGATCGCGGCGCTCGCGTGCTGGCTGGCTTCCGCGGACTGTTCGTTTTCAACCGGCGCGGTGTTCGACATTTCCGGCGGCAGGGCCACCTATTAAATGAAGAAGTCCAATCCAAAGCGGCGTTCGATCCAGTGGTTCGGGCGCCAGGACATCTACGGCTTCATCTATCGCAGCTGGATGAAGAACCGCGGCGTGCCGCACGACATGTTCGACGGCCGCCCGGTGATCGGCATCTGCAATACCTGGTCCGAGCTGACGCCTTGCAACACGCACTTCCGCGTCCTCGCCGACCACGTGCGCCAGGGCGTCCTCGATGCCGGGGGCTTCCCGCTCGAGTTCCCGGTCATGTCGCTCGGCGAGACGCTGATGCGTCCTACCGCGATGCTCTACCGCAATCTCGCCAGCATGGACGTCGAGGAGTCGATCCGCGCCAATCCGCTCGACGGCGTGGTCCTTCTCGCCGGCTGCGACAAGACTACGCCCGCTACGCTCATGGGTGCGTGCAGCGTCGACCTGCCCACCATCCTCGTCTCCGGCGGGCCGATGCTCTCCGGCAAGTACCACGGCAACGACATCGGCTCGGGGACCAACACCTGGACGATGTCGGAGGATCTGCGTGCCGGCAAGATCACGCTCGAGGAGTTCCACGAGGCCGAGTCCTGCATGCACCGCTCGCACGGCCACTGCATGACGATGGGCACCGCGTCGACGATGGCGTCGATGATCGAGGCGCTCGGCGTCGGCATGCCTGGCAACGCGGCGATTCCCGCGGTGGACGCACGCAGATACGACCTTGCGCGCATGGCAGGCCGGCGCATCGTCGATCTGGTCAAGGAGAACGTCTGCCTTTCCAGGATTCTCGCCAGGGAGGCGTTCGAGAATGCGATCCGCGTCCTGGCGGCCATCGGCGGATCGACGAATGCGGTGATTCACCTGACCGCCCTCGCGCGCCGCATCGGCGTCGATCTGGACCTCGACGACTTCGACCGGCTCGGCCGCGGCGTGCATACGCTTGTCAATCTGATGCCCTCGGGCAAGTACCTGATGGAGGATTTCTATTACGCCGGCGGCCTGCCGGCCGTGCTCCGGGAGCTGGGCGAAAACAACCTCCTGCAGCGCGACGCGTTCACGGTCAACGGCAAGACGATCTGGGAGAACAACAAGGACGCGCCCTGCTGGAATCGCGACGTCATCCACGGCTTCAAGTCGCCGTTCAAGAAAGACGCCGGCATCGCGGTGCTGCGCGGCAACCTCTGCCCCGAGGGCGCCATCATCAAGCCTTCCGCAGCGACGCCGAAGCTCATGACGCACCGCGCCCGCGCGGTGGTGTTCGAGGACATCGAGGACTTCCACCGCCGCATCGACGACCCCAAGCTCGACATCGACGAGAACTGCGTGATGGTGCTCAAGAACTGCGGCCCCAAGGGCTACCCCGGGATGGCCGAGGTCGGCAACATGCCGCTGCCGCCCAAGCTGCTGAAGAAAGGCGTCACCGACATGGTGCGCATCTCGGACGCGCGCATGAGCGGGACCGCTTACGGCACCGTGGTGCTGCACGTCTGCCCCGAAGC
>Ga0137403_10008852_pt1 | contig 11237 bp, 11 predicted proteins | sample CZOMad2_1_16fung_FD_122057 | JGI IMG/M metagenome (GOLD analysis project Ga0137403, IMG submission 122057) | Vadose zone soil fungal communities from Angelo Coast Range Reserve, California, USA - CZOMad2_1_16fungal (Hybrid Assembly) | ecosystem: Environmental > Terrestrial > Soil > Vadose zone...
GAACAGTTCATGGCCAAAATTGGGGAGGCGATCCAAGCCCGTTTTCGCAATACAGCCGCCGCCATCGAGAAAATCCGTGCTCGTGGTGGCAAAGTCGTTTTCGTTCGGTGTCCACATAGCGGCGGATTGAAAGAACTCGAAGATCGCGACACGCCGCGCGCTAAAAGCTGGGACCCGCTTTTAAAAATGACCCGCGCTCCCGGTATTTACTATTCCGATTTTCCGGAGCTTTCCGGATTCAATTGTCCCGAGTGGTCGCACTTGTCCGCCGGCGATTCGGTCGAATTCAGCAAACGACTCATCCCGCATTTGCGCGCGGCGCTGAAAATGTAGTCGAACTTCAGTCGCCTTTCCGGGCGGCTTCGGCGAAGCGATGTCGCCTGATTTTGCGCCGTGGTCCTCCGAGTTGCAGGCAATTCGACTCGCTACACTTGAGCCTTCGGGATAGAACAAACTTGATGCCGGACGAAGCCCTACCTGAAGTGAAGTTCGAGATCGGCTATGTGCTTTACATCGACATTGTTGGTTACTCCAAACTGCTGATCCATGAACAGTCCGAACAGATTCAAAAATTGAGACAGATCGTTCGCGGAACGGAGCAATTCCAGCTCGCGGAAGCAGAAGGCAAGCTGTTACGCCTGCCGACCGGCGATGGCGGCGCACTCGTTTTTCGCAATAACTTGGAAGCGCCCGTGAGGTGCGCTCTCGAGATCGGCAAAGCTTTACGAAATCACCCCGACCTTTGCGTGCGAATGGGAATTCACTGCGGCCCGGTAAACGAAATTACCGACTTGAATGAACAGGCGAACATCGCCGGTGCCGGAATCAACATTGCGCAGCGAGTGATGAATTGCGGCGATGCCGGTCACATTCTTCTCTCTAAACACGTCGCCGAGGATCTCGAGCATTTTGCGCGGTGGCGGCCGTACCTGCACGATCTCGGCGAATGTGAAACGAAACACGGTAAAACGGTTTCGATCGTCAATTTCTACGGTGACGAGTTTGGAAATTCTCAACCTCCTCAAAAGTTCAAAGCTAAGACACGCATTTCACGCAAGTCTATTGCCATCTTACCGTTCGAAAACCTGAGCGAAGATAAAGCGAACGACTACTTCGCGGTTGGAATTCAAGAAGAGATCCTCACCAGGCTCGCAAAAATCGGTGATCTGAAGGTTATCTCGCGGACATCGACGTTACGCTTCAAAAGCTTACCGGAGAACGTTCCGGAGATCGCCAAGCAGCTTGGCGTGGCAAATATTCTCGCGGGCACGGTCCAGAAAGCGGTCGATCAGGTGCGAGTGAATGTTCGGTTGATCGATGCAGAAAGCGATTTGCACCTTTGGGCGGAAGTATACGATCGAAAGCTGACTGATATTTTTGCCGTTGAAACTGATATTGCGTCGAAAATAGCCGATTCACTTCAAGCGAACCTGACTGGCGCCGAACGACGCGCGATCTCAGTTCGTCCGACCGAGAGCAGTGAGGCGCATCAGCTTTACCTCATGGGGCGATATCACTTCAACCGGTTCTTCGCACCCGGCCACGAGAAGAGCCGTGATTACTTCGTTCAGGCGACCGAAGCTGATCCATCCTACGCGCTGGCTTACGCAGGCGTTGCGCTCTATTACTCGTTCGGCGCGGCCAATGGCATTTTACCGCCTGACGACTGGCCAAAAGCGGAGGAAGCAGTCAATAAAGCTTTGGCTTTAGATCAAAATCTAGCGGAAGCCTACAATTGTCTGGCCGCTGTCGAAATTTATAGCAAGCGCAACTGGCCCGCCGCCGAACGTGCGTTTCGTCGCGGATCGGAATTGAATCCGAACCTCGCAGACATTCGCCATCATTACGGCTTATGCTTGATCTTGCTCGGACATAATGCCGAGGGCCTCGCACAGATGGCGCGCGCCGCCGAGCTTGACCCGTTCTTTTTGGGATTAAATCTGCACTCCGGCAGACTGCTCTTTTACACGCGGCAGTACGACGAGGCGATCGACCAGTTCATGAAAACCTTGGAGCTGTCACCGGGTTACGCTGCAGCACACGAATGGCTCGGTGATGTTTATGAGAAGAAGGGCATGGCTCGCGAAGCGGTTGACCAATGGACCAAGGCACTATTGTCCGGCGGCCAAAGCGAGGATGCATCGATGGTGCAAAAAACTTATGGCACATCCGGATTCATTGCCGCTGTCCGGGAATTAGGCCGGCGCAAACTCGAGCACTTGAATCAACGCGCTCGTCGTGGCGAGTACGTTCCGGCGGCAGAATATTTAATGGCCTATGTCCGGTTAGATGATAAGGAGCAAGCACTTGCTTCGCTGGCAAAAGTCGTGGACGAACCCAATTGGTTTGCGCTCGAAGTCAAAGTAAATCCAACGCTCGACGATTTGCGCACTCGCCCGCGATTTCGGCAACTTATTGATCGCGTGCTGCCAGCCCGGTCGTAAACAAGCCATTATCGATTTACCGCCTGTCCGGCTCGGACTTAGTCGCCTTGGCGGACGGCATCGGCGAAGGCGACCTCGCCGGCTTTTAAATCCAACTCCGCTTCTCGCGGCGTTCCAAAAACCCGCGCGCGATTTTCGTCGAATTCTCTTTCCCACCGCGCGACCACAACCGTGGCCAGACAATTCCCAATCACGTTCACGCAGGTGCGGCCCATGTCCATGAGCTCGTCGACTCCAAAAATAATCGCGACGCCAATCGGGCCGAGCCCCGCCGGCACAAACGTATTCAGCGTTGCCAACAAAATGACGAGTGACGCGCGCGGCACCGCGGCCACCCCTTTCGAAGTGAGCATCAAGGTCAGCATCATCGTGATCTGCTGACCAAATCCCATGTGCCAGCCCATCGTCGTTTCCGCAGCTTGTGCCACGAACACTGACGCCATCGCCAGGTAAAGCGTCGAGCCATCCATATTGAACGAATATCCGGTCGGCATAACGAAGCCGACGATGTGACGCGGCACACCAAATCGTTCCATCGCCTGCATCGCCTTCGGCAACGCCGATTCGCTGCTCGTAGTCGCAAAGGCCAACGCCGCTGGTTCGCGGACCGCGCGGAAAAATTGCCGGATCGGTAGGCGCACGATGAACGCCACGATTCCAAAAACCAGCACAACGAAAATGATCAGCGCTAGATAAAGTGAAAGAATGAGTTTTCCCAGATTGACTAGCACGCCTGGTCCTTGCGTGCCAATCGTGTGCGCCATCGCCGCGCCCACACCGACTGGCGCAAACATCATCACGTAGTTTGTGAACTTGAACATGATCTGCGAAAGACTGTCCATCGCCCGCACGATCGGTTTTCCTTTTTCGCCAACTGCGGACACGGCGAGCGCGAACAGCACACTGAAAGCGACGATTTGGAGAACGTCGCCACGTACCATCGCGTCGATCACGCTCGACGGAAACGCATGCACAATTGTTTCGACCAGCGTTTTTGGATGGCTTTGCTCGATCGTCTTGACGATGTCGATGTTGCCGGCCGCGAGAGTCACGCCAGCTCCGGGCTTAGTGAAATTCACGACTGCGAGTCCGATGAATAGCGCCGCGGTGGTGACGATTTCGAAATAAACGAGAGCTTTGACGCCCATCCGGCCGACTTTTTTCAACGCGCCCGCGCCCGCGATGCCGACCACGATCGTCGAGAAAACCAGCGGCGCGATGATCGACTTGATCAGGTTGATGAAAATGTCGCGCAGAAAATAAACGTTGTTTCCCCAGGCCGGCTGGAGCCAGCCGATCAATGCGCCCACGACAAGACCGATCATGATCTGCGTGGTCAGCGACGGCCGATACCACGGCCGACGAAGCCGGGTAGGTGACGAAACATTCATTGCATCCACGGATTTCGCAGATCTCAGATGAATCAGGAAAGCAGGAAAAAAGGAAAGATTTATCTTGAAGCCATGAAATCAGGAAAAAGTTTCTTTTTTGTTTTTCTGCTCGTAATTCCTTTTCCTGGATTCCTGGATTCCAGATTCAGCCTTCTATGTTTCTAACGCATCTTGAATGCACCGCGTGTGGCCTTCGGCACGATTGGTCGCGCCTCCAAAATCTTTGCACTGTGTGTAGTAAACCGCTCTTCGCCGTCTACGACCTTGCCGCGCTGCGCGAACTTGACTGCTTAAAGCACTCAAGTTTAAGGGAGCGCGAGAAATCATTGTGGCGTTATCGCGAATTGTTGCCCCTCGCGAAAGATGCGGAGGCGATCTCATTAGGCGAAGGCGGCACGCCGTTGTTGCGCGCGAAGGCATTCGCCGACGATGTCGATCTTTGGATCAAAGACGAATCGCTCAATCCGACCCAAAGTTTTAAAGCGCGCGGGATGAGCGTGGCCGTTTCGATGGCGAAATTTATTGGCGCGAAAAAGCTCGCGGTCCCGAGCGCTGGTAACGCCGGCGACGCCCTGGCCGCGTACGCCGCGCGCGCTGGTCTCGAAGCCCACATCTTCGTGCCGCGCGACACGCCGCGCGCGAACGTCATCGAATGCCGCGAACTCGGCGCGCACGTGACGTTGATCGACGGACTGATCACCGACTGCGGTGCTGAGATTACTCGCCGCAAAGAAAAAGAAGGCTGGTTCGATCTTTCCACGCTAAAAGAACCGTATCGGATCGAGGGTAAGAAGACGCTCGGTTACGAAATTGCCGAGCAACTGGATTGGAAATTACCGGACGTGATTTTGTATCCCACCGGCGGCGGCACCGGACTGATCGGGATGTGGAAAGCGTTCGATGAAATGGAAAAGCTCGGTTGGATCGACCCGCCAAAGGACGGATTCGCCGTGGCGAACAATAAACGGCCGCGGATGTTTTCGGTCCAGGCAAGCGGTTGCGCGCCGATTGTGCGCGCCTTCGAAGCAGGCGAGAAATTCGCGGCCGAGTTTCCGAACGCGCACACGGTCGCGTCGGGCTTGCGCGTTCCGAAAGCGATCGGTGACTTCTTAATGCTGCAAATTCTTCGCGAATCAAAAGGCGGCGCGATCGCAGTTGATGACGACGAAATGATCCGAGCTGTTCGCGAAGTTGGATCGAAAGAAGGTCTCTTCGTCGCACCGGAGGGAGCAGCTTGTTTCGCCGCGCTCAGAAAACTTCGCGCCGCCGGCAAGATCGACATCGGCGAGCGCGTAGTGATTTTCAACACCGGCTCGGGCATCAAATATCTCGACTGCTTCGAGCGCGGTTCGTAGCCTGTCGCCAACGGCGACGCGCGAATATCGTGCAAATGGGCTATTTCAGTTTCGTCACGCTCACGACGTGCGGATACGGCGACATCATCCCGCGTTCAACGGCGGCACGGACTTTCGCCGTGCTCGAGGCGGTAATGGGACAGATGTATTTGGCCGTCCTGATTGCCCGCCTCGTGGGACTGCACATCGTGCACGGAAACTCAGACCGACCGCGCGATGAAGACCGAACCGTTAGTTGAGGTCAGTTATCGCTTTCGCAGCCGAAGCGGGAACAACATCGACACCTGTTCGCGATACCGGCGGTAGTTGTCGCCGTAGAAGCGAATCAGGTCGCGCTCTTCGAATTGGATGGCGACCAAGATGTAAGCCGTTGTCATGATCGCGAAGAAGAGATGGCCGCTCGTCATTCGCGGCGTCGCCCAGAATGCGATGATGAACCCAAGATAAAGCGGATGTCGCACCATTTTGTATAACGTCGGCGTTTTGAAAGGCGGCGGCTCTTCGTGTTTACCGATCAAATAATTGTAAACCTGCTTCATCCCGAAAAGGCCAAAGTGATCGATGAGATAAGTTGAAGCGAGCACCAGACCCCAGCCGATCCAAAACAAACCCATCAGGATCGTGCGGCCATTTGGGTTGTGGACATCCCAGATGATTCCTTTCATCGGTTCCCATTTCCAATAGAGCAGCAATAAGATCAGGCTCGCGAGCAGGACGTAAGTGCTGCGTTCAACAGGCTCGGGAACGATTTTCGTCCAGGCGCGTTTGAACCATTGCCGCGCCATGACGCTGTGTTGCACCGCAAACAAACTCAGCAGAATGGCGTTGATAATGAGCGCTCTTGTCAGCGGCCCCGCCGTTCCCGAATCAATTGTCTTCGGGACGAGAGAAATGTTACCGACGAAAGCGATCGCATACAGAAATGCGACCAGGAAGATGAGGTAACAAACCAATCCATAAAGAAACGCGATGAATCGACCAAACATAATTCAGTCTCCTTTCGGTTTTCTGAGCAGGCCTGCGTCGGGTAGGGTGGCAGCCGACAGATTTGAAGACAAGTCTAAAGCAAAGAGTCTGGCAATCGTTACCGTTTCGACTTTCTCGGCAATTCGCCGAGAAACGATCAACGAAATCCGAATATGCACTCGCTCTGTCGCGTCTAAGTATAAATGAAGAAGTTAATACTTAGTATGGCATTGGCAGTCGCGGCTCCGTTCGCGTGGGCACAGGTTTCTGAAACCACCACTACAACGACTACGACTGAGGGCAGCGGCACGATCACGGAGTTTTCTCCGGGTAGCACGATTGTGCTGAAGGAAAGTGCCGGCCCGAGACATTATCGCTTCGGGAAAAAGGTCGTTTATGTGACCAGAAGCGGTAAGGAACTCGATGAAGCGACCGTGCGCACCAAAGTCAGAGTGGGCGCGCCGGTGCGCGTTCACTACGTGGGTGAAGGCGACAACATGCTCGTCGACCGCGTGGTCCTCGACGAGGATTAAGAGCTAAATTCGACAACTAACATTCGCGCCTTCTCTGCTTCGCTGAATTTGTTTCACGCGAAGCGGAAAGGCGCGTCTTGTGTACACCGGATTGGATTCGATCCGTTGGTGGAGATTGTTAAGGTGCGAGAGCCTTTATTGGGCTATATTAAGCAACTGCCGCATCTATTTACCTCCCTGGTTTGCCGAATTCCTTCGGAAGCGCGAACCGGATGGCCTTTCGCTGCGATCACTGCAGCAACTCAGTAAACTAGAAAGTTAGTTTCTATGATTAAGTCAATCGTTAGCGTCGCCTTTGCCACAGCCCTGATGGGTTCGGTGGCTTTCGCGCAAACACACACGTCTTCCACCAAGGTTGTCACGCAACCCAATGGAATGACTGAAACCACCACCACGACAACCGAAAGTTTTGGCACGGTCACGGAGTTTACTCCGGGTGACTCCCTGATCCTGAAAACCGAAGCGTCCGAACCCGTGCACTACAAATTCGGCAAGACCGTCGAATTCGTGAACGCACACGGAAAAGTGATCGAAGCCTCAAAAATTAGAAAAGATTCGAAGGTTCACGTTCACTACGTGCGACATGGCGACGACATGGTAGTTGATAAAGTTACCCTCACGCCGGACCGGCACTAAGCCCGGCACGAGTTGCTTGGTTGATTTTTGAGCCAAGCTAGCAATTCAACGCCTGGCGGATTGAGCTAATGCTCGCCGCCAGGCGTTTTGTTTTCCCTGATGTCAATCGTCTGATCTCTGCCTCCCCGCCGCCTGCTCGCGAAAGCTTTCGGAGTAGCCTTGGCGAAGGCGAGACATTTAACTGCTGATCTCTTTTCATTCGGTCGCGGATCCGTGTTTTCCTCAACGTACGCAAGATTAGGGTCGACTCTGACAATAAGCGGTGAGTGCGATGCCCCGAGATGGCGTTAACTCAATTCAGAAAGGCAAAAAAATGAATACATTAATAACATGGAATCAGCTTAGAGATATGGAAGAGGCGACGCAAAATCGCTTCAACCGTTTCTTGGGCGGATTTCCGAACAGAATAGGCAGTGGGGAGACCCACAGCCTGACAGTCGCAGATTGGTCGCCGGAGGTTGATATCACTGAAGATGATCGCGGGTATCTCCTCAAAGCTGACCTGCCTGAAATGAAGAAGGATGACGTTAGAGTAACAGTTGAAGACGGCGTCCTCTGCGTTTCCGGAGAACGCAAAGGCGAGAAGGAAGATCACAAACGAAAATTCCATCGCATCGAGCGCTCCTTTGGTAACTTCCGACGCAGCTTCACGCTGCCTGAAGATGCCGATAGCACGAAGGTGACGGCGGACTTCCGTGACGGAGTGCTGAAAGTGCACCTCCCGACAACGGCAAGACCAAAATCAAAAGCCATCGAAGTTAAAGTGGCGTAACACTGACGGCGAGCGTGCGGAAAGTTCCGTGCGTTCGCCTCACCAGTGTACGGCTGCATCGGCCACGAAGTCCATGGAACAGATAAAACCTAACGGTTCTCAGGCAGCGAATTTCAAAGCCCGCACAGTCAAGGACATCATTAAGCCTGCGAAGAGCATTTCTGATAAGGTTTCTGTAAAGGTGGCTTTAGACGAAATGCAGGCGCGGGAAATCGATTCGTCGCCCGTCACCGATGAACGCGGCGAATTATTGGGTACGCTGTCGAAGAACAAAATGAACCGGAACGTGGGCGGTTTGGGACACGACCCCAAGACAGAACCGGTAAAAGCACACATTGAAAAAAACAGCGCCTATTGCTTCGAAGACCAGACGATTGCGGAAGCCGAGCAAATTATGCTCAAGGCAAAGGTCGGCGAGGTTCCTGTAGTAACCGGCGAAAAATTGCTGGTAGGAGCAATAAATATTGACGCGATTGCACGGGAGAAGACAAATCACTCACAGCTAACAGCGTCAGCGTGGTTCTAACCTCGGCCATTAGCCGGTTTTAACGAGCGTCGCAGTTTTGGAAGCGATTCGCGAAATTGTGTGGGAGAGCGGCCGACGATTCGCTTAAACGCGCGATTGAAGTTGGTCATGGATTGAAATCCGCAGGCGAAGGCGGCTTCGCTAATTCGCGAGTTGGGATTGAGCAAAAGCGTCTTCGATTTCTCCACTCGGACTCTCGAGAGGTAATCGATGAAATTCATTCCGGTCGCCTTCTTGAACATCTTGCAAAAGTAATGCCTGCTGATGTTAGCGGCGTGGGCTACTCGCCCGAGCGACAGCGGCTCCGCCTGATGCTTTTCGATGAATTGCCGGGTTCGCGCCATGTTCGCGGACTCTCCCTTCTCCCGCCGTACCACCAGTTGATTCGACAAGATCGAAAGGTGTTGCGCAAAAATACTAAGCAGCCGCAACATCGCGCGGTAGCGGTCCGGCGATAAAACGCACGACCGAAAATAAGCCCGCTCAAGTTGCCTCCAATCCGTCTTGTAGCCCCACGCGCGAAGCTGCCGGGTAATGGTCGCGAAGTGTTTCTTGGTCGGGTTCTTCAACATCACTTCGCCCGTCTCGAGAAAACCAAGAATGTGGTCGCCTATATACACCGGCACTGCACTTTCGGAGAGTCCGGCAAACCAGGTAACGGTGCGCGTTGTTGAGTCCGGTTCTCGAGATGCATCCGTTTGGGCCATTAAGCAGGCGGCGCGAGCCTTGTTGAAACGAGCCAGAATCGACGCGAGTGAGTTGCCATCCTCTTTTCCGTGGTGCGCCGGCGACCACGAATCGTGCCCTCGGATATTGAGCGGCAAACCCATGGCTTCGCTGAAAGCACGTTCGTAATCTTTGAAAATCTGCGAGCGCGAAAGATGTCGCATCACTTCCTGGTCAGAGGATCGGGATGCGCTTCGTGTGCCGTTCGAAGAAGTAATGGCCGCGCCCTTCATGCCGGCATTGCCTCGGGCTGCTCGCGCAAAACCATCAATTGATTGCTGCTCGGCGGCAGCATCGCGTGGGCGTTCGTCACCGCTCACACTAATCCAGTCGCTTAAGATCGTCGCGGTTTCTTTCTTAGCCGTGAATCAAAAGCGGAGTTCTTTTTTCTTCGCGCGGAAAAAGACGGGATTTTCGAATGCGGTCCGCATTTTATCGATAAGTTAGCAAGTGACCGAAATCGTGATTGTGGGTGGCGGTGCCGCCGGTTTTTTTGCTGCGATCGCCGCCGCGCGTGCCAATGGAAACTGCCAGATTTCGCTTTTCGAGCGCAGCTCGCAATTTCTTTCCAAGGTACGCATTTCAGGCGGCGGGCGTTGTAATGTAACGCACGCTTTGTTCGATCCGCGGATGTTCACGACACGCTATCCGCGCGGCGAGCGGGAGCTAATTTCGCCGTTCCACCGATTTTCGGCGGATGACACGATTGCCTGGTTTGAAGCGCGGGGCGTACCCCTCAAACGTGAGGAAGACGGGCGAGTCTTTCCGGTGACGGATTCATCGGCAACGGTCATCGATTGTTTGGTTAAGGAAGCGAAGGTCTCAGGGGTTCGACTGTTCATCCGTAAAGGCGTCGAAAGCGCGCGGCTCCGAACCCACGGCGGGTTTGATTTGAAATTGGATGATGGTGAATCGACAGCATGCGACCGGCTGCTCCTTGCGACGGGTGGTTGCCGAAGCGTCGGCGGTGCCGAGATCGCGCGTTCCCTCGGCCACACGATCGAACCGCCGGTGCCGTCGCTCTTTTCGCTCCATGTTCCAGCGTCCTGGCTGCGATCGTTACCGGGGATATCAGTGAGCGACGTGCAGTTGTCTGTGGGAAAATTGCGCGAGCGTGGGCCGTTGCTCATCACGCACAACGGAATTAGCGGCCCCGCCGTGTTGCGACTCTCCGCCTGGGGCGCCCGCATCTTGCACGAGAAGGCGTATCGTTTCTCGCTTCGTGCGAATTGGCTTCCAGAGTTGAACGAAGCCGAACTCCGGACCGAGTTTCAATCGCGGAGACAAACGGAACCGACCCGGCGAGTAAACAATTCACCCTTCGGCGCAATTCCGGCGCGACTTTGGGAAAAGCTGGTTTCCAACGCCGGCATTTTTCCGGAAACGACTTGGACCTCGTTGACGCGCGCTGGAAGGAATGAACTGATTCGGCAGTTGCGCGCGACAGAGCTCGAGGTCGATGGCAAGTCGCTGAACAAAGAAGAATTTGTTACTTGCGGCGGCGTGCGATTGCGCGAGATCAATTTCAAAACCATGGAAAGCCGAATCACGCCAAATCTCTACTTCGCGGGCGAGTTGCTCGACATTGACGGCATCACCGGCGGCTTCAATTTCCAGGCGGCTTGGACCACTGGGTGGATTGCGGGACACGCTATGGCCGGAGTCGAACCAAAAATACTTGAGTGAAGTCGAAGAATACATTTTCCGAGAGGCCGCAAAACGCGCTGGATGAAGTCCGGCAGGTTTATGTCGGTCTCGCGCAACGGCCGATCCAGCGTAATTGTCTGCGCAAGACGGAATGCTGTCATTTCAAACTGACCGGACGGACTCCTTATCTGACGAAAGGCGAGGCGGTCGTCGCGGCAAAGGCGTTTCGCGCCACCGGCCG
>Ga0137403_10008853_pt1 | contig 11237 bp, 9 predicted proteins | sample CZOMad2_1_16fung_FD_122057 | JGI IMG/M metagenome (GOLD analysis project Ga0137403, IMG submission 122057) | Vadose zone soil fungal communities from Angelo Coast Range Reserve, California, USA - CZOMad2_1_16fungal (Hybrid Assembly) | ecosystem: Environmental > Terrestrial > Soil > Vadose zone...
AGCCGCAACAAAGTCGTTGACGAACTTTTTCTCCGCGTCTGAACTGGCGTAGACCTCGGCTAATGCACGCAGTTGCGAGTTCGAACCAAAGACAAGGTCCACTCGGGAAGCGGTCCACTTGCGTTTGCCTGTCTTCCGATCGCGGCCTTCAAAGATGTCCGCCTCATGCGACAGCGGTTTCCACTCCGTGCTCATGTCGAGCAGATTCACAAAGAAGTCGTTAGTCAGCGCCTCTGGTCGTTTGGTGAACATACCGTGCGGCGTTTGCCCAAAGTTGGTATTCAGGACACGCAACCCGCCGACGAGCACCGTCATTTCGGGCGCGGTCAATGTTAGCAACTGCGCCTTATCAATTAAGAGTGCCTCGGCCGGGATCGTGTACTTGCCTTTGAGATAGTTGCGGAAGCCGTCTGCGATCGGCTCAAGAACAGCGAACGATTCGATGTCGGTCTGTTCCTGCGACGCGTCCGTGCGTCCCGGTGTAAACGGCACCGTCACGTTGAGGCCTGCGTTTTTCGCCGCTTGCTCGACACCAGCGCATCCACCCAACACGATGAGATCGGATAGCGAGACCTCTTTGCCGCCAGACTGCTCGCGATTGAACGCGCTCTGAATTTTTTCCAACTTTTTGAGCGCGCTGCCCAGCTGGGCAGGCTGATTTACTTCCCAATGCCTTTGCGGTGCCAAACGAACACGGGCGCCGTTCGCGCCGCCGCGTTTATCCGAGCCGCGGAAAGTGGATGCTGACGCCCACGCGGTCGAAACCAGCTCGGCGATGGTTAGACCGGACGCGAGGATCTTGGCCTTCAGTGAAGCGATATCCCGCGCGTCGATCAATTTGTGATTCACCGCAGGCACGGGATCCTGCCAGATGAGGTCTTCTTTGGGAACTTCCGGACCGAGATAACGCGCGCGCGGTCCCATGTCGCGATGCGTGAGCTTGAACCAGGCTCGGGCGAACGCGTCGGCGAGCTGATCCGGGTGCTCCATGAACCGTCGCGAGATCCGTTTGTAGGCCGGGTCGAATCGTAGCGAGAGATCGGTAGTTAGCATGGTCGGCCGGTGCTTTGTTGATCGATCGTGTGCGTCCGGCACCGTCGCAACGGCTCCCTTGGCCACCCATTGATGGGCACCGGCGGGACTTTTCGTAAGCTCCCATTCGTGGCCGAACAGGTGCTTAAAAAACCCGTTACCCCACTTCGTCGGCGTGGTCGTCCAGGTGACCTCTAACCCGCTGGTGATCGTGTCCGCACCTTTGCCGGTGCCGAAGCTATTCTTCCAGCCGAAGCCCTGCGCCTCGAGTCCGGCAGCTTCCGGTTCAGGCGCGACATGCGATGTCGGGGCGGCACCGTGGGTTTTGCCGAACGAGTGACCACCGGCGATTAAGGCCACGGTTTCCTCGTCGTTCATCGCCATGCGACTGAACGTTTCACGGATGTCACGCGCCGCCTTCAACGGATCCGGGTTTCCGTCCGGACCTTCGGGATTGACGTAAATCAGACCCATCTGCACGGCGGCGAGCGGTTTCTGGAGATTGCGGCCGTGAATTTTTCCGTCAGCGGCGTCGTCGGAGACGGTCACGCCGCCTTCCTTCACCACGCCTTCCGAACCGTGGGCGTAGCGAATGTCGCCGCCGAGCCAGGTTGATTCGGACCCCCAGTACACGTCTTGATCCGGCTCCCAAACGTCCTCGCGTCCACCGCCGAAGCCGAAAGTTTTGAAGCCCATTGTTTCGAGAGCGACATTCCCGGCGAGGATCATTAGGTCAGCCCACGAAATCTTTCGGCCGTACTTCTGCTTAATCGGCCAAAGGAGTCGACGGGCCTTGTCCAGGCTGACGTTGTCCGGCCAACTATTAAGAGGCGCGAAGCGTTGCTGCCCTCTGCCGCCGCCACCGCGGCCGTCACCGGTGCGATAGGTGCCGGCGCTGTGCCACGCCATGCGAATGAACAACGGGCCATAGTGACCGAAGTCCGCCGGCCACCAATCCTGTGAGTCGGTCATCAGCGCCGCGAGATCGTTTTTGACCGCAGTGAGGTCGAGGCTCTTGAACTCCTTGGCGTAATCGAAGTCTTCGCCCATCGGATTGGACTTGGTCGAGTGCTGGTGAAGGAGTTCAAGCTTCAACTGGTTAGGCCACCAGTCGCGGTTCGAGTTGTCGCCGTTGGCGGCGTGGTGGAAGGGGCATTTTGTTTCGGTTTGCATGGATGTTTCTCCTTACGTCGGTTGGGCTGAATTCAGTGTGAGTCTCGAGGGCGTGCTTCCATCAATTACCGGCGCTGGGCATGATAGTTGAAATACTTGTTTCCTTGGATCACCATAGGATCTGCCTATGGAGATGCACCAGTTGCGATACGTCGTAGCGGTGGCACGTGCCGGCAACTTCTCGCGCGCGGCGGAGCAATGCTATGTCTCCCAGCCGTCTTTAAGTCAGCAAATCCTTAAACTCGAGGAGGAACTCGGCGAGCGATTGTTTGACCGGATGAAACGGGAGGCCAGGCTCACACCACACGGCGAGGCGTTCCTGCCCCGCGCGCTTAAGATTCTTGAGGAAGTGGACCTCGCCAAGCGTGAAGCGTCTGATGCGCAGGGCTTGCTGCGCGGCCGACTGATCGTGGGTGTCTTGCCAACAATTGCGCCGTATCTACTGCCGGAGTTGCTTGTGGCCTTTGCGAAAAAGTTCCCTGGCGTAGAAATCGTGGTGCATGAGGACACGACCGCTCAGTTGCTCAAGCTCGCGCAGGCATGCGAAATCGATTTCGCGCTGGCAAGTCGACCGATCCAGGACGAGCGGATGGAGGTAAAGGATTTGTTCACCGAGGAATTGCGCTTGGCCTTGCCCCACGGCCATTGGTTAACACGCAAACGTACCGTGAGCCTTGCTGACCTCGAACAAGAACCTTTCATCGTGATGAAGGAAGGGCATTGCCTCGGTGATCAAGTGCTTAAGTTTTGCGAACGGCGCGACTTGAAGCCGACGATTGCGTTTCGCAGTGCTCAGCTGGAGACGCTTCAAGCGCTTGTCTGTTCCGGGATGGGTATCTCGCTCGTTCCTGCGATGGCGGCACGAAGCAAGCGCGCAGACTTGCCTGAGTATCGTTCGGTTCTCGGACCCAAGCCCGAACGGAAGATCGTGGCAGTCTGGCCCAAGCAACGTCCCATCGGTCGTGCGGCGAGCGAGTTCTTGAAACAGGTTTCCGCGAGATCCAAAGAGTTGAAACGTTAGGCTTCGAATGCCATCAACGATATCCGATTATGTCGGTCCTGCCCGTAACGATGTTTCGGCTCGCGCCAGCGAACGGTCATCTCGTGCTCGCGCATATTTCAGGCAAAATGCGCAAAACTTTTCACTCGCTCAACGATGCCGGAGCCGATTAGGCAAGCAACGAAGCGGACGTCTCGGCTTTGGAAAGAAAATCCGCGCGCGTCCGCGTTACGTTTCAAGAAGGTGCGCGACGTTTAATCGGTTAGGATTGGAACGACCGGTTATCGCGCAAGCTGAAATTGTTCGCCATCGTCTATCCGAGCTTCGCGAATTCCTGATCGCAGCGAACTGAGCGCACAGTCGCGCGTTAAACTCCCTTGAACTGGAATTTATTTATTCTTAGAGACCGAATCTTGGATTCGAGAGTTGACGGCGGCATGCCAAGCTTAGCCGCGGCGCCGTGTGTTCCAGAGACCTTTCCATTACTTTGTGCAAGCGCCGCTTCGATGCGTCTCCGCTCAGTCAATGTCTGATCGACTGCGACCGAACTGGCCGGCTGTGGTTCGTGTGAGAACCAACTCTTATCAACCGTGAATTCGTTCGTTTCACCGATGATGAGCGACCGCTCGATTACGTTTTGCAGTTCGCGGACGTTGCCGGGCCATGAATACTCTCGCAGCGCTTCGAGAGCCTTCTTTTGAACATGTTTGATCTTTTTTCCCGCTCTCGTCGCATAACGATCGACAAAATAATTTACGAGCAGCGGAACATCCTCTTTCCGTTCGCGCAAAGGCGGCAGTTTGATTGGAAAAACGTTGAGCCGGTAGTAAAGATCACTGCGAAAGGCGCCGTCCGCGATAGCCGCCTGCAGATCACGATTCGTCGCTGAGATAACGCGGACGTCAGCGCGCAGAACTTCCGTGCCGCCCACGCGTTCAAACTCGCGTTCCTGCAAAACGCGCAGCAATGCGATTTGCGTCTCCATTGGCAGATCTCCTACTTCGTCGAGAAAAATCGTGCCGCCCTCGGCCAATTCGAATCGGCCGAGCCGCCTCTGAATTGCTCCAGTGAATGCTCCTTTTTCGTGGCCAAACAACTCGGACATGATCAGCGAAGAAGGAACCGCAGCGCAATTCACACTGATGAACGGGCGATCCGAGCGCTTTGACCGTTTGTGAATAGCGCGCGCGATCAGTTCCTTGCCTGTGCCCGTTTCGCCCATGATCAAAACGGTTGAGTCTGTCGGGGCGACCTTGGCTGCGCGCGCCAGGACCATTTGCAAGATTGACGACGTGCCGATCACTTCTTCAAACATCGAAGTCTTACCGAGCTCTTCACGCAGCACGATGTTCTCTCTCTGAAGTTCGTCGCGAAGCGCTTTGATTTCTTCGAATGCCTTCTTTCTCGCCGTCACGTCCATCACCGTTGCGACGTACTCGAGCTCGCCTGACTCGTTCGTCAGTGGACGCGCAATTACATGAACATGTTTGACCTGACCGTCAGGCATTAGCAGACGATGCTCGAGTTCTAAATTCGTACCAGATTTCGCCTTCTCCATCATTCGTTGGACGAACGAAAGGTCTTCCGGGTGAATGCGCTTCAATGCCAGTTTCAGGGTTGGCTTGACCGTCGGCTCATAACCAAGGATCCGAAAATTCTCGGACGACCAAACCAACTCCCCGGTGGATACATTCCAGCCGAAGCTGCCGGTGTGACTGAGCGCCTCTGCCTGCTCGCGATACGCCTCGCGGCGACGGAGTTCCTGCGCGGCAATTTCCTGCTCGGTAACGTCTACGGCGGTGCCAACGTACTTTTTCAGGCTTTGGTTTTCGATAAGAGGAGCCCCGACGCAACGAACGTACCGAACCTCCCCATCCGGTCGCACGATGCGTTTGGTAGTATCGAAGCCCGAAGCGTCCAGCAGGACTCGCTTGATCAGGTTTGCCATGAACTCGCGATCCTCTGGGTGGATACAATTTAGGTATTCCTGAATAGTAGGCGCTTTGCTGGCCGGATCGAGGCCGTAGATCCGAAATAATTCAGTAGACCAGTAGTCGAACCCTGCAGAATCAAAGGCCCAGCTTCCTGCGTGGGAAAGGCGCTGACCTTCGGAGAGATAGAACTCGCTTCTTTGCAGCTGCTGGGCATTTCGCCGCAGCTGTTCTTCAGCACATTTTCGGTCTTCGATATCGATGCTCGATCCGAACCATTTCACGATGTTTCCGTGCTCATCACGGAGCGGCAACTTCCGGTGGAGGAGCGCTCTGTAAGATCCGTCGGCACGCCTGACACGGGTTTCTATTTCGAACGGTTCACCGCTGGCCAAAGCGGCGTGCCATTTTTGGACTATCGCAGCTACATCATCCGGATGGACCGTTTCGGTCCAGCGCCAACCGCAAACATCATCGAGTGATTTCCCAAAAAAATCTAACCAACCCCGATTAAAATAATCGATGTACCCGTCGGGCCGCGCAGTATGAATAAACGCTGGAGTTGTATCTACGGCGCGGCGAAGTGCGTTTTCGGACGCAGTCGATTGATCGTTCTGAAGGAACTCGCTCGCCTTCATGCTGGTTTACTAATTGTTGCTTAGGCCTCTCAAAAGCTACACCAACCGTAGGTGGCTTCCATTTCATTCGCGCAGGGCGTGCTAGGCGGAAGGAAATGCTGGCAAGTGCGATGGCGATGATCGCGAAAAATCGCACGGCTAAAAAACGCAGCGTCATTAGCTCCTGTCTGTTTGTTCCTCTTTGCCCTATTTCACTGCGTCGAATATAATCGACTCGGTTCTGATTCACGGGAATCCACCAAATAAAGGAGTCCTATGCCATTTGAAAAATTCGAGGACACTGAAGCCATCGACAATGAGCGGCGCAAAGCAATCGCGAAATCGATCCGAATCATGAGCGTTGAAGAGCTCAAGAAACTTGGCGACGAAATTTTTGATGAACCCGATCGACCATGGCGGCAAACGTTCCTTCAGTTTATCGCGGAACATCCGGGCGCCACTTTTCACCATGCGTCTGCAGGCGAAGGCGTCATTTTCGTTTACTCTCGCGACGGAGACAAAGGCTTATGGTATCTGCCGGGGAGCGGAGTAGGGCCGTTGTCCGACGGAGGGCGGCAGCTGATGAAAGACGCGATCGCGGCTGGCCCTCACTGATAAGTCACGGGTAGAATCGCCTAACGACCTTTCCTTCGTTGTGAAGATCAGTGGATCTAGCGTTCGGATTTGATCACGACTACGGAAGGCGATTGCTCGCCGAGAAAGTGGTCGATCACATCGACCACAGTACTGAAGCGGTCTATGCCGCCCAATTTGCTGTCCACATGTTCGTGACGGAGCCGTTCGCGCACGGAGGAACGCGGTTCGACGGCGTGAAATTGGATGCCTTGGGCGGTGAGTTCGTCAGCCATGCCGGCTAACATGTGCGCACTCTGCATGTCCACACGCGCCGCGGCGGAAAGATCGAGAACTACCAGCTTCGGCGGCGTCGGCTCGCCACGAACACGGCTCAGGATCACATCGCAAACATTGTCAATGTTGAAGTAGACCAGGAGCGATTCAGGCCGGAAAATCATTACGTTCGGGATCAGTTCGTTGTCTGCATGACGGTCGCGATCCGAGAAACGGCGTGTGCCGGGAATTCGTCCTAGAAGAGCGACGTGCGGATGAGACGATACGCGTACCAGCTGCACGAGCGAGATTGCAGCACCGATCATCACGCCGTCGAGCAAGCCGAACGTAAGCACGCCGACGAAGGCTGCCATCGCCACTACAAACTCGGATCGATCACTACGCCACAGTTCTTTCAAGGTTGAAAGCTTGAGGAGACCCGCTATCGCAACCAACACCACGGCCGCGAGGACCGGTTGCGGTAAGGCGCTCAATAGGTGCGAGAAAAAGAGCACAACCACAAGAATGAAGACTGCAGCCAGGGCGGTCGAAAGCGGCGTGCGCGCTCCGCCCTCTTCGTTAACGAGCGACTGTGATGTACCACCACTAACCGGAAAGCCGCCGCCAAGCCCAGCGAACAGGTTCGACGCCGCGAGTGCTAGATTTTCCTGGTTAGCATCAAAACGTCCGCCGTGCTTCGCGGCGAACATCCGGCCAATCGCGGCCGTTTCGACGACGCCGAGGAGAAAGCAGGCCAAGGCTAGTGGTAGCAAGTCGTTCAAATCATTCCAGTAAAGAGCAGGAATTTTCAGCGGCGGGATTCCCTGCGGCACGGTCCCAATCATTTTCACGCCACGCGTTTCCAACGAAAGCATCGAGGCGGCGATAATGCCTCCGATTACAACGAAAAGCGCGACCGGTTTGTGCTTGAGGAAAATTTTTCCAAGGATCAGCAACGCCAGCGCGATTCCGCCAACGAGAAATGACATCGAGTTCGTCTCACTTAGGTGCTTGAAGAAGAAACCCGTGTTCTCCCAGAAACTTCCATGAGCGCTGTGGAAACCGAAAAGCTTGGGCAATTGAGTGCTGGCAAGGAAAAGCGCCACGCCGGATTTGAAGCCGGTCATAACACTCTCCGAGATGAAATGTACCATGACTCCGGCTTTCGCGAGCCAGGCAATGAATGCGATGAGCGAGACCAGTACCGCAGTGCCGGCCGCGAGGGCGCCAAAGCGCATAGTATTCCCGCCCGTAATTTCCCCAAGCGACGAGCCGATCACGAGTGCGATCGCGGAGGTGACAGAGATCGCAGTCTGCCGCGAGCCGCAGAAAATCCAAAAAACCAAGCCGCCGAACAAACAGGCGTACAGGCCAGCTTCCGGTGGCAAATTTGCGAGCGATGCATCGCCTAACGCTGCAGGGAGCAGGTACGCGGCGAGGGTGACTCCAGCGAGAAGATCCAAGCGAAACCAAGCACGATGGTAACTGCGCAACCATTCGGCGGCGGGAAAGGCTTTTTCCCACCAGGTCTTATCGTTAGGCCTCATGAGCTTTCATCGAAGTCGCGCTTCGCTCAAAATTGGTCGAGCGTAATTCTATCGTGTTCAGTTTGACGTAGCCAGTTTTGATCTGGTCAAATGTCATCAATTTGTAACACGCCATCGTCCGACGGATTGAAACCGCTGGCGGATGTTCTTGATGCGCTCAATATTCGCCCGCAAACATTAGAAACCGGCCTCCGTGTTGACTCCTTTAGCGGCGCTCTCAATCAACGTTGCAACGGCGTTTGGCTGCGACACATAAATCGCGTGACTGCCCGCAACCTCGACGATTGTCGAACCCGCGCGCTTGGACATGAAACGCTGGGCCGGCGGTGGAATCATCTTGTCGTCGGTAACGACCAAATACCAACTTGGCTTCGTCCTCCATGCCGCCTGACTGATCGTGCCACTGAGTGCTTCGACGCCCCACGGAACTTGAGAGTCAGCCATGAAGGCGGCCTTCTCCGCCTCCACGTCGGCCGCGAACGAGGCGGGAAACTTCGCCTTGTCGAGAAATAAGTAGCCGTCTTGCGGTGGCAGTATCGGCGGTACGGGAGCGCCGGGCGGGGGATCCTTGATGAGCGACGACACCGACTCGCCGTTGTCCAAAGCAAAGGCCGTGATATAAACAAGTCCGCCGACCTTTGGATCGTTGCCGGCTTCTGTGATGACCGCTCCGCCGTAGGAGTGGCCAACGAGAATCACGGGACCGCTGTGCGTCGCTAGAACGCGCTTGGTTACGGCCACATCATCCGCGAGCGATATCGTTGGATTCTGAACCACGCTGACGGTGTAGCCGTCCTTCTTAAGGATTTTGTAGACTTCTTCCCAACCGGAGCCATCCACGAAGCCACCGTGGACGAGAACTATTGTCTTTATAGTCGAATCAGGTTTGCCGTTCATAATATTTCCTTTCTCTGCTTTGTCGTTTGTTTGCTAACAATGAAAAGCGTAATGCCGCCGCCTAACGAGAATGGAGCGCGTTGGGAAGCCGCGACATGGACGGGAAAGCCCGAGAGGGCGAATGAGCTGGGAAGATCATGAGTCTAAGAGATAAGCCACGGCAGGCGGCGACGAGCTCTGTTTTCATTTCATACTTCATAATTCATCCTTCATATTTGCAGCGCAGCGGCCTGTCGTGAGTAACTGTCTTGGTTTCAAGCATAACTTAGATCGGGTTTGAGCGCGCTGTTAAGGACAATAAGCAGTTTTCGCATGGTCGCGGTGAGGGCCAGTTTGGCTGGTTTGCCAGCAGCTCGCAATCGCAGATAAAAATTGCGTAGGATCGGGTTGTGGTGCGCCGCCACAAGCGCGGCCATATAAAGCCCGTGACGCACTGGTTTGCGGCCACCGTAAATTGCCCCTTTGCCACGCATCCGGCCGCTGTCACGTTTAAACGGTGCGACTCCGACCAAAGCCGCAATTTCACGACGATTGAGTTCTCCTAATTCCGGTAACTGTGCCAGGAGTAATGCTGCCGTGCGCGCACCGACTCCGCTGATCGCCCTCAGTTTGGCTGCTTTGGCCGAGAGTTCGTGTGATTGGTCGATTCAATCCGTCTGCATCTTCAATCCAGAATGTGTTGCAGCGACGAATAGCCTCTGCTCGCCCGTTGCGCAAGTATGACTGCGCCTGCTCTCTGCGGCCAAGCTCGATTAGCTGCTGTGCCAGTGAAATCATCTTGGTGTGCGTGTGCCCGGCAACTTCGGACGTAGGAATTGCTCTGCCGAAACCGAATTGAGCTCCTGGGCCTTCTTGCTTTGGAGTTCTTTGTGCTTTGCGAAGGCGCGGTCAACGATTGCGGGCTGGAACGCCTCTCGCAGGACGTCGAGGCATCGATATTTCACGACCGGTTTGAGGACCCAGTCGTATTTTCCAAGGTCGCCGAACATCGAGAACGGCTCCTGACCTTCCTCGATGATAGTGACGAAAGGAATCTGGTAGTCGGATGAAACGGGCTGCCGCTAGGTTCGCGTCGCGAAGCCTGCAAGTCGTGGTTACGGAGATCGACATGATTTAGATCCACCAAGGCGCCCTCCGCGCCCTTGGATTCGAGCCATCTGACGTGCCGCGCGAGAATGGTCTTTAGATCGGGTTCACTTATGGCTCGCGTGCTCATAGCTGTTGTCTTCCTGAGTAGCGATGGTCAACCTTGAGGCTGTGTCGTGTCGATCCCAAGTGTGACCGAGATTCATTTCCGGTGTCTCGTTCGCTGGCTTTCGGTCCATGAGAGATGCGGCCTAACGAGAAAGAGCTGAGCCACCGCTGGCGGCGGCGAGCGCAACAAACATGGAAATCTGTTTCATAAGATCAAGCGTGAACTTCACAGCGGCCAACGGTTGGCTCCAGCGGTTGGTTAGGTCTTTCACCGTTCCAGGTTTGCCACATTTTCTCTCTAGGCCCTGTCGTAAACCTTTTTCACAGTCTGCTTCTTCCCTTTCGCGTCGGTCGAGTGAAGGAGGGCGGTGCGGGTTTTGCCGTCCTTTGAGATCGTGATCGTTCCCCACCACATCACTTTTCCATCCTTAAGCCCCTGGATGAAAAGGGTGTGATCGTTGATCACGCGCATACCCTCTGCGTCGTGGTAAGGATTGCCTTTCACCGGGTAGGCTTTGCCGTCAAATTTGCCAACCCATACGCCGTAGATGCGTTTGCCACTGTTCGTGCCGTCCATAGTCACTTTGATGTAGTCCCCCTGCTCCGCATAAGTGATCGTCGAGTTCCTAGTCACTTCGGGCCGCATTTTTGATTTCGCGTCATTGAACTTCCAGGTGCCGATGTACGGATTTGCCGCAAACGAGCTCGCTGCCGTTATCAACGACAGGGCTAGAGTTAGGGTCAATTTCATGAGTGCCGACGATACGCTCAAAAAGAAAGTTTGCTATATGCCGTATGAAGTCGCGCGGCGTTGGTAGGCTTATTGACGATGAAATGTTCCAGACATTTGAAAATTCCGGTAGGCTGCTCCAGTATGTCCGCCCCTGCCTGCACCTGACGAGGCAACAACCTGCGCCGGATCATTACGCCAAGTTTAAAAACGGGCGGCTGATCGACTACGGGACGGAATAAGATTTCTATAGTCAACCCTACCAAC
>Ga0137403_10008854_pt1 | contig 11236 bp, 11 predicted proteins | sample CZOMad2_1_16fung_FD_122057 | JGI IMG/M metagenome (GOLD analysis project Ga0137403, IMG submission 122057) | Vadose zone soil fungal communities from Angelo Coast Range Reserve, California, USA - CZOMad2_1_16fungal (Hybrid Assembly) | ecosystem: Environmental > Terrestrial > Soil > Vadose zone...
GCTCCCCTCTTGTATGCGTAAAATTTTATCACAGGTTACGCCCGGACCACAGAAATGAGGTGGCGAAGCTCATCTTCAACGTCGCTGGGCATGGCCACCGTATGGGCAATCTCCTCCCGTAATAGAAGTTGGTAACGCTGGCGAAATCGGTGATAAGCCTGCTTGACTGCGTTCTCTGTCATGCCGAATTCAGTGGCGATCTCGGCTTGCGAGGGCCGGTCAGGTTCGTCCATGAGCATTTTCTTCATCTGATCAAAGAACCGTATATTGCCAGCGTTGCGATACTCGTCCCGCAGCCGCGCCAGCACTTGCTCAAGAACCGTCAACGCCCAGCGACGTTCGTAAATTTGATCAGGCGTTAATCTATCGCTCCGGTCAACATCGATGCGATGAGTGTCGCGAAGCTCCTCTAATGGAATTAACCACTGTCCTTTGCCTCGCTTGACCGCTATCGCGCGGCGCCATTCGTCTGCCAGAAAATGTTTGAGCGACACAAGCAGATAAGAACGAAGTCGCCCCTTTTCTTTGCGGACAGTATTCAGATCTCGGCGCTCCAATAACAGCGCAAAAAAACCCTGGGTGAGATCCTCCGCCTCTTCTGGTCGAACATTCTGTAGCCGCAAGAAGCTATAAATGGGCCGCCAGTACGTGCGGCAAAGTTTTTCGAGCGCTTCTTGCGCCGCCAGCGATTCGCCTTGCGCCGTCAGCACCACGCTCCAATGCGTGGTGGCAAACGCTACCGCACCGCCTTGCGTGCCGATGGCACTCCGTGAAGCCTCCTCATCATCAGCAGGCACGCTGCGATTCAAGTAAAAAGCCGCGCGAAAATCAAGCCTGCGTCGAGACGAATCTTACGCTGCCCCGCTGGCGCTCGTGCTGCTTCCCGCAATGGATTGCTAACCGAAGGTGGTCACAGAAAACGCTGATCTTGGGTTCGTTGATTTGTGCAGCGGCGGATGTTACGTAGCCCTCGCCTAGCTCATCATGAGCCAGAATTACAAAGATACTCTCAATTTGCCGCGGACAGAGTTTCCGATGAAGGCGAATCTTCCCGCGCGCGAGCCGGAGATGCTTAGGGCGTGGGAGGAAACGCGTCTTTACCAGCAGATCCAGAAATCGAGAGAGAATCGCGAACTGTTTGTTCTGCATGATGGGCCGCCTTTCGCAAACGGCGACGTCCACATGGGTACTGCGCTCAACAAGATCCTGAAAGATTTCGTAGTCAAATCGCAGACCATGCTGGGCAAACGCGCGCCGTACGTGCCCGGGTGGGATTGTCACGGACTTCCGATCGAATACAAAGTGGTAAAGGAATCGCGCACTCTTTCTCCGTTGGAGGTCCGCAAAAAATCGGAGGCGTTCGCGCGAAAATTCGTCGACATCCAGCGCGAGCAATTCAAGCGACTCGGCGTCTTCGGGGATTGGGAAAATCCGTATCTAACGATGGACCCCAAATACGAAGCGGAAATTTTGCGCGCGTTCGCGGTTTTTGTAGAGGAAGGTTTGGTTTACCAAGCGCAGAAGCCAGTGTTTTGGAGCACCGGGGCGCAAACTGCGCTGGCCGAGGCCGAGGTTGAATACCAGGAGCGCGACGACACTGCCGTTTACGTCAAGTTCCCGATCACTGGCACGGCGCGACCGCCTGGCGCGCCGGATGGAACAAGCATCGCTATCTGGACCACAACGCCCTGGACGTTGCCGGCGAACCTGGCTATCGCTGTCGATCCGGCCGAAAGGTACGTCGTTCAGAAATTCTCGCGCAACGGTACCTCGGAGACGTTGCTTCTCGCCGAGAAATTAGTTCCACAGTTTTCTGCGAATACGAACTTGCAGCCCGCGGGGGAACCCCTCGCCTCGTTTTCCGGCGTTGCGATCGACAAGATCAAAGCGCGTCATCCGTTTCTCGATCGCGACGCTATCGTGCTGACTGCCGATTTTGTTACCATGGACACGGGAACTGGTGCCGTACATATCGCGCCCGGCCATGGCGAAGACGATTATTGGTTAGGCAAGGCCAACAGGTTGGAAATTCTCTCGCCAGTCGACGATCACGGACGCTTTACTAAGGAAGCGAACCTGCCCGATCTGACCGGCAAATACGTTTTCGACGCAAACCGCGACATCGTTGAGTTGCTGCGCGAGCGCGGCATGCTGCTCGGCGCCCAAAGCTTTCATCACTCTTATCCCTACTGTTGGCGGTCCAAAACGCCGATCATCTTTCGCAATGTCGAGCAATTCTTCATCCGCATAGACGAACTGCGTGGCAGAGCGCTTAGTGCCATTCACAACGAAGTGAAATGGATTCCAGCGTGGGGTGAGAACCGTATCGCGGGCACAGTCGAATCGCGTCCCGACTGGGTCATCTCGAGGCAGCGAAGCTGGGGTGTGCCGCTCCCCGTTTTCTATTCCAAAGATGGGGACGCAATTCTCGATGCAAAAATCATCCGAAAGCTCGCTGATCTGGTCGCCGAGCGCGGCTCAAATATCTGGTTTGAATTGGACGATGTTGCTCTCGCCCGCGAGCTCGGCCTCCCCCCGGGTACAACGAAACGCAATGACACGATTGATGTCTGGATCGACAGCGGCGTCTCGCACAAAGCCGTTTGTGCGCTACATCCGAAGCTGCGCGATCCGGCCGACATGTATCTCGAAGCGACCGATCAACACCGCGGGTGGTTTCAATCATCCCTGATGACCAGCATCGCGTTAAACAATCGTGCGCCGTACAAAACTTGCGTCACACACGGTTTCGTTGTCGATCTCGATGGAAAGAAGATTTCGAAATCGGGAACGTACGAGAAGCCAACGGCCGCCGATCACTTCGTCGGCCGATACGGCGCCGATCTGCTACGGCTTTGGGCGAGCAGCATTGATTATACCGCTGACGTTCCGTTTTCTGAAGAAATGTTCACTCGTCTGGGCGACACTTATCGCCGAGTTCGAAACACGTTGCGTATCTTGCTTGGAAATCTTTATGACTTCACCCCTCACCCTACCCTCTCCCCTTCGAAGGGAGAGGCGGAAAGAGCGCGGGCGGGTGCCAAGAATCAACTCTCCTTTGGCAGGAGAGAGGCGACAAGAGCCACCGCGGAGCCGTCGCGTTCCACACGCGAAGCCCGCCTCTCCCCTCCTAGGGGAGAGGATAAAGGTGAGGGGTTATTGGCGCTCACGCTGATCGATCGCTGGATTCTGGAGCGGCTTGATCAGGTGATTCGCGATTGTCGAGCGGCTTATGAGGCGTTCGAGTTCCACAAGGTCTATCACACACTCAACCAGTTTTGCGCGGTCGATCTGAGCAGCCTTTATATCGACATCACCAAGGACCGAATGTATTGCGACGCCGCACATTCCGTTCGGCGGCGCGCGACACAAACAGTCATGCATCAGATTTTCGAAGCACTGTGCCGATTGCTCGCGCCGATTCTTGCCTTTACCGCCGAGGAAGCGTGGCGCCATTCAGTCCCGACACGCCGCGATTCGGTTCATCTGGAGGAATTTCCTCAACCGCAGGATCGAGATGATGACGCCAACGCTCAGGTGGCGGAGCTGTTGCGATTACGCGGCGTGATCGCGCAGACGATCGAGCGCGCGCGTCAGGAGAAATTGATTGGCAACACGCTGGAGGCCAGAGTTGTTCTGCACTCCGATTCCGATGTCACCGAGAAAGTCGCTCAGGAGGAAGTGGAAGAATTCTTCATTGTGAGTGACCTGACGATCCATAAGGCGAAAGAAGCGACCGCTTCGGTAACGAAAACCCCGTACGCAAAGTGTGCGCGTTGCTGGCGTCATCGAGCAACAGTTGGCACGAGCGCGGCGCATCCGGATTTGTGCGACCGGTGCGAAGCCGTCGTGGCAGCTTTGGAAAAGACGGCTCTATGATCCGATTCCATCGTTCGCGCTGTAGCGTGCGCTGTCCTCAGCGCACCTTTTCCGGAACGGCGCCACTCAATCCGCTGAGGACAGCGGACACTACAGCCACATAAGCGCGCCGGATTAAGAGAAACTGCCCGGATGAAGTTGATCCTCTTTCTCTCGCTGCCGCTCTACGCTCTTGATCAATTGTCGAAACAATCGATCCTGCGCTTGATTAGCCCTTATGAGGCGCGCATTGTCGTTCCCGATTTTTTCAGTCTAGTTAACGTCACCAACACGGGCGCAGCGTTTGGATCTTTCAAGGATAATAATGCCTTCTTCATTGTAGTCTCGATTATTGCGCTGGTGGTTGTGACGGTTCTGCTCGTGCGACGGCGGCAGCCTGATATGTGGCGCGACCTCTCGCTCGCGCTGCTGCTTGCAGGCATTTTGGGTAATCTGACCGATCGGCTGCTTTACGGGCACGTGATCGATTTTCTGCTGTTCAATCTGCACATTCGATACGCGGATCCGTGGCCTGCCTTTAATGTAGCCGACTCGTGCATCTCAATTGCAGTAGTGCTTTTCATCATCCACTCCTTCCGGAAGCAGAAGAGCGCCGCGTAGGCCGACGCGCTGCCGCGAAGGGTCGATGCCGAGCACGCGCGCGTTGCGCTTCGCACAGCGAAGCGGCTACAGTGCTTCTGTGAAATCCTCGCCCATGGAAAAGGTCGCGCGCGAGGTTGCCGCGCGGTTGCGTAAGAGCGGTCATACCGCGTACTTCGCGGGCGGCTGCGTGCGTGACATGGTGCGCGGTTTAACTCCCAAGGATTATGACATTGTTACCGACGCACGACCGGAAGCCGTGCAGAGGCTTTTCCCACAAACAGTCGCAGTCGGCGCGCATTTCGGAGTGATCATCGTACTGGAGAACGGTTTTCAATTCGAGGTAGCAACCTTTCGTTCCGATGACGCATACATCGACGGAAGGCATCCCAGTTCGGTGCATTTTTCCTCGCCTGAAGAAGACGCGCAGCGTCGCGATTTCACCATCAATGGAATGTTTTATGATCCGGTCGCGGAGGAGGTGATCGATTTTGTTGGCGGCCACGCCGATATCGACGCAAAACTAGTGCGCGCCATTCGCGATCCGGCGCAACGATTCGCGGAAGACCGGCTGCGCATGCTGCGCGCGGTGCGCTTTGCCATGGCGCTCGATTACGAGATCGACAAGACAACATGGGACGCGCTCGTGATTAACGCGCCTTCGATCAACCAGATCAGCGCTGAAAGAATCCGCGACGAGTTAGTGCGCATTTTTCTTTCGCCAAACCGGGTGCGCGGTTGGGACCTGCTCGATTCCAGTGGCTTGATGCGCGCGATTCTACCCGAGCTGGAAGCGATGAAAGGTGTGTTGCAGCCGGAACAGTTTCATCCCGAGGGCGACGTATTCGTTCATACCCGGCTGATGTTGCAGCTGCTTCCAGAAACAGTTTCTGTTCCGCTGGTTTTCGCCGTGTTGTTTCACGATGTCGCGAAACCGGTCACGGCGACGGTGGACCAAACAGGCCGAATTCGTTTCAACGACCACGACCGCATCGGCGCGCAGATGACGGAGGCGATCATGCGGCGCCTGCGATTTTCCGGCGTTGAAATCGAGGCAACCGTCGAAATGGTACGGCAGCACATGGTTTTTAAGGACACCCCGAACATGCGAGTCGCAAAGCTGAAACGTTTCATGTCGCGACCGACCTTTGACGAGGAGCTGGAGCTGCATCGGGTCGATTGCGAAAGCAGCCATCGGATGCTCGACAACTACGAATTTCTCCGGCGAAAACGCGAGGAATTCGCGAACGAGCCAATCATTCCACCTCCTCTGGTGCGTGGTGATGATTTGATCGCGCTGGGTCTCGAGCCCGGTCCAAAATTTGGCGAAATCCTCGAGGCCGTAGAAACCCGACAGCTGGAAGGAACGCTATGCTCGTCCGAGGAAGCCTTGGAGTGGGTCAAACGCGAATATTTGTCAGGCAAGAAGAATTGAAGCAAACGCCGAACGCCCAACATCGAACGTCCAACATCCAATGAGAATCTTGATGATTACAGCCGAAGGGCCGCCGTTGCAGCGAGCCGGCGCGTTGGTGGATGTGATGGACGCGTTGCCAGGCGCGCTACGTGCGCGTGGGCACGAGGTAAGCGTAGTCCTGCCGTTCTATCGCGAGATAAAGGAGAATCGCGGATTCAAGAATAAGAACACCGGCATAACTGTCGACGTCCAGGTCGGCGACAAGACCTACGTCGCACGATACCTCGAGGGACGCAGCGCCAGCGGCGTGCAGTTGTTTCTGATTCGCTGCGATGAGTTCTTTGATCGCGTTGGAATTTACGGCGAGCGCGGTAAGCCGTACGAAGACAATGCCGCGCGATTTATTTTTTTCTGCAAAGCGGCAATTGAACTGGCTCGGCGGTTGACGCCGCAATTGGAAATTTTGCACGTGCACGATTGGGCCGCGGCGCTGGTGCCAGTGTTTGTTTATGCACAATGGCTACCGTTCAAGACTGTCTTGACTATTCATCACGTGGCTGATCAAGGCAGTTTTTGGGGAATTGATTTCCGACTTGCAAATCTGCCAGAGGGGTTTTTTACGCTCCATGGAGTCGAATTTTTTGGCCGGCTGAATTTTCTCAAAGGCGGGATTCTCTTTTCCGACCGAATTACAACCGTAAGCGAACATTACCGACGCGAAATCCTGACGCCATCTGGCGGCTGCGGCCTCGATGGGGTGTTGCGCGAAAATGCACATCGACTCAGCGCCATTCTGGATGGCGCGGATTACACTCGCTGGAATCCCGCGTCGGATCGTTTGATCCCGGCACGCTATGATGCAAAGCGGCTTCGGGGAAAACAGATTTGCCGTGAGGCGCTTCTCAAAGAAATGAAGCTCGAAACTGCGCCGCGCGGTCCAGTTTTTGGCATGGTGACTCGCGTTATTCAGGAGAAGGGGTTCGAAATTCTGGTCCCTCTGCTCGATCGGCTTCTTTGGGATGATGTTCGCTTGATTATTCTCGGAGAAGGCGATCCTGCCTACGAAACTGCGCTCGCCATCGCAGCCAGAAAATTCCCCACGAGATTTGCATACGAAAAAAATTACGATGAGAAACTGGCGCGCCTCATTGAGGCAGGCTTGGACATCAGCCTGATTCCATCACGTTTCGAGCCAGCGGGCTTGAGCGCGATGTACAACTTGAAGTATGGCGTCCTGCCGGTGGCGCGCGTGACCGGTGGAGTCCACGAAATTATCGAAGACTACGATCCGACAACGGACAGCGGTTACGGTTTTTTCTGTTTCGAGTATTCAAGCGAGGCTTTCTGGGACGCGATCAAGCGCGCGCGGCAAATATTCCGAGATCGGCGCCTCTGGACAAGATTGATGAAACGGGCGATGGCACGCAATTTTTCGTGGGACGCGGCTGCGCAGCGCTACGAAGCGCTCTACAAAGAAATCGCGGGAACAACCGAGAAAGCCGCGGCGTAGTTTGAGGCAATTCACGGAAATCGTCCGCCTCTCCCCTTCGAAGGGGAGAGGATTCAGGTGAGGGGTTCAAACCAGTCGGATGGCGCTTGTCGGAATTAACCCTCACCTCCTTCCTCTCCCTTGTGAAGGAAGAGGCGACCATTTGCACGCCGCGCGCGTAAGGTTTCCGGTTGCGAACCGAAGCCATCTGTGGAATTTTGGGCGGCTTTTCTCTCCCCGAACCCTATGGCTTACGTAATTATCAAGACTGGTGGCAGACAGTTTCGCGTCGCGGAAGGCGACACGATTGATGTCGATCTTCTCGATGTGGACCAGGGCAAGACCGCGATCTTCGGTGACGTACTGATGTTTGCCGACGGTAAAGACGTGACGCACGGCGATCCGCTCATCTCTGGAGCAAAGGTGACGGCTGAGGTGCTCGAGCAACACAAGGACAAGAAGGTGATCGCCTTCAAGTATAAGCGCCGTAAGGGTTATCACCGAACAGTTGGGCATCGTCGCAAATTGACCCGCGTGAAAATCAAAAGCATTAATCTGGGGGCGAAAAAAGCCGCACCAAAGAAAACCGACGAATAACCAGGTGTAACTCGCTAACAACTATCAACTCCATGTCCGCCGTAGCCCTGGCAAAGGCGGATCAACCATCAACTCTTCCAATGGCTCATAAAAAAGGACAAGGTAGCGTTAAGAATGGCCGCGACAGCGTCAGCAAGCGGCTGGGCATCAAAAAATTCGGCAGCGAAATGGTTGTGGCTGGCAATATCATTGTGCGCCAGCGTGGCACAAAATTTCTACCAGGGAAAAATGTTGGGCTTGGACGCGATTATACAATTTTTGCGCTGCTTGATGGAACAGTGCGGTTTGATCGCAGCGGCCGCCGTGTGAATGTGGACCCGCTCGCGAGTCGGAACTAGCCACTCTAATTCTGCTTCCCCGTCACAGCCGACCTGCAGTATAAGCGGGTTTCGCAGATGATGAGATACCAGACGTTTATTCTTTTTGGCGCACCCGGCAGCGGCAAAGGCACACAGGGCAAAACGCTCGGGACGATCCCGCGCCTTTATCACTGCGCCTGTGGGGATGTATTCCGCTCCATCGACACTCGGACGAAAGTCGGGAAGGCATTCCTTGATTACTCCAGCAAAGGCCAGCTGGTCCCAGACGATATCACAGTGGAACTTTGGCGAGAGGCAATCGATGCGGCCGTGGAAGCACACAAATTTAAACCCGACATCGACACGCTCGTGCTCGACGGCATTCCGCGAAATGTCGGACAAGCCAGGATCATGGATGAAATGATCGACGTAAAAAAACTGTTTCACCTTGCCTGTCCTGATCGCGACACGCTCTTTTACCGGCTCAAGAAGCGCGCTTTGAAGGAGAATCGCCTCGACGACGCAAACGAACAGGTCATCCAACGACGTCTGGACATTTACGAAAAAGAATCGAAGCCCGTGCTCTCCTATTACTCGCAAGACCTTGTGACAGTGGTTGACGCAACTCAGCCGCCCGCCAAAGTTCTGCTCGATATTCTACAGAGCGTGAACGACGGCGCGTATGAACCAACAGCAGTTTGAAAATTTCACTGCCTCCAGTCTTTACTGTGAGAAATGCAAAGAAGCGATGCCCGTCCGCGAGCGGCTGCTTTTAGTCCTGCCCGACCGCGAGATTTTCGATTATCTCTGCACCGGGTGCGGATCGTCGGTAGGCCGGCGTGAGATCACCGCCGGCGAGAAACTGACGGCGCAAGCAAGGGCTCGGCGGCGCCCGCGCCGGTCTGTCGCACTGCAGGACTGACGCCGTAGCTGGGCATGCGCATCGTTTTCATTGGCGCAGGCGAAATCGGCGTGCCCGCGCTGCAAGCGTTGCTCAATTCGCAATACGACGTTGTAGCGGTCGTGACACAACCAGATAAGCCCGTCGGGCGCGCTCAGTTGATCGAACCGCCGCCAATCAAAAAAGCGCTCCGGGGCGGCGCGCCTAACGCCAGTCCCGCTCTACCGATTCTGCAACCGGCGCGAATTAAAGATCGGAAACCGATTGAAGAGCTTCAAACACTAATGCCGGATGTCATTGTCGTTATGGCCTACGGACAAATCTTGCCGCGCGCCGTTCTCGAAATTCCAAAGATTGCCTGCCTCAATTTGCACGCGTCGCTTCTACCGCGCTGGCGCGGTGCCGCGCCGATCCAGGCTGCGATCGCAGCGGGTGATCGTGAGACCGGTATCACTGTTATGTACATGGATGAAGGACTCGACACTGGGGACATTCTACTGCAGCGCACCATCGACATTCTGTCGACCGATACGGGTGGGTCATTACATGATCGACTGGCACAGATCGCGCCCGAAGTCTTGCTGGAATCCCTGGAGTTGCTCGTGAAAGGAATCGCGCCGCGCATTCCACAGGACAACTCCCTTGCAACGTACGCGCCAAAGCTGAAGCGTGAAGATGGCAGAATCGACTGGTCAGAACCGGCGGAAATGATCGAGAGAAAAATCCGCGCCTTTAATCCGTGGCCAGGAGCGTTCATGGAAATCTCAACGAACGGGACGCGCATTTTAAAAATTTTCTCGGCAACGGTCGTCGATTTTGAAGGTAAGCCCGGCGAAATCTTAGATAATCAACATGAGCTGGTCATTGCCGCGGGCACAGGCGCGTTGTCGTTGCACGAAGTCCAATTAGAAGGAAAACGACGCATGAGCTCGACGGAATTTTTGCGTGGACACGCTTCCATTTTGCGCGCGGCGCGTTGATTCTGGGGAGCGCAGGCTACCAGTCTGCTCATCTCGGCAGCTTGCCGAGATACTCCGCTCATTCCCGCGAGTCACGTCCTTCGAAGGTTGCCGGCAAGCTGCCGGCAACTACAGGCCAGCGGCCTGTGCTCCCCAGAACCGCAGAGCGGCTACTAGACGAATGCGCCATTTTACTTTCCAAACGTCGCGATATTCTGTTTGATCAGTCTCAGCCACTTATGCAAACCGACACGCCAGTTTATGAACGCATCGTCCTCAAGCTGAGCGGTGAAGCGATGCAGGAGCGCGGAGCGCGGGACAACATTTCGCTCACCGTTGTGCGCGAAATCGCCGAACGGATAAAGGAGGTGCGCGATCTCGGTGTGCAAGTGGCGGTTGTAATCGGCGGGGGAAATATCTGGCGCGGTCTTTCTGCGTCCCACCGGGGAATGGATCGCACGACAGCTGATTACATGGGAATGTTGGCCACTGTCATCAACGCACTGGCACTACGCAGCACGCTCGACCACATGGGCGTCGAAACGCGCGTGCAGACGGCCATCGAAATGAAAAATGTCGCCGAGCCGTTTATCCTTGGCCGCGCGATCCGGCATCTCGAACTGGGCCGAGTTGTGATTTTCGCCGCGGGCACCGGCAACCCGTACTTTTCCACAGACACGACGGCCGCGTTGCGCGCGAGCGAGATTCGAGCCGACGTGATTTTGAAAGCGACCAAAGTCGAGGGCGTCTACGATCGCGACCCGAATACTCACGCAGACGCCCGCCTCTATGACCGCCTCAGCTTCACTGAAGCGTTGACCAAACGTTTGCAAATCATGGATTCGACTGCGTTCAGCCTTTGCATGGACAACAAGATTCCGATCATCGTCTTCGACATGTACAAACCCGGTAGCCTTCGGGACGTCGTGCTGGGACGAAAAGTCGGTACTCTTGTTTGCGATGAACCTTCTTCGGATCTAAAAATTCAGGCGCCATGAGCAGAGATGACATTCTTCTGGAGGCCGAGATGTCGATGGAGAAAAGCGTCGATTACATGGTGCACGAATTTGCCGCGGTGCGCACCGGCAAAGCTTCTCCTGGCCTTGTAGAGAATGT
>Ga0137403_10008855_pt1 | contig 11236 bp, 7 predicted proteins | sample CZOMad2_1_16fung_FD_122057 | JGI IMG/M metagenome (GOLD analysis project Ga0137403, IMG submission 122057) | Vadose zone soil fungal communities from Angelo Coast Range Reserve, California, USA - CZOMad2_1_16fungal (Hybrid Assembly) | ecosystem: Environmental > Terrestrial > Soil > Vadose zone...
GAGTTGCCGATAAAACAGTCCCCTCGAAAATCTGTTTCTCAATCGCTTGTAGTCGAAATAATCTCATGAGTGTCCCGATAGCGAATACGATTTGGCACGACCTCCTAATATCGTGCAGGCAAGTTGCTTCATTAGTTTGGGTCGCCTCCGCAAAATCTCTTTCCACCGAATCGCAAAACAAGTGACCGATGGTGTTGTGGCACTCCTGAACTCTCGCGGTGTTGGTTGACCGAACGGGGATCGCGATATCGACACATTTGGCGAGACACTCCCAGTTCCCGCCGGTCAGCCCGATCGTTTTCGAATGTTGCTTTCTAGTTCGCCATCGCAGCTTCAACTTTTTGGGCGTGGGAGGGTGCTGCGCATCTGCTGCACTGCCACCAGTACCCACCACCAAGGGGTGCGGATAGGTGTAAGGCGTGTATCCAGGCTTGGGAGTCGTGCCATTATCTATGAAATCCCGACCCAATTGAACGCTGGCCCACATTCCACCACCGCATTGAGCGATGGTATAGCCGGTATTACTCCACACGTACACTGGCTCAAATACTTGATTGACTGGGCCGGATGGAGTCGGAGTGTCGTTCGCCAGCAATACACCGGCTCCGCGTCCAACTTGGTCAAGAGAAGGGTAAGCGCGGCGTATTTGGTAGGCGTCCCCCGTATTCCAATTGCGGGCAACACCATAGTTTGAAGCCGTCGCAGTCGCCGTAGTAGTCGTCATGGAAGCAATAACGCTGCTCCAGCCTTGCGTGACATTTGTAACCGAAAAGTTCACGCAGCTCCTGCCTGCTGCTGCCGTTGTAAAATTCTTCGTTGTATCGGTTAGAACAAGAGCCACGCCGTTGCCCCTGTTATGCGTGCCTGAAACGTACACTACTCCATCCGTGGTGTCCCACGGACTTATTCCATTGCAAGCGCCCCAGGGTGCGAAGGAGTCAACGTCTCGGTAACTCGCGCCTTGTGCGGCGTATTGAAAGTTAGTCAGAGTATTGCTATAGATAACCCCTGTACCCCCTCGCATATACGAGGCCATTGGAAACAGAGATGTAGCGTTCATCGTGTTGTTGTAAATCTCAAAGGCCCGCACCGATCTCCTGCGCCGGCCACTATCAGTCCCGTGACCGCCTCCGATGCTTCCATTGGTCGTGGTATTATGGCGCACCACATAACGCGCTCCGCCCAAGCCATCGACGAAATCCTGCACTCCGCTGGCGGTGCAGGTATAGGTATTGTCCTCGATAAAGATAAATTCGCTCGTACCTAGGTTGGTCGGTTGCGCCCATGAATTATCGCCATGACTTCCTACTCCCTGCCAACTGTCATGCGCAACGAATATCCCGACCAGGCCGCGACTGGTGATAAAATTGTTGTGGTCAATTACCCCCCACATATCACCAGTAGTTTGGATACCACCATTATAGAGATCGTTAAATTTTACGTGGTCGATACGAAAAGCATGTGAGGAACCAGAAAGGTTTATGCTGCCCTGACCGCCAATGCTCGTCACGGTACCAGAGGTTATCGTTAACCCCGTTAGCCGCCATGTCCCAGACCCGGTCATAGAAAATACGATGCCGAAATTTGGATTCGTCCGCGGGACGTTGTCCCGAATGATCGTCTGGTCGATCCCTGCGCCCTGTATGACGATGGTTTTGGAGCAGGTAACGGTCGTTGCCCAGCTACTCGTTCCGGCGGGAATTGTAACGGTATCACCGTCTGAAGCGGACTTTATCGCAGTTCGGACCGCGGCGGCGGACGTGTCGGCTGCATTGATGGTCGCAGCAGAAGCGTTATTACAGGAAACTGAGACTAATGCGATAAGTGTCAACCACTTACGCATGTTATCGTCGGTTTTTTGCATCCTAAGCGGGCTAAACGGGAAACGGGTAGTCTAGAGAGTGACACGCATTTCAAAAGATGAAACGGGTCTATCATGCAGGCGCGAGAAGACGGCTTTGCTTCGTTGCCCTTGGAGTTCGAAGTTTTGAAGATAGTACTCATCGCCTTCTTTGAAAGAATAGGCGGCCAAAAAAATCAACTTAGCTTGGGACTAGTTTCGAATAAACCGCCACCGTTAGCGCGGCGACCTTATTCCACGAGTATCGATCCTTTGCGTGTTCCTGGATCTCGAACCGTCGACTTTCAAGATTCCGGAATAATTCGCTCTCGAAGTACCTTCCTATCGTTCTGGCCAGATCAGATGAATCCCCGAGCTTGAACACAAAGCCGGTTCTGCCTTCCATGATTTCTTCCTTGAGCGGCCCAACATCCGCCGCAATGGCGGGCAGACCGAAACTATATCCCAGAAAAAGTACGCCACTCTGAAATATGCGCGTGTACGGGAGGGCCAAAACGTCAGCGGCTTTGAAATATAATTCCGTCTGTTCGTCGGGTACATATTCAATCTTTTCAACGACCCGATCGCGGATTCCAAGACACGCTATCTCTTTATGAATTTGCTTCCAGTAATCCTCAGACCCTTTCGGCCTGCCCGCGATAATCAGTCGGTAACTTCCGTCCTTCTTTAGAATTTCGGCAAAAGCAGAGACCAAGTATTCAAGTCCTTTGTAGGGCGCAATATTTCCAAAAAAGAGAATGGTCTTTTCATTGCGGCGCAGACCCAATTGCTGCTTTGCTTTGAGCGTCGTCAGTGCAGTATTCGGGACGGTGTTGTTAATACCGAAAGGAATAACACTCACCTTCCTTTCCTGAATGCCAAAGTCGGAGAGAAATTCCCGCTTCATCCGTTCCGTATGAACGAAAATGTGGTCGCTCAACTGGTACTGAATTCTCAGCGAAATCCGGTTCAGAAGAGAATCGCTCGCGTCCCGTTTTCGCGCGTTCACATTGTGCGCCGTCAACACGAGGCGCTTTCCAAGCAGTTTGTAGTAAAGCAACAGCAAGCTACGATCGAAGAATTCGAATTTGTTATTCCACAAGATGTGAAAGACTTTTGGCTTGGCCGTCGTAGCGTAGCAGATAAGTCTCGCATAATACCTCAACACCCTCAAAGCCTTAACAGAAGGAGCTGCATCCGGGCGTTGATCTCCACGTAAGTTAAGGAATTGAACTTTCGGATTGTTCAGCAACTCCGGGACGTTGAGATCGTCGCTGCCGATAAACTCAACAAACACGTCTTCTGAAGCGAGCGCTGTCGCCAGGCCGAGCGCGTAAGGTTTGTCTCCGCCTCCGGTCAGCAAGGCGACGTCGCACTTGGTTGATGGTTGACCCGCCTTCGGTGGCCGCGGCGACCTTCGGCGCGGCAAGACGGAGCAACCCAGGGCAGAGGATGGCTCCGCCACTTCGCGACGTGGAATTTCCCGGATCTGACCGCTGATCTCCGATCTCTGATCTCTGACTTCTGAACTCTGTTTGCTGATCTGCGTCATTTGACAGTAATGCGATTGGCGACTGGAATCGTAGCTTCGAGCTGGGTCATAACGGCACTTAGCACTGCTTCCACACTTATCGGGGCGCGGCCGTCGTATCCCCGTTTGTAAAAGAATTCCTCGAAAAAGGGTGAAACTATTTTTTATGAACCGAAGCCCTATTTCGTTCGCTCCACGTCAATTGCGAAATCCCGTTTTCCAAAACACCTCGATGCAGGTCTCTTTGCATTGATCCAAAACCCACGCGAATTCCCGCTGCGGCATCCATCGTTCAAACATCAGCCCGTGTCGGCAATCAACCGCATAATTAAATTCGCCATTCGTGGCAATCTCATTGAGAATCTCCACGCACTGCAATCCTTCTACCTTGAATTCTGGCAGGTTCACTTCGAAGGAAAGATAAGGAACTGCGCCCTTCATGCCACGCAGAACGCTCAGTTCATGTCCTTCGACGTCAATCTTTATAAAGAATGGAGCACCATAAGTAGAGATGAGATCTGCCAAGGTCGTTGTTTCAACCTGTTTTTGGCAGGCGAAATTCAGAACGTGCCCAAAGCGCTTTGAGTCATTCCTCAAAGTTTCGACCCATCTTTGATCAAGCGTATTCTCGGCCGAGCCGGGAGCGTCAATCCACATACTTTTAACCGCGACATTTTCGCTCACTGCTCTGCCGTCGATATTTACGGGCTTGGGCGCCAGCCTGTGCCTCAGAAATTTTTGTCTCAGTATTTCTTGGTTAGCGTCATCCGGCTCCACTGCTACAACCCGGGCTCCCAATCTCAGAAAAATATCGGTCTTGTAACCTTCGTTAGCGCCAACGTCAAAAATGAGATCTCCCTTTTTAAAGCCTTGCAATGTTTTTTTATAGAATTCGACCTCTTTAGTCCTGTCATCGAGTAGTTGTCGGTCGGTAAAGGCCCAATAGAAATCGTATACAAGGGAGGACTTCAAACGCTGGTAGAGACCGATCCGTTTAAGGAATGCTTGCGCGGATTTTTTCAAACCTGGCGTAGGCCTGATATGGCCGCACTTCTTTTTGAACATGTTTGGGGAAGCGGCAGGGAAATTCCGGCTATGCCGAGCATACAAAGAATTGAGTGAAGATGGCTTGCTACTCGCCCTTCAAGCCGTACCAAACTTTCCGGAACTTCTTCAACGGGTCTTTGATCCGATCCGGAAGCGCTGCCTTCCACCCGCGGTGAAGAGCGAGCTTCAGCGCCAACTTTCCCTTTTGCGTCAAAGGTATGAAGTAGCGAGGCACCTTCACCTGCTCGAAGCCCGAATGACGCTTAAAGTCAGCTAGAGAATTCGCACTCCAGTAGGCATAAACCAGATACGGGAGTTGCTTTCGCTCGCAAATCCCAACAGCCTTTGCGATAAGGGCGTTATTGATCGCCTTGTCCCGATGTTTTATTTTCGAGATAATTTGTCCAAGGGCTCCGTATTCTCCAGCATTCCCAAGCATCGCGAAGCCGACCAGTTCATTCTGGCAATAGGCCCCGATCAGGTCTTCGCGAAACAAGAACCGTGAAAACTGGCGTTTCACGGTTTCGAAGTCTTTCCCGTAATGCCAGAAGCGCCGTCCCTGGCGAACAGGCGCTTCATTAAAAATTTCCGTCATTCCCCGAACAAAATCATCGTCATAGGTGGCTTCCCGCACTTGAACACCTGCCTTCTGACTCTTTCGAATCATGTTTCGCGTGGTCCCCTTGACCTGTTTGTTCCACCAGTAATCAAAGCTCTTGATCGGGAGGGCAGCAATGGATTCCCACTCCGTACGGTATTGGTATTGTGGTTCGACGTTCGGCAACCGCTGCCAGAATGTGAAAATGTCAGGCTTGAACTGATTACTGGCTTTCAAGGTGTTGATCACCGATTCAGGATCACGCACATCTTCGTACCACTCGTCCTCTAGGCTAACCAATGTGAGCGGCCCTCTGGTGATGGCGAAGGTTTGTCCGCCGATTTCGACGCACTCAACCTGAGCCGGCTTCCCTTTGATTAACGTCTCCCGGTTGAAGGCCTGCAACTTCGGTTCTCTTTTAAAAACGACTGTTTCCGGCATTTTAGTTCGTGTGTTTCGGCAAAGGGATCACGCAACCGATGCAAAGCCGGGAGTCGCTGAGCGTATTCCGCGTAACCACTGCTCGAGCATGACTAGACTGAAAAGGAGCTTGTGGTTATCTTGTCGCCCTGATCTGTGGTCACTCAGGAGTTTTCGCACCGGCTCAGGTTTGAGCAAATCGAACATAAGAGAGCTTTCATCCAGGAGCATTTCCGGAAGCAGGCCTTGCACCGAGGAGTGTAACCACCCATCCACCACATTCACAGCGAAGCCGCGCTTCTTGCGTTTGAGGATGCGTCGCGGCAGGTAACTCTGGCAAACTCGCCGGTGTAGCCACTTCCGAGTTCCATGGCGGATTTTGAAACTAGCGTCGAGCCGCTGGACGTACTCGACCACAGTGCGATCCAGGTAAGGTACGCGAACTTCGAGACCGTGAGCCATGGAAAGCTTGTCCGCATACATGAGCAGTTCATCCGGAAGCGAGGAGCGGATTTCAAGTAGCTGAAACCCACCAAGCTCGTCGGTGTGCTCCATTTGCGGCAGCAGCGCGCGCCAATACTCGACCAGTTCATGGCCCGGCTTCGCGGGAAGAACATCGTCCCGAAAAAGTCCATCGATGGTTTCAGCCGGCGCCAAAGAAAAGACATGCTGATAGCGCTTCAGCCGGTTCTCGATTCCAAGTGAGCGAGTGCCTCGCTTCAATGTTTCGTTGCGAGGCAGCCCATTGATGGCGAAGCCAACCACCGAGCGGAGACCGCCCGGCAAGCCGCGCCACCACTCGCCGTAATGGACACCCAGGTGCCGCTTGTAACCGCCAAACAACTCGTCCGGGCCCTGACCAATCAAGGCAACTTTCACATCCTGGCGCGCACGTTGGGAGACAAAAAACATCGGAACAATTGAAGAAGCCGCGATAGGCTCTTCGAGACATTCCACGATCTTTGGAAGCGATCGCTCGAATTCGGCTCGGTTTAGCTTTACAGGCACGTGGCGAGCGCCCAAAAGAGCGGCCGTCTCTTTTGCATCGGCCAACTCGTCGTCTTCGAAGGCTTCTCCGTAACCTATGGTGTAGGCTGGCCATGGACCGCCTTCTTCATTCATCAACGCCAGGAGCAATCCCGAATCGAGGCCGCCGCTAAGCAGTATCCCAACGGGCACATCGCTCAAAAGATGTCGCCTGACCGCGCCCTTGTATAACTCCAGTAATTCGAGGGTAGCTTCCGTCTCCTCTTTTGGTCTCGGGTACGGAGTCGGAGTGAAGTTGTACCAGCGCTCGTCCCGGCATTGGCCTCCTTCCACAACCAACATGCTTCCGGGTGCCAGCTTTCGAATACCATCAAGTATAGTCAAAGGCGACGGCGTGTAGCGAAACCGAAGAAAAAGATTGAGTGCGACTGGATCTACGTCTGGCTTGGAGTCTTCCGCGGCGAGAACCGCCCGGATTTCCGATCCGAAAGTCAACTGCCCATTGCGAATCTTATAATAGATGAGCTTGATACCCATGGCGTCACGTGCCACGACTAGCCGCTCGTTGCGCGCATCCCAGATAGCGAGTCCGAACATGCCGTTGAGATGATTGAAGACATCTGTGCCCCATTCTTTGTAACCATGGACGATCACTTCCGTGTCGGAATTCGTTCTAAACTGATGTCCCTTGCTTTGCAGCTCTGCTCGCAGTTCCCTGTAATTGTAAATCTCGCCATTGAAGATTATCCACACCCCTTCTTCTGCGTCGGACATCGGCTGATGGCCGCCGGCAAGATCGATGATCGATAGTCGCCGGAATCCCAAACCGACAGGCCCGGCGATGAAGAAACCTTCATCGTCAGGTCCGCGATGCGCGATCGAGTCCGCCATACGCACGATCGTCTCGCGCTCCACTGGTTCGCGTCGCTGGAAGTTAAACTGGCCTGCTATGCCGCACATTGTTTATTAAACCTGATGACCGAGGACTGAAGACGGAAGGCTAACTTCTCTGCTGGCAGAACTTTTCAGGCTTTGCCATCATCGTTCCTAGCATTTGACCAATTCTGACGCCTTTCTCTAGCAACACCTTTTGGTCTTTTTCCGGGACGTAGCCGCATGCGGTAGCTGTATCCAGCCAATGCTGGGTTTCCGCTTGTTCTCCGTCAGCATCCGTCAGCTTGTTCACGAAATGGGCGACATAGCGCCGCTTTTGCCAGGCTTCAGCAAGGTTAGCACCGATTGACCTCGATGCCCGCCGGACTTGATCAGTCAGAGCGTAGCGCTCTTCCGCTGGAAATCGCTTCGACGTTTCGAAGATCTCCTGCTGAAGTGCAAATGCTAGTTTATACACTCGTAAATCCTTAAAGCTCGATATCTTTTCGCTCACTTCATTTTCTTTCTATCGCAACTTCAACTGCTCCGCCATCCCGCGACTGCTCTGTGTCTTCGATCTTCTGTCCTCCACCCTCTGTTCTCCGACCTCTCTCGGCTGTGACGCCTGCCCTCTGTCATCCGTCCTCCGTCCTCTGAACTCGCGCAAATAGAACGCTAGACTGCGAAACATCTGTGACTGGGCCCAGCGGTGCATGGGAACATTGTCCCATCCCACATGCAGGCGGCGAGAACGAAAGGAACCATCCGGTTTGATCCAGTCTTTCAGAATTCCTTCAACAACCGTTTCCAGCGTTGTTTCCAATTGCGGAAACCGGCTCCGAAGCAACAAACATAGGTTGATGCACTCGGCGCAATCGTAGAGCTCCCGCTTGTAAACGGTCAGGCGGGGAGCGTGTGAGAACGGTTTCGGTAGACTGTCCGTGCTGAAGAGGTTATCTAGATAGTAATTCACTCCTTTGCGAAGCGCCTCAAGCGTTGCCGCATGGCCAGTGAGGGTGTGGATCTTCGCCAGTGCTTTCATGACAAAACAGGTGTGATAGTGGTCAACGAAATCGCGAACCCCATCGACGGCATAGAACCAGGAGCCGTCGGGATTCTGATTATCCAGGACGAAATTCAAGTTTCGTTCAGCTGCGTTGAAGTAGCTATCGTTCGATAATATCTGCGAAGCGCTGGTGAGCAGGAACGCGCGATAAGCCGCGGCGTTAATGACTCCACCGCCATCATAGGGGGTATAGGAACAACTGCTGGCGTTTTCCGATGTCTTAAAATCCTTGATGTCGAATCGAGCATGGCGCGCGATCGACTCGATGATTTGTTTGTAACGCTCAAGCAAGTCCTCATTTCTGTCCTCCGTCCTCCGTCTTCCGTCCTCTGATTCGAGGATCTCGTAAACTTGCAGGAAAGCCTCATAAGCATACGGGGTCGAGGTGATCAGCGGCGTCTGACTCCTGATCATGCCGTTGCGGGTAACCCAATCGTAGGGATAACCCCAGCAATATTCCGTGAACCCTGGGGACCGGCTCTTCTTCAGTTCGTTAAGGAAGTGGACGGCTCTCTGCAAATAAGCTTCATCGTTCGTGACTTGAAAAAGGAAGGCGAAACCCATCGCGTAGTGGGCATCGGCGATTGGAAATCTTGTCGGATGATGAAAAAGCCGTCTCGCTGATGGCAAGAAGGCCTCAAAGAAAATCATTGGAGCGACTGCGGCCGTTCCGAGAAGTTTGTGACGATAGTATAGCGCCTTCGCAGCCTGTCCGGTTGCTCCCGCGAAAAACGTCTGGTGATCACGCGACGTTTCTCCGTAGCGGGCGAGCCATTCCGTGAAGTCTTCTAAGACGCTCGATGTTTTATCCTGCAGGTTCACGAGGTGATAGAGGTCGGAGGACAGAGGACAGAGGACAGAGGACAGAGGACGGAGGACAGCGGTCGGAGATCATTCCTAATCACTTTGCGAATGCCGCGAGTCGCGCTTTCGTCGGCACGAAATAATTATCTCGCGCCTCGGACAGATAACGCCGGAGCAAGGTCTTTACTTTGTAGCCTGCATTTTCCCTGTACTGCCCATTTTCGCCGAGATCGTGAAATTTAATGCTAACTGTCCTGCTCTCGCCGGGATTCAGTTCAATCTCAAAAGCGATGCGGCCTTTCGAAAAATTCCAGGCGATCTGATCCGATTCGGCGCGAATTTCCTTAACGGCTGGAGGCTCCGAGTCGCGCCGTCTTATGATGAATCGCTTTCGCTGGTCAGAACCATTCTTTACTCGCAACTCGGTCCCGTACATCTCAATCGCGACCGAATCCGGTGAGAGTTCCTTCTGTCGATAACTCCGCCTGACCACGTCGCCGAGCGGGCGCCAGGTGAGCGGAACCTTGAGGGCATTGAGCTGGTCGATGAATTGCACCAGGCGCACACATCCGTCGCTGCAGAAATCGTGATGGATCACCATCAGGCAAGGTTTCCCCAGAAGGAGATCGAAGGCGAGGTTCTCGACGCCTTGAGCTGGATAGCGTCGAGTGTAGATGGGAAAATCGTCATAGGCCATGACGGCAACATCCCAAACGTCAAAGATCCTGAGCTTGCGCTCTCCCGGCGGGTTGCTATGCACCTCAGTGTTTACCACGGCATGGAAGCCGGTGTGCTTCAATTCCGGAATTGCCTCCGTAGAGAAGACTCCCTGCGGGAAGACCATAACGCGATCGTGCGCCAACCCCGTTCGCCGTTCGTGCAGAGACATACGCCTAACCGCTTCCGAGGCGACCGCACGAAGTTGCTGCCGATCCGAAGTGCCAAACTCACCCGCAGTGTGGTCGCAGCCATGAATGCAGAGCGAGTAACTCTCGGGATTGTCCTGGAAGAGTTTAACCACCTCCCGATCGTTTCGGCGCCAGTTCCAAGGGATGAATGCTATGCTGGTCGAGAACCGATGCTGCTTCATTAAAGCGAGTAACTCGCGGAAACGAACGAAACCGTATCTCGCCTTTAGCAGAGGGTCGTCGATAACCAGGCAGGCACTCGCCTCACGCGCTCTCCATGCGCTGTGGGCGAACGCCCATCTGATATAGGAAACGGCTGGCACGGCAGAAAAAAGGTGATCACGAACGTCGAAATTGGGAGTTGCGAGTTCGGCATCAATGTCGATTAGCCGCTCTGATGAGGCGAATACCGGGACGCTGTTGCAAGTTAACTTCAGGAACGCAGCCTTGTTCCCGGCAGCAATGAGCGGAGTTACAGAACTTCCATTCGCATCAAAAAAATCGCAGCCGTCCAGAGTCGCAGGCGTAGGACGTACGCGCAGACCGCGCATGGCACCGCAAACGTCCCCAGGATCATCCGCGATGCCCCACTCGATTTCACTTCTTGCTCCCTTGCAAATTGAAATCTTTGTTCCGGAGAGATCGCTTACGACCTTTGCAAGGCTGGCAGGGTTATTCGTGGGATACAGAAAGACAGAGTGCACTGTGTGCGCGAATTCTTGCTTGCCAGGCGATGTGTTTTGCAGCTCTTCCATCAAGCGAGCAAAAATCTCTGCTGCGCAAACGAGTCTGCACTTGGTGTTACTCTGCGCCTGGCTCCTCTCGGGCAGCCGAAAATCTGTTGCGTTCCGCATTTGGTAGGGAACGCCAAAAAACTCGAGCAACCTCCTGGCCCGGCCATCATCGATTGACGGGTGACCGCCTGTCACGAGGACGGCCTGTTCGCGCACCAGTTCTGATTTCATCCGGCGATGACGCGGCGGCGAAGCTACGGGTGCAACGGCTTCTTCGCCACGACCAGGGACCTCATCGCCCTCGAGCCTGCAACCGCACTCAAGATCGGGGATAGCGAGCGAAGCAGGCGCGTCATGAATCGCCCGGCGGAGTGGGGAATCCAGCAGAAGTGTTCGCTACGGGAAACTTCAAAACCAACCTGCTGAAA
>Ga0137403_10008856_pt1 | contig 11236 bp, 13 predicted proteins | sample CZOMad2_1_16fung_FD_122057 | JGI IMG/M metagenome (GOLD analysis project Ga0137403, IMG submission 122057) | Vadose zone soil fungal communities from Angelo Coast Range Reserve, California, USA - CZOMad2_1_16fungal (Hybrid Assembly) | ecosystem: Environmental > Terrestrial > Soil > Vadose zone...
AGATGATCGACGATGTCGAACGCGGCGCCAACGATTCCGACTGGCAGCCGGTCAAGGACGCCGCGCGGGCGATCGCTTTTGCCGAGGACGGCGCGATTTTCGTGGGCTACGCCGGGGGCGGCATCCAGGGCATCCGCGAGGGAACCAGCAACCCGCTCGCGACATTGCCCGTCCAGGTGACCGACTATCCTGACGCAATCGCCCAAGCGTTGAGTCAATTGCGCCTCGTCGGCGTCAACGGCCCTTATTCGGTCGTGCTCGGGGCAGAGGCCTATACTGCGGTCGCCGAAGCGCGCGACCACGGCTATCCGGTTCTCCAGCACATCCATCGGCTGGTCGAGACCGAGATCATCTGGGCGCCGGCCATTCAGGGTGCCTTTGTGCTCAGCACCCGGGGCGGCGATTTCGATTTGCATATCGGCCAGGATTTCTCGATCGGTTATTCGAGCCACACCGACGCCGCCGCCCGCCTCTATTTGCAGGAGACCTTCACCTTCCTGCTGCTGACCACCGAAGCGGCCGTCGCCCTCTCCCCGCCATCCTCCCCATAAGCGCGGCGGACCCGTCGCACGCCCGCGCCTGCTCACCGATTTCCGACCTCTCGTTCGTTTTCGGCGTGCGCCCCTATTTCCGGCATTACGCCGGGATGGTGACAGTATACAAGATAGGGCCCGCCAGCCTGCAATTGGCTGAAGATGGCAAATTGGAGGCGAGGGCATGGCCCGGATTGCGTGCGTCGTTGTGCCGGGCCTGCAAGCTGGCCTGCATGAGCGGCCTGGTGTGGTGGCTCAGCTCATGCAGCAACGCGCCCTGCTGCACCAACAACAGCATCAGGGACAGCAGCAGGGCTAGGAGCCTGCCCTGCGGCGGGCCAGCTCTGCGGGAAGCGCAATGAAGGGTCATGGGCTTGGCGGCGATGGTGCCTTCATTGTGGCACCAATAATGATATGGCGATATCAATTAACGCGGCTTGCCTGCGAGGTTTCGCCGGCCCATCCAGCGGCGGCGCGGCCTCACTGGTTGTTGTGAGGCGCGGCATTCAGCCACGGCATGGAGTCGCTTTCTTCCCGGTAGAACTGGGGATGCTGCAGCCGTGGATCGCCTGGGCTGGTCGGACCGATGGAATAGCCATTCCCATGGATCGAACTCTGCAGCACCGGCGTGGCCGAGCAGGCGCTGAGAAGCAAGGTGCAGGTGGCAATCAACAGCAGTTTCATGGGGATTTCTCCGTGGGCCGAGGCGGGTGCAGGTCAGCGTGTGCTTGGCGGCGCGTCGTCAAAAGAACGCAGCGCCGCAACCTGAGACAAGCTCGGCTTCATTGCGTTCCGAAGGCGGGAAAATATTCCTCGGCGCGGCGGCCGGTTGACCCGCCGGCTTCAACGATTTTCCAGGTTCACCTCGCGCGTGCCGGCATCTGGCGACCGGCGCGATTCGGCAAAGCTGCGTGCGGGCCTGTCGGCCGTTGCGGGAAACCGGTCGCAGGTGACGCCATGCTGCGAAGGATGAAAGCCGCGCACCGCATAAATCGCGTCGCAACGTTCGCGCGCCTTGTCGGCTTCGCACCGGTCGTCTACCAGGCCCAGCTTTTCTAGGCTGTCTGCAAGCGCCAGTGCTTCGGCGACGCCGTTGGCGTAAACCACCCGGTACACGCTACCGCTTCGATTGCGGATGCCGACGATGGTGGTCTTTCCCGGTGGGGCAGGGCGTATGGCGCGGGCAATCGCGATCAGGATTTCGCCGTCGTGTGCCGCAGGCTCGATGCCGTATTTGGTTTCCGTGTGCATGGCAGATCTTGAATGGAAGGAAGTCGGATTTCAAAAGGCTGGCGGCGACATCAGTCGTCCGCATGCTTGCCCTTGTTCTTCTTGTCTTTGTTGGCGCCTTTGCCATGGCCATGCTCTTCGGCGTAGCGCTGCTGTACCCAGCTCTCGCGAACGAAATACACCGGCTGTCCGCAGGCGTTGTACTGGGCGCAGTGTTGGGCCCAGTGCTTCTGATGACCCGGCGGAACGTAGAGGTACAGCGGCGGCTGGTGCGCCACCGGCGACGGGGCAATGACGACCGGCTGTGCATAGACCACCGGCGGAGGAACATTGCCGATGTCGATGCGTCCATAGACACCCGGCTGCGCGACCGACACTGAAACGCCGACGCTGGTTTGGGCGCAGGCGAGGTCGGCGCCGGCCAGGGCAAGAAGCAAGGCAACGATGTGTTTCATGGGGGGACTCCGGACCCGGGCTGTGGGCGATGCTGGGTTCAAGGAAAGGTGAAGGTGACCGGCGCAACAGCACCCGACACATCGATGGTCTGCGTCTGGACCGTGCCGTTCGACGTGGCTGCCAGGCTGAACTTGCTGGACGCGAGGAGGTCGGCGACGAACAGCAACGCAATCGGATTGGCGACGTAGCCGGCCTGGACCGGCGCGCCGATCGGCAACGCCAGCGAGAAGTCGCCGCTGGTGGCGTTCACCGGTCCCCAGGCGGCCTCGAAGCTCGGGCCGCCGGTCAGCGTTTGCAGCGCCCGCACCGTGGCGCTGGGCGGCATGACGCTGCCGGTGACGCTGCGCATCGCCGCGGTCGGCGGCGTGATCGGGATGGCCGCCGTGTTCACCTGGGTCGGGGCTGCTGCAATCACCGGCACCCCGGTCATCACCGCAGCGACATGGCCGGACGCGCTCACCACCAGATCGTAGGTGCCGGCGGGAACCGGATACAACACGAACTTGCCGGTGGCGTCCGGTGGCGTTGACTTCACGGCCACGCCGTTGAGCTGGGCTGAAATGGCCGTGGAGCCCAGCGCGATGGACGCATCGACGTAACCCTGGATCCGCAGCCCGGCGTCCGACAACACGGGGATGACGGTGATCACCGGTTTCAGGTTGTATTGCCCGCCGTTGCCACGCGGGACGATCGATTTGCAGGCATCGAAATCGAGCGCAAATCTGACCACCTTGCCAACCGGTACATCGATGTCGGCATTCAGCTTGAGGCCCGACTGTTGGGCGCTCGGTGTCGTCAACGCAGTTTCCGAGCCGCCGCTGGGCAGCACCGAGTTGGCCAGCGGATGGCCGGCGTCGTTGGCGGCCAGTACCAGGCGCAGCTGCGTGTACTTGCCGGCCGGAAGCGGTGTCTCGCCCAGGTCTTCGAGCAGGCCGTTGTTCAGGGCCAGCAAGTCGATCCGTTTCGCCGGCGCCAGCACGATCTCGGACCATCCGTCATCGGTGTCCAACGCGCTGGCGCTCTGGTGTACACGGACTTTGGCGATCGTCAGGTTGACGGCGTCGTAGCCGCAAGACGGCGCGTCGGTCGCCGAGACTTGCAAGCTGCCCATCGGGGTGGCGCCGGTGCCGCCAATGCCGCCGTCGCCGCCGCCGCAACCGAACAGCGAAAGTGCCGCGGCGAGCGCTGCCACGAGGGGGGTGGTGAACCGGATGTTCATGGTGTGTCTCCCCGGCCTGTCGCAGGTGTCAGGCGTTCTTCAAAGTAGTAGATGCCCAAGCCGACACGGGCGCGCTGTGCGTCGTTGCCAGGCTGGATGTCGGTGTCGTGGTCGGCCAGCCAGCGGTCGAATTTTTCGAGCAAGGCCTGCGATTGCGCGGCGCTCAGCTTGCGAAACGCGGGCAGCGCGTCCACCGGGATGCTGTGGTACATCACCTTGCGCTGGAAGCGCGGGTCGGTCTCGCCGTGCTGAAGGTTGTGGTCGATCGAGGTGATCAGGTCCGCCACATCGGTGCCCAGGATGCCGAGCTTGTCGATGGCGCTGCGCTGCGGCACGTAGGCGCGGGTCACGAGCTGCAGGCGGCCATCGTCACGCTGTGCCACGGCGCCCACGCGGATCAGTTCGTCCATCACGGCGCGCACCGGCATGTCGCCGCTGTGGCGCCTGACCAGGCCGGCAAAACCCAGGTCGCCATCGACCGCGAGATGACGCGGATCCCCGTTCGCATCGACGAATTCGGGATCTCGCAGCCAGCCCGTCAGAACCCGCGCTGCGCGGTTGTAGCGATCGTTGCTTTCGGCCGAGCTGTCGACCGGCTCCGCGGCCAGCTTCTGAACCTCCTTGCGGGTCATGCCCGAGAGGATCGAAACCCGTGAGATCGACGGCTTCTTGCCGGGGATGGCGAAATCGTCCATGGCCACTTCGACATAGACGCGCTTGGCAATGTCCTCGAACTCGCCGAACGAGACAGCATGGCGCAAAAGCACGCGAAACAAGGGACGCAGCACGGCCGCAAGCGCACGTTTGAGCGCAGGCTGATAGGCGGCCGGAGAGTGCATTTGGGAAATATATCCCAAATATGGGCTTCGACCAAGGAGGTCAATCCAGGCTGCCGGCGGCCCCGCGTGCACGGCCACAGGCTAAGCTGGCGAACGAGCGCCGCCGAGCCGGCACGCCTGTCGCCACACCCAAGGTCATGCAACACATCAAGCAGCTCGAAAGTTTCATCGCCGTTGCGCGAAGCAAGTCCATCCGCGAGGCGGCCGAGACCTCGCACCTGACCTCGTCGGCCTTGAACCGGCGCATCCTCGACCTGGAGCGCGAGGTCGGCTCGCCGCTGTTCGAGCGCCATGCGCGCGGCATCAACCTGACCTCGGCCGGCGAGATCTACCTGGCCTATGCCAAACGCGCCGTGCGCGACGCCGAAACCGCCGGCTCGCAGATCGACGACCTCAAGGGCCTGCGCCGCGGCCACATCAAGCTGTCGGTGATTGCCGTGCTGGCCAACGACAAGCTGATGGAGACCATCGCCGTGTTCCAGCAGCGCTTTCCCCAGGTGGCCTTCTCGGTCACGGTGGCCGGCTCGGACGAGGTGGTCGCCTCGGTCGTGTCGCACCAGGCAGACCTGGGCATGGCGTTCAACCTGTCTTTGGAGAAAGACTTTTACGAGATCGCCGAACGCCGCTACGTGATGTGCGCGGTGCTGCGGCGCGACCACCCGCAGGCGCGGCGCAGAACCATCTCGTTGAACGACTGCGTCAACTTTCCCGTCGCGCTGCCCGATCGCAGCTGGGGCGGCCGCAGGCTGCTCGACGAGTACCTGAGCCGCAGCGGCTTTCGCCTCGCGCCGCAGCTGGTGTCGAACTCCTACGAGGTGCTGCTCGCCTTCGTGCGGCGAACCCATGGCGTGTGCTTTCAAATCCGCCCCGAGAAGAAAGGCGGCAAGGAGGCTGACGATCTGGTCGCCATTCCGGTGACCGAGATGGTGCCGTTCGCGCGACACCTGGTGCTGGGCTGCCTGCGCGGGCGGGTGCTGCCGGTCGCCGCCGCGCTGTTCAGCGAAGCGGCCAGACGCAGCCTCTTCGGCTGAGCGCAGCCGGCGACACCAGCGCTGCGTTTCTTGCAGCGCCGTGGAAGAAACATAGCGCTGGTGCCAAGCGATGCGCTTGCCTAGCATCGGCCCATGCACCCCATCCGCCAAGCGCTGGTCCACCGCCTGCCCGCCGCCTCGCCCGAGGACGTCAGCAGCCTGGTCGAGGCGGTCCAGAGCGGCCGGATCGACCCCCAGGCCATCGTCGCGATCCTCGGCAAGACCGAGGGCAACGGCTGCGTCAACGACTTCACACGCGGGCTTGCCACACGCGTGCTGAAGCAGACGGTGGCCGAGCTGAGCGGCCGTTCGTTGGAGCAGGTCGCGAACTCCGTGGCCTTCGTGATGTCGGGCGGTACCGAGGGCGGTCTGTCGCCGCACTGGCTGGTGTTCGAAAGCCGAACGCTCGGCGCCCACACCCAGCCGCCGGCCCGGCCCTCGCTGGCGATCGGCGTCGCGATGACGCCGGCCTTACTGCCGGAGGAGATCGGCCGCATGCCGCAGATCCGCTGCACCGCAGAGGCGGTGCGCCAGGCCATGTCCGACGCCGGCATCAGCGCCGCCGAGGACGTGCACTACGTGCAGGTCAAGTGCCCGTTGCTGACGCGCCAGCGCATCGAGCAGGCCGCCGTTCGCGGCCAAGACGTGGCGACGCAAGACACCTACCTGTCGATGGGTTATTCGCGCGGTGCCTCGGCGCTCGGCGTGGCGCTGGCGCTGGGCGAAATCGACGCCAGCGCCGTCGGCGACGCGCAGGTCTGCCAGGACGCCAGCCTGTACTCGGGACGCGCCAGCACCTCGGCCGGCATCGAGCTGATGCAAAACCAGATCATGGTGCTGGGCAACAGCGCCGCATGGCGCGGCCCCTTCGTCGTGGGCCACGGCGTGATGCGCGACGCGCTCGACGTCGATGCCGTCGAGCAGGCGTTGGCTGCGGTGAAGCTGTGCGCCGACGGCGAACTGCGGCGCCAGGGCAACGGCGTGATCGCCGCCGTGCTGGCGAAGGCAGAACCGTCACGCAACGGACTGATCCGCGGCCGCCGCCACGTGATGCTGGACGACAGCGACATCCACGCCTCGCGCCACGCGCGCGCGCTGGTGGGCGGCGTGCTGGCCGGCATCTTCGGCGACACCCAGCTGTTCGTGTCCGGAGGGGCCGAGCACCAGGGGCCCGATGGCGGCGGTCCGATCGCCGTGATCGCGCGGCAGCCTGCATGAGACACCCTGTGTCAACCCCCCGCTGTTTGAAGCAGCGTTTGAGCGCGCCGGGCCGCCCCAAGGGCGAATACCGGAATGCGCTGCATGAAGGTACTCCAGTGAGCCTGCCGGCCGCCGCGTCAATCTGTTGTAGGTTAGAACCCGCTCCTCGGGCTCAGCGCGCACGCATGCCGGCAGCCAGCGCGGCGGCGTTGTGCGCGAAAAGTTTGAGGTAGGTGTCGGCCTCGGTGCCAGGCAGTGAGAGCGCGTCCGAATACAAGCGGCCGCCGAGGACGGCACCGCCTTCGCGGGCGATGCGTTCGACCAGCCGCGGGTCGGTGATGTTCTCGACGAAGACGGCGTGCACGCCTTGGCGCCGGATCTGTTCGATCAGGTGCGCGACGGCCGCGGCCGAAGCCTCGCTGTCGGTGCTCATTCCTTGCGGCGCCAGGAACTCGATGCCGTACGCCGCGCCGAAATAACCGAAGGCGTCGTGCGAGGTGATGACGCGGCGCTGCGGTTTTGGAATTGCGTCAAACGCCTTGCGCACCTGCGCGTCGAGCGCCGTCAGTTGCTCGGTGTACTGCGCCGCGCGCTGCTCGAACGCGCCGGCCTGCGCCGGCCTGGCCTGCGCCAGCGCGTCGCGCAGATTGAGCACATAGCGGCGGGCCAACGACAGGTCTTGCCAGGCGTGCGGGTCGGGCGCGGCGCCGAGCTTGCGCGCAGCGACGCCGGCACTGGCGACGACCACCGGTCCGCGGTAGCCCGACGCGCGCACCAGCCGGTCCAGCCAGCCTTCGAAGCCCAGGCCATTCACGACCACGATCTCGGCATCGGCCAGATGTTTCGCATCTGCGGGGCTGGGCTCGAAGACGTGGGCGTCGGCGTTCGGACCGACGAGCGTGACGATCTCGACGGCGTCGCCACCGATGTTGCGCAACAGATCGGCCAGGATCGAGAAGCTGGCGACGACGCGCAGCGGGCGCGCCGTCTGTGACAGCGTCCGCGTGGGCAGCGCGGCCAGCGCGAGCATCGACCGGCGCTTTGCAAGGTCCATGTCAGTACCGCCCGGCCGCCCGAAGGGACTGACGCGCCCCCTTGGGGGGCAGCGAACGAAGTGAGCGTGGGGGCTGTTTCATCCAGTACCGCCCGGCCGCCCGAAGGGACTGACGCGCCCCCTTGGGGGGCAGCGAACGAAGTGAGCGCGGGGGCTGTTTCATCCTAGGCACTGCGGTGCCGGGGGTGCCGCAGGGACTGCCAGATCAGCCCTTCGCGCGTCCCGACGGCCAGCGACAGCATGTACATCAGGCCCGCCACCAGCACGATCGCCGGGCCGGACGGCCATTGCGCATGGAACGACAACAGCAGACCGACAAAACCCGAGACCAGGGCGATCAGCGAGGCGGCGAGTGCCAGGCTCCAGACCTCGTCGGCCCAGAACCGCGCAGCAGTGGCCGGCAGCATCATCAGGCCGACGGCCATCAGCGTGCCCAGCGCTTGGAACCCGGCCACCAAGTTGGCGACCACCAGCACCAGGAACAGCGCGTGGACCAGCGGCCCGCGTCCGCCGGCGTTGCGCAGGAAGGCCGGGTCCAGGCATTCGACCACCAGCGGCCGGTAAACGACAGCGAGCGCAAACAGCGTGAGGCTGGCCACGCCGGCCATCAGGAACAGTGCCGCGTCATCAACGGCGAGGACGGTGCCGAACAGCACGTGCATCAGGTCCACGCTGTTGCCGTGTGTGGAGACCAGCAGCACGCCGAGCGCCAGCGCGATGAGGTAGAAGGCGGCGAAGCTGGCGTCCTCGCGCTGCGCCGTGGCACGGGTGACGAAGCCGGCCGCGAGCGCCACGCCGAGCGCGGCCGCGAAGCCGCCCAGGCTCATCGCCGCCAGCGAGAAACCGGCACTGAGGAAGCCGAGTGCGGCGCCCGGCAGCAGGGCGTGCGCCATCGCGTCGCCCACCAGGCTCATGCGCCGCAACACCAGCAGCACGCCCACCGGCGCGCTGCCCAGGCTGATGGCCAAGGTCGCGACCAGGGCGCGGCGCATGAAGCCATAGTCGGCAAACGGCTGAACCAGCAGTTCGTTCAGCGTCATGCGCTTTTCCTGCACAGCGGCGCGTCGTCGTCCCACGACTCGGCCATCTGGCGCGCGCGAAACAGGTTCTCGGCGTGCAGCACCTCGGCGGTCGGCCCCCAGGCCACGCAACTGCGCGCCAGCAGCAAGCTGCGGTCGAAATGCGCACGCACTTGTTCAAGGTCGTGCAGCACCGCAATCACGGTGCGCGCCTCGGCATGCCAGCGGGCGATGATCGCGAGCAGGTCGTTGGTGGTGCGTGAGTCGATGGCGTTGAAGGGTTCGTCGAGCAGGATCACCGGCGAATCCTGCAGCAGTACGCGCGCGAACAACACGCGCTGAAACTGGCCGGCCGACAGCTCGCCGATGCTGCGGCGCTCGAAGCCGCCGAGTCCCACGGCGTGCAGCGCGTGTTGCACCTGGTCGCGCTGCGCAGCGTTGAGCGACCCGAAGTTGCCCGCGGCGGCCCAGTGGCCGAGTGCGACGAGATCGAACACCTTGATCGGAAAGCTGCGGTCGATGGTCGCCTGTTGCGGCAGCCAGGCGATGCGGCCGCGCAGACCGGCGTCGAGGCAGATCTCGCCTTGGGCGGGCCGCAGATTGCCCATGATGGCAGCCAGCAGCGTGGTCTTTCCGGCGCCGTTGGGCCCGACCACGGCGGTCAGCGAGCCGGGCGCGAACTCGCCCGTCAGGTGGTGCACCGCGGGGTGCCCGCGGTACGCCACCGTGAGGTTGTGCAAGGCAATTCGGGTGGAGCAGGTCACGGTCATTGCGGCGGATCAGTTCAAGGCCCAGGCCACGCTCAACCAGAGCAGGGCGACCAGCGCAAGTGCACCGGCCAGCCGGGTCCAGGCGCCGCTGGTCAGCAGGCTTTTCATGGCGTGGCTGCCGATGCGCGAGCCGCGGCAAGCGGGGTCGTGCCGGCACCCGGGAAGCCGGACAACACAGTGACAGTGAGCAGACCGCGGAGCATGCGAAAAAGTTCTTGTTGCTAATGATAATTCAGTCGCAGTAAAGCATAACATGCGAAACTCTTTTTGACACCCGAATCGAATGGCCCCGAGATCACCGCCCGTCACCATGGAACGCTCCACCCGCCAACGCGCCGCCATCCGCACCGTCATTGATGCGGCGGGGCGTCCGCTCTCACCGCTGGAAGTGCTGGACGCGGCGCAGGCTGAAGTGCCCGCCATGGGCATCGCGACGGTGTACCGCAACGTGAAGCTGCTGGTGGATGCCGGCGAAGTCACCACCGTCACGCTGCCGGGCGAGAGCCCGCGTTACGAGACGGTGCAGCATGCGCACCACCACCACTTTCAGTGCCTGGCCTGCAAGCGGGTGTTCGACGTGCACGACTGTCCGAAGGGCCTTGCCAAGCTGGCGCCCAAGGGCTTCAGCGTCGAGCGCCACGAGCTGACGCTGTATGGTCGCTGCGCCAGGTGCGCCGCGTCCAAGCGCTAGCGTCTTTCGGCGAACGTACCGGGTCAGATCGCAGCGCCAGAGACATTCCTGGGGTGGTCCCTGACCAAGCGGTCGACGCATTCGCCCAGCTCCCGCGGACTGCACGGCTTGCGCAAGAAAATGTCGTACTGATCGAAGCCATCACGCACGACCCTCTCGTCGAGGCTGGTGTGCATGGCGATCATGGATGAGCAGGTGTTGGGGTCCTTGCGCAAGGCGCGTCCCACCGCCAAGCCGTCGAGGCCTGGCATGTCGACATCCAGGATGACGGCGTCAAAACTTTCCAGGCTCGCCGCTTCAAGTGCCGCCAGGCCGCTGTCGGCATCTTTGACGCTGTAGCCGAACGATTCGAGCGATGCCCGCACCAGCAAACGCATCTCGGCAGAGTCGTCCACCGTCAAGATACGTCCCCGAGATGGTTGCTCAGTTCTGGCTTGCATGCGCAGCAGCTTAGCGACGAGAACCGAGTTTGAACAGCCTTGCTCGCGCCGAAATCCAGGCAAGTCAAGGGCTTGCCAAAAAAGATGGCACGGCCTCCCCGATGACACGATGTGTTGGGCAGTTTCCGAGGTTTACTCTCAGGTTATGCACAGCGTTATCAACGGCTATAACCCCAGAAAAAATGTTTTGTAAACCGCCAGCGTTGGAGGCCGGAAGCGTGCCATCGCGGCCTTGCATGAATTCCTACAAGCCAGCCTGAGGCATTGACCACGCTTTAGCGAAGGCTTCTGCCCAGGGCCTACTGTCACGATCGGTCACGCAGCACGGGAATGCTCCATGGAGTTCAAGGACTACTACGCCGCCCTCGGCGTGGAACGCAGCGCCACCCAGGACGAAATCAAGCGCGCCTACCGCAAGCTGGCGCGCAAGTACCACCCTGACGTGAGCAAGGAGGCCGACGCGGAAGCGCACTTCAAAGAGGTCGCGGAAGCATACGAGGCGCTCAACGATGCCGAGAAGCGCGCGGCCTACGACGCGGTCGGTCGCCGCCAGGAGCGTGGGCAGCCGTTCACGCCACCCGGGCCCGACGGCGGCTTCGAGTTCAGCGGCCGTGATTTCGGCGCCGACGACGGCATGGACTACAGCGACTTCTTCGAATCCTTGTTCGGCCGCCAGACGCGCAGCGCCGGTGCCCGCCGCAGCACGCAGGCAGCCGGCGAAGACCACCACGCCAAGGTCCAGATCGATCTCGAA
>Ga0137403_10008857_pt1 | contig 11236 bp, 9 predicted proteins | sample CZOMad2_1_16fung_FD_122057 | JGI IMG/M metagenome (GOLD analysis project Ga0137403, IMG submission 122057) | Vadose zone soil fungal communities from Angelo Coast Range Reserve, California, USA - CZOMad2_1_16fungal (Hybrid Assembly) | ecosystem: Environmental > Terrestrial > Soil > Vadose zone...
CGTTTCGTGTGCATGACCGCTCGCACAACGAAGTGCAAAATTGGAGACGTCAATGCGGACACCATTGCTCACAACATCCGAGAAAATGGCCAATCTCCAGGCGCCGGCTAAAGCCGGCGCTACAGTTGGCGCGCTCAATTATGTAGTGAACTTCAGAGACAGGACATTAGTTTAGGCCGTCATGCCACATCTCTCTTCGAATTCGACGGGCTTCGTAAGGCCGCAACGGAGGACCCGATTAGTAACGATCAGTCGCGCAGCGTTACAAACTCTGGAGCAGCAGATGGCTCTACCCTTCGGCGTTTATCGTGGGCTACCGGGCAGCGCCAGTCCGGTCCCGCCAACTGGCGTGGTAACGACGCGTTCACCGAAGACGGCGATCAGCGGCCGACCTCTCGCGATGGCTTCTTTGACGGATGGGAGCGACAGCGAGGCCTCGTGGCTGGCCTTGCTGTCCCACGCTTCTGTAATCCAGATCGCCTTCGCGTCGCTCGTGTCCTTCGCGACGATGTAGCTGAGACAACCGGGCATTGTGGCGACACCTTCCAGCAAAATCGAAATTAGCTCGTCTCGCTTGCCTGGAGCGCAAAAAGAGCCTGTGCTATGATGCTTTCGCGCTAACGGATCACTGTCATCCGCGTGGCACGCTGAAGCTTCGAGCCGCCGCACCCGCGATTAAGATCAATTATCAAGGAGGACGCCGATTATGGGTTTGACGAGACGCACGATACTGGCAGCGGGAGCTGCGGCAGCCGCAACGACCGCCGTGCCGCGCCTATTTGCTCAGCAATCGGGCAAAACAGGAACTGGCAAGTTCTATGAAAAGGGCCCTGTTCGCATCTACTATGAGGAGGCCGGTTCCGGCTTCCCGCTGTTACTGCTTCCGGGCGGAGGGTTGAACTCGACCATTTCCTTCTTCACCGGCAACTCGCCCTTTAATGCGATCGAGGAGTTCAAGGGACAGTATCGCTGCATCACGGCAGACCTGCGCAACGCCCCCAGCGGCCAGTCCACCGGCCCTGTAGAGGTCGATCGGCCGTGGGAATCCTACGCCGACGACCATCTCGGCCTGATGGATCATTTGCGGATCGACAAGTTCATGGTGATGGGTTTCTGCATCGGCGGCCCCTTCATCTGGAGTCTCTTGAAGCGCGCACCCAATCGTATTCCCGCAGCCGTGCTGGCGCAGCCCGTGGGCTGGCGTCCGGAGATGCGCGACCCTAAGTACCCAGGCACATTTTGGAAGAGCTGGGGTCCGGCGCTGATTGCTAAGCGGCCGGAGATCACGATGCAGACCACCGACCAATTTGTGACCAGGATGTTCGAAACCAACCCCGACTTCGTCTTCACCGTGACACGCGATTTCGTGCGTAATTGCCAAAACCCCATCCTGGTCCTGCCGGACGAGGTCCCCGCGCACCCATACGCCGTCGCCATGGAGTGCGCGATGCTCGCGCCAAAGGCCGAAGTGAGCATGTTCCCTTGGAAAGAACCCAAGGAGCGAATCCCCCTGGCGGTGCGCCAAATTCATTCCTTCCTCAAGGCGCATCGGCCTGCTTAGGCGGCGGTGTGCAACACGACAGGGCCCCGGGCCAGCGCCCGTCGCAGAAGACTTTGGTGCCGACCTACCGGGTCGAACTCCAATCTCGACTCGGACGGCAAGCGTTTCGCTCCGGCTCAGTTTCGAATTTTGACCCGCCGGATCCCGAACGCCACGACACGGGCCGGCAGCCTTCTCAAAAACGGAATCTTTGTGAGAATCCGCAGCGGTAGCGGAAGACTCGGCTGGGCCCCTTTCGACGTGAGCACTCCGGTAAGGATCCGGTTCTGGATCATCTTCTGGAAGAACTGGATCACCTTGACCGGAAACTCGCGGGCCGACTGGACCGCAGCCAGGTGCCGAGGTTCCACTTTGCCGGCCGCGAGCGGGCCGGCGAGCAGGTTGGCCGCCTCCACGGCATCCTGCACGGCGTAGTTGATCCCGACTCCGCCGACGGGCGACATGACGTGGGCGGCATCCCCGATGAGCAGGAGCCCCGGCCGGAACCACGTCGTCACGCGGCTCGACTCGACCGACAGGACCGCGATCTGCTTCCAGTCCGTCAACGTGGAAACCCGATCGGCCAGGATCGGCTGCATCCGGGCGATATCGGCACGGAGCTTCTCAAGCCCTTCAAATTTCTGCGACGCGAACGTTCCCTTGGGAATCACGTAGCCGAGCTGGAAGTCAGCCGTGCGGCTCAACACGACCAGCAGGTGCCCGGGCCCGACGGCGAAGAGCGGAAGCTCCTGCGGATCTCCGGGCTTTCGCGGCAGCCGGAACCACAGGACGTCCATTGGGGGAGAGGTCTTGTTGACCTCGAATCCGCCCAGCTGGCGGACGCGGGAGAACCTCCCGTCAGCCCCTACGACCAGGGGGGCGCGGACCTCCCGCAAAGCCCCATCGTGTCCCTTGAACCGAACTCCTCGAACGGTCGCATTCTCCTCCACGAGGGAAAGTACGTTGGCGCCCATCTCGACGTGAAAGTCGGGAAACTGCGAGCCCTTCCGGCAGATGAAGTCGAGGAATTCCGCCTGCGGGATCAGCGCGATGTATGGGAAGCGTGTAGGGACCGTGCTGAAGTCAGCGATCTTGATATGGCGGTCCCCCAGCCGCAGACTCAACGAGCTGACCTTTCCATGAGGCTTTTTCAGGATCTCGTCCGCCCATCCCAGCTGATCAAGTAACTCGAGTGTGGACGGGTGCACAGTGTCACCCCGGAAGTCCCGATTGAAGTTCTGGTGTTGCTCGAGGAGCAGGACGGGGACCTTCTTCCTCGCCAGCAAGGTGGCCAGCATCAGTCCCGCGGGCCCACCGCCGACTATGCAGCAGGAGGTCTCGCGAAGCTCGACGATCTTCTCGACGATCTTCTCATCGTCGGGTTGTCCCCTGGGTGGTTGTGTCATCCTGGCCCGAAGCAGGATCCTAGCGGGGCGGCCCGCCGCTGTTATCCCGGCCGGTGAGCTTCAGAAACATCTGGTTCTCATGACAGATGAATTCGATCAACTCCGACCCGTCTGCTACGACGTGCTGGCTGACTCTGACGGTAAAGGGCCTGGTATACGCCTTCGCGTCGTCGACGGTGAACTCGATGTCCAACTCTCCGTAGTTCACACGCCGGAATCGCTCGGTTAACTTCATCGCCTCTGTATAGGGGCTGCCCCTGTGATCGAGCCATCCAACGCCGTGGAAACCGTCAGGCTCGACGCCGTGGAACTGGCTCGGATCGACGCCGTGGAAATTGTTCGACTCGACCACAAGCGTGTCGCCTTCCCATCGGCCGATGGAGTAGCCGTGCCAATACGGCTGAGGCTCTCCCTGAGGCGGAAGAGGACGTCCGTCCATGTAGATCGTGCGAAAGCCGTAATTCGATTCGTAGATGATGAAAATCTGTCGCGGCATCTGGACAATCTTTAGCGGCTGCGGATCGATGTGGTATTGAAGCGGACCTTGGGGGAGGCACAGCCCATCAGGGTCGTTCAAGCCACCCTCTGCGGCGCGCTTCTTCTGGAGATCCGCCGCCCATGGCTGGAACGGCAGCCCGTCTTTGAATCCCACACCGGCGTTTCCGCCTTTGACGAGCGGAGGCCGGCCGGGTGGTGTGCCGTTCGGCTCGGGATCGTCATATCTCATCCAGATGCCGGAGAAATCCGGCTTGCCATCGGCTGTTCGTGGCGCAGGCGCCGTGAGATTCGGCTTGCCGTCAGTGCCTTTCGGAACTCCCGGTATGGGCCATAACGGCCACTGCGCGAATAGCGACGGCGACAAGGCAGCAACGATGGCCGCCAACGCGGCCACGATGAACCAGCGTTTCATGTCAGCCTCCTTCCTCGACCTACGGTTGCTGACTCGAGGCCGCAAACAGCCTCTGACCCGTACTTTTCAAGGTCACTGCCTTGGCGTTCGCGCTGTTCGATCCGTTCTTGGCGCGGCTGGCTTCTACGGTGACGACCTCACCCAATTTCATCGAATTCCGCGTCCAGCCAGACCTCATGAGGCCGTTCGGACTCCCCATTTCCAGTCCCCAATTCGTGACCGTGCCTGTCTCGTCCTTGACGTCAATGTAAAACCAGGCGTGCGGATTGGTCCACTGGATCTTCGTGACTGCACCCGTCAGCGTGATGGGTTTGTCAGCATCGAATTCCGCCGCAAATGCGTGGTGGGCAACGAGTGGCCGCGCGGCCAGGAGCAAACCGGTCCCAACGAGAAGAGCAGCTAGCTTGGCTTTCATGTACACCCCCCGTGATTTCGTCATTCTCATGTTCCTGCCGCGGTACGTCAAGAGAATGATGTTCTGCGGCAGTTCACGAAACGATTGGGGGTAGGTCAAGCAATTTCAAGAACAAAAACCCACCGAGCCGGAGTAGGCATGGCATTTGGATTGCCAGTCGTTCCTCATGCGATCACTATTCACCTGCGGACTGGTCGCCCTGTTTCTTTTTTGCGTGGCGCTTTTTTCACAGTCGTCCAATCCGGCCACAGCCGTTTCCTCGGTCGGGTTCGACGTGGGCTCGGCCGGCAGTTCTTCAATGACGGCTGCCGAGGCGCCGTCTCTTAACACTGGTTATGCCCGAATTCAGGCAGAGGCGGGCAAAGTACTGCCGGCGGGCATGGCGATCTTCTCTTACCGGTCCGGCGGCGTTCTTGTTTCCGAGGCGTCAGTTCCTGCCATGCCATTGATGTCTTCGGGCCGGATCTATGCAGAAGTCGGAGGCACAACGAGAACCGGCATCGCAATCGTGAATCCGAATGCCGCGGCGGTAACGATCGACTTTTATTTCATCGATGCCAATGGAACCAACTTCAAACAGGAATCGATAACGCTTGACGCCTATCGCCAGATTGCCGCATTCCTGAATGAGGCCCCATTCAACAGCGGCGCCAGTGTGCAGGGAAGTTTCACATTTAAGGCTTCGCGATTGGTTTCGGCTGTCGCGTTGCGGGGCGTGACGAATGAACGCGGCGAATTCTTAATGACGACGTTGCCCGTCGCCGATCCTTCCAGATTCTCCATTGACACATTGGCCATCCCCCAATTCGCGGATGGCGGGGGATGGGCCACGGAAGTTGCTCTCGTAAATCCGGGAGCCACGACCTTGACTGGCAAGCTGGACTGGCGCAACCAGGCCGGACAGCGAGTTTCACTCACCGGCAGTTATTCGATTGCGCCGCAGAGCGCAAAACGTTATTTCTCCGAAGGGAGAGGAAGCGCGATCCAGGTTGGATCAATCCGAATTACATCGGATCCAGTGGGCGGGCTGAGGGGAGGACAACAACCCGCTCCGTCTGCGATCGGCATTTACACATACAGGTCTGGAGGTGTGACCGTCACTCAGGCCGGCATCCCGGCATCGAGGTTCGACAGTACACACCGGTTGTTCGTAGACAACTCCGGCGACTCTGTCAGAACGGGCGTTGCAATTGCGAGTTGGGCCTCGATTCCGATCAATGTGACGCTGGAACTCTTCAGGTTGGATGGCACCCCGGCCGGCCTGACAGGCTCGCTCTCGATTCCACCTGACGGACAAACCGCACTCTTCCTGAATGAGATTCCGGGACTCGGTTCAATGCCGCCCCGCTTTCAAGGAATTCTCCGTGTAATGGCCACGAATCCGGAAACCGGCGAACCCGCAGGCTCCATCGCGGTTACCGGTCTGCGCGGACGTTACAACGAACGCGGCGATTTCCTGATAACAACGACCCTGGCCGCGGGCGAAAACAGTCTCCCCACTCAAAGCTCCGAATTGTTGTTTCCGCACTTCGCGCTGGGCGCCGGTTACGAAACGCAGTTCGTGCTGTTCAGTCCCCGCCCGCAGAGTTCATCAGGCAGGATGTACTTCTTCAACCAAAACGGAACGCCGATGGCGGTGCCTCTCCGGTAAGCAACGTTCGTGGAGGCGGAGCGACAGCCAACCGTCGATTAAAATTTGCTGTCTTAATATTTCGACATTTTCGACAAGGCGGTCTTATGACCGCCGGCTTTTCGCTACATGCGAGGAAAAACCGGCGGTCATAGACCGCCGCTACAGTAGTCACAGTTTCAGATCCAGGTTCCGGATCAATCGGTGGAGATTATTCGGATGGACACCAAGAAGCCTTGCGGCCTGCGCATAGTTTCCGCCCGCTTCTTGAAATGCTTTCAGGACCAGTTGCCGTTTCGCTTCCTTGACGGCCTGATGATATTCGGTGACCTGCACACCGGGCACGGCCTGCTTTTCCAGCAGGGCTTCCGGAAGATCTTCGGGCTGAATCAGCTCGGTCGTCCCGAGCACAACAGCCCGCTCCATGGCGTTTTCCAGTTCGCGAACATTCCCGGGCCAGTCGTACTGGACCAGGCATTTGCGCGCCTCCGGGGAAATGCCCTTTACTGAATGCCCGGACTTCTTACTGAACCTCATTGCAAAGTAGCCGGCCAGGAGCGGAATGTCGTCGCGCCGTTCCCTGAGGGCGGGCATCGTTAACGAGAGCACGTTGAGGCGGTAATACAAATCCTGTCGAAACGTTCCAGCTTGTATCGCTTTTTCCAAATCCCTGTTGGTTGCCGCGATCAACCTGATGTCCACCTTGATGGGGCGAGTCCCTCCCACCCTGTCGAATTCACGTTCCTGAAGGACGCGCAACAGTTTGGCCTGCAGCGTGGGAGCAAGCTCTCCCACTTCATCCAGGAAGACAGTGCCGCCGTTGGCAACTTCCAGCTTTCCCTTCTTTTGAGCGATGGCTCCCGTAAAAGCTCCCTTTTCATGCCCAAACAGTTCGCTTTCGAGCAGCGTCTCCGACAGTGCCGCACAATTGATTGCCATGAAGGGATTCTGCGACCGTGAACTGTTCAGATGAATGGCGCTCGCAACCAATTCCTTGCCTGTGCCGCTTTCTCCCCGGATCAGCACAGTTGAGTTTGTCGGCGCGGCTTTGCCGATGAACTGATACACGTCTCGCATGCGCGGACTTTCCCCGACCATGTTGTGTTCGAGGTTGAAATCAGACCTTAACCGGCGGTTCTCGGTTTCGAGCCATTCCAATCGCCGGGCATTGTCCAACGCGCCGCTCGCCATTCCTGCGACGCCGACCAACAGTTGAAGATGCCCTTCGTCAAAGCGAGTGGCTGTGCTCTCGAGATAAATCACTCCGATAAGGTTGTCGAAGACTACCAATGGCGCGACCAGCACCGAGTGAGCTGCATTACTCAAAACCGCGGTACGGTCTTTGATCACGCTATCAACGACGCTGCTCGAGACGACGACTTCACCATCTGCGCCGGATTGCCGGGACCAGCTGAATGTGGAAATGGTCTCGGTTGAACCGGTATCAAAAAGGAGGATGGCGCCCGTATCCGCGGGAACCGAATCGAAAATCAGCTCGAGCAAGTGACGCCGCAGGGCTTCCTGACCACGGATCACGCTGATCTCCGTGCTGATTCGCAACAGTGTTTTCAGGTCCCTCGCCATTCGTTCGGTGACGGAGAACGCCTTCAAAGGATTCAGATAGAGCGAATCATCCTTGTGAAGTTGAACGACCTTCACACCAACGGCCGCCGTCTCATCGAATCGAACATGGCTTGAAGAACCTGCGGCATCCTCTTCTTCCAATACAAAAAGCAGCAGCGAATCCCCGATCTGAATTCGATCTCCCGGTTCGAGCTTCCGTTCCGTGACCGGTATCGCGTTGACAAATGTCCCATTAGTGCTGTTCAGATCGAGAATAGTGACTTCGGAATCTGTGATTCGTATCAATGCGTGCTGACGCGAGATCAATGCATCGTTCAGGGACAATGAATTCGATGCATCGCGCCCGATAGAAAAGTCACCTGGCGTCAAACCAAATACTTTGCCTTTCGATGGCCCTGCCAGTGCGATCACCTGTGGATTCATCTGCTCCGTTCTATATGGAATCGAGCGTTTGGCTCTTACTGTAGCGGCGCTCTATGAGCGCCGGTTTTTCCTGAAATCAACGAAATACCGGCGGTCATAGACCGCTGCTACAGTACACGGAACCGCTCTTCATTCATTCACACCTTCTATCAAAAGGGGAACAATTCGGAAAAAGACCATAGCGATAAAACCTATAATGCTACCCACGACAGCGGAATTCCTACCATGAAACACTTCCATCTAACTTTCATTCTCGAAGCCCTCTGCTTGCTTTCAGCAACCTCACTCGGCGCTCAGTCGGATGCCACCAGGGGAGTCATTGAAGGTACTGTTCGGAGTGAGAACGGCTCGGTTTTGCCGGCCGTTCTGGTCACCATCAGCAACCAGGACGACGGCACAGAGCGCCGAATTCAAACCGACATGTCCGGCAGATATCGTTCGCCCTTACTTCCCCTCGGCAACTACCAGATTGCGACTGAACGTCCCGGATTCATCACGATGCGCCAGCGCGGCATCGTATTGCAGATCGCGCAAACTTTGAACGTGAGTTTCACCCTGAAACAAGCATCCGGCGAAGCCGTCACTCTCGTCGCCCGGGAACCGCTGGTTGAACTGGACCGGAAGCAGCCGAGCACGACCCTGGATCGCCGATTCGTCGAGGGTCTGCCGATTCGCAGTCGAAAGTTCATGGATTTGGGCGTGCTGGTTGCCGGCGCCACCGAGTTCGGCGAGCGCGACACGAGTGCCACCGCTGATTTCTCCGGCGTCAATCATTTCTATGCCGGCGGACTTGTCGATGGCACCGACGCGTATCAGGCGTGGAGCAATCTTCCCAAGGCAAAATTCCTGGTGCCCTTCGAATTCAGCCAGAGCGCGGTTCGCGAGTTCCAGGTGCTGGCCGGCAACTTCAATGCGGAATTCGGACGATCGGCGGGAGGACTGGTCAACGTCGTCACCAGGTCTGGCACAAACGAGTGGCACGGAGAAGCGTCGTATTTTCTCTCCGACAGCGAATTCAACGCCAGGCCGAGATTTGCCGCAACCAAACCAAAAACACGGGAACACTTATTCGGAGGGTCGCTGGGCGGACCCTTTGTCCGAGACCGCCTCTTCATCTTCGGCGACTTCAGCCGGCAAATTCGAAGCGAACCCCTGATTGTGAATTCTGGAACGGTGCTGGACGGTTTCGACGCGACGCTGGCCTCCATTACGAACTCAGACGAGCAGCAACGGTTCATTCAGGCGCGCGATCTGGCCCGGTCGCTCACCGGCGATTTCGTTCGCGACATCGATCAGTACACCGGCCTGATCCGAGCAGACTGGCATCCCAACTCGATTCACTCGATAAGCGCGCGATTGAATTACCAGAATCTTCATGCCACGAATGTTCCTGAAAACGGTTTCACGACACCGACGGTAACCGGCATGGCCCTCAGCAACAATGGAAGAGTCCAGGTCGATAATGGCTCTTTCTCGGCGCAGTGGACTGCCACGATCTCGCCAACGTTGCTCAATGAGGCTCGAATGCAGTTCGCGCCCGGCACAGAACGGCAAATACCCAACAGTGAGGGGCCTCAGGTTCGGATTGGCTCGCCGAGGACCGGCATCACATTCGGGCGGCGGGACGTTTTCCCTTCGACACTTCACGAGAAGCGATGGCAATGGCTGGATAATCTGACTCTCATCCGAGGCAGGCATGAAATGAAAGCCGGTGTCGATATCCACCACATATCCGACGCCAGCTTCTCCTTGACAGCGATCGACGGCTCTTACCTGTTCAGCAATCTCAGGGACTTTGCAAATGGCCGCTATACGTCGTACACGCAGGGGTTCGGAGTTCCGGAAGACACGACGGTCAGTCCTTATTACAGCGCGTTCATTCAGGACAATTTCAGGGCGTCGTCGAATCTCAGCGTGAATATCGGGTTGCGTTACGAGTTCCAGCAGCTTGATCAGCCGGCCACATCTAATCCTCAGTTCCCGAGGACCGGCGTCATTCCACAGGACAAAAACAATTTTGCGCCTCGAGTGGCATTGGCATGGCAACTCTCCCCAATTTTCGTCGTCCGGACCAGCTATGGGATTTACTACGGACCTCTACCGCTTCAGGTGAATTCCGTTGCAAAGACGCAAAACGGTGTTTTCCAAAATATCCGGGAATTTCGAGGAGGGGGCGCCGGAGGACCTGTTTATCCAGCAGTGTTCCCGCGCGGCATCCCCACCATGGGCCTTCAGACTCCCACACCGGGCGCGACCATCGTTGTCTTCAGTCCGGACTTCGCAGCGCCTTACGTGCAGCAGGTAAACCTTGAAGTCGAACGAGAGATCCTTCCGGATCTGAGCATTTCCAGCGGATGGCTTTATACGAAGGGGACCAGGCTGCGGAGCAACGAAGACATCAACCTGCTTCCTCCGGGTACCAGGCCTGTGGAGATTCACGACACCGCGAGAAATATCTCCGGGGTGTTTAACTTGCCCTGGTTCGGTGTTCCTGCTTCACGGCCGCTGTCGTTCTTCGACCAGATTCAAGAATTCAGATCCGATAACAGCTCGGCCTATCATGCATTTTTCGTGCAGGCGAATAAACGGTACCAGCGCGGTTTGCAGTTTCTCGCGAACTATACGTATTCCAGGCTGATCGACAGAGGCGCGGCGCCGGGGAATCAAATTCTATGTTGCACGAGCGAGAATCCGTTTCGTCCGGGCGACGAGCGCGGCCTCGGGAGGCGGGATCAGCGGCATCGATTCAATTTCGCGGGGGTGTGGGACGTGTTCCACGGATGGCGGTTGAACGGTATTGTCAAGGTGGGGAGCGGGCGGCCCCTTACACCGACGGTGACCGGCGACTCCGGCGGAGACCTCAATGGAAACGGGGTTCGCAGCGGCGACCGGGCGCCGTTTTTTGGACGCAACGGTATCATCGGTCCTGGATACGCCACGGTCGATGTCGCGCTGCACAAGGTCTTCTCGAGGGAGGGGAAAAGCATCGATTTCGGCATCGAGGGATTCAATGTGTTCAACCGCGCAAACTATCTGCGCCCCCCGACAGACTATTACACGCTGACGAACGTCCCGGGCGGAATCAGCAGGCTCGATGGTCCGCTGGCTTCATTCGGCAAACCCAACGATGCAACACGCTCCAGAGAGCTTCAGGCAGTAATAAGGTTCTCGTTTTGAGAACAACCGCGGAGCGGCGACAGAGTGTAGCCCCGGGGGCGAGAAGGTGTGAATGAATTGCCAGGACATGGTGTTCCCCTCCTGGAACAGGAGGGGTGGCTGCGCCGGTAAGAAAAAGACGCGAAGCCTCCGAAGCGGCGCAGACGGGGTG
>Ga0137403_10008859_pt1 | contig 11236 bp, 7 predicted proteins | sample CZOMad2_1_16fung_FD_122057 | JGI IMG/M metagenome (GOLD analysis project Ga0137403, IMG submission 122057) | Vadose zone soil fungal communities from Angelo Coast Range Reserve, California, USA - CZOMad2_1_16fungal (Hybrid Assembly) | ecosystem: Environmental > Terrestrial > Soil > Vadose zone...
GCGTTGGTTTCCCGGTTCGCTAACGGCGCGAACGCCTTCGAACAAACGAAGAGCCTGCTCAGATTCATCCTATTGGCTGGCATTCTGAGCACCGCCGTCGGCGCTATGATTGGGGTTACCAGCTTGAGTTTGGGAGGGCTCGCCCAATGGGATGATCTTTTTAATATCTGGCTGACTTGGTGGCTCGGGGATGCGGTCGGAACCTTGATCGTTGGTTCCCTCCTCGTGCTTTGGGTGACGCAACCGCTGTTGCCTATAAAAGCCTTGCAACTCTTGGAAGCCGCAGGCTTGCTGCTCGTGCTGGTTTTGGTCGGCTGGCTCTTATTTCTGACAAAAATTCCCTCTGGTCTGGAGTATTTCGCTCTAGTGCCTCTCCTTTGGGCGGCGTTACGTTTTGGCAGACGCGGAGCCGTAACTTCTGCTTTTGCGATGTCGGTAGTTGCACTTTGGGGCACGTTGCGTGGCCTTGGCCCGTTCGTGACTTCCGACCCGAATCAATCTCTTTTATTGCTGCAGGTGTTCATGGCCACCGTTACCGTAACATCCCTGGTGATGGCCTCGGTTATTTTGGAGCGCCGACGGCTTGAGCAACGGCTTCGTATCAAGGATGCAGTGAGTCGGATCCTGGCCGAGTCGCCTAGCATGACAGATGCCGCGCCCAAAATTATTCAGGTCATGTGTGAAACGGGAGATTGGGAAGTGGGGGCCATATGGAATGTGGATCGATCTTCCAATCAACTGTCCTGCGTAGACTTCTGGTCTCTTCCCTCCGTTAGCGTAGCCGAATTCGAGGCGCTCACTCGCCGGAGTAAGTTTCCTCCGGGCGTGGGTTTGCCGGGGCGAGTCTGGAGCAGCGGCAAACCGGAGTGGATTCCCGACGTGACCAATGACAGTAATTTTCCACGAGCACCCGTGGCAACTAAGGATGGACTGCACGCTGGGATCGCCTTCCCCATCAGGCTCGCCGATGAAGTCGTCGGCGTCATGGAATGTTGGTGCCGTGAGATCGTCGAGCCGGACAACGATTTCCTTGAAATGGCCGGCGATATCGGTGCTCAGCTTGGACAATTTATGGAGCGCAAGCGGGCGGGAGATGCACTGCGGGAAAGTGAAAGCCGGCTGCAAGTAGCTATGGCGGCGGGACAAATGGGGGCTTGGGAATGGAATCTCTCAACCAACCGAGTCAGCTGGTCTTCCAGTCTCGAAGCCATTCACGGTCTAACGCCCGGAAACTTCGGCGGAAACTTCGAGGATTTTAAGCGCGATATTCACACCGAAGATCTGGAATACGTGTTGACTCAAATCAAACAAACACTGGCAACGCGCGGTGATTATCATGTCGCCTATCGCATTAAGCGCCCGGACGGTGCCATCCGCTGGGTCGAGGGATTTGGACACATTTTACTCGGTGCCAACGAACAGCCTGAAAAATTAGCGGGCGTCTGCATGGATATCACTGAGCGCAGGCGCGCCGAAGAAACCCTGCGCGCCAAGGAAGCCCAGGTTCGCCTCATTACAGACACTGCGCCCGTGATGCTCTCACAATGCAGCCGCGACGAGCGCTTCCGATTCGTGAACCGAGCGTACGCGGAGCGCCTGGGCCTCGTACCGGAACAGATTGTGGGTAAAACGATTACCGAAATCCTTGGCAAGGATGCCAGTAAAATCATTCGCCCGCATATCCAGACGGTTCTCAATGGGGAAACCGTCGAATATGAAACCGAGATTCCCTATGAGCGACTCGGCCGCCGCTTTATGCGCGCCGCCTATGTACCGGAAAAAGATGCCTCCGGCAACGTTACGGGATGGGTCTCGGCAATCAGCGACATTACCGACCGCAAGCAGACGGAAGAGATGTTGCGCCAACGGACTCGCGCACTGGAAATCGTCAACCAGGAGTTTCGCAAACTGATCGATACCGCTCCAATTGGCATTGCTGTAGCCACGGATGCGGAATGCGAACACATCTGGTGCAACCCGGAATTCACGCGCATGCTCGGGACAAATAGTGGCGACGACGTATCCAAGAGCGGCGTGGCCGGTGACACCCTTCCCTTTCGGATGTTGCGCAACGGTCAGGAAGTCGCTGCAGACGACCTGCCGATGCAACGCGCCTGCCGCGAAGGCATCGACATTTTGGACGAGGAACTCGAAATCTTGCGGAGCGACGGAACGACCATTCATGAGATCTGCCGCGCCACGCCTCTGCGAGAAGAAGAGGGCAAGGTCCGCGGCTGCATCGGAATTTTTCTTAATATAACCGACCGCAAGGAAGCGGAGGCGGCCTTGCAGCAAGCGAAGGATGAATTGGCGCGAGCGAACGAGGAGCTCGAGAAAAGAGTGCAGCACCGCACGGCAGAACTGCAACTGGCAAACGCCGCGCTGTCGAAAGAAAGGGATGAGGAAAAAAGACTGGAACAACAGCTGCGCCAAGCGCAAAAGATGGAAAGCATCGGAGTATTGGCAGGCGGCATCGCGCATGATTTCAACAATATTCTTAATATCATCAAAGGATATGCCTCGCTTCTGCGAGACCATGGTCCAGGCAAGGCGGAGTTGACCGAAGATCTGGACGTCATCGACGAAGCCATCGAACGTGGAGCCTCGACCGTCCGGCAGTTACTCGCGGTCGCCAAAGAAAGCGCCGTCCGGTTCGAGCAAGTCGATCTCAATGACGCGCTGCAACAGCTCAAGGCGCTTTTAAGCGGCACCTTGCCTCGGACGATCAATATTGATTTGAATTTAGACCCTGGCCTGGCGTCGGTGCTAGCTGATCCAAACCAGATCAATCAGGTACTGCTTAATATCTGTGTTAATGCTCGAGATGCCATGCCAGAGGGCGGGGAGTTGCTTCTGCAGACCGGAACGATACCCGGAGCTGAGCTTCGATCCCATTTTCAGAACGCGAAAGAAAAAACCTACGCGTACATCACCATGAAGGACTCGGGATCAGGAATGGACGAGGTTACCAAGAGCCGTATCTTCGAGCCATTCTTTACTACCAAGGAACAAGGCCAAGGCACCGGACTCGGGCTTTCCGTGGCCTATGGGATCGTGACCAACCACGCGGGTTTCATCGACGTGACCAGCGAGCCTGGGTACGGCACCACGTTTCGCATGTATTTGCCGCTTGCCGATAATCAAACCAACCTTGTCGGACTGGATCCGCCGCGCGGCCGGCAAGAGCTCGGAAGCCTCGCGGTACAAGGCCACGTAGTTTTATTTGTCGAGGACGAGATCAGGCAGCTGGAGTTGATGCGCAGGACTCTGGAAAAGGCAGGTTACCGAGTCTTGGTGGCCACCGATGGCGTCGAAGCAGTGGAAACTTTTCTGCGGCACAAGGATGAAATATCCGTCGTGGTTCTCGATCTCGGACTCCCCAAATTAAACGGTTGGGAAGCTCTCAAGAAAATGCGAAAAGCGGATCCGACCTTGAAACCAATTTTGGCTTCAGGGTACATTTCACATGATATGGAATCCGCCATGGACAAAGGAGAACTAAGCGCTTTGCTTATGAAGCCGTATCAGCCCAATGAAATCATCGAAAAAGTATCTTTGGCGATCCTGAAGGCCGCAAAAACCTTGAACGCCGCGGGATAAGATCCTTTGATTGGTGATAAAGGTTGAGCGATTTTCCAGTTCGCCGACAAACCCACCGTCGGTGAACTATCGGTTAAGGCCGGTTAATTTTTGATTCCTAAAAGCTGTCGCCCGTATTCTTTGACTAGCTGCTCGCGATCCTCAGAGGGAGGCAGGGTTTTCAGGCGCTCCTCGATTCGGCTACGATCTTCCTGTTTGAGCTCAGCCCAATGCTCCAGTTCCTTCTGGAGCTGAGCTCGTTCCTGCGCCCTCAGGGGTTCGATGACAGGCTCCGCGCTGGAGCCAGTCCCCGAAGCCGAGGCGGGGGTTGCACGAACTTCCGGTCGCGCGTCTAGGACAACGGCGCGTTTGGGATAACCCTCTTCATCGTACACTAAAGCGAAGTTCCTGAATCCAATGGAAGCAATCAGAGAACGGACAGCAGGCTCAAGTGGCAGTCGGCTCAGCCGCAGGTTCAGTAATTTACTCTCTGTTGTCGGAGGAACGGTAATCTGCAAGCCGGTCTTGATTTGGATTGCATTGAGCGCGACTCCTAACGGAGTTTGATCGAAATCAACGGAGATCTTACCGTCTTCATATTCGACATGCTCTCTGTACAGGGTATCCGCTATTGTTTGCGGGAAGGCCTGTTGGACACTTGAAACGGCTAGAGCGAGTGCAAACCCAATTCTAGAAAGGCTTCGCATCCCATGTCACCTCTTACAAACATAGGCAAGTTTTGTGCCTTGACTTATCAGCTAAATCCCGAGCGAAAAACAACTTAGTCGCTTCTTGAACGGCCAAAGACGGACCACAATCGCACAATTTTGTCCCAAAGCTGCAACCATTGCCTGCGGTGATTAATTTGCGAGATCCTACGTTCCACCCTTATCGGCGTCCCTTTTCAGGAACCAGCAAGGCACTGCCTTACCCAAGTGTGGACCTTGCCGACTCCACCAGCGAAGGAAACTCGCGCGGTCTTTTCTGACCCCTTGACGCCCGGTGTCGCCTGTACTAGGTAACCCTTCATTCTGTAATGATGTGGAGGAGCTTTAGGCATGATGTTTGTAATTCGCGGGCGAGCACGTAAAGGAAGCGGGTCGAAGTATTATTTCTACCCATTAATGTTCGCCGTGGGGTTGATGGGCTGCATGGAAAAGATCAACCATGACGAATCTTTAGCCGGAAAGAAGGCTGAAGAATTCGCGCAAGTCGCATTTGTGAAGCAGGATGTCGAAAACGGTTACGCGTTACTCGCTGATGGGACAAAGCGTTATGTTTCTCGGGAACAATTCAAAGCCGTTCTCTCAAAATTGCATCCGAAAGCCTTTCCGAAAACCGTCACAGCGCTTGAATATGAGCCGATGCCCGGTGAGAAAGCGATTTATATTTTCCTGACCGGAGAGAATTCAGGGGAGCACTTCTACTATCGACTGACCATGGAAGGCACCGCGACAAACGGTTACAAAGTTTTACGGCTCGATCGCGCGGGCCAGCCCTATCCGTCGTCTAATGAAAAAAAAAGATTTAGCGGTCAAAAAGGATAAGCCGGACTCTCCCGTCATCAACCGGGTACAAAAGGTGGGAAAAATCCCGGCCGTTGCCATTCGGGCCACCGGCTTCAGTCCTCGTTTTGGTGACAGCGCAGTTCACCCGGCCGCCATTCTGAAAATTCCATAGTCGCGAATTGCACTGGTCGGAATTGACTGGATATACTCACCGTGCTACGAAGCACAAAATTATTGAGCCGTGAAAGAGCGAAAGGCTCCCTGAAAAATTGAAATTCGAAGAACTCAAATCACTGGATCTACGAAAGTGCGCCACCGTCGGCGACATCGTGGACGGGATGAGATACTGCGCCTTCGGCGCCAGGATGCTCGGCGAGGTTGCCCGCACCATCCACTCAATGATCGCTGCGAAGAAAAAACCGGTTCTCATCTACAGCGGATTGGAAAATTCTCCACTGGGACGTCTGCTGCACAAATTTGTCGAAAGCAAGTGGTGCGACCGGATTGTGCTTCCTTCTCAATACGCAAGGCAAAAGCAACGGGGAGAAAACGCCATCGTCGTCGGAGCATTCTCCGAAAGAAATGCCGAAGCGATCTATCGGAAGCCCGCGCGCGCGATCTTTATCAACCCATTCGACATGGCGCGTCCCGGCCAAATCAGAGACGGCTACTTCCCCGACGCCGTGTTCGCCGACCCGCGCTTTATAATGCCGGTTCTCTACCGGAGCCTGGACGAATGGATCAACGGGCGGCGAACTTCGGTAGCCTCGCTCATATCTGATCTCGCGCCCTATGGCGGCGTCGCATCGCAAGTTGCCAAAGGAGCTGAAGCTCTGCACGCTATGGTGCGCGATAAACAGTGTCTTCGCTTCCTTACGATAACCGGCGCGATGACCGTCGGTAAGATGGACTTGGTCATCTGCGATATGATTGAGACAGGCTTGATCAATGCCATCTCCTCCACCGGAGCGCTCATGGCGCATGGCCTTGTGTCCTCCATCGGACTGAAGCACTACAAGTACAATCCTGCCTACGACGATACGGCACTGGCCCGCCGCAAGCTCAACCGGGTTACGGATACGCTTGAGCCCGAAACCAATCTCGATACCGTCGAAGAAGTGATCGGCAAAGTCATCCATCAGCTCGATGGCGCCCGCCCGACCAGTCCGACGGTTCTAAACAAACTTATCGGCAAATATCTCGCCGAGAACTACCCCAACGAACGGGGCATACTAAAATCCGCCTATCTCTGCGGCGTGCCCGTCTTTGTGCCGGCGTTTGTGGACTCGGAGCTGGGCAACGATCTCTATATCCACAACATCAAGCGTAAACGCCGCGGCAAGAGGCCAATTCTGATGGATCTTGAGAGCGACAGCAGAGAGCTTGTCGAGTTGGTGACGGCGGCCAAGCGTTTTGGCATTTTTACAATCGGCGGCGGCGTACCGCGTAACAACGTCCAAAATGTCGCGCCGCTCATCGAGATCATCAATGAGCGTCTGGGCATGAACCTGCCGCCGCGCCGATTCACCTACGGAATTAGGATCTGCCCCGACCGACCCCACTTCGGTCATCTTTCCGGTTGCACCTACTCTGAAAATGAATCCTGGCGCAAAGCCGCTAAAAACGGCGTCTATGCGGAAATCCAGGCCGACGCTACCCAGGTCTGGCCGTTCCTGGTGAAATATATTTTGGACGCTCTTCAAGTCTTGGGGAAAAAAGCCTCCTGACAATTGAGACTTCTCTTTCAGCATGGGAATGTGGGACCGAGCGTGCAGGAGAATTCATACAGACCAGCCTGCTGCTAAACCGGTTTGCCCAGCGGAAACTCAGTAAATCTACGACACTATTTTTTGGCACCACTCTTGCGCCTACGCCATCTGGTCGTCTTCGTAAAAGGAGTTCTAAATGCAAAAATTATTCTGTCGAATCATTGTTTTGATTATTTTGATCGGCGGGTTGAGTGTGAGCCCGTTTGTGAAGACTATCTTTGCACAGGAACCGCCTAAGCAGCAATCAAAGATAGAGCCGACGCAGCTCAAATCGTTCGCTCGGGTCTACGTGGAATTCGAGAAGATACGTGACACCTACGAACCGCGCCTTAGTAACGCTAAAGGCGATCAGGAAGCGGAATCAATTCAAAAGGAAGCGGGAGTCAAAATTGACGAAGCCCTCGCCAAGCAAGGGCTGAGCCGAGAAACCTACAGCCAGATTATCAACACCCTGAATACTGACAGCGAGCTTCGCGCAAAGGCGATGCAGCTGATCGATGAGGAACGAAAGAAGTCCTAACCGTCCCGCTTCAAAGAATTTCAAAACATCGATAGCGGATTGCGCCGTTGGGACTCATTGAAGGATGAGAGCCCGCCGGCTTTCCAGTATGCCGACTGATTGCCGGACGGGACCGCGGCTGCTGGGAAACGGTTGAAATCTACTGGCCAGGGGTAAGACTGGAAATTTCCTGCGGCTTAGAGTAAAAAAGGCTTAACTTAACGGCGAACCGTTTGCTAATAGCGCATGTAAACTCAAACGTGGAGAATCCAATATGAATTCATCGCCTCGTGTACCTCAGTTGTTATTGACTGTATTCCTGTCTCTCATGGCTACTAGTGTCTACGCTCAGGCACAGCCCGCCAAGGAGCAATTCGAACCACGCGTCGGCCAGGAAGGCAAGGATGTGGTATGGGTGCCGAGCCCACAGACAGTGGTGAACAAAATGCTCGACATGGCAAAAGTCACGCCTAAAGATTACGTCATCGATCTCGGCTCGGGGGATGGCCGTACGGTGATTACCGCCGCAAAGCGCGGCGCCAAGGCGCTCGGCATCGAATACAACCCCGACATGGTCGAATTGTCGAAGCGCAATGCCGCCAAGGAAGGCGTCAGCGACAGAGCCACGTTTCAGAAGGCCGACCTCTTCGAGAGCGATTTCTCGCAGGCCACGGTGATTTCGATGTTTTTGCTGCCCGATATCAATCTCAAGCTGCGCCCAAAAATCCTCGATCTCAAACCCGGTACCCGTATCGTTTCGAATACCTTCACGATGGGAGAATGGGCGGCTGACGAAACCGCCGCAGTCAACGAAGACTGTATCTCATACTGCACGGCCTTACTCTGGATCGTACCGGCGAAAGTGGGAGGCACATGGCAACTGCCGCAAGGAGAGCTTGCGCTTAAGCAAACCTTTCAAATGATTTCCGGCACCCTCAGGTCCGGCAATGTTTCCACACCCATCACCAACGGCAGGCTGCGCGGGGATCAGATCAGTTTCACTGCCGGTGGTGCCCAATACACCGGCCGCGTGGATGGTAATGCGATGGAAGGAACCGTCAAAGGTGGCAGCGACTCCAAGTGGCACGCTACCCGCGGCGGTAACTAGCCGGAGCAGAGCCTTCGCGGGTTGGCATAATTCAAGTCCGACCATCTCAACTCCTTGATCACAGTCGATTCAAGGACCCAGGTCGGTAGCGACTCGGGGCCCTCTCTTGCTTTGCGCTTGAACCCGGACTTTTATTGCGCTTTGATAGTCGGTCATAGGAGCGCATTATGTTCAAACGAGGCTTGATTGTTCTACTGATCCTTCTGTCCCCCACGACTTTTTCCGTTGCCCAAGAATTTAAGAACGTCAGAATGGGTTATCCGTCCCTCGGCTTTCGGCAGGGCCATATTTGGGTTGCTAAAGACGAAGGACTGTTCGCCAAATACGGACTCGATATTGAACCGGTCTTTCTTCGAGGCGGCCAACTGGCGATCCAAGCGTTGGCCGCCGGAGATCCCCCGCTCATGAGTATCGGCCAAGTCGTGCAGGCCAACCTGTCGGGCTTCAACCTCGTGCTGATTGCTGGAGTTGAAAGCTTTTATGACTCGACTATCTTCGGCCGTGCCGGCACGACCCGGCCTGAACAGCTGAAAGGAAAAAGATTGGGCATCAGTGGGTACGGAGCAGCAACGCACTTTGCAGCGTTGATTCTCCTTAAACATCTCAACCTGGAGCCCGGTAAGGATGTGATCCTCGTGCCCGGTGGCCCGGACGCAGAGCGGGTTGCAGCTTTGGCAGCCGGTAAGATTGATGCCTCGGTCTTCAACTCGTCCACCGTTCCAGTGGCGAAGAAAATGGGCTTTACGGAACTGGTCTACATTCCGGACCTGGGAGTGGAGGTCCAGGGAAATGGCTTCGCAACCACGCGCGGCTACCTCAAAAACAATCGCGATATCGTTAAGGCTGCGCTCAAGGGATACATCGAGGGAATTCACTTCAGCTTTTACAACAAACCGGCAACCCAGAAGGTCTACGCTAAATACATGCGGACCGATGATACCGATGTTCTCGAACAGTCTTACCAGGTGTACATAAAAACGACTCCGAAGAAACCCTACCCGACATTGAAAGGACTTCAATTTCTCTTGGACCAGCTTGCGCCGCAAATGCCGCAAGCGAAGAACGCCAAGCCGGAGCAGTTCGTCGATCTGAGCCTGCTGCAGGAACTGGAGAAAGAGGGTTTCTTTAACGAGATGGCGAAAAGATACCCATCAAAATGAGTAGGCTAAACGAAACTCATCCGGTAGGTACCACGCACTTTCCCCGACGTGGCTCGCCTAAAAAAACACGGACATCTCGCGAGGGCTAGTGGAAAAGTAACTGGTAACAAAATAGACTTGACGCAACTACCGTCGCGACTCTAGAACCCAATGGAGGAGGATGAACTCATGGCGACTGCTGATAAGATGCCTGTCATCGACGCTGACGCCCATGTCGTCGAGTCCGCTCACACCTGGGACTACATGGACTCATCCGAGAAACAGTATCGGCCCATTCCTCTGGAAACCCGCGAAGAGTCCGGAGTAAAACTGCAATTCTGGGTCATCGACGGAAAAGTCCGCGGTTTCCGCTTTCCCGCCTTTTCGGCTGAAGAGCTGGAAAAACGATCCCAACAGGTTGGTCGTAAATTCGCCGACGCGCAGGAATCCCGTGAGCTAGGTAATGTCGATCTGCGCGTGCAGCACATGGATGACACCGGCGTTGACATCCAGGTGCTGCACAATACGATGTTTATCGAGTCAGCCACGGATCGCGCGGCCGTCGAGGTCGCGCTATGTAAAAGCTGGAACCGCTGGTTGGCGGACATCTGGCGCCAGGCAAAGGGTCGTTTGCGCTGGTCCTGCATGGCGCCGACCTTGAGCATACCGGATGCCCTGGACCAGATCCGCTTCGCTAAAGAAAACGGCGCTTGCGCCGTGTTGATGCGCCCCGTCGAGGGCAATCGCTTGCTCGTAGACCCTTACTTCTATCCGATATACGAGGAGGCAAGCCGCCTCGACATGGCAATTGCCATACACATCGCCAACGGCAATCCCTGGCTCTGCGATTTATATCGCCATCCCGTAGGCGTGGCCTCTACCTTGCATCGTTTCAGAGTGCCGACCGTAGCCGCGTTCAACGACATCGTGCTCAGCGAGATTCCGCAGCTATTTTCCAAGTTGCGTTGGGGGTTCATCGAAGCGAGCGCGCAGTGGCTGCCCTGGGTGATACTGGAAGCCAAGAAGCGTTTCAAAACTCTGGGACGCGAATGGCCCGACAACTTCGCGCGCGAGTACCGCATGTTCGTTACCTGCGAAAACACCGATGACCTGCCCTATATCGTGCAGCGGGCCGGAGAAGACTGCCTCGTCATCGGGACGGACTACGGCCATACCGACATATCGAGCGACGTCGATGCCATTAAGGTTTTCAAAGCGAGAACGGACTTGGCGCCGGAGGTGAAGCGCAAGATCCTGAGCGACAATGCGCGGGCGCTCTATGGCTTATGATTTCTATTTTTGAGGAAAAACGATTCAGTTCACGGTCACATAGCGTTCGAGACGGGCGACTTCCTTCTTATCGACATATTTCCCGATTTCCTTTCTAAACTTCTCGATATTGGCGTAGGGGCGGTACTCCTTAAACTCGTGCAGCATGCGCTTACCCATGCCCGGAATGCTGAGAATATCCTCATCGCTTGCCGTATTCAGATTGATCGGTACGAAGACATATTGTTCCAGGCGCGCTAACTCTTTGTTATCGACATACTTGCCGATTTCTTTGTGAAACTGGGCTAATGTTTTATAGGGCCGGTATTCCAGAAATTCTCGCAGCATGCGCTTGCCGGTGCCCG
>Ga0137403_10008860_pt1 | contig 11235 bp, 13 predicted proteins | sample CZOMad2_1_16fung_FD_122057 | JGI IMG/M metagenome (GOLD analysis project Ga0137403, IMG submission 122057) | Vadose zone soil fungal communities from Angelo Coast Range Reserve, California, USA - CZOMad2_1_16fungal (Hybrid Assembly) | ecosystem: Environmental > Terrestrial > Soil > Vadose zone...
AACCGGCATGACGCACTCGTAGCGCAAGCAATACGCCTTCGCAAGCTGGTAGCTGCGCTATCTCACCAGTTGAGCGGAGGTTGCTCGTCTTCCAGCCAGTCGCGAGTCATATCACACCACAACGCGAGCCCCCGCCACTCAGCGAATCGCGAGTAGTATCGCTCGATCTTCTTATCGGAAGCTTTGCGTGCGCTGTTGTGCATCCGGGCGAACTTGCCTCGAACCCACGAATCGAGCGCGAGACCGTCGTATCGGCCGACCAGCTTCAACATGTTCTCCGCAGCATAATCGCCTACACCCTTGACGCGCTTCATGTCCCGCTTCAACTCCGGGGTCGGCAGCTCGCTCCGGAGCCAGCTCTCGGCGTCGATGTCTCCGTTTGCAACACGCTCAGCAAGCTCTTTCAAGTATGGCGCGCGATAGCCGGCTCTCACTTCGTCGCGGTAGAACTTTTCAGACATCGAGGCCATCGTTTCGGGAGTCGGAAACGTTCGGCGTTCGCCGCCTGACTCGCGGCCCAGCGCGTCAACGAGTCCATTGATCATCTTGTCCGTCAGCGCCCAAGAGCAGTTGGTTGTGCAGATCATCTTCACGACGTCTTCGAACACAGTGGGCGCACGCAGCAAACGGCCGGCGCCAGAGCTTGCGATCCACGCGAAATCAGGATCGTGCACCACCGCGTTATAGAAGTGAGTCATATCATCGTCGAGCCTGAGCATGTGCGTAACGTCGCGAGTGATCTTTTCGACGGTGCGTGGTCCTATACTTCGAGCGACATTAACCTTGACAGCTCGTTTCGCTTCCGAGATCGCAACCGTAACAGGTCGGGCCTTGCCAAGGTCAATGACTCTCATGAGCGTCCAGGTTTCCTGATTCAGCTCGAACGGCGGGAGGTCGTACCAGCCGTGACTGATGGCGGTTCGTTTGAAGTTGAAGGTTGGGGGAGTCGGGATTGTGATTTCCATATAATCAATAGGACCAATAGGACCGAAAATAAATAGTCAGGTCTCTTCATCGAGGTCCACAAATTCGTCGGCCTGCTCCATCTCGAAATACTGATCGAACACCTCGGCGGTTCGCGGCAGATCCAGGTCGCTCGAGAAGAAAAGGAACTCGAGAAATCGTTCCTTCGTCTGGCGTTCGTCGTCCACTACATCCTGACCGAAGCCGCCCTGAGTTATTGTTACAATCATTCGTTGAGGCGTGGTCTCTTCTGAGTCAGCCGGCGACTGAGACGTCATCCCCCGCAGAAGCTCCAGGTAAGCGGGCTTGAAGGTGACAACGTAATAGGCCTTCTCCATTTCCATAATCGAAACCGATTCCGCGTTCACAGTTCAGAGTTCAGCCTTTAGGCTGCGCATTCGGAACGAGCAGGCTAAAGCCTCGACTCTGAACTCCAAACTCTGAACTCCGAACCCCGACCTCAGAACTTATTTCGCCCGGTCGTCGCGCCGATATGAACCGCGGATGACGGTCTTGATGTTTCCGCGGATGTTGAAGTCGCCTTCGATATCAACAGCGATCGGATCGGACGCGCGGACGAAGTCTTCGAGGATACGATTCACGACGTGCTCGTGAAAGATCTTCAAGGACCTGAACGCATTGATGTAGAGCTTGAGCGACTTCAACTCAACGCAATGTTCGTTCGGAACGTAGTCGATCTTAATTGTGGCGAAGTCCGGAAAATCCGAGAACGGACAGATCGCAGTGAACTCCGGACAGGTGAACGAAATGTTTATCTGTTTGCCCTTGTACTTATACTCGAAGGTATCCAGGCCGGGGAGATTCATCGCCTCGGGCGGTGTCTCTTCGATAACCAGACCGGAGTGTTCCAAAACTTCTGATCTCATCGTCTGCTCCCTTCGCCCCTCAATCGTACGGAGAGGTTTTAGACTGACCTTCCCGGGTCAGGTTTCAGGAACGCGGTGTTAAACGTTGTGTGTAGACCCAAGAAACGAGAGTCTACCAGCGTGCATCGATGCGGTTCAAACTCGCCGCGGCGCAATCACGCCGTTATTGATAAGATGCGCGTGGCCCTCGCATGTCCTTGCGGCTGCGGAAGAGGAAGCACAAAAGGAGTCCGGTAGCGAAACCGCCGATGTGCGCCATGTAAGCGACACCGCCCTGCGCGTGCCCGAAGGTTGCGGTGTACTGGGAGAATATCTGGATCACGATCCAGAAACCGAGGACGACGACGGCTGGCAGTTCGACTGTAGTCAAGAAAAATCCAAGGAACAAAAGATTGCGCACCCGGTTTCGGGGAAACATGATGAGATAAGCCCCGAGCACTCCGGCTATCGCGCCGGATGCCCCAAGCGAAGGAATGACGGAATTCGGGCTGACGAAGATCTGGGAGAACGACGCCGCTACTCCGCATACGAGATAGAAGATCAAGAACTTTCCGTGTCCGAAGTTGTCTTCGACGTTGTCCCCGAATATCCAGAGATAGAGCATGTTGCCGAGAATGTGCATCCAGCCCCCGTGCATGAACATCGAGGTGAATATCGTAAGCCATATTGGATTTGGCCCTGGAAACTGTGGGATCACCGGACCCCCTGGCACTCGCATCGGCGACACCAGGTCTACGTTGTGCGTGATCTCGTAAGGCACAACTGAGTACGCGTATGTGAACTCAGCGCCTGCTTCGGTGCCCGTCGCTTGCTGAAACACCAAAAACACAAACGCATTGATCGCGATGATGATATAGACAACGAACGGCGTAGTTAGCCGCCCCTGGTTGTCGTCTCCGATGGGAAAGAGCATTATTACCTCCGAAATAGCACAGACCTTAGTCTGGTCTCTGGTGATTGCTCCATGGCGAAGTTACAGGACACAGACCGAACTATGCTACCTTCCGCTCCATCTTAATTTGCTTCGCAGTATCTCGAAGTAGTCCCGATCTTTCGCGCAGACTGTATTGAAAGTCTTGGCGCTCTTGCATATCTCGACTCTGTCGCCGGCCATCAAGGGGAGTCCTGTCTGCCCGTCGGCGGTCAGCATAACCTCCTGCTCCCTCGTATTCATCTGAAGCCTGATCTCGACATCGAATGGAAGCACCAGAGGCCGATTCGTCAGAGTGTGCGGACAAATCGGACAGATGGAAATCGCCTCGGCGCCAGGCGCGATGATCGGTCCGCCGGCAGCCAGGTTGTAGGCGGTCGAGCCGGTGGGCGTCGCCACAATCAGGCCGTCCGCCCGATAGCCTGTAACATACAGCGACCCGACCCAGCAATCGATGTCGATGATTCGGGCCAGCGCTGATTTGTTGACGACGACGTCGTTCAACGCCGTGCCTGAACCTACCTGGTCGCCGTCTCGAAGCACTCGCCAATCGAGCATAGTTCGCTGAAGAATCTCATACTCACCCCGGACCACGAATTCGAGCGCCGGTATCGCTTCGTCGATGGCAAACTCCGTCAGATAACCAAGCGTCCCGAGATTGATGCCCAGAACAGGCGTTCCGCGCCCTGCCACCAGTCTCGCAGTCGAGATCATCGTGCCGTCTCCTCCGAGCGCTACCAGCAGATCACAGTTGTCGGCGATTTCTCTTGCGGAAGCGGAAAAGGTCCCCGGCGGCAATTCCTTAACGCGGTCGTTGACGAAGAGGTTGATCTCGTGATCGGCTGCCCATTCCGCGATTTGCGCCGCGAGCTCGCCCGCGCGTGGTTCACCGGGCTTGGTGATTATCCCGAGGCGTGCCGGTGGTTTCATAGTCAAAAGCAAAAGGCAAAAGGCAAAAGGAAAAAGAAAGAAAGCCAAATGGAGCATGACCTGGACGGGCGGCGATGCACCTCCACCCTTGCATTTTGACTTTCTTGTTTTGCCTTATTCATTGACGGGTACCCACAACAGAATGCGGTGAATTACTTGTATGTTGTCGGGCTGAACCCCGATTTCGAATGTGTCGTATTCGTTGGCGAGCGCGAGATATTCATCATAGAGAGCGCGAAGAGCTTCGCTGGCTTCCTGCTCGATGCGCTCTAGGTCCTCACGCAGTTCCTCTTCGTCGGCCCGGTATGGTTCCTCTTTCGATCGCGGCTCTGCGGAGCCGAACACAGCGCCTGCGAGCGTTGAGAACATCCCAGCCAATCGGTTTTCACTTTCGAAGAAGTGCAGCTTGTTCGAAATGAAGCTTTCCAGATTTAGGCTTTCAGCAAACGAACCCTTCGCCGCTTGCGCCTCGCGCACCTGCTCGAGTTGGAGCTCGAACCGGTTGCGCAGCCGTTTCAGTTCCGGCTCGATGCGACCCAACGCGGCATCGGCGACACGGGCGAGAAAATCTTCAAGCGGATCGCCGGGACCCGAGAAAAGTCCAAACACCGGGTTAAAGTAGACACTAAGTCGCTCGGTTCGCACGAGCTTCTCTATCAGCTCGGAGACGCACTGGTCAAAGTCAGACCTTTTGGTCAGGTAATTTCCCAATCGGTAGTCGATCGCCGGATCAGGTTGTGATGTGAGTCGTGAAATTCCGTCGAAATCACCACCCCGCGAATCCCAATCCATAGCCAGGTCCGCCTCCGGAAGCCAAGCCGAGTAACTGCGCTCCTCTGAGTGATTGAGCCCGGCGCGAAGGCTGCGGAAGTTGACCATGTAATCGATGAGCACCGCCGGCCGATACACAAGCGGCCCGGCCAAACCGTCGCCCGTCTTAAGCCAGGCCTCGGCGATCCCTTCAATGCGCAGTTTTTTGACAGCTTGCCCACTCACAAAATGCCTTGAAACGATGTAGCATAGACTTTAGTCTGTGTCGGGTAATTTCGCTTAAGAGCAATCACCGGACACAGACTAAAGTCTATGCCACCAGCAAAGTGCGTTTATGCTCACAGGTCTACGCTACTGGTCCAGTGTGGCCACTCCGGCTGACTGAGAGGTCTCGCTACGGTAATAAAGGATTCGTCCACAGTTCTCGCAAATGATCAACTGGTCCCCCTTGCGGACGTCGCTAAAAATCTTTGGACGGACCTTTACGCGGCAGGCCACGCAGATGCCGTTGCTGCGAACCTCTGCCAGGGCCTGTCCTCGCCCCAATCGCGACAAGCGCTCGTAGTTCGAGAAGAGATGTTTCGGTATCTTGCCTGCGAGCTTTTTCCGCCGTTCGCGGAATTCAGACACCAGTCGACTGGCCTCCTCGTGTTCCTTGTCCAAAGCAGCCAGACCGAAATCGACTTCCGCTCGCATGCGCTCGACGTCGGGCGCACGGGCGGCAAGCTCGGCGTCGAGCGTTTCAATCTCCTCCATCCGCTTGAGGATGTCGGTCTCCAGCGCGCCGATGTGTTTCCGAGCAGTGTCAATCTCGCGCAAGACCGCGGTATATTCCTTCTCGTTTTGAACTCGAGTCTTGTCTCGCTCAAACTTCTCGTGGTTTTGTTGGGTGGTGGCCAGTTCGGCTTCTAGCTGTTTGCGGTCTTCGAGGGTTCGTTCGTGCTTGCTCTTCAGGTCCAGGAACTCGGCGGCGTGCTGTTTGAATTCGGTTTCTGTCCTATCGCGCTCTTCCGGTATCTTCGAGAGCCGGTCCGACGTACGCTGTATCTCGATGTCGAGTTCCTGGAGCTCAATGAGCTGACTCAATTCAGGGCTCACAGAGTTCCTCCATGTTTTTCAAAGCAGAGTCTACTACATCGACTGAGTATTCTCAAGTTTCCAACGACCTGGCTTTCGTTGCTCGGTTTAACCTGCGTGGGTTACAATAAAGTGCGCGCCGCCGCAAGACCATTCGACATTATGACGGCGAGGGCGCGACAGTCTTGGAGGCCTGCCAATGAAACTCTTTGTGATTCTCGTGGTTGCTATTGTGCTCGCGCCGCCCGCATTCTCTGTGCGCGGTGATCAAGCGGAAGGTTCGGCGCCCTCATCGGGCAATGACATCAAGGCGCTGCCGCCGATTAATCTCCAGGACTTCGACGGCAAGGCAATACCGGCAGATCAGTTCAAGGGCAACATAGTGGTGCTCGACTTCTGGGCAACCTGGTGTGTCCCTTGCATTGCAGAAATACCGTGGCTCAACCGACTTCAGGAGAAATATGGAGCCAAGGGTGTCCGAGTTGTCGGCGTTGCCCTGGCATCCGGGGATGCAGCGGAAGTAAAACCGTTCGTCGGGCGCAACAAGATGAAATACACAGTTCTGATGGGGGACGACGACCAGGTTTATGACTTGAACGTGGTGGCCTTTCCCACCACGTATTTAGTCACTCGAGACATGAAAGTGTTTCGCAGGTACATCGGTTCTGGTCCAAGAAAGGCGGCAGAACTTGAGGCGGATATTCAGAAGCTCTTAGCAATGAGCTGAACGGCTCTCGAGGAGCAGTGACAGCGTGCGGATCTTTCACTGATCCGCCCGGCCTAATCTGGCACCTTCTTCCCCCCGCAACTAACCCTTGCTCTTGGCGGCCGCTGCCTTGGCGGCGTGCGCGGGCTCGTGAACCCGGGGCCGTCGGTGCCTCGCTCCAACCATATGGTGATTCTGGTAATACTTCTCCACGCGTTTTGAAAGCGTGTTGCGATGGATCCGAAGCTCATCGGCGGCTTTTGATAAATTCCCTTTTGTACGTTTGAGTACCGACAGTATGAAATACTTTTCGAACTCCGCCACCGCATCTTCAAACAGAATTCCTCGCTCTACCATTTCAGTGACGAGCGCCTCGAGCCTGCTCTTCATCTCAGTTCTCCTATAGCGTTTTCGCTATTCAGCTCCTCTGTCCCCAGAGCTGCTTGACTGCTTCATAACCGTTGAAAAACCGTTCCCTCAACTCGCGCGAAGTCAGATATGCGATCACTCGCGTCCCTTCGAGGAGTGCTGGGCCGAAAGTCGCTCGCTCGACGGCTTCGGGTTTCAGGGGAAAGGCGGTCAATGCCAGGTAAATCACCGAACAGATGAGCCATCCCCTTACGAACCCGAATGCTGCGCCAAGCGCGTGGTCTATCCACCCGAGTCGCGCGCGCTTGAGCCCTCTTCGCAAGAACCGCGCAAGAAGGCTTCCAGCTACAAGCACAAGCAAGAACACCGATACAAAGCCGAGCAGATCCGCAAGCCGCGCAGGCACAAAAATGCGCAGCAAGCTGGCAGCGTAAGGGTACGAATACGCTGCCACAACCAGCCCGGCCACGGTGAACGCAACCGAAACTATTACTCGGATGATTCCTTTTGTTGCGCCTGAGGCGACTGAAGCCACTACGACTAGCAGGACGAAGTAGTCGAGAACTGTCATAGGATTTAGGATGCAGGAAACAGGACTCACGATTCAGGAGCTGCAAGCCTGAATCCGGATTCCTGACTCCTGATACCCGAATCCTTGATCGTTCTGCCGGTCAATAGTCTGTATGCCTCAAGATACTTCTCGCTGGTTCGCGCGACCACCGTCTCCGGCAGGTTCGGTCCCGGAGGTTGCTTGTCCCACGTGACCGTTTCGAGGTAATCCCGCAGGTATTGCTTATCGAATGACTGCTGCCCTCGACCCGGCTGGTAAGACTCTTTTGGCCAAAATCTGGATGAGTCCGGCGTCAGCGCCTCGTCAACCAGAATTACCCTTCCATCTTTAACGCCGAATTCGAACTTCGTATCGGCGATTATTATGCCTCGCGAATCCGCGAACTCCGAGGCCTGCGAGTAGAGCGTGAGGGTCAGTTCCTTGAGCTCGCGCGTGGCATCCTCGCCTATGCGATCCGCCATCTCGCGCTCGCTGATGTTGATGTCGTGCCCGGTCTCGGCCTTCGTCGCCGGCGTGAAGATCGGCTCGGGAAGCTTGTCAGACTCTCTCAGCCCGGCCGGCAGCGTTATGCCACACACTTCGCCGGTCTGCTGATATTCTTTCCAGCCCGAGCCAACAAGGTAACCTCGGGCGACGCACTCGATCGGAAAGACATCCGCGCGCACCACAAGCATCGAGCGCCCTTCGAGTTGATCGCGATACGACTCCAGTGGCGCCGGATAGGAATCGACGTCGGTCGAGATCAGATGATTCGGAACGACATCTTTCAGGAAATCAAACCAGAACAGCGACAGCGCCGTGAGCACTGCGCCTTTGTACGGAATCGGGTTCGGCAGCACCACGTCGAAAGCGGAGATGCGGTCGGTAACCACAATCAACAGCTTCTCTTCGAGTGCGTAAACGTCTCGAACTTTGCCGCGTCTGAAAAACTCGACACCAGGGATATCAGTTTGACTGACTACGTTGATAGTCGCGCCTTTCTATTGGATTAAGCTGTCAATTCGCGTGGAACTGATACTGACGACCAAGGGCTTTTGTGATGGCACTCCGCATTATCAGCATGCGCCTTACCGATGTCAAGCACTAACAGCACGAACGATCAACTTTGTTTAATTTTTTTTTGCGCGACTGCTTTTTCGTCCTGATTGCTCGTGCTCCAAGCTTCCTAGTATACTTTTCAGTCGTGTGCTTCACCGGGTTCGCAGCAGTCATGATGCTTGCGCTGCAGGCCCAAACGAAGACAAGGATTAGAATCATGGATTTCAAGCTCGTATGCGATTACGTTCCGCAAGGCGATCAGCCTCAGGCGATCGAGCAGTTAGTCCGGGCGCTCGACGAAGGCGTTCAGCATCAAGTGCTGCTGGGCGTAACCGGAAGCGGCAAGACCTTCACAATGGCCGCGGTGATCGAGCACATCAACCGGCCAGTATTGGTGATGGCGCACAATAAGACGCTGGCGGCTCAGCTCTATCAGGAGTTCAGGTCTTTCTTCCCACATAATGCCACCGAGTATTTCGTCAGCTACTACGACTACTATCAGCCTGAGGCCTATATCCCATCGACCGATACCTATATCGAAAAGGAATCCACAGTCAACGAAGACATAGACCGCCTGCGGCTGTCGGCCACGCGAACTTTGTTCGAGAGACGGGACTGCATAATCGTAGCAAGCGTCTCGTGCATCTACGGCCTGGGCGATCCTGACGCTTACTACGGCATGATCGCGTTTGTCGAGCGCGGCCAGCAGTTGTCGCGAACGGCACTGCTGAAAAAGCTTGTGGAGATTCAGTATCAACGCAACGACTCGTCGTTTGAGCGCGGCATGTTCCGAGTCCGCGGCGACGTGGTCGAGATCTATCCGGTCTATCAGGAGAACGCCTTCCGAATCGAGTTCTGGGGTGATGAGATCGAGTCGATCTCGACGATCGATCCGCTGCTGGGCGAGGTTATCGAAACCCACGAACGCCTCCCGATTTATCCGAAATCTCACTTTGTCATGCCGCAGGACAGATTGAGGCGCGCAATCAAAACGATCAAGGAAGAGCTCGACTGGTGGGAGCCGCAGCTCATCGAGCAGGGCAAGTTGCTTGAAGCCCAACGGCTGCACCAGCGCACACTGTATGACATCGAGATGCTCAAGGAGCTGGGCTATTGTCACGGGATCGAGAACTACTCGCGGCACCTGACCGGACGCTTGCCCGGCGAGCCGCCTCCGACTCTGCTTGATTATCTTCCGCGCGACGCGATGGTGATGGTCGACGAGAGCCACCAAACGATTCCGCAGGTTCGAGGCATGTACCACGGCGATCAGTCGCGCAAGAAAACGCTGGTCGAGTATGGCTTCCGTTTGCCTTCGGCGATGGACAATCGCCCGCTCAACTTCGAGGAATGGGAGCGCCGTATGGGTCAGCTGGTGTTCGTGTCGGCGACACCCGGTCCCTACGAGCTGTCGAAGACTTCCGGCGAGTTTGTTGAGCAGGTCATCCGCCCGACCGGCTTGATCGACCCGGTTGTCGACGTGCGGCCGGTGAAGGGTCAGATCGATGATCTGTTGAACGAAGTTCGACTGCGCGCGGCTCGAAACGAACGCGTGCTGGTCACGACTCTTACGAAAAAGATGGCTGAGAACCTGACCGAGTATTACGCGGAACTCGGTGTGCGAGTGCGCTATCTGCACTCCGAGATTCAGACGCTGGACCGGATCAAGATACTCCGGGACTTGCGCGCGGGTGAATTCGATGTGCTCGTGGGAATAAACCTGTTGCGCGAAGGTTTGGACCTGCCCGAAGTGTCTCTTGTAGCTATACTCGACGCGGACAAAGAAGGCTTTCTTCGGTCGGAACAGGCATTAATTCAGACTATCGGCCGAGCGGCGCGCAACCTCAGCGGCAAAGCGATTCTCTACGCGGATCGGGTGACCGATTCAATGCGGAGGGCGCTCGGTGAAACGCAACGCCGCCGAGAGAGACAAGCGGTTTACAATCGCGAGAACAACATCACACCGCAGTCGATCGTGAAAGCGATTGGCTCGACCCTGGTATCGATCGCGGAAGCAGACTACTTCAAGCTGCCCAGCGTTGCCGAAGAAGCGGAGGAGTACTCAGCCGAGAACATCGCCGCAACGATTCAAAGGCTCGAGGGACAGATGCGAGCCTTCGCCGCAAAGTATGAGTTTGAGCGAGCAGCCGAGCTGCGTGATAAGATCAAGTACTTGCGGAGCCGCCAGCTTGAGGTGGCATAGACAAACGCTCTGAAGCAGGTGGCCCAAAGGACCAACTATGGAAAACACAGTGGACTATCAACAGGCATTGATGAACGAGATTGCGGGCTTGCCGCAAGAAGCGTTTCCGAACCTCTTGCAGATCGTTCGTCTATTCAAAGAGAGCGTGTTGGTTCAGAGTCGCCAAGCCGCTTGGGCGCTTCAGGACGAATTTGATCAGTGGGAGCGGCTTAGCGATGAAGCGCTCGTTGAGTCCGAGAAGGGAGTTCCATAAGCGCGATCTGATCAAGGACCTGAACCGAGCCACTCGCGATCAATCAGTGACACTAGATTGAAGGCACCATCATGAGTAAGCGTGAAGCCCCACAAACCCGACAGAAGCGAACTAAGCGCGTAAGCATTGGTACACCAAGAGGGTCTTCGTTGCGCGCTGTGAACGTGCGAAAAAAGCTCGACACGAGCGAACGCCCGGCGGCGCCAGTTGAGCTTCTCGTCGAAAACGTTCGTTGTTTTGCTGGAAGGCACGTGATCCCGATCCGGCCGTTGACCGTGTTGGTCGGGGAAAACAGTTCCGGAAAGTCGACGCTCCTCGCTGCGCTCTCAATCATGTGCAACAGCGGGTTCCCGCTGTATCCAGAGTTCAATGAACCTCCGTACAGCCTTGGGAACTTTCCGACAATTGCGACACACGAGGGTGAGGCAAACGGCAGCACTCCGACGTTCTCGCTAGGCTTCAAAGACCTAAGAGACGCAATTCCCCGGACGGTCGCAGCGACGTATTTCTTGCAGCACCAGAGAGCAGCACTTTCG
>Ga0137403_10008862_pt1 | contig 11234 bp, 10 predicted proteins | sample CZOMad2_1_16fung_FD_122057 | JGI IMG/M metagenome (GOLD analysis project Ga0137403, IMG submission 122057) | Vadose zone soil fungal communities from Angelo Coast Range Reserve, California, USA - CZOMad2_1_16fungal (Hybrid Assembly) | ecosystem: Environmental > Terrestrial > Soil > Vadose zone...
TTCTCCGCCAGATTGGCCAGTTGGAAGACTGGGCTATGGGCACGCCCCGGCGTTAAGCTGTGTACGGAGCGGTGAAACTAGAAGGTTCCAGAATCGCTGTACCCGTGCGGGGTGGAGCTGGCATTTATGTTGTGCCTGGGAGGAGTGCGTGGGCAACAGAATTGGTTACGTATTCATGGCCGCGTATTCATAACCAAGATACTCGTTTCCACATCCTTGCGTGCGCGCTGTCCATTTCGGACTAGATCTCGATACACTTCAACAAACCCGAGTTCTGTCATCTCGACCGACGACGAAGGAGCTTGCGACTGAGGCAGAGTGGAGAGACCCCGACAATGTTTCCTCAGCCATGCTGATGCAAGGCGTTCTCTTCAAGCTGTCGGAGTGCTATCCGCGTTGGCAGGATTTGGCCGAGAATTGGGGACGGAGCTTCGAGAGAATACCCTGAATCAGCGCCGGCACGGCAGTTGCTCTCGGGCTCTCTCCACTCGTCTCAGTCGCAAGGCCTTAACATTTTTTGGGACGAACAATGCTCAAGGCAGCAGTAGATAAATAAAATCTCAGCTCCCAAATCAGAAATTTGCGTCGCTGTACTCAAAATATCCAATGACGGAACAACCTACATGACACCAGGCATACGGTTTTCACTTTGTGGAGGTTACAGGTTGGGTGGGTGTCCCGCTCCTTCGCCCCGTATTGGCGAAGAGTGTGGTCAAGAACAAAAGCAATTCTAAGTTTTACGTTTGAAATTTGGGACAAAAATTCCATTTTTCTTCCCGCCCGCTCGCTGTTCATAGGCTAAATCTCGACGGTTGTGTTCAGTTGGAAAATTACAGCTTGCCTCTGTCTTAGTGAGCGAAGGCCGAACGACCCTGAGCTTGCGAAGGGGCGCGAGGACAAATCGAACCATCCCGGCTATTTGTCCCAGGCCATGCCCGTTTCAGGGAGCTCTCTCCATGCTCTCTCCTCGAAACAGCATCTCCCATCCCCAATGTTCCGCCAGATCGGCCCCGCACGGACTGGCTGGCATTGCATCAGTCCCGGCAGGGACGTCTGGAAGTTAGCCCAGTACGTTTCCGGAGGCGCGCACCGCGCATGGAGAAGAAGATGTAGGTCTGGGATTTATCCCAGACTGAGCGAAGCGAAAAGCTGGGTAACGAATGGAACAATTCATTCCGCGCTGCCGCAGGCCTACGCGCAGCAGAGCGGAGCGTTCAATCAAGAAGGTGTAGAGAATGCATCATTGGATCCGATCCTTTCGCAAAGCCCCTGAAAGGATGGGCGCACCCGGCCGCGCTGGGTTAAAATGAAAATCACCGGCGGGAAAAGGAATCTCCAGAGGACATCATGATTTGGTTCCGTGCCTTTGTTTTCTCGCTTCTTATCACCCTATTGCCAATCCACCCTGCATTGTTGGCCCTGCCCCAGCCCATCAGCCAGGGTGGGAATGCGCGAACGCTCACCATCGCAGCCAACGATAAACAGCCGGGTTTCATCCTGCGCATTTCAACCAGGGGCCGCACCGGGTTGGTCGAGGTCCGAAAAAAATCCGGCTCGCTGTTGGAAACTCTGAGCTGTCCGCTGTCACGGGACGAGCCCAAAGCAACGGAACTGGAAGCCGTCGCCCAGGAATTCGTCGCCGGCTTTGCCGCCGAAGATCTTGATTTTGACGGCTACATGGACCTGAAGGGCCCCTGGGAGTTTGGCGCAAAGTGGGTCCGTTATTGTGTCTGGCTCTATGACCCGGAGAGCCACACGTTCTCAGGAGCGTACAAGAAAAGACCTTTGGCCGAGCAGATGGAGCTCCTTTACAATCTCCAGGCCGACCCGAAACGCCGCCGCATCAGCTCTCATTCCATCGGTCCAGTAAATCCGATGTGGGACGAATATCAGATCCAGGGCCTGGACAAGGACCGTCCTTATTGGCCCCGGCTGATTCCCGTTCAGTCCTGTCTTATGCAATCCGATCCGGGGGGCAAAACTATAAGCGTCGCCACGCACTATGAGGGCGGCAAGCCAACCGTTACCCGCCAGGAGCGACAGCCGGAGGACAAACGCCCAATGCCAGAACTCTGCGGGAAATGAATAAGGCATCAGTCCGATGGTCCACAAAGATGGTGATCATCACGGATTAGATTATGGTATGCGTACCAGAGTAGTGGAATCGCCATTTTAGGCCGTACCAGAAAATCGGTATGGATGGCCCCAATGTCCGCAATCCTCGCAGGTACGGTTCGGCCAGCGCATCAAGCGGCTGCGTGAGGCGCGTGGCTGGAGCTTTACCTACCTCTCCGTCCATAGCGGGCTTGCGAAAAACACAATTGTCGAGGTGGAGAGCGGGCGCACGGAGCCCAGGCTCAATACGATTGCCGGGTGCCCCGGCCTTTCCATATCCCCCCTACGAGACAACCGGGTGCCCTGTCCTTCGCGGTTTTGGTTTTCGCGAAGGGCGGGATTCGATGATGTGTCCCTCTCATCTTGAGTTGTGTTAAGCCTGTTGGGGACAGGGCTATTCAATCCCACCCTTGCGAAGAAGCTGAAAAACCAGGAGCCAGCTTCTCCGCAAGGATGGGGCGCCCTCTTGTATCGTTGAGCAGGCAGAAGGGCGGGCCACCCGCCCTATTATTTAACGAAGAGCATCAAGCTGCTTCTCTAGATATTGCAAGTTCTGCTCATAAGCCAATCGCCCATCGCGAACGGCAAGCCCCGCACGAACTTGTTGTTTAGCGGACTCAAAATGCTGATCTCTCACATATGCTCGTGCAAGTTCCAAATGCATTTTTTGAATAACGACATTTGCAAGTTCTTTGTATCCCAATTGTAAACACAGCTTTTCAGCCTTTTTATATAGTCGAGATCCTTCTTTGAGATCACCCTCTACAATTCTGAGGAGCCCATCCGTGGCTGTCAAGGTTATGCGTACTGTGGGATGAGTCCATTGCTCTTCATCTTTTTCCCGATGGGCCTCAATGATAGGTCTTGCAGAATTCGCATCACCGTTCAATAGGTACACGTATGCTAATAGATTAGCAATTCCATCATGATCGCGAAATTTCCTAAATGCTTCTTTCGCAACTCGCAACCCAGTTTCGTAATCTCCTTTGCCCTCGCAGAACAATGCACTTAACAAAGAATAGATCTCCGGTGTTGCCTTTTCCGAATCAACCGCTCCTTGGATCTGGGCTATACTTTCATCATATAAACCGACTTTTTCATAACACACTGCGAGCATAAAAATTGTATCTAGGTTATCGCCAAAACGCTTCTTCGCGGTTCTCAGTAGTTCGAAGGCCATATCCGGCATGCCCTTTTTGAGAGAGACTCGCGCAAGGTTATTGAATGGAATCGGGGTGACATTTGGCCCGATAGTAATAGACTTGGAGAACCATTGCTCCGCTTGGGGCACTTCGCCATTATCTAAGTAGTAGGCACCAATGTTGTTGGCGAGGATCGCTCGGGTCGCAATAGTCTGCTGGCTCTCGTCAATGTCGCTCCATACCTGGGTAAGCTGGGCAATTGCCGAGCGAAATTGCCTTCGCGCTGCATACGCTCTGGCCAACATTTGCTTTGCTTTACTGTCTTGTGGGCTCTTTTCGAGATACCTGACCAAGAGAGTCGACGCTTCGTCAGTTTGTCTCAGTTCAAGCAACGCATTTGCGAGTCCATGTATTGCATGCTGTGCCCACGGTTTTAGAGAAAGAGATGTCTTGAAGGCCACCGCAGCACGATGAAAATCTTCCTCAATACTGTACGCAGCTCCAAGAGCTTCATACAAAGTTGGCTCTCTTACTTCAAGGCGAGTTGCTAGTCGTAAAGTTGAAATTGCTTCTCTATTCTGGCCGAGCTTTAATAAAATCAATCCAAGCAGATGTTCGGCGGCAACTGCTTTGTGCCCAAGAGCAATTGCATCTCGAAGCAATTGGACGGCAAATTCATACCGGTGCTTACGAATGGCCGTATAAGCAAGGCTCAGTATGGGAATGGCATCTTTCGGGTAGTTTTCCTTCAAACGCGAATAAATCTGCTCCGCATCCTCGAAACGCCCTTGGTCGATTCTTGTGCGAGCCAAATTAAGCGCTGCGACATAATGCGCTGGATCAATAGACAATGCTAGTTCAAACTCTACTCGAGCAGAGTCAACATCCCCCGCATTAAGAAACGCTATACCTAAATTAGTGTGCGCTTTGGCACTCTTCGGACGGCGGGTTACTTCTCTTTCAGACCGCGCAATCATCAGATCAATGAGACTTCCACTACCCCGAACCAATTCAGCCCGCCGATGACCATCCGCAAATTCAAGTCTGATGCCTTCACCTTGCTTAATGATCGCAATAGGAGAAGCTGCCGACAATGGATTTAATTGCGGCGAGTCAGCGGTAAACCGCGGAACAGATTCCGCCTGTTTGATATTCTCTTCGCTGTCAGATGTTACGATCATTTCACACTCCTAATTCCACGGGAAAGCATTTTGCGCTCGTCTAGTTTTTTCATTCGCGCCGTATGCTCCTTGTCTCGCTTCTCTCGCCAACGGCGAATTTTGTCTTGGTTTTCCAATCCCTTGATGCATCTTTCGATTTTCAAAAAGATGTGTTCGAAGTCTTTAAGACGGTACCGATAGTTGATGGCCGCCATGGAACGATATAAGTCGTCCAGTTGCTGAACAATACATCTGGGTGCACCTGGGGAAAAATCGGCGATACTCGGAAGGGGATGAGAATTTGCGATACTGACAACGAATTGGTCATAAGTTCGAATTCTTTGACCACGTCTTCGCCATCAACGCCCGCGCACCGCTGCTCTGCGCCGAAGCTGCGATCCGAGCCTTTCGTCGGCAAAAATCCGGAGGCGCGATCGTCACCGTCGACAGCGTCAGTTCCGCCACGCTGCGATGCGCCTCGCCGAGCTCGAAGACGATCGCGGCGATACTCGCAAAGGCGCCGAGCGCCGTCACCAGCAGGATCACGAAGCGGCCATCGTCCTGCAATACGGCATTGCGCCGGATATGGGCCTGCCCGCTGCGCAGCACCATGGTGTAGACCAGCAGCAGATAGATCGCGACGAGGATATCCCAGCCGATCAGCAGCCGCGTCACCAGCCGCAGCGAGGACGGCAGCAGGAAGAACGCGACGATGCCGATCGCAATCGCAATGAAGGTGCGCGGCCGCGCATAGACCACGCGCACCGGTTTTGGCAGTTTCCTGAATCGAACAAGGTGCTCTTCCAATTTCGTGGTCATATCCGCGTTCAGTTCTTGCGCTCGGCGACGAAGCGCGCGGCGGCGCGCAGCACGTCACCCCTGGCGCCGAAGATCGAAAGCGCGGTATCGGCGCGCGCCAACAGGTCGCGCACGCGTTGCCTGGCGCCCTCGATCCCGAGCTGGGTGACGAAGGTGGTCTTGCCCAACGCCGCGTCCTGTCCGGTCTGCTTGCCGAGCGCCGCCGCGTCGCCCTCGACGTCGAGCAGATCGTCGGCGATCTGGAACGCTTCACCGAGCGCGCGGCCATAGTCGTCGAGCGCCTGATATTGTTTTTGCGAGGACTGGCCGAGGATCGCGCCGGCAATGCAGCCATAGCGCAACAGCGCGCCGGTCTTCATCTGCTGCAGCCGCGCGACGTCGACCGGCTCGCGGTCGCCGAACCGGCCCTCGCCGGCAAGGTCGAGCATCTGGCCGCCCGCCATGCCGCCGACCCCCGCGGCCCGCGCGAGCGCGCGGGTCAATGCGAGGCGCACGCCGGCGTCGCGGTGAATCTCGTCGCGGGTGATGATGTCGAAGGCGAGCGTCAATAACGCGTCGCCGGCGAGGATCGCGGTGGCATCGTCATAGGCCTTGTGAAGCGTGGGCCGCCCGCGGCGCAGATCGCTGTTGTCCATCGCCGGCAGGTCGTCATGAATCAGCGAATAGCAGTGGATGCATTCGAGCGCCGCGCCGGCCAGCAGCGCGGCCTCGCGCGCGATGCCGAACACGGCAGCACTTTCGACCACCAGAAACGGCCTCAAGCGTTTTCCCCCGCCGAGGCTGGAATAACGCATCGCATCGATCAGCCGTTTCGGCCGCGCGATCTCGTCGGGCAATAGCGCATCCGACAAAAGCTTCCCAAGCAGGGTTTCGGTATCCTCCGCGGTCTGGTCCAGTCGCTTTGCAAAATCCAATAGTGCGGTGGCGGTCGTCATCAAAAACAGCTCCCAATCGAGGTGGCCGGACAATCGGTTATGGCACAGGCTTCGTCAATTCCGACACCCCGGTTCATGGCGCCTTAAAACTGCTGGAAAAAGTGCGAAGTTTCAGCGAGATATGGTGGCCATTGATCCACCCCGCGCGCGCTTGCTCCAACCAGAAACATCAATTTTGCGCATTGTCCGCAACCTGTTCCTCATCCTGCTGCTGGTCCTGTTGCTGCCATACCTGCTGGTGCCGATCTATCGCGCGGGCCATCCGGTCTCGACGCTGATGGCATGGCGCTATATCACCGGCGCGCCGGTGTCGCGGCAGTGGATCGATTTCACCGCGCTCTCGCCCTCGCTGCCGCGCTCGGTGGTCGCCGCCGAGGACGCAAAATTCTGCAGCCATCACGGCATCGACTGGGGCGCGCTGCGCGACGTGATTGACGACGCCGAGGACGGCGAGGTGACGCGCGGCGGCTCGACCATCACCCAGCAGGTGGCGAAAAACCTGTTCCTGTGGCAGAGCCGCAGCGTGGTCCGCAAGGCGCTGGAGTTTCCGCTCGCGCTGTGGATCGATCTGGTGCTGCCGAAGCAACGCATCCTGGAAATCTATCTGAACATCGCCGAGCTCGGCCCGTCGGGGCAGTTCGGCGCGCAAGCCGGCGCCAGCTATGCTTTCGCCCGCCCGGCATCGGCGTTGTCGCCGCGCGAAGCGGCGCTGCTCGCGGCGATCCTTCCCAATCCGGTCAAGCGCAGCGCCCGCAATCCCGGCCCCGGGGTGCGCCGCCTGGCCGGGACCTACATGGCCCGGGCACAGGCCTCCGGATTGCAGCGATGCTGGAGCGAAAATCGCGCCTTTTAGGCCGATTTTGCGCCGTTTTGGCCGGAAGGTACCCTAGCTTTGCACGACTCCATCCTCTATAAGCGCGGCCTTATCGGCATTTCAGCTCGCGCCAAAACGCTTCAGCCGTCCGCCACGGACGATGCCTCCGACAACACCCCTAGAGGACACCGACATGGCCGTTCCCAGAAGAAAAACATCGCCGTCGCGGCGTGGCATGCGCCGCTCGGCGGATGCACTGAAGAAGCCAACCTATATCGAGGACAAGGATTCCGGCGAATTGCGCCGTCCCCATCACCTCGACCTGAAGACCGGCATGTACAAGGGCCGCCAGGTTCTGAAGGCGAAGAAGGAATCCTGACCACGACGCTGAAGCCGCGCCGCCGATCGCGGCGCCTCGGCTGGGCTCGGTGGAGATGTCCATGATCGGTTTTCCGCTTCTTCTGATTCCGCTGGCGCTCTACAACATCGTCGTCTTCCTGATGCCCGGCGTGTCGCTCACCGAGCCGCTGGTGAAGCTGACGCTGGTGTCCGGCGCCGAGTGGCCGATAACGCTCTCCGATATGCTTCTGACGCTTGGCGTCTTGTTGCTGCTGTCGGAGATCATCAGGAGCGCGCGTCCCGGCGCGAAATATCTCACCGATCATTTGCTGTCTCTAATCGTGTTGGGCGCCGCGTCCGCCGAATTTGTGCTGTGGCCGCGGTTCGGCACCTCGACCTATTTCTTGCTGACCATGCTGGCGCTGGTCGATTTCCTTTCCGGCATTGCGTTGCGCGCGCGGCGCGGCAAGCAAGTCGCGGCCGTCCCCGTGGTATCGGGGCAGCGCGCTCGAATGCCTGCCGCCGCGCCCGAGCCCCAGCCCGCGGCTGCGCCGGCGACGCCGCCAGCGGCATCGGCTACCGAATCCGTGCCGCCGGACCATTCCGAACCGAAAATCGTGCACGCCGACGTCACGCCGAATCCGCCGTCGCCGGTGGTGACGTCCCAGGAGCTGCAGCCCGGCAACGGCTCACCGCCGTCGCGCGATGTCCCGCCGCACTAGCCTTGCGATCGGGATGAGCGGTTGATAGCCGTTGCGATCAGATGATTTGCCGCGTCCGGATGCCTTCGGCCTGAGCCGGGCGTCGGCGCGCCCGGTAGGCGCTCTGCGCATCGGCGGCCGTTGCCCGGCACAAGGGCCGCGTTTGCGGGACCTGCGCGGCGGTTGCGATCAGATGGGCGACAAAAACCGGGTTGGGCCGGGGCAACCGGCCAGGAGCCTGCGACCACTGCGCCGATGCGGTCACCGGGACCAGCGCGACGCAGGCGAGCTTTGCTTCCGGAAGCACGCCATCGTCTAGCTTGTGCTCTGATTGGCCCGTATCCAACATGGCAAATCGAAATCCGGTTGAACTGTCAGGTTTTGGGACTCAACGCCCCGTTCGATTTCATCATCGCAAGAGCCATGCCGGTTCTCGCCGGGTTGTTCCCGGCGGCTCAACGACATGGTTTCCGGAATATTTATCAACTTAGACTAGTGTCGAAGCCGGAACAGGCACTGTCCTTCGACCGGGAATCACCCGGCGGTGTCCCGAAATGAGGCGATTGTGACAGCCGCTTTCCCGGCAGTTTCGACCATCCTGGCTTCGCTCGGCCAGGCGGCCTTCCTGTGGGACATCGCAACCGACGCGATCGTCTGGAGCGATAATGCGGGCGCGGTTTTCCCGGATATCCCGGCGGCGTCGCTGGCGAGCGGCGCGGAGTTTTCCAAACTGATCGAGCCGGAGCGCTCGGTCCGGTCCGACGCGCTCGGACATTCGCCCATGCACGGTGGCGAGGGCACGCTTTATCGGATCGAATATGGCGTGCGGATCTCGACCTCCGCCCCGGTGTTGTGGATCGAGGAAACCGGCTGCTGGTTCGCCGGCCCCGATGGCAGGCCGGCGCGTGCGCAAGGCATCGTCCGCGTCAACAACGAACTCCGCGCCCGCGACCAGCATCTCGTGAGGCTGTCGCGACACGATCCCTTGACCGGCGAACTCAACCGCACGCATCTGGTCGCATCGCTGGCCGAAGCGATCGAGGAATCGCTGCGCTTCCGCACGTCCTGCGCCTTCATGCTGATCGGCATCGACCATGTGGCGCGCATCAATGACGCGTTCGGCTTCGATGTCGCCGATGCGGTGATTTCGGAAGTGGCCAGGCGCATTCGCGCGCGGCTGCGCGGCGGCGACGCGCTCGGCCGGTTCTCCGGCAACAAATTCGGGCTGATCCTGAAGAACTGCACCGTCAACGACATGAGTATCGCCGCCGAACGCTTTCTGGCCGGCATTCGTGACGACGTGGTGCCGACCAAATCAGGTCCGGTCTCCGTGACCGCATCGATCGGCGCGGTCAACGTGCCGCGCTATGCTCGCAGCGCCGATGAGGCCATCAACCGCGCCCATGAAACGCTCGATATGGCGAAGCACCGCCGCCCCGGATCGTTTTCGCTATGGCGGCCGAATGTCGAGCACGATGCCCAGCGCCGCGTCAACATCCGCGTCACCGACGAGATCGTCACCGCGCTCAACGAGCGGCGGATCTTGATGGCGTTCGAGCCCGTGGTGGACGCGCGCGCGCGCCATGCGGCATTCTACGAGTGCCTGATCCGCATGGAGCAGGATGACGGACAATTTCTGCTGGCCCCGGACATCGTTCCGGTCGCCGAGAAGCTCGGCCTGATCCGCCTGGTCGACCACCGCGTGCTCGAACTCGTGGTGGCCGAGCTCGCAGCCTCGCCGAACGTGCAGCTCAGTCTCAACATCTCGCCGGACACCACGATGGATCCGGATTGGTGGGCCTCGATCGAAGCGCTGATGCGGGCACATCCCGGCGTGGCCGAGCGGCTGATCGTCGAAATCACCGAAACGGTCGCGATTCAGGATATAGACGATTTGCGCGGCTTCGTCACGCGGCTGAAAAGCCTCGGCAGCCGTATTGCGATCGATGATTTCGGTGCCGGTTATACCTCGTTCCGGAATTTGCGCAGGCTCGGCGTCGATATCGTCAAGATCGACGGCGCCTTCGTGCAGAACATCGCGCGCTCGGCCGACGACCGGGCCTTCGTGCAGACGCTGATCGACCTGGCGCGCCGGCTGAAAATCAAGACCGTCGCGGAATGGGTTCAGGACGAGCAATCCGCTCTCATGTTGCGCGACTGGGGCTGCGACTACATCCAGGGGCGGCTGATCGGGCTCGCATCCTCGCAGCGGCCGTGGGGTGTACCGGCCGAAAGGGCGTTGCCGGCGGCGAGCTAGAAACAATCCACGTCGTCGCGGCGAAGGTGAGTGTCTTTCACTCTTCCTTTTTCGGCTCTTTGGACATCCGCTCCAGCCGCTCCTGCATCTCCTTCATCTGACGGCGAAGATCGTCGATATTGGCTTCTTCCGGTACCGGCTCCGATGTCTTGTCCGGTTCGGCGGCGCTTCCGGTGCGGGGCGCCGCAAACGGCTTGAACATCGAGAAGGTCCGCTCGAACATTTCCATGTTGCGGCGAACGTGCTCCTCCAGAGGCGCAAAGGGCGTCATGCTGAAGGTGGTGGTGAGTTGCTTGCGAAACTTCTCCTGCTCGCGCGTCAGCGTATCGATGGATTGCTCGAGATAGCGCGGGACCACCATTTGCATGCTGTCGCCGTAGAATCGGATCAACTGCCGCAGAAAGGTGGTCGGCAGCAGATTCTGGCCGGCCTTGTTCTCCTGTTCGAAAATGATCTGCGCCAGCACCGAACGGGTGATGTCGTCGCCGGTCTTGGCATCATAGACGAGGAAGTCCTCGCCTTCCTTCACCATCGCCGCGAGGTCCTCGAGCGTCACGTAGGTACTGGTACCGGTATTATAGAGCCTCCGGTTTGCATATTTCTTGATCGTGGTGGGTTGGTCTGATTTCGCCATGGCTCACACATGCACACCGAGGACTAGGAACCCGACGGCACCGCCGAAGGGCAGACGCGCAACGCATCGCAGCAAAGTAAGCATTTTCAATGCGGTTCGGCTACAGTTTTGTGCACCACGGTTAATTCTGAAGCACCGGCGCTGCTCAGGAGCATTGGGAAGTCTGTCGGCGAAAACGGGCTACCGGTTTTGCGGTTGGGCCCACGCGCTAGGATAGGGGAGTTTCTAATGGCAAGCTGGCACCCCCCGCCTGCCCGAAAATGCGCTCCGCGTGTTTTGAATGCGCCGCGGCATTGACATGCGTCAACTCCGTTAACA
>Ga0137403_10008863_pt1 | contig 11234 bp, 10 predicted proteins | sample CZOMad2_1_16fung_FD_122057 | JGI IMG/M metagenome (GOLD analysis project Ga0137403, IMG submission 122057) | Vadose zone soil fungal communities from Angelo Coast Range Reserve, California, USA - CZOMad2_1_16fungal (Hybrid Assembly) | ecosystem: Environmental > Terrestrial > Soil > Vadose zone...
GTGTACCCGTCGAAATTCTTCACCACCCGCCAACCCGGCAGGAATGCTTCGCTTTCCAGCGCAAAATCTGGTGGCAAGAGCGCGCCTTCACGGATTAGGATCATCCCGGAATCATTCATTGTGCGCGTCGATGTGGTTAAGTGTGAAGTCAAGATTCATCCCTGCGGACAATTAAAATGCCCTCGCGCGCACGGTCCGGCCGTTGATCATTGCCGCCAGAATCGTCAGCAACGCCGCGCATCCAATGGCCATAAAGGTGGAAACAAACACCCCGCCGTATCCGGAGAAACCGTTTGAGTATGTGAGGAACCCTCCCACGACCCCGCCGGCGATTCCCATCGCCAGGTCCATCCACAGTCCGCAGCCCTTGCCCTCGAGGCTTTTGTCTGCAAGCCACCCTGCCGCGAGTCCAACGAATATCCAGATCGCAATCTTCATCTTTTCTCCTGTGCCGAGAGACTGCAAAGTCAAAAGCAGAAAGGGCTCGTCGCCTGCCCGCTTCCGGAAAGTCCGCGGGTTTCGGCCGGCAGCGACCTTGTCCGGCAAAACCGCGCGGGATCAGGAAGCTACAGCGGCGGCCATCTTGTGAAACGTGGAGTTTGCGACCATGTAGGTGTGCACGCGGAGGGCTCCCTCGATTACGCCGGAAAGCAGTCCGGTAACCCGGGCAAATTCATTCTTGTCGTATTTTTCCGCGTCCGTGCTGCTTTCCCAGAAACTGTAGGCGTAGACTTCTTTACCGCTTTGCGCCAGCAGCGTCATCTCGTCCAGGAATCCCTTCTGCTCTCGCAACAAGGGGATAATCTCGCTTTCCATTTTGCGGATGAATTCAGAGGCGGCGTCTGCTTTCAAACGCATGGATACTTTGCGAACGAACATGGGAAGCTCCTTCGGTGAGTGAGCAAGGGAGTATTTCAGGAACCCCGCCGGGTTTTCCAAACCTGAAGGCAGCCTTGGGATTTCTTTTCCAGTTTGGCTTGCTTTACCGTTCTTGTCAAGTAGTTTCGTTTCACTTACACTGCACTTTACTGATTTGGTTAATCTGAGGGGGAGCATCCGTGGATGTCAGCTTTGTCGTCCGGCAGAGACTCAAGGAACTGGGATTGGAACAACGCGACTTGGCCGCCGCGGCCCAGGTCACGGAATCTTATATTTCCCAGCTGCTTTCGCGGAAAAAGGCCCCACCGGCCGTCGAGCGCACAGATCTCTACGAACGGATGGACTCCTTTCTGGAATTTCCGCAAGGGCACCTCTCCTCGATGGCGCAGGCGCAAAGGCACGATGCGTTGAAACGCAAGCTGACCGAGCCTCCCTCTCCGCTGTTCCGCGAAGTGCGCGAATTGATCATCCGGAAATGCAACCTGGGGCGGCGCACCCAGGTTCGCGAGATTTTTGAGCAGCAGGGCTTCGGCGAACTGGAACGGCTGGTGACCCAGACTCTGCTGGATGTGGCCAAGCGAGTGGCGCGGGAAGAATTAAACAGCGAGAAATGGCTGCGCGGCTTGGGAAAGTTGCGGCACCAGTCTTACGAGGAGATGCTGGCGATGAGTCTGGAATTTCTGGGAACGGATGTATTCAACATTTCCATCGAACACTCCTCTGCCTTTCTTGGCCCGCTGATCGATACCTGGGACATCGACCTAAAAACATTCGCCATGGATGTGCTGCTCAACAAGCGTCTGGCCGCTGCCCGCATAGTGCATTTCCGATTTGTCGAAGCTGGCGCTCCGGCCGCCGTCGAAGAAGAGGCTGGGTTCAAGGAATTTCTTCACAATTCCAGGATGAGCGAAGACGCCACCGGCGAGGAACTCGTCTTTTTGAAAAGTCTAAGCTTCCATCGAATGAAACCCAGCGCGCTTTACTACTATCGTGAATTGCAGAGCCTGCGAGATCCGCTTCACTTCCCTGCTCGGCCCAGGGACGGCAAAGCTCCCCGCCGCAACGCGGGAAGCCTCTTCAGCAAAAAACGAATTACTTCGAAAAAAGGGCGCGTCGCGTCCTTAAAGTCCTAGCAGGAAGGTCAGCTGCCATCTCCCGCGAGTCACAAGTGAACTCAACCGGCCGGCAGGCAGGTAGTGTATGATGGTAGGCATCTGATTCTAGAGCTGCAAATGCCGCGGCACCCAAGAGCATCGGGACACCGGAGTCCCGTCCACCAAACGCAGCGAAGGTAGCCACAGCTGCAATCCGCAGAACGATTCAAACTGAGCCAATCCTCGTCCAAGTGTGCCTGCCGGGTGAAAGTTTGCGGGGCAGAGGCCCGGGCCAGCTGGCAGCGGATGAGGGGAGAAACTATTGTCACGGGAAATTCAGGAACAACAGGATCAGGTCCGGCTGCTCATCAAACTGGGCAAAGAGCAAGGCTATCTGCTCTACGATCAGGTGAACGACGCGTTTGCCGCGGAAGAACACACCACTGAAGAAATTGACAGCGCGTTCACGGCGTTTGAAACCGAAGGCATCGCTCTCTTTGAAGACGCTTCGGATGCCAAACTGGCAAACGCGGCCCCCGAGGTTGCCGAACCGGCAGACGCCCGGCCCCACCTGGAAACCGCGGCCAGCGAAGACGCGGAACTGGACCACAGCGCATCCCCTCCCGAAAAAACCAGCGATCCGGTCCGCGTGTATTTGCGTGAGATGGGCCTGGTGCCACTGCTGACGCGCGAGCAGGAAGTGACCATCGCCAAGCGGCTGGAGCGCGGAAGCCTCCGCGTGCTGAAAATCGTTACCCGTTCTCCGATTGTGCTGAAAGCGCTGATTTCCGTCGCGGATGATTTGCGCTCCGGGAACCGCTCCATCAAAGAGATCGTTCAGATTGACGAAGAAGATTTGACCGAAGAAAAGATCGAAGAAAAAACCCGGCACACGCTGCGAACCATCGACAAAATCGCCAAACTCCATGAACTGGGCATGAAGCAGCGAGCCAAATTGGAAAGCACCGGCATTTCGGATAAGCGCGCGTTCCGGCGGGCCAAGTGGCGGCTGTCGCGAACTCGAGTGGAGATGTCTCTGCTTGCCCGCTCGATTGATTTTAAGGAGCGCGAGCGAAAGCGGCTGATTGAACTGCTGCGCCACACGGTTGAGCGCCTGGAATTCCTGGAACGCGAGGCGACCCGATTGGAGCGCCGCGTGAAGGCGGCGCACGGCGAAGTATCGCTGGAAGCGCGCAAGGAATTGCGCATCTGCCGCGGCAAGATCAAAGAGATTGAAGATACAAGCGAAGTGCCGGCCAGCACCCTGAAGCGCGCCCTGACGCTGATTCACCGCGGCGAAACGGAAGCGCAACAGGCCAAGAGCGAACTGACGGCCGCGAATCTGCGCCTGGTTGTTTCCATCGCCAAAAAATATACCAATCGCGGGCTGCAGTTTCTGGACCTGATCCAGGAAGGCAACATCGGCCTGATGCGCGGCACAGACAAATTCGACTGGCGCCGCGGCTACAAATTTTCCACGTACGCCACCTGGTGGATTCGCCAGGCCATCACCCGCGCCATTGCGGACCAGGCCCGCACCATCCGCGTGCCCGTGCACATGATCGAAATGATCAACAAACAGGTGCGCACCAGCCAGCAATTGGTCCAGGAATTGGGGCGCGAACCGACCTCCGAAGAAATCGCGCGGCGCATGGATATTCCGGTGGATGCGGTGCGCAAGACGAAGAAAATCGCGCAACTCCCCATGTCATTTGAAACGCCGCTGGGCGACGAGGGCGAATCGCACCTGGGCGACTTCATCGAGGACAAGGGTGTGCTTTCGCCCTCCGACGCGGCGATCGACCTGAATCTGAAGGATCAGATTGCCTCGATCCTGCGGACTCTGACGCCGCGAGAGGAACGCATCATCCGCATGCGTTTTGGCCTGGACGACGGCAGCCAGCACACGCTGGAAGAAGTGGGCGAGGTTTTTGCGGTCACTCGAGAGCGCATCCGGCAGATTGAAGCCAAAGCGCTGCGCAAATTGCGCCATCCGTCGCGGTCCGGACGGTTTCAGATATTTATTCGGGGCTCATATTGACGGCGGGCTGAAGTACCTGCGGGCGCCTGCAGAACGAATTGCCGGTGAACGCAAATCTTTAAAGGAGAAGCAAGGATGAAGAGTCTATTTGTGGGCAATTTGAGTTTTCAAACTACGGAAAGCGAATTAAATGATCTGTTCAAGCCGTTCGGGCAGGTAGGCCGCGTAAACGTGGTGAAGGATCGTGAGACCGGCCGCGCGCGCGGATTCGCGTTCGTGGAAATGCCGAATGACGACGAAGCAGCGAAAGCCGTTGCAGGACTCGACGGCAAGCAGGTTGGCGGCAGGAACCTGAAAGTGAATGAAGCGCGCCCGAAGGAAGCTACCCGCGCGCCTCGCTCCGATAACCGCGGCGGAAACCGGGAGCGTTTCTCGAACGAAGACTACCGGGAATCCGCCCGGCAGCCGCGCGAACCCCGCTGGTAAAATTCGCGATTCGTCCAACGAGGCAACGATTCGTTGTTTGAGTTTAAGGAGATTGTATGGCCATCACATTCCAAAAGCGCCAGAAGGAAATGAAGCGCCTGGAGAAGCAGCGTGAAAAAGCCGAGCGCCGCGAGCAACGAAAGATCGCGAAGCGCGCGGAAAAAGAAGCCGGTGTGGAACCAACAGAGATCCCCGTGGAGCCGGAAGCGCAGGAATAACCCGGAGCACGGACAGGAAGGCGCAGGACTCCTCCGCAGCATGGAGGTTCAGAGAAAGCCGCTTCCGACTGACCGGCATCTGGCCCCAGTCCACTTTCCCCAAATCCAGGAAATGGGAGACGCGCTCGGGAAGCGATTTGCTCGCCTTGCGCAAACATTTTGACCTTCCCCGAAATTCCAATCCCAGGCATCCGCTGTACGGAATGCATTCACCGCTGAAAACCAACCTTGTTTTGTAGTGGAGAGAAGCTGGCAGTGGGCTCTTCGAAGACTTGATCAGTTCGACCAGAAGAGTTACCCACTCCCATCTTCCGCGCAGTTGATAAAGATTAGGCGGCCCTTCTGGTCGAAGCAGCACTCTACCGTAGGGCGAAATCTGAATTGTCAACACAAAGTCATGCCCGAGCAAATTTTTTGTCGCTGGATTTTTAGCTGCGGGACCGCGCAACCGGGGCAATCCCGGGCTGAGCGGCGGCCTCCGACCAGTCGCGGGGAAGATAGAAGACTGGCGGTTCGGTGCGCGACCGCGTTCCGCGTCCGGGGACAAACATTTTGTTCACGAAACTGCCAGAATTGTCACTCTCATGTCACCTGACTGTCATTTCTTCTTCCGCTTCGAATCGCGCCCTTGAATTCGCGCTACAGTGGTTACTGTTGTGATCGTGACTCCAGGATTTCGCCGGATCTCGCTTCCCTTCCTCGACGATTTTCGCCCGCTGGAAGGCGCTGCCGGCCCGCTCTTGGCTCTGCCAGAGACAGACTCAAACAGTTCCAATCGGGAGTCGTTTGAGGATAGGAGAGAGGTATGATTATGAGAACGAGCAGTCCGACAATCTTGGGCGGGCCCGAATCAAGCGAGAAAGACGTTCTACGAGGAGGCTCGATTTCGATGTCCACTGACACCGTTCTGGTGGTGGAAGACAGCCGCGCTATGCAGCGCACGTTACAACGGCTCTTCGAGTCCGACTCTCTTCAGGTCCAGATCGCCTCCGATGGCCCCAGCGGCCTCGAACTTTTCCGCAAGCAACTTCCCTGTGCCGTGGTCCTGGATCTGAAGCTGCCCGGGATTTCCGGCAAGGAACTCTGCCGCGAGTTCAAGGCGCTGGCCGCATCTGTCCCGATTGTTGTCCTCAGCGCAAATTCCGAGGTGGAAGACAAAGTTCTTTTGCTGGAACTCGGCGCCGATGATTATGTAACAAAACCTTTCAGTCCCAAGGAGCTTCTCGCCCGGGTTCGCCGCGCCATGCGCCGGACGGGCGCAGGAGCGCCATCGGTGACGCAACTTGCCGCAAAGTCCGTGCAACACGAAATCCTGACCTTTGGGGACGCGCGCATTGATTTCACCAGCATGGAAGCCACGCGTGCGGGCAAGACCATCACGCTGACTTCACAGGAATTCAAGCTATTAAAATATCTGGCGGCCTCCGCCGGCCGAGTCGTATCCCGCGAAGAATTGCTCAACGAAGTGTGGGGCTACCAGAACTATCCATCCACGCGCACGGTCGACAATCATGTGCTCCGCCTCCGCCAGAAACTTGAACCGGACCCAGCCGTTCCGCGTTTTCTGATGACCATGCACGGTGCCGGGTACAAATTTTCCCCCGGCGGCGCAACCGCCGGCTCCATCGTGTAAGCTTTTTCGCTGGCGCTCCATGACCACGTTTCGACTACGATCTCAACTCTTTGTTACCGCCCTGTTAATCATCCTGGGACTCACGGGCTCGCTGCTCTTTTTCATACGCCATACCGTCGACGCCGAGATTCGCAAGCAGGTAAAGGACGGAACCGACGAGTCTGTTCGCGCTTTTGAAAGCGTACAGCGCCAGCGGGAATTGCAGCTTTCGCGTATCGGGGCAATGCTTGCAGACCTCCCCACGATGAAAGCTTTGATGTCCACGCAGCACGCCCCAACCATCCAGGATGGCTCCGGATCTTTCTGGAAACTCGCGGAAAGCGATCTACTCGTCCTGGGAAAGCCAAACGGAACAATCGTCGCCCTGCACATGACCAAACCCGGCTGGTCGGCTCAGTCTGCGGAACGCGACCTGAGGCGCTCCACCGAGGCAGGCGAAGATGCCTCCTGGTGGTACGACGACGGACGCCTTTACTGGGTTTTCGTTCATACCATCACATCGGGAGCCGGCCCCACCCTTCAGCCTTTGGGATTTCTCGCGGTGGGCTATCAGGTGGATTCCGCCGTTGCTCAGCAACTTTCCGTGGCCACGAACAATCAGGTTGCCCTTACTACCGGCGGCACCGTGATCGCCTCCACCCTCCCCGAGCGGGATGCTGCGGAGCTACAACGGCGCATGCAGTCCGGCGTGCTTTCCGCAGCCAAATCTTCCGGTGAGATCTCACTGGAAACCGATAAGTACGCTTATTCTTCCGTGCTGCTTCACGGCTCATCGCCTTCACCCGTCCGCTGTTACGTGATGATGCCCCTGGTCCCCGTCAGCACGTTCATCCGGCGGCTGAATTACTCGATTTACATCGCCGGCGGCCTCGCCGTGCTCTTTGGAATGATTCTTTTTGGATTCGTTGCCCGCACCATCACGCACCCACTCGACAATCTTGTTGCCGGCGTCAAAGCCCTGGCGGCCGGCGATTTCACCTATTCGATCACCCCGCGGGGAAGCACCGAACTACGCGAACTGAGCAACTCCTTCGCCCAGATGCGCGGCCAATTGCTGGCCTTGCAGAAACATCGAATCGAATCGGAGCGGATCGCCGCCCTGGCACGCGCCGCCGGATCAATTTCCCATGACCTGCGCCACTATCTAGCCGCGGTCGTGGCGAATGCCGAGTTTCTCTACGAAGCCGAGGAACTCAAACTCAAGAAGGACGAAATCTACGAAGAGATCAAGACCGCAGCCAACCAGATGACCGACCTGATCGACTCGCTGCGCGAACTCTCTTACCAGCGTAGCGCAATCACGCCCACGCGCACGCGCATCGATCAGGTAATCCGCCGCGCCATCGAAGCGATCCATTCCAAGCCAGAATTCCGGGAGAAGCGCATCGCGTTATCGACATCCGGCGAAATGGAAGGCATGTTCGATGCCCGCAAACTGGAGCGCGTTTTCTTCAATCTGATCCTGAACGCCTGTGAAGCCGCAACCGAGTTCGAAAGTTCCATCGAGGTGGATGCCAGGAGCACTTCGACAGGATTTGAGATCCGCGTCCGGGATACCGGCCACGGCATTCCCACCAGCATCCGCGATTCCCTGTTTGATCCGTTTGTAAGTTCCGGCAAACCCAATGGGACCGGATTGGGCCTGGCCATCGTCAGCAAAATCGTCCAGGACCACTCGGGCACCGTCTCCGTTGAACAATCCTCGGAGTCAGGAACAACCGTTCTGGTTCGTCTCCCCGCGGCCGAACAAAGCGTGGTGACCAACGCGATTTCGCCAACTCGATAGAGGCCAGCGCGCCCGATTAACTTTCGGCGGCTCAATATATTTTCATGGATGGGAGTAGCTTGGAATGGGAGGCGGTGTGTAATCCTGCCCGTACTTGTTTTTGTGCGCGAGCGTGAAGCTGGGATTTTCCGGGACGTTGATCGTCCCCAGGTCTCTTTCTCCGGCAGCTATCGTTACGGTTCGCGTAAGGTTTTTCAGGTCGTCCGGAAGGCTTCGTTCGTACCAGACGTGCAGGTCATATTTTCCGTCGGGCACATTCTGGATCGTCAGGGTCCCTTTTCGATCGGACAAGCTGTAATACGGAGTATCCACCGCCACCACCACAGCGCTCATCTCCGGATGAATATTGCAAAACAGAAAGCTCACACCAAGCCGGTCGAACCGAACGGAATTGCTCGCTCCGGCCTCATATAGTCCCAGATCAAACCGCTTGCCATCGAATAGCGAAAATACGTTGTGAAAAAAGGGGTCGCGATTCGGAAAGTCCACCACTGTGCCGACGGGCACCACTAGCACATGGGGCTGGAAAGTCTTGTTGCGCTGAACAAGCTGAACCTTTTTATGGATGGAAGCATCCGCCGCTTCGCTCTTGGTGCCAGCATCGAGGGGGTTCAACCACACCACAATTTCCGACGCATCTGGCGCGGGGTTGGCCGATTTTTCGGTTTTCGCGGCAGCCTGTCTCTGGACCGCCATATGAATCGTTACCGCGGTGTCCTGTGCGTAAACTGGAGATATCCCCCAAGCGAGTGTCAGCAGTGCGGTTAAGGCTAGCCCGGCGTTTCGAGGTGTAGGGATCATTCCCACTAGAATAGGTAACCCACACTGAAGTTGGCAATGTTCGCCACGTTGGCGCCCTGATCCAGGGTGAAGGTCTTTATCCGCCTGTATTCCATGGAGAACACAATATCGGATCGCGGTTGATAAATGAAGTTCACAAACCCGCTCTCGTTTTTCGACAAGGGCACCGGATAATAAGTCGTATTGCCTCCGTGCTTGCGCAGCTCGCCCGCATACGGATTGTCCAGTCCGTATGCGCCATTGAGCTGCAGCTTGGAAGTCGCCTTGTATTTCAGTTGTGTCCACCCGCCCAGCGCATTTAATCCGTAAACCTCTGTTGCGGGATCAATCAGCGGAGTGTTCCAAAGCACGCTCTGCCCGATCCCGCCTCCCAGCCCGCCGATTGCTCGCCCGCGGAAGAACTCTGCTGTCAGCTCCACTTTTCTTCCGAGGGGCAACGTGGCGTCCACCGCTCCCGCCCACCCGTCCACATGCCGGCCGAATCCCCACGCTTGCCGGCCATAATAACCGCCGCCGCCCAGTATGAAGTTCTGCCCGTGAATGTCCTGCGTCCACGATACCCTTGCTGCATAGGCAGGCTGTCCGGAACTTTCTCCCCAAGTCGGTTGGCGAACGTAAGGCGTCGCCGGAGTATCCCCGGAAAACGAGTCGAGGATTCCTCCCTGCACCAGAAACGAACCAGACTCCGACAGAGTGAATTTGTGCTCCACGCGGATCTGTGGCGCCCAGTTCCAGAGCGTACCGGAGTAGGCCATTGCCGGAACCGCCAGTGTCGCCAGCGAAGTTGGATTATTCGGCACGAAAAACAAAGTGTCCTGGCCCGCCACAAGCGAGGTTTTCTGCCAGTCCAGCCGGATTGTGGCCGTCCGCAGCCGCATAATTCCGAAACTCGCTCCGTTCGGGACCTCCGGGAATCCCCCTGCAAAATCAAACTGAACCCTTGCACTGGTCTGCGCTCCAGCGATCGTCGGCCCGAACGCCTCGATGCCGATCTGTGACTGGCGGAGCGAGCCTCCGAAGGAAGCGCCCGATGACAGAAATTGGGCTTGCGGGTTTTCGGCCAGTAACGGGAAGTCTTCGTTATCGACCGTGCCTCGATTCTCAAACATATTCAGCAGCACAATTCCCGTGAAACGCAGCCGGTATTTCGATCCGCTCTCCACTTTCGTTTGGTTCTGCTCCGCAATTTTTGAATCCGCCAGTTGCTGGTTTTCCTCGAGCTTGCTGATGCGCTCCTCCGCCGGCGAATTTATGCCGGGGGCCATGGAAATTCCTTTCACCTGCAATCCACTGCTTGTGGGAACCGTCATCGCCAATAGCTGCGATTTCGTCTGGTCCAGTTCCTTGCGCAGCGCTTCTGATTCCGCTTTCGTCGATAGCTGCTGCGCCTTCAGGTCGCTTACCTGGACGTGCAAGTCCTGCACCTGTGCCTGCAGCTTCAGCAATAGCGCGCCAACCGTTGCGAGGTCCGGTTGTTGGCTGACAGTTTGCTCTGTGCCTTGTCCCCGAGCCGGACTTCCCAGAGCCAGCAACGCCCCAGCAAGCGCCCCTGCCGCAGCCATCCGCTTCGTCCACACTTTGCCTCGCATAACTGCCTCCTCTTCAAGCAGCACTTCGCCCCGTGGCGATGCAAAAATTGTCTAAGAACGTCTGGTCCCCGCTCTCGGTTTATCCCGCCCGTGGTTGTTCAATCGGCAGGCTTACCCTAAGCCACGCATATGGTGGCCTGTACGATTTAAGCAGAGTAATTCGAGTGAATGGAGCTTTTAAAATAAGAGTCCATCCCGCAACTGCCAGCCACATTCCTGGGATCTGCTGCCCCCCGCCTGATTCTCGCGCCGGGAGACACCCCGGGCGTCATGGATTTGCTGTTGACTCCTCGTTGCGCGGTGACGGGGAATTCAGAGGTTGGAGAACCGTTTATGTCCCAAAGCTGTCTGTCAGAACCACCTGGCGATTCTCACCCCTCTCTCAAGTGTAAACCAAGCTCGCCTATGCACTGGAGAGGTAGGATGCCGAGTCTGAGCTCCAAGATTTATCCCTGGCATCCAATATTTCTCCCGTTTCGACTGGTGGCAAGCCCTTTCGAGCCAGCAATTTTCCGCCGCATCGCACACGCATTGCCGTCCAAGTGGCCTGCGACATAATTCCACTTACTTTGAGTTGGCCGCCGCTTCTTCAACGCCCGTCAGCAGCTTGTCCAGATCCGCCCTGGAAAAATATCGACCGGCCAGCACCACGCTCTCGGGCTTGTCGGTCGGGGTGATGTAGGGGATCTGGATGTACAGCGTCTTGGTGGCCGAGTCGATCAACTCGAGCATGAGCTGCGGGTAATTGTCCGGGGTCAACACCGGCT
>Ga0137403_10008864_pt1 | contig 11233 bp, 10 predicted proteins | sample CZOMad2_1_16fung_FD_122057 | JGI IMG/M metagenome (GOLD analysis project Ga0137403, IMG submission 122057) | Vadose zone soil fungal communities from Angelo Coast Range Reserve, California, USA - CZOMad2_1_16fungal (Hybrid Assembly) | ecosystem: Environmental > Terrestrial > Soil > Vadose zone...
GGCTTTGCCTGGGGCATGGGCATCGACCGCATCGCGATGCTGAAATACGGCATGTCCGACCTGCGGCAACTGTTCGAAAGCGACGTGCGCTGGCTCAGCCATTACGGCTTCAAGCCACTCGACATCCCGACACTGGCGGGAGGATTGAGCTCGTGAGGCCGCCGGAGGCTAAGTCGGTGAACGTCGAGACTTCTGTTGCGGAGAAAGCCCCCACCCTAACCCTCCCCCGCAAGCGGGAGAGGGAACGGGCTGCGTTCGGGGTTACCGTTGGTGCCCATGAAACGTTAGCATTAGGCCCTTGTAAGGACACCAGTGGTCCATCCATCCGGCACAGTGAGCCCCCTCTCCCGCTTGCGGGGGAGGGTTGGGGTGGGGGTGTCGCCACATCGGAGGTCTCGATGGCTGAACCAAAAGGTCCGGGCTGGAAAGTAACCTCCAAACTGCGCTCGAATGCGCGCTCGCTCAGAAAAAATTCCACCGACGCTGAGCGAATTCTTTGGTCGGAATTGCGCGATCACCGGCTAAGCGGTGCCGGCTTCAGACGCCAAGTCCCGATCGAAAACTACATCGCCGATTTCGTCTGTCACGCCGCCAAGCTTGTGATCGAGTTCGATGGCGGACAGCATTTTTCGAACCACGCTGAACAGGCAGACGCTCGCCGCTCGGACGCAATTGAAGCGAAAGGGTTTCATGTTCTTCGCTTCAGCAATCATGACGTGATGAAAAATCGCACAGGGGTGCTGGAAACGATAGCGACTGCCGTTGCGGAGAGAGCCCCCACCCTGACCCTCCCCCGCAAGCGGGAGAGGGAAGCAGAGTTGCTGCCCGCGGGGAAGCAAACAACATGAAATTCACCCTCTCCTGGCTGAAGGACCATCTCGACACCGACGAGCCGCTTGAGAAGCTCGCCGACAAGCTCACCATGATCGGGCTTGAGGTCGAAAACATCGAGGACAAGGCCAAGGCGCTGGCGCCGTTTACCATCGCACGCGTGATCTCCGCCGAGCAGCACCCCAATGCGGATCGCTTGCGGGTCTGCATGGTGGACCCCGGCAACGGCGCGGCGCCGGTGCAGGTCGTTTGCGGCGCACCGAACGCGCGTGCCGGTCTCGTCAGCGTGTTCTCGCCGCCCGGCACTTACATTCCCGGCAAGGACATCACGCTCGGCATCGGCACCATCCGCGGCGTCGAGAGCCGCGGCATGCTGTGCTCGGCGGCGGAGCTGCAAGTTTCGGAGGATCACGACGGCATCATGGAATTGCCGGCCGAAGCACCCATTGGGGCGCCTTATGCGCAATGGGCCGGGCTCGGCGACCCCGTGCTTGAAATCAACCTGACGCCGAACCGGCCGGACTGCACCGGCGTGCACGGCATCGCACGCGACCTTGCCGCCGCCGACATGGGCCGCTTCAAGGACCCCGGCATTAAGCCGATCAAAGGCGAATTCCCCTGCCCGGTGCGCGTGACGGTCGAGGATCAAAGCTTGTGTCCGGGCTTCGCGCTGCGGCTGGTGCGCGGCGTCAAGAACGGGCCATCGCCGGAATGGCTCTCGAGGCGCCTGACCTCGATCGGCCTGCGGCCGATCAACGCGCTGGTCGATATCACCAACTTCATGACCTACGACCGTGCCCGGCCCTTGCATGTGTTTGATGCGGCGAAAGTGAAGGGCCACCTCACCGTGCGCCGCGCGCGTGACGGCGAGATGCTGCTGGCGCTCGACGGCCGCAGCTACACGCTCGACAACACTATTTGCGTGATCGCCGACGATCACGGCGTCGAATCGCTGGCGGGCATCATGGGCGGCGAAGCCTCCGGCTGCTCGGAAGCGACCACCGACGTGTTGATCGAATCGGCGCTGTGGAACGAGATCAACATCGCCCAGACCGGTCGCAAGCTCGGCATCAATTCGGATGCGCGTTATCGTTTCGAACGCGGCGTCGATCCCGCCTTCATGGTGCCGGGGCTTGAGATGGCCACCAGGCTGGTGATGGAGATCTGCGGCGGCGCGCCTTCCGAAAACGTGGTGGTCGGAAAAGCCTTCGGCGATGATCGCGTGATCGATTTCCCGCTGAGCGAAGTCAAGCGCCTCGCCGGCATCGACGTGCCGTTTCCGGAGATGAAACTCATTCTGAGCCGTCTCGGCTTCATGGTGGCCGGGAGCGGCCCGGTGGTGAAGGTCGCGGTGCCCTCGTGGCGATCGGACGTGCACGGCAAGGCCGATATCGTCGAAGAGATCGTGCGGATTTGCGGCGTCGACAAGGTGCCGATGACGCCGTTCGATCGCGGCGAGGAGCCGCGCAAGCCGATCCTCAACCCGATCCAGCTGCGCACCCGCCGCGCCAAGCGCGCGCTCGCCGCGCGCGGCATGGTCGAGGCGGTGACCTGGTCATTTATCTCCAGGCCACACGCCGAGTTGTTCGGCGGCGGCCGAAGCGAGCTCGCGCTCGCCAATCCCATTGCCGCCGACTTGTCCGACATGCGGCCGAGCCTTTTGCCCGGCCTGGTCGCGGCGGCGCAGGCCAATTCTGATCGGGGCTTCCCCGATGTCGCGCTGTTCGAAGTCGGCCAGGTGTTTTGGGGCGACAGGCCGGAAGATCAACTGGTCGCGGCCTCGGGCGTGCGTCACGGCTTTGCGTCCTCGCAAGGCCTCGGGCGGCACTGGTCCGGTTCGGCTATCGCCAACGCGCTCGATGCCAAGGCCGATGCGTTTGCGGTGCTCTCGGCCGCAGGCGCACCGATGCAGGCCCTGCAGATCGTCCCCGGCGGCGCGCCCTGGCTGCATTCCGGGCGTTCCGGCACCATTCAGATCGGCCCGCAAAACGTGCTGGGATATTTCGGCGAGCTGCATCCGCGCACGCTGGAGGCGCTCGGCGCCGACGGCCCGCTGGTCGCCTTCGAGGTGATCCTGGACCGCATTCCCGACGCCAAGCAGAAGCCGACCCGCGCCAAGCCGGTGCTCGAACTCTCGGCTTTCCAGCCGGTGTCGCGCGATTTTGCATTCATTGTCGATCGCGCCGTGAAGGCCGGCGATATCGTCCGCGCGGCGCAAGGCGCGGACAGGAAGCTGATCACGGCGGTGACCGTGTTCGACGTCTATGAAGGCAAAGGCATCGACGACGGCAAGAAATCCGTCGCCATTTCAGTCACGATGCAGCCGCGCGAGAGAACCATGACCGACCAGGAGATCGAGGCTGTCGGTGCGAAAATCGTGGCTGAAGTGAACAAGAAGACCGGCGGCGTGCTGCGGTAGAGGCAGCGGCAATACCCGTGCGAGGCACAGCCGCCTCATTATGCGTCTTGGACTAGAAGATCTAGTGGCACATCTAGCACATTCGCGATGAGCCTGAGTGCCGCCGCGGTACCTACTCGGCGGCCGTTTTCGATGTCAGAAATATACCCTTGGCTTAGACCCGTCTTGAAATGCAGGTACATCTGGGTTTCGTCACGCCATTCGCGTAGTGCCCGCACGGGATTTTCTCCGTTGGCTATGCGATCCACAACATCCTTCGGTAACAACAGGCCTCCGCCGGCGACTTCCTTTTTCGCGCGCGCGACGATACGTGCCGTGCCTACGTCTTCATCAACCTCCGATGCCTTAGCCGCCAAAAGCTCGTAATCCTTTCTCGGAAGGATCGCGACTTCGCCACGCGGCGTTTTCTGAAATCGAACACGCATGTCTGCCTCTCAATCGTAGATATCTCGCCGGTGTCCCACCGCCGCGACAATGATCGCGCCCTGATCCTCGTAGAAGATTACACGCCAGTCACCGACTCGAAGCCGCATACCGTCGCGTCCCTTCAGGCGCTTCACATCACCATGCCCAGTCGTCGCAAACTCCTTCAGCCACTTGTCGATCCGACTGCGAATGTCAGGTGAGAGCTTCGCCCACTGACGAGCGCTTGTGGAGGTGAAAGCGATCGGCCTCATGCGGCACTATCGCATATCGCGATATTATCGTCAAGGTGCCAGCACCAGATCACAATACGCGTAACCGTCGCGTTCGACACGCTCACCCGTTGTCACCGGGAGACCGCGTCCAAACATCGGCCCCGCCACCACGCAGGTGTGAAACTCGCCGTTCTCGCCGCAAGGATCGACGCCCCGGGGCAAATCGGCCAGGAGCTGCGAGTCAAATCTGCGCCCTGCGAAAGCCGCCGGCAATTTCTTCAGATCCACGGTCGCAAGATAGACCTCCATGCCGCTTGCGATCATCGCATGCGCCAGCGGCAGGGTCGGCCGTTCCCACAGCGGAAACACCGGCGTGACGCCGCTGCCTTTGAGCTTTTGTTCGCGATAGGCCCTGATATCGGCGAGATACAGATCGCCGAAGATGATGTGGGTCACGCCTTCCCGCACCGCGCTGGCAACCGCCTCGCCGATCCGCGCTTCATAAATCTCGTTCGGACACGGATAGGGGATCGGCACGATGCGCGGCGGTAATCCCGCGGCGTCAAGTTGGGCCAGCAAAATCTCCTGCCGGACGCCGTGGATGGAGACGCGGCCGAAGGTCTCGGTCACCGTCGTCAAGGCCCCGACGACGTCGAATTCGCCTGCGCGCCTGACCTCATGGAGCGCGAACGCGCTGTCCTTGCCGCTCGACCATGAGATCAGCGCCTTTGGCCGCGATGAATTCAATTGATCGCCGGTCTCGGGACGGGCCACCGTGGTTCCGTTGGAGCTCAATTGAACGCTGCTCCCGGGAGCGGCCACCGTGGTTGCGTTGGAGCTCAATTGATCACCGCTCCCGCTCCGCGGCGGCGCTGCTTCGGCGGGCGCGAAGGTGCCGTCACCGGTTCGCTGAGCGCGCCGATTTTTCGCAACGCCGCTTCCGCCGCGCGCTCGCCGCTTTCCCACGCGCCGTCGACCGTACCCCACAGCGTCTCGTGGGTTGCCTCGCCCGCGAGGAACACATTGCCCACCGGCTCGGTGAGGATTTTTCGCGACGGCTGCCCGCCCGGTGCAGCAACAGACATCGCGCCAAGCGCAGAAGGTGCCGCGTTCCACCGCGTTGCGCTCGATTTCTTCACCGCGGCCGCGACCTCGCTGCCGAACAGCTTGGTGAGCCATTCGACGGCGAACGCGACCATGACCTTTTCGCCCTGGCCTGAAAGGTCACGGCCAAACGAGCCCGCGACGTCGATCACGCAGAGCGGCGATCCGCCGATGTTCGCGGACAACAGCGCCGTGCGGGTCGAGCTGCTCTGCTCGATGACTACGTCGTCACGGGCCAGCCCTAGCGGGTTGCCCTGCAATTGCAGGATAATGCGATCGTAGCTGCCGAGACCGAGTTTTGCAGCAGCATCGAGCTGACGCTTGGGGATATCGGGGGTGAACTTGATGTTCCCTGCCGCGAGCACATTGCTTGACACCGTGACAATAGCGGCGCGGGCGGCGATCTTGCCTGCCGGCGTCTCCACCGCGACATCGCGGCCGCTCCAGGTGATTTGCCTTGCCGGCGTCGACAGTGCCAGCGGGACCTGCTCGCCAAGCTTTGCGATCAAGACGCCGAGGCCCTGGCGGCAGCCGATCGCGGCGTTGCGGTCCTGCGCACGGACCTTGTCCATGACGGAGATATCCCGGAGATCGTTGCCGGTGGCACTGGCGCCGAGCACGAATTCCGCCGTCGCCGCCCAAACGCCAAGATCCTTCGGCAGTACCGCGGCGCAGGACAGGTCGGCTTTGCCGCGGGAGGCATCATCGATCGCGCGGTTGGCGCGCACCAGGGCTGCAAGAAATTCCTCGGTTTCGCCCGCGCGCGCGTTGCGTTGGCCGATGCGGATCTTCTGGCCAAGCGGCGCGGCGGAAAGGTCAAGCCCGGCATTGCGCGCGAGCCTGATCATCGGGTTGGTGTCGGGATTATGCAGCCATCGCGCCCCGCGATCGAACGGCATGCCGAATGTGGCGGTATCGGTAAGGCACCGCCCGCCGACCTGGCTGGTTGCTTCCACCACGATAACCCGGCGGTTCGCGGCCTGGATACGCCGTGCGGCCGCGATGCCGGCAGCGCCCGCGCCGATCACGACAATGTCCGCCTCGCGCGGCAATGGCGCGCCCCAGGCGCGACCGCCAAAGGCCGGCGCCACGGCGATCGCCGCGGATGCGGACAGGAGCTGGCGCCGCGTCAATGCCATGTCATGGTTTCCGGAGTTTTGAAAAAAGCGGGAACATCTAGCGAACTTGCCGCATCCCAGCGCAAGCGGCAACCATCATGGTGAATCAATCATGATTGATCAGGACGTTGCATGAACTAAATTGCAACGGCTTTCGACCATGATAAAGGATCAAGAAAGCGGTCAGAAAAGGCCGCCGGGGGGAAGACCTTCATGGGCGTGATGCTCGATACCGTCGGCAAGTGGATCGCTTCCTATCTTCAGAAGGAAGTGCCCGGCTATGAACCGTTCACGCCGAGCGATCCGGAGCATTTGCGCGGCGTCATCCAGGAGGGCGACGTGCTCCTGGTCGAGGGCAACAACCGGGTTTCCGGCATCATCAAATATCTCACCCAGTCGACCTGGTCGCATGCCGCGCTTTATGTCGGCCCGATCGATGGCGCGACGGAGCCCCACGGCGAACCGCATGTCCTGATCGAGGCCAATATCGGCGAAGGCGTGACAACGGCGCCGCTGTCGAAATATTTCTCCTACCATACCCGGCTGTGTCGGCCGGTCGGCCTGATGTATGAGGACCGCTACACGGTGTGCCGCTACGCCATCAACCGGATCGGTTTCGGCTACGACACCAAGAATATTCTCGATCTGATGCGGTTTCTGATTCCTCTGCCGATCCCGCAGCGCTGGCGGCGGCGGATGATCGCGTTCGGCTCCGGCGATCCCACCAAGATCATCTGCTCGGCGTTGATCGCGCAGGCGTTCGACGCCGTGCGTTACCCGATCCTGCCCAAGATCACGCGCGCCGGCTCGAGGCAGGCGCGCCGCGAAATCCTGCATATCCGCGACTCGTCGCTCTACATGCCGCGCGATTTCGACATCTCGCCCTATTTCGAAATCGTCAAACCCACCATCATACACGGTTTCGACTACACCGCCTTGCACTGGGCCGACAAGCAAAAGCCGCTCCAGGAGGTAGCGGGCCAATTCGGTGTGTTTCCAGAAACGGTCAAGTCGCCGCCGCTTGTTCCTGAAGCGGTTGACCAAGAGACGCCGCTTCCGGCTCTCGAAGTAGCATTGGACGATGATGAAGTGATGCTGGTCGAGGGCGTCACCGTGACCGAGCATCCGATCGCGGTCGGACATGTTCCGGCGCCTTTAGCGAAGCGGCCCACATCCGAACCGATCGCCTAATTTGAAGATCTGGATTCAGGCCGCCGCCTGAGTTCCCGCAGGTATTGCGACACGGCCAAATCTTCCATCGAGCGCCTCGGCTCCACGGCTCTTGCTGAACCCCCTCACCATGTCTACCTCTCGTGGGGGCTTCGCTTAGGACAAACCATCATGCTGGATGCCGCCGTCAAGGCGCTGTCGCAAATCCTGTCGCCGCCGATGCGTTCGATCCTGTGGCGGTCAATTGGGCTGGCGCTGGTGCTGATCGTGGTGCTGGCGATCGGCCTGCAACGGCTGCTGAGCTTTCTTGCGACCTCGGGCGAAGTCTGGGCCGAAGCGATGCTGGGCCCTTCTTTCCAGACGCCGCTGGACATCCTTGCCTGGATCGTCTCGATCGCCGCCGGTCTCGGCGTCGTATTGGGTGCGGTATTTCTGATGCCCGCCATCACCTCGCTGGTCGCGAGCGTGTTCGTCGACGAGGTCGCCGACCACGTCGAGCGCGCGCACTATCCGGCCGAGCGTCCCGGCACGGCGTTGCCGTTCGGCCTTGCCATGACCGAAGGCGTCAAGACCGCGTTGCTGACGATCCTGATCTATCTGATCGCGTTGCCGTTCGTGTTCATCGCCGGTGCAGGTTTTATTGCGTTCTTCATCGCGACCGCGTGGCTGTTGGGGCGGGAATATTTCGAGCTCGCGGCGATGCGGTTTCGCAGCCCTGCGGAAGCCAAGGCGATGCGCAAGGAGAACGCCGCGACCGTGTTCACGGCCGGTCTCATCATCGCAGCCTTCGTATCGATCCCGATCGTCAATCTGGCGACGCCGCTGTTCGGCATGGCGTTCATGGTTCACATGCACAAGCGCCTGAGCGGGCCGCGGCCCGAACTGATCGAACCAGCGCGGAAGTCGGGCATGCCGGCGGTGTGATCTTAGGAGTGTGACACCTCATGGTGAGGAGCGCGGCTTCGCGCGTCTCCGGACGATGCGGAGCCTGTCATCGGGCGCGCGTCGCGCGACCCGTTGGCATCGCCTTGAGAACCATGAGGCCCCGATGCGGCCATCCTTCGAGACGCCGCGCAAGGTGCGCGGCTCCTCAGGATGAGGGTAGCGCGAGCGGTTGCGACCATCACACCGTCTTCTCCGGCCAGCGGCAGAGATCGTTGATCAGGCACACCTCGCAACGCGGCTTGCGCGCCAGACAGGTGTAGCGGCCATGCAGGATCAGCCAGTGATGGGCATGCAACATGAATTCGGCCGGGATCACGCGCTCGAGTTCGAGTTCGACCTCAAGCGGGGTACTGCCTGGCGCCAGCCCCGTGCGATTGCCGACGCGAAACACATGGGTATCCACCGCCATGGTACGTTCGCGGAACGCCATGTTGAGCACGACATTGGCGGTCTTGCGGCCGGCGCCCGGCAGCGATTCAAGCTCAGCGCGGGTGCGCGGCACCTCGCCGCCGAATTCGGCGATCAATTTTTCCGACAGCGCAATAACGTTCTTCGCCTTGTTGCGGTAGAGCCCGACGGTCTTGATATACTCGCGCAACTTCTCTTCGCCGAGCGCCAGCATTTTCTGCGGCGTGTCGGCAACCGCAAACAGCGCGCGCGTCGCCCGGTTGACGCCGGCATCGGTGGCCTGAGCCGACAGCACCACCCCAACCAGAAGCGTGAAGGGATTGAGATGCTCGAGCTCGCCCTTCGGCTCGGGATTGGCTTTGCGAAAGCGGCTGAAGGCCTCCCGGACTTCGGCCGGAGTCCATGGTTTTGCCTTTCTTGTCGCCCGGCGCGTGGGCTGCGGCCTGGCCGCCGCTCGTTTGCGGGATTTTTCAGCGCGTTTGGGTGGAGCTGGCTTTTTAGAAGGACTGCGGGTGATTTTTGGCATCCTCCGGGTATACTGACCCGCCATGACCGCAGGCAATGATTTTGATCCGAACGCCGAGCCGGAATTGTTCTCGGCGCTGCTGACGCCGCACCGCTCGCTCAATCGCACCGGCTTTCTGGTGGTGATGGCGTTTGTCAGCGGTGTCAGCTTCGCAGCGGGTTTTGCGTTCCTGCTGATGGGTGCGTGGCCGGTGCTGGGCTTTTTTGGCCTCGCTGTGCTCGCGATCTACTGGGCGTTCCGGATCAATTTCCGCCACGCCAAAGCGAGCGAGGAAATCCTGGTGATGCCGTCCGAACTTCGCGTGCGCCGGATCAGTCACCGCGGCCATGTGGTGGAATTCAAGTTCAATCCGCTGTGGGTGCAGCTCGATCGGAAGACCCACGCCGAATTCGGCATCGAGAAGCTTTATCTGGTCTCGAAAGGCCGCCGGGTCGGTATCGCCAGGTTTCTCGGGCCCGACGAAAAAGCAAGTCTTGCCAATGCCTTGGTGGCTGCGCTACAGGCCGCCCGGCGCGGCCCAACCTATAACCCGGTGGTGTGATCTGGTATCGGAAATCGGGTGGTTTGAACGCCGCTTCCATCCTACATCAAGGGCATGATGAACCTTGCAATCAATGACCATCGCCTGACCAAACCCGGCCCGCAGCATGCCGCGCTCCGCGACTATGATTCAGTACGGCGCGCCATCGCCTTCATCTCGGAGCATTGGCGGGCGCAGCCGACCATCGAATCGGTGGCGGATGCGGCCGCCGTCACGCCCGACGAGTTGCACCATTTGTTTCGCCGCTGGGCCGGGCTGACGCCAAAAGCCTTCATGCAGGCGCTGACGCTCGACCATGCCAAGGGTTTGTTGCGCGATTCCGCCAGCGTGCTCGACGCCGCACTCGACTCCGGCCTTTCCGGCCCGGGCCGGCTGCACGATCTGTTCGTCACTCACGAGGCGATGTCGCCGGGCGAATGGAAGAACGGCGGCGCCGGCATGACGCTGCGCTATGGATTTCATCCCTCGCCGTTCGGCACCGCCGTGGTGATCGGCAGCGGACGCGGGTTGGCCGGTCTGGCCTTTGCCGATCCGGGCGAGGAGCAGGCCGCGCTCGCCGACATGCAGCGGCGCTGGCCGCGCGCGAGCTATATCGAAGACCGCGCCGGCACCGCTAGCCTGGCGCAGCGCATCTTCGACAAAAAGCTGTGGCGGCCGGATCAGCCGTTACGCGTCACCCTGATCGGCACCGATTTCGAGGTGCGGGTATGGGAGACGCTGATGAAGATCCCGATGGGCCGCGCGGTCTGCTATTCCGACATCGCCAACAAGATCAATAGTCCCAAGGCGTCACGCGCGGTCGGGGCTGCGGTCGGAAAAAATCCGATCTCGTTCGTGGTGCCCTGCCACCGCGCGCTCGGCAAGAGCGGCGCGCTGACCGGTTACCACTGGGGCATCACCCGCAAGCAGGCGATGATCGGCTGGGAGGCCGGACAGGTGGGAATGCATTAGGGCCATCCGTCATTCCGGGGCGATGCAAAGCATCGAACCCGGAATCTCGAGATCCCCCGATGTGCAATTGCACATCTGAGGTCTGGTGCTAACGCACCATCCCGGAATGACAGCCAAATCTTTCGATCACCGCTCCAAACGCTTCCACATGATCGCCGTGTCGCAAAGCCGGCCATCCGGAAACAGCGCGTAGTCCGGCACGAGGCCGGTCTGCGTCCAGCCGGCGCGCAAATAGAGACGGTGACCGTTTTCGCCAGGCACGGTATCGAGCACGAGAAGCCAGCGGCCGCGCCGGCGGGCTTCTTCTTCAACCGCCGCCATCAGAGCGGCGCCGATGCCGCGGCCGCGCGCGGCGCGATGCACCAGCATTTTCTTGATGTCGGCGCGATGAGGTTGGTTGGGCGGCGTATCGAGCCCGAGCTGCACCGTGCCGACGATCTGGCCGTCCAGCCTTGCCGCCAGCAACACGGTCTCGCTTGCGGCGACCGAGCCAGCGACCTTCCGAAAAAAGCCAAGCGCGGAATCGCGCGAGAACGGCGACATGAAGCTGACGCTGGCGCCGCCCTCGACACAGTCGACCAG